>Ga0114129_10007522_pt1 | contig 15517 bp, 10 predicted proteins | sample RhiMetdeltSRZDD1_FD_80071 | JGI IMG/M metagenome (GOLD analysis project Ga0114129, IMG submission 80071) | Populus rhizosphere microbial communities from Tennessee, USA - Rhizosphere MetaG P. deltoides SRZDD1 (version 2) (version 2) | ecosystem: Host-associated > Plants > Roots > Rhizosphere >...
ATTAGTTGGCTTCAGGTCACGATGCACGATGCCAGCGGAGTGGGCTTTGGCCAGCGCGTCAGCCATCTGGACAATCAGCTTGAGCGCCTCATTCAGCCGCATCCCCTTGCGCGGGATTCGCTGTTCCAGCGTCTTGCCTGCCACGTGCTCCATGACGATGAACTCGACACCGCCTTCGTTGCCAATGTCGTAAACAGTGATAATGTTCGGATGGTTCAAAGCCGACGCTGCACGAGCTTCCTGAATGAACCGCCGCTTGCGCTCCGGGTCGCTCACCTTGTCTGCCGGCAATACCTTGATGGCCACAGAGCGCTTTAGCCGCGTATCTCGTGCCTGGTAGACGACGCCCATGCCGCCAGCCCCAAGCAGAGAAAGAATCTGGTAAGAGCCAAGCTGCTGACCGATCAAAGACTCAGGCTTTTCCTGAGCGATCATCTTAGCGGCGACCTCCATCGCCGGCCTTTCAATAAAGCGCTCTCCACGACTATCAAACCGGAGCAGGGATTCCACCTCTCGGCGCAAGTCCCCATCGCCGGCACAAGCTTCTTCAAGAAAAGCCTCCCGCTGGCTCTCCTCAAGCGCCAGCGCTGATTGACAAAGCTTTTCAACTTGTTCCCAACGGTTCATGGAAGTAGGAATAAAGATTTGTGAAGGCCGGAGACTGACGCCCGACGCGGATCATCGCTTAAACGTCTCAAGTCTTGAGAGGGCTTCGCGGTTTTCCTGTTGCTGCTTTTCAGCCCTCGGTCAATTCCCTTCAGGTCTTTCTCGATGGCTCATCTCCCGCAGCAGCCACATCTTCGCCAGTCGCCAATCTCTGAGTACGGTGTCTGCTGACACGTTCAGCACCTCGGCCGTCTCTTCCACACTCAATCCTCCAAAGAAGCGTAGCTCTACGACCCGGCTCTTTCTGGGATCAACCGAGGTAAGAGCAGTAAGAGCATCGTCCAGTGCCACGAGGTCTGCATCCCGTTCCTGTGAACCGATGAGCGCCTCATCCAGCGATACCCGCTGCACTTTGCCGCCTCGCTTCCATTGGTGCCGGGAGCGTGCGAAGTCCACCAGGATCTGGCGCATCAGTTGGGCTGAGATAGCAAAAAAGTGGGCCCGATTCTGCCAATTAGCGTGATTCGAGACCAGGCGCAGGTAAGCCTCGTTGACCAAGGCCGTCGTCTGCAAGGTATGGCCGGGATTCTCCAAGCCCATGTAGCGATGAGCCAGTCGATGCAGTTCTTTGTAAACCAGTGGAGTCAGCGTCTTCAACGCCGAGGGTTCCCCTCGACTCCAGGCCCGGAGCAATTGCGTGACTTCGGGGGGCGAAAGCTCAGCCATGTCAACCGCCTTGAACTCACTAACTTGAGCACGTAGGGCTCTAGTATACCATCCGCGACTGGGCTGTTTCCATACCGCCTTCCATGCCCTCATTTCGGGCGTGAGGGCAAGCTGGCACGGGAAACTCTCCCACCAGCAATCCCATCTCGGAACCTCCTGCTCCTTCACAGGTGTTTTTCTTCCCGGTCTCAAAATAGTTGGCCATCGCATTCCAGTTTCCCACCTCCGTTTTCGCTTTACCGGGTCAGAGGCAAAGCGGAGGTGAACGAAATGAGATGGACGCTTGGATACGCTCTGACCGCGGGCTCCATGCTAGTGGTCCATTCCGGAGGCTGGGCAGCAGATGAGGCAACACAGGTGAGGATTCGCGTTTGGGACCGTGTCCAAATCGATAGCAAAGTGTGGGATCACGCCAGAAGAGTAGTAGAAGGAGTCTTCATACCGGCTGGAATCCAAATAATCTGGTCATCCTGCACCATGGACGATAGCGTCGAGAGCCTGGCCTGCTCAGCACCAACCGGCCTTAACGATATTTCTCTGCGGATCTATCGGCGCTCTCGTGCGGAACTCAAGATCAATGGCCATTCGAGAGGTGGGACTTCAATGCTGCTGAACCCAGAGGGCGGCAAGGGGATCGTACACGTCTTTTTTGACCGGGTCACGGAGGTGTCCGCAAGCTGTCAAGTCCGACTGGAACTGGCCCTCGGAATCACGATAGCGCACGAGATTGGGCATGTCTTATTGCCGAATCAGGGTCACTCCTTAGCCGGAATAATGCGTGCCAAGTTGAAGTCGGAGGACTGGGGGCTGGCAGCTCAAGGCCACCTCGGCTTCACTGATGCACAGAAGGAAATGATTTCGAGGGGAGTACGAACACGGAAGCTACCACAACTGTGCAACTACTTGACAAGTCTCCTCCCAGACTCTACAGGCCTCTGAAGAGCTAACCAAGAGAAGAGTCGCGTTCAGTTGCATGTTCCACTCTCTGCAGGACCTCAAACCTCGTTTACGCGTCGTGCCGCGAAACTGGAAACCGACGTCACCGCCATTCCGGGTTAGCGGAATCGGCTGTCCACCTGCGGCCAGAGTAAGCATGCCTCCCGCAAAGCTGGTTGCCAAATCCCGGCTAGTGTCCGGCATGCTAAGCAGGAGGTGGTGTTTAACGCGGCGTCGGCTAGATCTCACCGCCTGAACCGATCGCCCCCGACAGAACGGCTTACAACCATCCGGACTGAACGATGTCTCTATTGCATCCTGCCGATCGCATGTCCTCCGTCCCCGACGGGCGCACGTCCCTCAAGAACTAAAGGATTTTGCCCTTCCTCTAGGCTTTGAATGTCTCGCTCACGTGCCCCTATGCGTTACAGGTGGCAATTTCAACAGAAATCTTTTTCCAGGCGTTCCAGTTTCCGAACTCCGTTTCCGCTTTATCCCGTCAGACACGAAACGGAGGTGGACAGTGAGATGGACGCTTGGAAATGTTCTGATCACGAGCTTCCTCAGTTTTCTCTCGACCTTGAGCTCGACTGCCCTTACCAACCCATCTGAGGTCAGACAGGCTGAGGCGACCGTGCTTATTTACGACTATGCTGATGTCCCATCTGAAGTATTGGCCAAGGCAGAAGGGCGAGCCGACGCTATTTTTCACGAAATAGACGTGAAGATGTTATGGGTGGATAGCGCTGACTTCAAAAGACAGTTCCACTCCGATTCTCAAAACAGGCAGGAAGAGCTGGATTCTATTGACATGGTCTTGCGCATCGTTCCCCATTCCAGAGCCGCGCTCAGAAGCAGTGCCCTGGGAGAAGCTTTACCGTGTCAATTAGGCAGGGATGCCTGCATCGCCAACGTGTTCATGAACCGAGTCGGAGAGCAAACGGACGTGGAGAAGATTAGTTTGGATCAGGTGCTGGGACACGCGATGGCGCACAAGATTGGACACATTCTGTTAGGGTCAAATTCTCACGACCAATCTCTTCGGCTCGGCCAAGCTAAGACCGGCCAAAGCGACGGAAACGAACTTGAAGATCAACGTGTGTGTTTACAATCTGGCCAGTGTGCCATTGGCCACATTGGCCCAAGCCGAAAAAGAGGCTGGCAGAATTTTTGAGCGGACAGGCGTCCAGCTCACTTGGTTAGATTATTCCCTTGGTGGCCACGAAGTGGTTGAGACCGGTAAAGCTTGTGGCCCTCCCTTCGGGGCAGCCGACGTGTGTCTCAGGCTCCTGACCCACCGCTTGACCGAACTTAGGGAAGCGCATCCCCAATCCTTAGGGCTCGCCTTGCCCTGCTCGAAAGCCGATGGTGGTTGCTTTGTGAATGTTTTCTATCAGCGCACGCTGGAGCTCGCCAAAGACGCAGACCTCGGCTTGGCGAAAGTCCTAGGCCACGCCATAGCACATGAGATCGGGCATTTGCTCTTAGGCTCCAAGGCTCACTCTCCCGACCGCCTCATGCGAGCCAAGTGGGGACCCAAAGACCTGCACCGTGCCGAAAGGGGCGATCTATTGTTTCGGACAGAGGAGGCTACCATCATCCGGGCCCAGGTTGTCGCAACGATGAGACATATGCCCTAACCGCCGCAGCTGCAGGTCAGAGCTTCCGTCCGACTCTTCTTGAATTTGTGTTGAACCTCGGAGGGCTAGAACAGGGATGACTGTTCTGTTTCCAGCCGCGTGCCAGCATAGGAAGTGCCTCTGCGGCAGCTCACTTGGACGTATAGCGGCGAAAGCGGAAACTGAGGTCCCGGGGGATGACTGTTGAGAAGCGCTCTGTTACCGTTGCACGGATTAGTCCGGCCTAACGCCCTAGCGTTTACTCATCCCGACCCAGGGCTTTTTGCCACGGCGAGGCGATTTGTCCGGGCTCAGTGCTATTGAGCTGGTGAAATGTTTTGGCTGTTTTGATCATTAGGGGATAGCGAGGTCTATAGGTCGAAGTTCTTCCCCAAATGGCAAAGGAGGTTCTCGCGAGGCGATTTCTCTCAGAGCTACTTGTCAGACCTAGCGAGTGGAAGTCCATCTGGAAGAAAGTTCCGCAAGAATATCCACAGGTGGGCGTATTGTTTTTGAACGAAGCGTTGGCTACAGCCTCAGCTTCGAGGATTCCTTCATTGACACCTTCAACGCGCAGTCAAACCTTGTTGTGCGTTTTCCTGTCGGTAAAGTCACGCCCTACATCTGGAACAATATCTGTCATTTCAAAGAGTGAACCTTACTTATCGGTAAATACGGCTAGTGTTCCGTGAGCTGGGGCAGGAGTATGGATCGGTCTGGGCGTGCGGGCTCGCAATATCCGGCATTGGCTGGCATTGTCTGGGCAAGCTTTGCTATCCCATCCTCACGATGATAGACTCCTGGAGATTGTATCTATAATCTAGGCTGCCAATCTCGGTGTAGGCTAGGTGCAATGACAATGGCCATCGCTCCGGGGAGATTTCTCGATCGTTATGAGATCGTGTCGCTGCTGGGCGCTGGCGGGATGGGGGAAGTCTATCTCGCTCTGGATACGCGGCTCAAGCGCAAGGTTGCGCTCAAGCTCCTTCCGACTCGCTTCACTCAGGACACAGATCAGGTCGGCCGGTTCGAGCAGGAGGCATATGCCGCCTCGGCTCTCAATCATCCGAACATTGTCACCATTTATGAGATCGGCCAGTCTGGCGGCGTCCACTTCATGGCCACCGAACTCATAGAAGGCCAGACCCTCCGGTCGCTCATCACCAAAGGCAAGATGACCTTGCATGACGTGCTCGACATTGCCGCGCAAATCGCTAGTGCGCTGAGCGCGGCCCATGCGGCGGGTATCGTGCATCGTGACATCAAACCGGAAAACATCATGGTGCGCCCCGATGGATTTGTCAAAGTCCTGGACTTCGGACTGGCCAAGCTGACCGAGCGCCAGATACCCAAAGTTGGCGCCGATGTCCCGACCGCTCCCAGAATGACCGAGCCTGGGACAATCATGGGAACCGCCCAGTATCTGTCCCCGGAACAGGCCCGTGGCTTGGAAGTCGATACACGTACGGACATCTTCAGTCTGAGTGTGCTGCTCTACGAGCTGTTGACAGGCCGAGTGCCTTTCGACGGAGTAACCACCACTGATATCATCCTCTCGATCGTTGACAAAGAGCCCGTTTCGCTCTCGCACCACTGGCCTCAAGTTCCCACTGAATTACAATGGATCGTGAACAAGGGGCTGCGCAAAGATCGTGAGATGCGCTATCAGACAGTCAAGGACTTGGCCGTCGATCTCAAGAGTCTCGCAGAGGAGCTTGACTTTAAGGCCAAACTAAGTCACAGCCTGCCACCTGATGTGTCTAGTGGAGGGGCGATTACGACGAAGGATGAGAAGGCCAGGGTGATGACCGGGCCGCCAGAATCTGGCAGCGGAGAACCAGCCGCCCACAGGACCTCTAGTGCCGAGTATCTGATGGCGGAGATCAAACAACACAAGCGTGGCATCAGCTTCATGCTGGCAGTGGTGACTCTAGCAGTTGCTGCCCTGGTCTACTTCTTGCTCGGAAGCGATGTCGTCGATTCAGTGGCGGTCTTGCCGTTTGCCAACGTCAGTACGGATCCAAACGCCGAAGACCTCAGTGACACCATTACTCAGAGCATCTTCAACTCTCTCGCTCAGGTGCCCAACCTCAAAGTGAAGTCGCGAAGTTCAGTTCTGCGGTTCAAAGGCCAGGAGCCCGAAGCGATCGGGCGAGAGCTAAAAGCGCACAGCGTGCTGAGCGGAGAGGTCAGTCAACGAGGCGAAAGGCTTACGATCAACCTCGAGCTGATCGATGTGTTGCACAGCGATATTCTGTGGCGAGAACAATACAAGCTGAAGCTCACCGAAGCGCTTTCTGTCCAAGAGGAAGTGGCGCGAGAGATCTCTGAAAAATTGCGGCTGAAATTGAGTGGAGCGGAGAAGAAACGTTTGGAGGCTTATCAGATCTGTCTGAAGGGCCGCTCCTACTGGAACAAGCGGACCAAGGAGGACCTCCAACAAGCCATCAAGTATTTCCAACAGGCGGCTGACAACGACCCAAAGTATGCTCCGGCTTATGCGGGTCTGGCCGACTGCTACAATATGCTGGTGGCCTATAGCGCTGTCCCGCCCAAAATAGCTTTCGCTGAAGCGAAGGTGGCAGCCGAGAAGGCTATCGCGCTCGATGGGACACTCGCGGAAGCACACACCTCGCTCGCTTATGCGAAATGGCGGTACGACTGGGATTGGGCCGGAGCTGAGAGCGAGTTTAAGCAAGCCCTTGATCTTGACCCTGGCTACGCGTCAGCACGCCAGTTTTATGCGGTCTTCTTGGCGAGCCTGGGCCGCACGGCGGAAGCGGTTGAGGCAGCAAGACACACCCAGAAACTTGACCCACTGTCGCTTATTGTCAATGCGGATCTCGCTTTGGTTTACTACCTCGCGCGCCAGTACGACCTGGCCATTGAACAGTGCCGCCACACGCTCGAACTAGACCCGAACTTCTTCCCGGCACATCGATACCTGGGGCTAGCCTATGAGCAGAAAGGGATGTTTGCAGAGGCGATCACGGAGCTAAATCAGGCAGCCCGCCTGTCAGGCGGAAGCGCGCAAATGAAGGCAACGCTTGGGCACGGCTATGCTGCGGCGGGCAAGCGGAACGAGGCGCTCAAAATCCTCAACGGCTTGGAAGAGACGGCCAGGCAAGGATACGTTTCTCCTTATGACATCGCGACGGTGTACAACGCCCTGGGGGACCCGAACCAAACCTTCAAATGGCTGGACAGGGCACTTGAGGAGCGCTCCGGCTGGCTCGTTTATCTCAAGGTGAACCCAATCCTCGATAACCTGCATTCGGACCCACGATTCAAAGACCTCCTCCAGCGTATCGGCCTTAGGTCGTAAAACCTGCTGATCACTGACCATGGGCCAAGGGCCGCCATGGCTGTGAGAAGTTTGAAGGAGATCTTGGAAGCTGCGGCAAGATAGAAGTCGAGCCAAAGTGGGTAGACCCGATGATGGCGCATAAAAGGACGAAACGGTGCTTCCGTCATCAACTGTGGGCAATTCAGTTTCAACTCGCGTGCGTGGTATAGTTTGAGCCTCAATTTGAGCCGTCAAGCAGGTCCACGCATGAAGAGTCTCAGCTGTCCCAACAGACACTGCCTCTGACGCCACTCAAGAAATTTGCCCCCGAAGCGTTACTATAACTCGTCTTTGTCTGCTTCCCCTCGAAAAGGTTTCTCATTGCGAGTTGCAAAGCCAGCGAGGATTCAAGCGATCTACTTCTTTCGAAGCAATTCTGTCACTAACGCTTCGGCGTTGTAGACAGACCGCAGGGCCTCGATTATGCCGGCCGAGTGAACCGAGACCGCTCGGGCTTGCTCGTCTGTATAGATGAAGTCGAGTACCAGGGATTGGATGTTGCCGTCGAAAATGAGGCCGACTACCTCAGCGTCGCGGTTAATCACGGGACTGCCCGAGTTGCCGCCGATGATGTCCGCGGTGCTCACGAAGTTGAACGGCGTGTCGAACTTAATCCGATCCTTGCGCTCAATCCAGCTCCTGGCCAACTCGAAGGGCACCTTGTTGCCATGGGCCTGGGCGTGTTTGTACGTACCGCCTAGTGTGGTCGCCCACTGGATCTGCTGGCCTCGCTCGGTGTATCCCTTTACCTGGCCGAATGCAAGTCGCAGCGTGAAGGTGGCGTCGGGGTAAATTCCCTTGCCATAAACGGCGAAGCGGGCCTGGGCGAGCCTGCTGTAGGCTTGACGCTGCGGCTCGTCAACACTCTCTTCATAAGTCTTGCGGATTGCACGGGCAGGGGCGTCCACAAGGCGGGCCAGTTCCAGCATCGAGTCTTTCGACTCCTCAATCGCCTTCTGGCCGCCCTCAGCCAGCTTCCTGCGGACGTCAGGATCTGCAAGCTTGCTACCCAAGACCAGCTCTGTGGCCCTCTCTTGCGGCGACTTGCCCGATAGGACTTTCTCAACCAGGTCGTTTTTCGCGCCGAGCAGCTCGATCAACATGCCGAGCGAGTCTCCTAGTTTAACGATCTCCAGGTCCGGGTAGATTTCAGCTGTGGAGAACAACCGCTGCTTGAGTGATTCAAGGCCAGCCTCGGCATACTCATGGAGGCGCTCTGCGTTCGGCTTGCGCGATTCGTCGGCCAGGCGGATGAGCATCCGGGCTTTCTGGAACAACTCGCTGTTGAAGGCACCACTCCTGAATCCGCCACCACCAGGCTGTTCGAGGAGGTAGCTCTGAAGGTATATGTCCTTATAGGCTGTCAAGGATGCGGCGACCTGGTCCCAGGCGTCGGCGTAAGACTGTTTGAGCTTTGCGTCTGCCGCCACCTTGTCACGCAGGGCTTTCTCGTCGGCTCGCTTCCTGTCCATGATCGTCGGATCCTGCAAGCCGGCCAACATTCCGAGAACCGCTTTACGGGCGTTCTGATAGCCGAACAGTTCGTCCTCGGCCCGGCGGGCGTTCTCGCTCGACCGGTCACCGTAATTCTTCAAGAGCACTTCCCGACGGCGGATAACGTTGAGAGCGAGTGGGAAGACCGTGTCGCGCAGGAACTCAAGGTGGTCAATGGTGTCGAGTCGGCTGGTGCGGCCCGGGTGCCCGGAGACGAAGATCAGCTCCCCATCCTGGCAGCCATCCTTGCTCCACCTGAGGTAGTGCTCGATTCTGGCCGGTTTGCCATCTTCGTAGACACGAAAAAAACAGACGTCGAGGTCGAAGCGTGGATACTCGAAGTTGTCCGGGTCGCCGCCGAAGAAAGCGGCGGCCTTCTCCGGGGCAAAGACCATGCGGACGTCGGTGTATTTCTTGTAGCGATAGAGGTGGTAGCCTCCGCCATTATAAAGCGTGACCACGTCGCTGCGGAGCTTGGTCTTGTCGAGCGAGTCTTTCTCGATCGTGTTGATGACGGCGCGACGTGCCTTTTGCGCCTCGGGTGGGCTTACGTCCGGCTTGACGGCAGCGTTAACCCGCTCTGTCACATCCTCGATGCTCACCAGGACGTTCAGCTCTTCATCAACGCACTTGAGTTCTTCGTCGTGCGTGTTGGCCTGGAACCCCGCCTTCATCAAGTCCTTCTTCAGCTGGTTGCCAAGCTTTTGGATACAGTCAGCGCCCACATGATGGTTGGTCATGACCAGGCCGTCGGCTGAGACGAACGAGCCCGAGCCGCCACTGTTGAACCGCACGCTGGAACGCTGCACGTGCTCCAGCCAGTCTTTGGTGGGACTGAAGCTGTACTTCTCCCGCAGCAGGTTCGCCGGTGAATCGTTGAACAGCCACATACCTTCGTCAGCCGAAAGCCCGCCCGGTACGATGAGACTCGGCAGGGCGGCGGCAATCACGGACAGCCAAATCCTCCTCATGGGTAGTACCTCCTTAGGATGGACCGGATCTTCCTGCGGTCTTCTTTGGAAAGGCCCGTTCTGATCGTTGAGATTGTTCGTTAGACAAATTTGTTCCGCGGTCAGACTGAGGCTCCGGAGAATCCAGCTTCGGCTCTCCCGCCTTCGCCCAGAACCATCGGCGATGCTTGTTGCCTGGAAAAATGAGAGAGAAAGACGGGGGAAATCATAACTTCGGTCTCTTGCGGAAGGCAACGGAAATTTAAGGGAGAGAGAAGTCGCACTGTGCCACGCACATATTAGCTTTCGAGCTGGATGCTCGTTAGCAGAGGAACGGTCTCCGAGGATTTGGAAACAGCGACTTGTCCGTCTGCCCCCTAATAACTGACGCCCTGGTCAGTAATGTCAGTTGTCATAATAGTACATATGTCACGCAGAAAGCTTCCTTGACTAAGACTAGGCGTGTCGCAGCCTTGAGGGCGAGAGTTTTTAACCGCCACTGCCACGCTCTATTCAGGACCGCCAGGGAACAGAGGAAGGTCCACTCCTAAAGATGTAGAGTCCGTGACTATTAGGATAAGCTGTGATTTACACACAACCTGGGTCGGATCTCAAGTCAAGTCTCGTCCGCCTCGTCCGCTTTGTCCTGACTGACCTGCCTGTATGTCCCGGCTGCTTACGAGAATTTCTTTCAGTGCCCCTTTTACAGTTTGCCCTCCTGAGTACTCCTTAGGAATAGCGAGGAAAGAACAGTCTCCTCTCGCGCTTTCAGACCCTAAAGGTCCGTTCTACAACGTGACCGTTAGCCGTTCCTATAAGGAAGGAGACAGCTGGAAGTCATCCGATTCGTTCGGCAGAGATGACTTGCTGGTGCTGGCCTAATTGCTTGGAGGCACCTACACCTTCATCCTCCAGAAACAGGCTGAAAACTAGTTCAGCCTCAGCCGCCCGGTCTTCTAGGCCGGGCGGTCTCTCCTTTCTTTTCCTTAGCCTATCGGATGTCGTCGCTTAGCGGGCATCCCATCGTTTGGTGGCGGAGAGCCCTGATCTCAGAGAGGTTGAGATGAGAAGGTCCTGGGCAGTCGTTGTCAGTTTGCCGGACCCATGATTGGTAAACGCTAGCCGAGTAGGGAGGACTAATCCGATGACCGCCGAGGGACGGTGCGGAGCCTGCAAGATTGAACGGACACTCCCAGGGGGAGTACACTTTGCAGTCGTCGGCATCTTTTATGCTCGAGTCGATCAGGACAACCAAAGCCCACACCCGCTTAGAGGTTCCTGATGGCAAAAATAATATGTGCCTTAGCACTGGCCGCCCTCGTTCTCGCCATCGCGCTCCCAACGATAGCTGAGCGCCAAACGCGCGAAGGGCCTGATACAGTGGTCGTGCACAGCGGTGCGATCACGTTGCGCGGACTGCTCTGGCGCCCAAAGGGCCGCGGGCACTTCCCGGCGGTGCTGCTTAATCACGGAAGCGGCCGCACCCGAGAGGACCTTGAACGGCTCGGGCCTTACGAACGGAAGGCTGATGTGCTAGGGCCGTTATTCGTCCGTCACGGTTACGTTTTCCTTTATCTGTTCCGGCGTGGCGTCGGGCTGTCCGTGGGCCAGGGCACCAGTGCCGTCGATCTGATGAACAGGGAACTCGCAGCAGGTGGACAAGACGCGCGCAACGAGCTGCAGTTGCAGTTGCTTGAAACGAGGGAAATGAACGATGCCCTCGCCGGACTCGCATTCCTTCGCGCCCTTCCAGAGGTCGATGCGCGTGACGTTGCGGCGATCGGCGAGTCATTCGGGGGTTCGCTCACGGTACTCCTGGCCGAGCGCGACCCGACCTTGCGAGCCGTCGTCATCTTCTCCTGCGCGGGCTACAGCTGGGATAAGTCACCGCCGTTACGTGCGCGGCTGCTCGCCGCAGTCGGGCGCACGGCCGTCCCGATCTTCTTTATCCATGCCGCGAACGATTACTCTCTCGCTGGTAAGGCACTGGCTGCCGAGCTCGCTCGACTCGGGAAGGCGCACCGCTTTAAGATCTACCCGCCAGTCGGTCAAACCGCCGAGGAGGGACACGACTTCCCCTATCGTGGCGTCTCCAGTTGGGAACCCGACGTGTTCGCCTTCTTGGACGAACACACCAGGCAGTGAGACTCATCGTCCGCGAATCCCCGCGGTGGATGGTTTCGTCCGCCAAACGCCGTAGTGTTCGGCTTTGGGGGAATGGCTCCGATAGGTCGCCACTTGCCGACTAGTCGTTACTAATCTGGCTCCGCATAGCTTCCGTCAGCAAGGTTGCTAAACGGTGATGTGCGCCACCCAATTTTTTCTGATATTCCATTTACTCCACGTTCAGTCGAAAGCTGCCTGTCGTTTCGGCAACCCGTTCTTTTCAGCGAAGAAGCTTCGTGATGCCTGTACTTGATCGAACCATTGTCCGAAGGGTAATTGAAGCTGGCGATAAATAAGGAAACTCAAGTCGACCGTGCGGTCGGGAACGTGGTCCTTCACGTCATCCAGATCGTGAACGAAGCGGCGCCCATTGGCCTCAGCAACGCGGGGATGCCAGGACTCGTACCACACCTGGAGCGCATCGTGAAGTACCTGATTGCGCTCCCGGTGAATCTCGCCTGCGAGATCGAGAGCCTCGTCGATGGCGCCTATTGCCTTGTTCGCTTCTCCACCGCGAGACGCACTCTGTGACAAATCTTCGCGATGGATAGCAGCACTTCCAGGTTGTAACGGTTGAACTCCGCCTTCTCAAGGTTTGCCGCCAGCAACCGCATCAGCTCGTCGTTCTCGACTTGGAATTTGGCGGCGAGCCGGAGTCGCTCCCGGTTGGCTGAGGCCCAGAAGGAAGAATAGGTGAGATCCTGCGCGGAGGGAGGTGGAGGCAGCGGGATGGTCTGGTCCTTCCTTGGGCGCTTGGGCGAGAAAATCTCCCGGGAGCTTCCGAAGATCGGCTTGGTCGAGGTCGAGTCGACCGTGTCCCAACTATCGGACCAGAATTGTGCCTGATGGCTCATCAGCTGGTATAACCTATCAGTCTCTCTAGCCCCGGGTCCATAGAACAGCCGGTAGAAGCTGCTCATGGTTTCTTGAACCTCCGGAAATCCGGGATGCCATCCGGCCGCATTGATACACGCATAACCGAGCCAGAATGTCTCGGGATGCAATCCTGCGTCAGCCCACCCGGCATTGATGATACCGAGTATGTCTGCTTGTTTCCGGGCAGAGTGCGAGGAAATCATCTCGAAGCCATCCTGAACCCTTGGATTTTCTCGGCGTTCACGCTTGTGCAACAGCTCGGAGTCGGGAAGAACGAAGTAGTTCGGAAACAGACGTTCTTCGCCCTGGGTCGAGGTGTGGAGCATCTGGCGGATACCGTGGGCCTTATAGAGTGGGTCGAATTCCGGGCCATTCACTATCGTGTTCACTAGGTAGGGTGGAAGTGCTTCGATATCTCCCGGGCGCAAGGGATACTCTCCCATAAAGACGACTGTGCGGCCCCTCTGATGTAGTGGTGCTGCCAGCTTAGTGATGAACTCGGCCTCCAGCTTGCCAGGGGTTCCGAGTTCCTCCGCTCTGGGAGCCTCGCGGCATTGAGGGTTGTCAGCCAGCCCAATGTAGTAGGGCTCGTCGGTCGACAAGTAAATGCATTTAACCCCTTTGTTGGCTGCGATCAGTTCTCCGAACATGCCCACCAGTAGATCTATCGTCTCGGGATTAGTCACGCAGAATTCATAGCTGCTGTCCGGGAAGGCTCGTAACCGCGCATACTCCGGATGCTTTAGGATGAAAGCAACATGGGCCGGTGCATCAAGCCAGGGAATGAACTGGAGGTGGTAATGCAAACCATAGTCGGTCAGTTCCTGGAGTTCCTGCGGTGAAAGGGCATACGGTTCCACCAGAGCCGGAGCACTCTTGAACTGAAAATGGCCCTCTAACTTCACGGCGATGGCATTAATCTTGTAGAAAGCAGCTTGGCGGATAGCCTTTTTAAAGGCGTCCATGCGTTCCAGGTGGTGAGCATCATCCCAGAAGATGAGCCGCAACTGGAGATCGGGCCAGTCGATCAATTCCCCTTCTGGAAGGAGCAAGCTTCCCTGATGGGGCTTGAGCATTTGCACCAGCGTTTCCACTCCGTAAAACAAGCCCGGCGACGCGTTGGCAACTATTCGGATCTGTTTTGCGGAAAATTCGATGCGATAGGCTTGTTCTGCTAGGATGTCCCGATCCTTATCCAACGCTTCGCCAACGACGGCAGCACCTGGCTGGATGTCGAGAAGGATTGGTTTCCCGTTGGTAGAACTGCCGCTCCCCAGTGTGAGGTCGAAACGCGCCTTGAGATCTTCTTTCAAGGCTTCGACTGCAACATTGTCGGGGGGAACTGTCTGGCCCAAGACTATGCGCCAGGTGGAATCAACCCGGAATTCAGTATTACGAAGGGTCACCTGCTGGGGCGCTGGGACCACGGTATAGCCGCGTGCGAAGAGGGCGGATTGTGTTGCGGCCAAGGCCGGCCTAGCACAGACGAATAAAGCGACGACCGGTATCAGGAGCCAGCGGCCACAGCGGTGTATGCCGCGACAGATCCAGGCTTTAAAAGCTAGTTGTTGCATGACGACCATTCGTTACCAGTATTTCTTCAAATCGTGAAACTTTCCGAGCGGGCCTTTTCCTTCAGGTGTGCAGACATTCTCGTGCACTGCTGTCCGCACTTACAGTCCTGAGATCGAAGGTTTAACCTCGATCTTGCTGTGCGTAACTATGCCGTCCTCAACAGCGCACCAGCATGATGTGGGTAGTAATGCGCCGTCCCCTGAAGTTTCACATAGACCAACCCGAGCGACAAGCGTTAGCATTGTTGCTTACACAGCCTTGCGCCCGGCTCGGACGTTCCAATGAACGGTTTAGCTGCAGTACGTCAGCTTGACTCAACTTGACCTAGTTTGGTAAACGCTAGCCGACTAGGGAGGATCTATCGTGTGAGGACAGAGGCGGCGCTCACTGACGAATCGTTCGCTGAAGTTCTTGGAAAGTTAACCAGTTTCTGGGTTAACCGACTATACGGCCAAGTGAGCGCGTTCGGTCTGTGCCTCACCGGAAGTTCTCCACCAGCATCAGATCGCTGCCGACTTCATCCAATTGCGTGTAGAGAATCGTCCGACCGTCAGCGGACACCGTCAGTTCACCGACAGGCCGTCCCATAGTCCGGATCTTTCTGGTCTTCTCGGTGGCAGATTCGTAAACACTAAGGTCTGTGTGCCCATTTGTGTTGGGCACTGTGAAGAAGTAGATCCCGTCTGGACCTACGGTCCATTTCCCCATGGGGGCTACTGCTTCCAGAACCTTGGTTGATTCTCCTCCTGCGACGGGCATTTTCCACAGACTTGGCGGCCCCGGCCATCCCCTGCTGTAATAAAGCCATTTTCCATCGGGCGATTCACGCGGCATGTCAACGTCACGTTTATCAACCCTGGTAACCTGAATCGCCTCTCCGCCACTGGAGGGCACCTTCCAGATTTCATTGCCTTTTCGATCTGATTTGAAGTAAAGCCACTGGCCATCCCGAGACCAAGTTGGCCAAGCGTCAGTCCCCGGGTGGGTTGTCAAGCATCGCGGAGCGCCTCCATTGGCATCGATTACGTAGATATCCGGGTTTCCTGCAAGATTTGCGCAAAAGGCGATACTCTGGTTGTCCGGCGACCACACTGGAACCTGCATGATGATTCCCCTACCACCGAAGGAAGTTAGTTTCACCAGCTTTGTCCCATCACTGTCACTGGCCCAGACTTCGCTATTCCCTGACCGATCCGACACAAACGTGATCCTCTTGCCGTCGG
>Ga0114129_10007523_pt1 | contig 15516 bp, 8 predicted proteins | sample RhiMetdeltSRZDD1_FD_80071 | JGI IMG/M metagenome (GOLD analysis project Ga0114129, IMG submission 80071) | Populus rhizosphere microbial communities from Tennessee, USA - Rhizosphere MetaG P. deltoides SRZDD1 (version 2) (version 2) | ecosystem: Host-associated > Plants > Roots > Rhizosphere >...
TACCAGAACGGCGACATCTTCGCGTAGAGATCCGGCACCTCCCAGAACGTGCGCCGCTCGCTCTGAAAGCCAAACGGCGTGAGCGACCGATTGTATGCGCCGCTCTCCGCGAAGCCGGCGCGGAACAGACGCGAGTGCGCCAGCAGATTCGCCGTCATGAAGCCGCCGTAGCTGTGGCCGCCGACGCCGATGCGATCGCGATCGGTGACGCCCATCGACACGACCTTGTCGACCGCCGCCTGCGCGCTCGACACGAGCTGCTCGACGTACGTGTCGTTCGCCGTTTCACCGGGTCCGATGATCGGCATCGTCGGGTTGTCGAAGATCGCGTAGCCGGACAAGAGCAGGAACATGTGCGACGCGCCGCGAAGCATCGTGAACTGATTCGGCGAGCCGGTCACCTGACTCGCGGAGTCGGCGTCGCCGAACTCACGCGGATACGCCCACATGATGAGCGGCACCTTCGTCCCTTGCCGGTAGCCTGGCGGCAGATAGAGCGTGCCCGACAGCGTGACGCCGTCGGCGCGCTTGTAGGTGACGTACTGCCGCAGGATGTCGCGCACGCGCGGCTGCGGATCCTTGAACGTCGTCACCGCGCGCTTCGAGTCGGATCCCCCGTTGGAGCCAATATCGCGCACGTAGTAGTTCGGCGCCTCCTTCTGCGTCTCGTAGCGCGTGAGAATCTTCGTCATCTGATCGTTCAGCGGTACGATGAACGATTCGAGCGACTCGGACGAGGAGCGGAAGAGCCGATCGGTCTTCAGCGTCTTGACGTTCAGCCGATCGAGGAACGGTCGATCGCCTTCGGGCGACGCGCCTTCGCCGGCGAGATAGATGTAGTCGCCGTTTTGAATGATGGCGCCGCCGCCGAAGCCCCCGCGGCCGCCGCCACCGCCGCGGCCGCCGTTGTCGGCGCGGCGTGCAACAGGGCCGCCCGGATTGTCGTACGCCGCGTCCTGCTTCCGATCCCACACCTTCCGCGGCGCGGCCCCCGGCTCCATGATCCACGTTCGCGTGCGGCGTGACTCGCGATCGTTTTCGGTGAGCAGCGCGATGCCCGTGTCGGTGTACCCGATGCTGCCGTATCGCCACTCGGTTTTCGCGACTTCGACGGCCGGCGCCGTGAACGGCGCCGCGAGCGCCATCACCCGATCGCGGAACGGGACCTTGTTCTTCAGATCGCCGCCGTCGAGCGCTTCGACCCAGAGCATCGTCGCCGGCCGATCGGCGCGCCAGTGGAATGCGCGCGGGCCCGGCTCGACACCCGTGAGAGGCACGCCCTCGTGCGACGGCACCTCCGCGATCGTTTTCTCGACGGCGCCGCCGCGCGCCCAGATCTGGACGTCCTGCGCGAAGCCGTTCATCGGGATCAGGTGCGAGAACGGCTTCCTGATCTTCGCGACGAGCAAATGCTCGCCGTCGGGTGACGGCGTCACGTTGTTGAAGATGCCCGGACGGCCGATCACCGTCTTCGCGCCGCTGCCTGTGTTGATCGCCGCGAGCTGGCTCGTGAAGTAGTACTCGAACAGCGCGTCGTCGTAGGCCGTCTTGAGCAGATCCTCGTACGTCGGCGCGGGCGCCGCCTTCCCGTAGTTCTCGTGAACGTTCGGTCCTGACGGCACGCTCGGTTCCGGAGGCGCCTGCCCGCGGCCAGGCTGGACGAGCTCGCAGATCATCGTCACGTTGTCCTTCAGCCAGTCGCACGGATCGCCTGCTGTGGCGTTGATGCGATCCGCGCCGCTGACGACCGCTTTCGCGCTGCCGGTCGCGCCGTCTGCGATCCACAGCTCGATGCCGGTGTCTTTCGTCTGGAGAAATGCGATGCGCGATCCGTCAGGCGAGAACTTCACGTGCGAGACGCGCGGTTGCGGCGGCATCGTCACGTTGGTGTCGTTGATTCCAGGACCACCATCGATCTTCTTCAGCGTGATCGCGAAGATGCCGGTGCCCGGCAGGCCAGACGCGCGGTGCGGGCCGTTCGTCTTCGGGCTCACGCGCGCGCCGGCGAGGCGCAGCATCGGCTGCGACAGCTCCGCGATGGTGGGATACGCGCGCGCCTTCGTCATCGCCACGACCTGATGATTCGGGCTGACCAGCGTCTGCGGCAGCAGCTCGGCGTCGAACACGTCGACGATCTCTTTCGGCGGCAGCACGTACTTCGGCGGATCCGAGGCGCTCGGCACTTGCGCCGCGAGCGCGGGCGCCAGAATCAGAACGGCGAGCGCGACGACGCGCAAAGGCCTATTGGCGAGCACGAGCATAGGATTACTCCTTACTTTGGAAGCGCGATTGTACTCGTATAATCCGGCCCTGTCTTTCCAACCCGGTGCCCGCCTCGGCCTCTATGAAATCGTCGGCGCCATCGGTGCCGGCGGGATGGGCGAGGTCTATCGGGCGCGCGATACGAAGTTGCACCGCGACGTCGCCATCAAAGTCCTGCCCGATGCGTTTGCGCGCGATCCCGACCGCCTCATCCGGTTCGAGCGCGAGGCGCAGCTGCTCGCGTCGCTGAATCATCCGCACATCGCACAGGTCTATGGACTCGCGACCGCCGATGGAGAGAGTGGCCGCGCCGTTTCGTTCATCGTGATGGAGCTCGTCGAGGAGACGATCTGTCGCAGCGGCTCGCCGCCCGCGCGATGGAGCCCGCAGACGCCGTGCCGGTTGCGCGGCAGATCGCCGAGGCGCTCGAAGCGGCGCACGATCAGGGCATCGTCCACCGCGATCTCAAGCCGGCGAACATCAAAGTGCGCGGCGACGGGACGGTGAAGGTGCTCGACTTCGGCGTCGCCAAGGCGCTCGATGCGCCGGCGGCCGGCGCGATGAGCTCACCGACGATGACGAGCCCGGCGATGATGACGCGAGCCGGCATCATTCTCGGGACGGCCGCGTACATGGCACCGGAGCAAGCGAAGGGACAACTCGTCGACAAGCGAGCGGACATCTGGGCGTTCGGCTGTGTGTTGTTCGAAATGCTCGCGGGCCGGCCGTTGTTCGCGCGCGAGACCGTCACCGAGACGCTCGCGTCGGTGCTGCGGGACGCGCCGCAGATCGACGCGCTGCCGCCGGACACGCCGCCGCACGTCAGGCGCCTGCTCGCGCGCTGTCTCGAGCGCGATCCGCGGCAGCGTCTCCGCGATATCGGCGAAGCGCGCATCGCGCTCGGCGCCGCGACGGATGTCGATTCGTCGCAGATCGTTTCGCAGCCGCGCGCCATCGCACGTCGCAGCGTCGTCGGTCGCGTGACTCCATGGGCGATCGCCACCCTCGCGATCGCCGCGGCAGTCGCCGCGTGGATCGCGGGACCGCGCGCCGATCCGCGTCCGCTCCGAAAGCTCGAGGTCTCGCTCGACGGCGTCAGCGTGGCGGGACCCGTCATCTCGCCGGACGGAAAGCGCATCGCGTTTCTCGCCGACGGACACCTCCGCGTGAAAGATCTCAATCAGGTTGGCTCGCGCGACATCGGCGCGGTCGCATCGTTGGACAGAGATTTCATCTTCTGGTCGCCTGATTCGGCGTCTCTCGGATATGCGACAGCCGATGGCAAGCTGTGGAAGGTTCCCGCGACCGGCGGCGCTCCGATACTGCTCTGCACCATCCCTGAAACGGGGCGTCTCATGGGCGCCGCGTGGCGGCCCGACGGTCGGATCGTGATGGCGGCGTGGCAGGGCAGTCTGTATCAGGTTCCGTCAACAGGCGGGACGCCCACGCTGTTGGCAGCCATCGATCCCGCGAAGGAAACCGATTTTCATTTCCCGGTGATCGCGCCCGACGGCCGCGTGCTGGTCACGACGCATCTTCAGGCATCGAACAAAGAGCGGCCCAGCGAAGGGTACCGAGTCGAGATGCTCGATGAGGGGCAGCGACAAACCGTGCTCGAAGCGGCGAGCTTTCAACTGGTCGCGTTTCTCGATCCCGGCTATCTGCTCGTCTGGCGCTACGACCAGGCCTCCGGCCTCTGGGCGCTGCCATTTTCCAGCCGGCTGCCGCTCCGCATCGACGATGCCTTCATGGTGGCGCCGGGCGCCAGAAGCGCGTCGGCGGCGCGCGACGGCACGCTGATGTATTCAGTCGGATCCAACGCGGCACGCACGAACGAGCTCGTGTGGACCAACCGCGCCGGGGAGATCGCCGGCCAGATCGCTCCGCCGCAACCCGAGCTCAATTACCCCGCGCTGTCACCCGACGGCCGACGCATCGCGTTCTCGGCCCGCGTCGGCGATCACGTCGATCTGTGGGTTCGCGATGTCGCGCGCGGCGTTCAATCCAGGATCACCTTCGATCCGACCGACAAAGGCGTGCCGGTCTGGTTTCCGTCGGGACAGCGTCTCGTCTACAGCGAAAGCGGCGCGACGAGCGTCAACCAAATCGTCGCGAGCAGCGCCGACGGCTCGGGTCACCGGCAGGAGTTGACGAAGGGCCTCTCGCCCAGCGTCTCCGACGATGGACACTACATTGTTTATCTCGTCGAGGAACGCGGTGCTCTGCGCCTTCGCTACTCGGCGCTTGCCGCCGACGGAACGGCCGGGCCTGCGGAACGCGTGTTCAAGACGGCTCCGGAACCAAACGTCGCCGGCGTCTCTCGCGTTTCTCCAGACGGCGGCTTCCTCGCCTATAACGAGCGTCAACCAACGGGAGAGTTCGAGGTGTTCGTGACGCGCTTCCCGAGCGGAGAAGGCCGCTGGCAGATTTCAACCGGCGGCGGACGCATGCCTCGATGGATCCGCGAGACGCGAGAGCTGGTGTTCGTGAGCGGCGCAGCCGGTGGTCCCAGGCAGATGACGTCGGTTCCGATTGCGTTTCGTCCAGCGTTCGTGGCGGGACCGCCGGCCAAGCTCTTCGATCTCGGTGCAGAGCTCACCGCGTCTGTCACCCCAACGTTTGATGTCGCTCCCGATGGTCAGCGCTTTCTCATGGTGCGCACCCGGGCAGAAAGCGGCGCGCGATCGACGGCGCGCTGGGTGCTCGTGCAGAACTGGCGCGCGGAATTCCCGTCGCGCTGACGTAGAATTTGGCCCATGTCCAAGGTCACCCGGCGCACAGCGCTGAAGGCCGCCGGAACGGTCGCGCTGCTGCCGTGGCTGTCCGACTCCGGACTGCTGGCGTTCACGCGCCTTCAGGAAACCGGCGCCGCGCCGGCGCCGAAGGCGCTGTCACCGTCGCAGTTCGCCACGCTCGAAGCGCTCGTCGAGGCGATCATTCCGACCGACGATCGCTCGCCGGGCGCGAAGCCGGCGCGCGTGGCGGACTACCTCGATCTCTTGCTCGTCGAATCGCCGAGCGAGCTGACGCTGCAGTGGCTCGGCGGTCTCGCCGCGCTCGACGCGACAGCGGCCGCGCGCTTCAACGCGCCGTTCGTGAAGCTCAATGCGACGCAGGTGGACGCGATCCTCGGCGACATCAGCCGCAACGAGCGCCATCCGAAGACGCCGCTGGAAAAGTTTTTCGTGATGACGAAGGAAGCGACGATCCACGGCTACTACACGTCGAAGATCGGCATCGAGCAGGAGCTCCGCTACAAGGGCAACAAGTTTCTGCGCGAGTTCATCGGCTGCGAGACGCAGGACGGCAAGGATTGTCCGCATTGCGGTCAGAAAGCGCGGGTGTGACATGCAGTCGGACCTGACGCTGAACGTCGATCTGACGCGCCCTCTGCAGGAGTCGCAGCGGCTCGCCGATTCGATCAAGCCGGGTGCGGCGCCGTGGGACGCCATTGTCGTCGGCAGCGGCGCCGCGGGCGGGATGGCCGCGTACATCCTCGCGATGAACGGCGTCAAGGTGCTGATGCTCGAAGCGGGCCGGCTGATCGACGAGAAGACCGAGTACCGCACGATGGAATGGCCGTATGCGTCGATGCGGCGCAACCGGCTGCCGCCGGGCGAGCGCCCGATCGCGATCGCCGAGTACAACTTCCTCGATCGGCCGTACGGCGCGAACAAGACCTTCGAGAACGCCACCAAGGTCTTGTCGTACTCCGCGAACAAATTCACGCGCAATTGGGTGGTCGACGAGCGGCAGCATCCGACCACCGGGACGCCGTACGCGTGGGTCCGCGCGCGCGTGCTCGGCGGCAAAACGAATTTCTGGGGACGCGGCGCGCTGCGCTACGGTCCGCTGCAGTTCGACGCGGCGAGCCGCGACGGCTTCGACGTCGACTGGCCGATCAGGTACGACGACGTGAAGCCGTACTACGACAAAGTCGACGTCCTGCTCGGCTGCTCCGGCACGAAGGAAGGGCTCATCCAGGTGCCGGACGGGGTCTTCCAGCGTCCGTACAAGCTCAATTGCGTGGAGGTGGCGTTCAAGCGCGCGATCGCCCGGATGGGGCGCCACTACATTCAGGGCCGCGCCGGCGTCACGACCGACGGCGTGCTGAACAAGTATCGCGCGCGGTGTGCGGGCCGCGGCCGCTGCGGGCGCGGGTGCAATATCGGCGCGGCGTTTCACTCGCCGACCGCGCTCGTCTATCCCGCGCGCGACAGCGGCAATCTCACCGTCCGGCCGTACTCGATCGTCTCCGAAGTGCTCGTCGATCCGTCGACCAACAAGGCAACCGGCGTGCGCGTCATCGATGCGAACACGCGCGAGGTGATGGACTTCACCGCGCGCGTCGTCGTGCTCGGCGCCGGGACGCTCGACTCGACGCGCATTCTGCTCAACTCGAAATCGCGGGCGTATCCCGACGGCGTCGGCAATTCGTCAGGGCTGCTCGGCTGCTACCTGAGCGAGCACATCATGGGCATCAGCGGCAGCGGGTTCATCCCGGTGCGGATCGGCACCGAGTCGACGCTGGACGACGGCCGGCCGGTCTCGCCCTATATCGCGCGATTCCGCAACGTCACGGATCGCCACCCGGATTTCATCCGCGGCTATCACTTCCAGGGCGGCGGCGGTTGCTTCGAGTATCCCGGCATGGCGCACGAAATCACCGGCTACGGGAAGGCGTTCAAGTCGAACGTCAGGAAGTACTATCCGGCGATGGTCAGCTTCGGCGGCTTCGGCGAAGTGCTCCCGCGCAGGGAGAATCGCGTCACGATCAATCCCCGCGTGAAGGACGCGTGGGGCATCCCGGTGCTGAACTTCGACTATCGATTCAGCGACAACGAGCTGAAGATGACGAAGGACATGGCCGACAGCATCGAAGAGATGCTGCACGCCGCGGGCGCCGAAGACATCAAGATCGGCCGTACCACGCACCCGCCCGGCTATTCGATTCACGAGATCGGCACCGCCCGCATGGGCAACGATCCGAAGACGTCGGTGACCGACAGCTCGTGCCGTCTGCACGACGTGAAGAACATCTACCTCGCCGACGCCGGTCCGTTCGTCAGCGGCGGCACGCAGAACACGACGTGGACGATCCTCGCGATGGCGTGGCGGACGATGGATTTCCTGAAGGAACGGATGCGAACGGGTGACGTGTGATGCATCGCCGTGAATTCCTGCAATCGCTCGCCGTCTGCGTGATCGCCGCGAACGACCTGAAGGATCAGGGTCCGTCGCGGCCGCGCAAGGCGTTGCACATTTCCCTGCTGCCGCGGGAGCTGCCGTACGCGCAGCGGTTCGCGATGGCCTACGACGCCGGATTCCAGGCGATCGAAATGCAGACGATCACGCGCGCCGAGGAAGCGGCGGAGATTCGCGAGGAGGCGAAGAAGGCCAAGCTGCGGATCCACTCGGTGATGAACACCGATCACTGGCGCTATCCGCTGTCGAGCGCCGATCCGGACACCGTGAACCGCAGCGTCGCCGGCATGGAGACGTCGCTCCGCAACGCCGCGCTGTGGGGCGCGAGCGCCGTGCTGCTCGTGCCGGCGGTCGTCGACAAGACGACGTCGTATCGCGACGCGTGGACGCGATCGCAGCAGGCGATTCGGACGCGGCTGCTGCCGCTCGCGCAGGAGCTGAAAGTCACGATCGCGGTCGAGGAGGTTTGGAACAAGTTCCTCCTGAGCCCGCTCGAGTTCGTCCGCTACGTCGACGAGTTCGAATCGCCGCGGGTGAAGGCGTATTTCGACGTCGGCAACGTCGTCTTCTACGGCTATCCGCAGGACTGGATCCGCACGCTCGGCGCCCGCATCGCGAAGGTGCACATCAAAGACTTCCAGCTCGATCGGCCGAACGGCCGGTTCACCTGGCGCAACATCGGCGACGGCGACGTCGACTGGCAGGAGGTGCGCCGCGCGCTCTCCGACGTCGGCTATGGCGGCTACGTCACGACTGAGGTCGCCGGCGGCGACGCCGCGTACCTGAAGGACCTCGGCAACCGCGTCGAGCGGTTCCTGGCGGGAAAGAAGCCCGCCGGTTCCAATTAGGGATTCGCCAATTCAGAATTTCGAATGCGGCGGATCCTTCCGCATTTCGCCCCATTCTGGCCACTGATTTCCTAATGCCTTGTTCCTCGGCGGCAGTATCATTGCCCGGTTCTCGAGGCTAGCGGGGTCCCCAACGCGCTCGCCAGCGCGTTGGGGTGCCAATTCGGGGAGGGCTGCGTGATCAGGCCTGCCTTTGTGGCGTCGCTCGTCTGTGTGTGGGGACTCGCGGCTGCCGCCCAACAGGACGCCGGAACTCCGTCCGCCGCGCGTAGCTACTGGGCGTTCAAGCTGCCGGTCCAGGCGCCGGTTCCCGGCGGGTCCACGCGCGTCGACCATCCGATCGATCGCTTTCTCGAACAGGCACGTCAGGAGAAGGGGCTGAAAGCCGCGCCGCGCGCGCCGCGCGCCACGCTGCTGCGCCGCGCCTACCTCGATCTGATCGGCATGCCGCCGAGCCCCGCCGAAACCGCCGCGTTCCTCGCGAACACCGCGCCCGACGCGTGGGAGCGGTTGATCGACGCGCTGCTCGCCTCGCCGCACTACGGCGAACGGTGGGGACGCCACTGGCTCGACGTCGCGCGCTACGCCGACTCGAGCGGCTTCGAGCAGGACTACGATCGCCCGAACGCGTGGCGCTACCGCGACTACGTGATCCGCGCGTTCAACAACGACAAACCGTACGACGCGTTCCTGAAGGAGCAGATCGCCGGCGACGAGCTCGACGTGAAAACCGACGACACGTGGATCGCCACCGGATTCCTGCGTGCCGGCCCGCGCGTCGCGTTCCGCGAGAAGGACAATCCCGAGCGCCGCTACGAGTATCTCGACGATCTGATCGCGACGACCGGACGCGGCATCCTCGGGCTGACCGTTCAATGCGCGCGCTGCCACAACCACAAGTTCGACCCGATTCCCCAGCGTGACTACTACAGCCTCGTGACGGCGTTCTTCGGCTACGTCGAGACGACGCATCCGCTGGTGCCGCCGGCGGAGGCGGAGGCCTACGAGAAAAAACTGCGTGAGGTCGAAGCGCGCCAGGCGCCGCTGAAGGCGGACATCAAGAAAATCGAGGCGCCCTACGCGCAGCGAATCCGGCAGGAAGCCTACAAGCGATTCCCCGACGAGGTGCGGCGGGCGATTGCGAAGCCGGAAAGCGAGCGGACCCCGGGCGAGCGACTGCTGGCCGACCAGGTGATCGGCGGCGTCAGCGTCACCGGACGCGCGGTCGATCGGTTTCTGACGCCCGACGAAGCGGCGAAACGAAAACAGCTGACCGATCAGATCGCGGCGCTCGACAAGGAGAAGCCGAAGCCGATTCCGCTCGCCGAGATCGTCACCGACGGCGACTACCGCTTTGCGCCCGACGGCGAGGGCGATGAGGTCGTCGGCTGTCCGAAGTGCCGCGTCTGGGACGTGAAGGGCGGCAGCTTCCTCCACACGGGTCCGGGCAAGTACGAGGCGCCGCCGTCGCACCTCCTGATCCGCGGTGACCCCAACAACAAGGGGTCGGTCCTGAAGCCGGGATTCGTCAATGCCGTCACCTACGGCAATCCGCCGACCGAGATTCCGCCGGCCGACGGCCGCACCTCGGGCCGCCGCCGCGCGCTGGCCGAATGGCTCGCGTCGCCGCAGAACCCGTTGACCGCGCGCGTCATCGTCAATCGCATCTGGCATCACCACTTCGGACGCGGCATCGTCTCGACGCTCGACAACTTCGGCAAGATGGGCGATCGGCCCACGCATCCGGAGCTGCTCGACTGGCTCGCGGTGGAGTTCGTCAATCGGGGCTGGAGCATCAAGAAGATGCACCGGCTGATCATGACGTCCGAGGCGTACCGGATGGCGTCGGCGTTCGAGGACGCGGCCGATCGCGAGAAGGATCCGCAGGACGAATTCCTGTGGCGCTTCCGCGCGCAGCGCCTCGACGCCGAGGTCGTGCGCGACAGCATTCTCGCGGTCAGCGGCGGCATCAACCTCGCGATCGGCGGACCGCCGGTGTTTCCGCCGCTGCCGAAAGAGCTGATGACGGAGGCGAACCACGGCATCTGGAAGACGCAGGAAGACGGACCGGATGTGTGGCGCCGCAGCGTTTACGTGTATCGCAAGCGCGGATTGGCGTTCCCGATGTTCCAGGTCTTCGACCTGCCCGAGCAGAACGTCACTGCCGCCGCGCGGTACGTGTCGACGGTGCCGACGCAGGCGCTGACGATGCTCAACGATGCGTTCGTGCTGCGGCATGCGCAGTTGTTCGCGGACCGCGTGAAGAAGGAAGCGGGCGACGATCCGGCCAGACAGATCGATCTCGCGTACCGGATGGCCCTGACGCGTCCGCCGACTCGGACGGAGCTCGCGATTGCGCTGGACGCGACGCGGACCGGGTCGCTCGTCGATTTCACCCACGTGCTGTTGAACGTGAACGAGTTCGTCTACGCGAGATGAAGCAGGCGTAGTGGCCGACCCGTGTGTCGGCCGTAGGGGCCGACCCGGGTGTCGGCCCGAGGACGAAGGACATGAAGTATTGCAAGACCTGCTGGTCGCGCCGTGATTTTCTCTTCCGCTCGGGCGGCGGCGTCAGCGGGCTCGCGCTCGCCTATCTGCTGAACCAGGACCGGCTGCTCGCCGGCGAAAACGCCGACATCGTCAAGACCGGCGCGTGCGACGCCCAGGCGGTCGGATTCAATCCGTACGCGCCGAAGCCGCCGCACTTCAAACCGCGCGCGAAGGCGGTGATCTCGTTGTTCATGAGCGGCGGCGTCAGCCACATCGACACGTTCGATCCGAAGCCGGCGCTGACCAGGTACGCAGGACAACCGCTGGACGGCAAAGTCGCCGGCGACGTCATCGTCCGCCAGGGCTACCCGGGTCCGCTGATGCCGAGCCCGTTCCAGTTCAGGAAATACGGACAGTCCGGCATCGAAGTGTCGGATCTGTTTCCGAACGTCGCCGGTCACGTCGACGAGATCGCCTTTGTGCGATCGGTGTTCGGGCAGTCCAACGATCACGTGCAGGCGACGTACGAGATGCAGACCGGACAGGTTCGCATGGGATTCCCGAGCCTCGGGTCGTGGGTCACGTATGGACTCGGATCGGAGAACGCCAGCCTGCCGGCGTACGTGGTGATTCAGGACGGCCGCGGCGGTCCGCTCGGCGGCGTCAACGACTGGAGCTCGGGGTTCATTCCGGCGGCGTACCAGGGGACGCTGTTTCGATCGACCGGCGATCCCATCGTCGACTTGAAACCGCCGGCCGGCGTCAGCGCCGAACAACAACGTGCGCGTCTCGATCTCCTGGCGAAGCTGAACGAGCTCGACATGCAGCAGTATCCGGGCAATTCCGATCTGGCGGCCCGCATCTCGTCCTACGAGCTCGCGTATCGCATGCAGAGCTGCGCGCCCGAAGCGCTCGACATCATGAAAGAGACCGAGGCGACGCGGAAGCTGTACGGACTCGACGACAAGATCACCGAACCGTTCGGCCGGCAGTGTCTGATGGCCCGGCGCCTGGTCGAGCACGGCGTGCGATTCGTCCAACTGTTCCACGGCGGCATGGGGAACCAGAACACCGACACCTGGGACGCGCACGGCGACGTGAAAGCGAATCACTCGCAGCACGCCGCGGAGTCGGATCGGCCGATTGCAGGATTGCTCGCCGATCTGAAAGCGCGCGGCCTGCTCGACTCGACGCTCGTCATCTGGCACGGCGAGTTCGGCCGGATGCCGATCTCACAGCGCGGCGTCGGCCGCGATCACAATCCCGGCGCAATGACGGTCTGGATGGCCGGCGCCGGCATCAAGGGCGGGCAGGCGATCGGGGCGAGCGACGAGTTCGGCTACAAGGCGGAGCAGCAGCCGACGTCGTACCACGATCTGCACGCGACGATTCTTCACTTGCTGGGCATCGATCATAAAAAGCTCACCTACAGGTACAACGGCCGCGACATGCGGCTGACCGATGTGTATGGCGTCCCGATCCCGCAGATCGTGGCGTGAACGCGGCGACTTCAAACACGAGGGACTTATGAAAAACAAGAGCGCGTTGTACGCGGGCGCGGTTGTCATGGGCTTCGCGTTGTTGCTGGGCGCGTCGCAGGCGCGCATGAACGCCGGTCAGCAGACTGGCGAAGCCGTTCGCATCGACACCGACGATCTCGGCGGCGTCGTGACGGGCGCGAAGGGACCGGAGGCCGGCGTCTGGGTGATCGCCGAAACGAACGATCTGCCGACGAAGTTCGCCAAAATCGTGGTCACCGACGACCGCGGCCGCTATCTCATGCCCGATCTGCCGAAGGCCAACTACAGCGTGTGGGTCCGCGGCTACGGCCTCGTCGACTCGCCGAAAGTTCAAACGGCGCCGGGCAAGAACTTGAATCTCACGGCGGTCGTCGCGCCCAACGCGCGCGCCGCCGCGAAGATCTACCCGGCCGGCTACTGGTTCTCCATGATCCGCGTGCCGGAGAAGAGCGAGTTCCCGGGCAATGCGCCGGGCGGCAACGGCATCTCGCCGACGGTGAAGAGCCAGGCCGAGTGGATTCGCAACCTGAAGTCGGGCGGCTGCACCGCGTGTCACCAGCTCGGCACCCTCGGCACGCGCGAGATTCCGAAAGAGCTCGGCAAGTTCGCCTCGTCCAAGGAGGCGTGGGATCGGCGCATTCAGTCCGGACAGGCGGGCGCGCAGATGAGCGGCGCGCTCAACAACCAGTTCGGCCGCGAACGCGCGCTGACGATGTTCGCCGACTGGACGGATCGCATCGCCGGCGGCGAGCTGCCGCCCGCGCCGCCGCGGCCGCAAGGCATCGAACGCAACGTCGTCATCACGCAGTGGGACTGGGCCGACCCGAAAGCGTATCTGCACGACGAAGTGTCGACCGACCGGCGAAATCCAACGCTCAACGCCAACGGTCTCATCTACGGCTCGCTCGAGCTCAGCGCCGACTACCTGCCGGTGCTCGATCCGGTCAAGAACGCCGTGAGCCAGGTGAAGCTGACCGTGCGCGATCCAGCCACGCCGCCGACCTCGCCGACGATGCCGGCGCCGTCGCCGTACTTCGGTGACGAGGCGATCTGGACCAGCAAGAACAACGTGCACAATCCGATGTTCGACGAGAAGGGGCGCGTCTGGATTACGTCCGCCATTCGTCCGGCGCCGAATCCGGATTTCTGCAAGGAAGGCTCGAGCCATCCGTCGGCGAAGCTCTATCCGCTCACGGGATCGGGCCGTCAGCTCGCCGTCTACGATCCGAAAACCAAACAGCTCACGCACATCAGCACGTGCTTCGCCACGCACCATTTGATGTTCGCGGAAGACGCGAACCGGACGCTGTGGACGAGCGGCGGCGGTCAGGTGGTCGGCTGGCTGAACACGAAGATGTTCGACGAGACGCACGATGAAGTGAAGTCGCAGGGCTGGACCGCACTCGTCATGGACACGAACGGCAACGGCAAGCGCGACGCGTACGTCGAGCCGAACCAGCCGCTCGATCCGACGAAAGACAAACGGTACGGCAGCGCGTTCTACGCCGTCGCGCCGGCGCCCGACGGATCGGTCTGGGGATCGGTCCTCGGCTTCCCTGGCTCGGTCGTCCGGCTCAATCCGGGATCGAATCCGCCGGAGACGACGCTGGCGGAAGTGTACGAGCAGCCGTTCAAGGATCCGAAGCTCGGTGGCTTCTCGCCGCGCGGCGGCGACGTCGATCGCAACGGCGTCTACTGGACCGCGCTCGCGAGCGGTCACATGGCGAGCTTCGATCGCCGCAAGTGCAAGGGGCCGCTCAACGGGCCGAACGCGACCGGACAACATTGTCCCGAGGGATGGTCGCTGTATGCCGAGCCGCTGCCGCAGCTCAAAGGCGTCACCGAGCCGGGCAGCGCCGAGGCGAGCTATTACACGTGGGTGGACTGGCACGACACGCTCGGCCTTGGCACCAACGTGCCCATCAACACCGGCAACGCGTCCGAGGGTCTTCTCGTGCTGAAAGACGGAAAATGGGTCGTCCTCCGCGTCCCGTATCCCACGGGGTTTTACACGAAGTGGCTCGACGGCCGCATCGACGATCCGAAGGCGGGATGGAAGGGCCGCGGACTCTACGCGACGGTGAGCACGCGGACGCCGTATCACATGGAAACCGGCAAGGGGACGACGAGCAAGGTGATGCACTTCCAGCTCCGTCCCGATCCGCTGGCGAAGTGAGACGTGACATGAAGGGCCTGCTGATCGTGCTGTGCATGGTGCTGGCGGTGCCGGCCGCGGCGCAGCCGGCCGTGCCCGACATTCCGTTCGATTCCGTCGCGGACTTCCTCAAGCTGCCGCCCGGGATGAATTTCGGCGAAGTCCCGGGCGTGGCGGTGAATTCGAGGGGCCACGTGTTCGTGTTCACGCGCTCGAACAGCGCGGGCGGTCCCGCGTATGCGCCGTCGGCCGCGCAGCTCCTCGAGTTCGGTCCGAAGGGCGAGTTCGTCCGCGAGATCGGCAAGGGCCTCTACGGCTGGTCGTTCGCGCACAGCGTGCGCATCGACAAGGACGACAACATCTGGGCCATCGACAAGGGCTCGGACATGGTGATCAAGTTCAATCAGGCCGGACAGGTCGTCTGGGTGTTTGGACGGAGGAGGGAATCGGCGGATCACGAAACGGGGCCGTGGGAGAACGTCGATCCGCCGCTGCCGGCGATCGACGGCCTCTTCCGACAGCCAACCGACGTTGCGTGGGACTCCGCGGGCAACATCTACATCACGGACGGATACGTCAACTCCCGCGTCGCGAAGTACGACAAGAACGGCGACTGGGTGAAATCGTGGGGCACGAAGGGCACCGCGCCCGGCCAGTTCCGCCTGCCTCACGCGATCGCCATCGACCGGAACAACAACATCTACGTCGGCGATCGCTCCAACCGGCGCATCCAGGTGTTCGACACCGACGGCAAGTTTCTGCGCATGTTCACCATCGACGTGCCGCCGGCGCCCGGAACGCGCGCCGTCAACGGCACCACGCCGACCGGCGATCGCCTCGCCGCGGTCATCGGCGCGCCCAACTCGATCTGCATCACGCCCGGCGCCAACCAGGTGATGTTCGTCGGCGAATCGACCTTCCCCGGGCGCCTGTTCAAGGTGTCGCTCGACGGCAAGGTGCTCGGAGTCATCGGACGCTCGGGACGGCAATTGAAGCAGTTCTCCGGCGCCCACCAGATTGCGTGTCCGTCGGAAAA
>Ga0114129_10007524_pt1 | contig 15515 bp, 12 predicted proteins | sample RhiMetdeltSRZDD1_FD_80071 | JGI IMG/M metagenome (GOLD analysis project Ga0114129, IMG submission 80071) | Populus rhizosphere microbial communities from Tennessee, USA - Rhizosphere MetaG P. deltoides SRZDD1 (version 2) (version 2) | ecosystem: Host-associated > Plants > Roots > Rhizosphere >...
CTCCGCTCCTGAACTCTGTTGCGATCGTCTGGGTGGCCTTCATCACCGTCGTGTTCTGCCTCCCTCCGAACGAGCTCGTCCTCTGGACGATGCTCTTCTTCTGTGCCGCACTCGGCGCCTACTGGCTCGTCTCGGCCCGCCGGAAGTTCCGCGGACCGGCCGGGGGCTGAACGAGATGCTCGACGCGGCGGAGAAGGATCTGGCTCGATCCGTCGAGGCGTGCCTGGCGGAGGAGATCGCGTTCCTCGAGAAGGTTGTCAACATCGACAGCGCGACTCTCAACGTCGCCGGCGTCCGAGAGGTCGGCCGATGCTTTCAGGAGGAGCTTCAGGCGCTGGGCTTCACGACCCGCTGGGTTGCCATGCCCGACTCCATGCGCCGGGCCGGCCATCTCGTCGCCGAGCGCGTCTCGCCGGGACGGGCCTCCGGAAAGCGGGTCCTCCTGATCGGTCATCTGGACACAATCTACGAAGGGCATCGCTTCGAGCGATCGGGAGACGTCGCGCGCGGAGCGGGTACCGCCGACATGAAGGGAGGCGACGTCGCGCTCCTCTTCGCTCTCAAGGCGTTGCACGATGCCGGAATCCTGAAGGACGCGACGGTGCGCGTCTTCCTGACCGGAGACGAGGAAAACCCCGGCCGCCCCACGGAGATTTCGCGCCGCGACCTCGTCGAGACCGCGCGACAGTGCGACGTCGCTTTGAGCTTCGAGTCCGACTCGGGCAGAGTGGCGATCGGGAGGAGAGGGCTCAGTCTCTGGTCGCTGGAAGTCGCCGGAGCGCAGGGCCACTCCGCATCCGTCCTCCGGGAGAGCGGCGGCGCGGGCGCGATCTACGAAATCTCGCGAATCCTGGACGGTTTCCGGCAGGTGTTTTCCGCGCATCCAAACGTCACCGCCAATCCGGGGATCCTGCTCGGCGGAACCGACGTCAGCGACGCCGACCGGAACGCGGGAACCGCGGCGGGGAAGTTCAACGTCGTCGCGAGGATGGCCACCGCGAAGGGAGATCTCCGTTTCGTGAGTGACGCGGAACGGGAAGAGGCGAAAGCGCGGATGCGGGAAATCGCCGCCGCGAATCTTCCCGGAACCACCGCTAGGCTCTCCGTCGAGGACCTCGTGCCGGGCTGGCCGGCCACGGGCGGCAACCACGCCGTCCTCGAGCTGATCGACGCGGCCAGCCGCGATCTCGACCAGGGGCCGCGGGAGGCCGACGACCCCGTCTCACGCGGCTTCGGGGACTTCAACTTCATCGGAGCACTGGTCCCCGGCGCCGACGGCCTCGGCGTCAAAGGCGACGGCGAGCACAGCCCGGAGGAGTCAATTGATCTGACTTCGCTCGGCCCCTGCACCGCGCGCGCCGCCGTCGTGATTTCAAGACTCCTCCGGCGATCCTGATCTGTAGAGCCAGATAGTTGCCACCATCCTGTCACCGCAGCCGGCGATCCAGCCCCGTGCCGTCGCGAGCTCTCGTCGGAATCGCCCACTTTCGTTCCACTGGCAAGGAAAGGGGCTAGGCCTCTCGACCTAACCCCTTGATCTGATTGGTTGCGGGGGGTGCGATTATCGCCGGCCTCCGGCTCGCGTCCGCGCCCCGTGTCCGCGGCTGCGCCGCGGTCGGGGCGCCGAACCTCTGCGTCGCTACGCGACGGGCGGGATGAGGGGGGGACGCAAGACGGGGACAGCCGAGAGACAGCATCGGCGACTATCTTGAACCGCTACCAACTTTCGCGACGATAGGGCCTTTTCGTGGCCTACTTCCCTCTGCGAACAAGGGCCAAAGGATCTCCTAGGGGACGCGCTTGGTTCCGGCTGCGATCATTCGCCTGGTTGCGGGGGCTGTGTGCGTCTCCAAAAAATGAACGCCGGGCACGAGCCGGGCGCTGGGCTGCTTTCGTTGCCACTGACTCCTTTTGGCGCCCAACCTGCCTCGCCCCATGGAGCTACATCCGCCCTTTCGCAATGTCAGTGGCCGATTTCACAGCTCTTTTGCGCGCGGCGGCTACGTCCTTCCGATTCCACTTGACCTCTGGAGGGAACGGCTCGCCTAATTTTGAAAACCAAAGGTCGTCATCAATCGCGAGATCGGGAGGCACTGCGAGGAAATTTCCTTTCTTGGGTGCAAACTGGAATGTTGGATCAGCCATCATGTACGCAGCTTGGCAAAACGCGCTACAGATCAGCAAGCCTTTACGCCCCTTAGGCATCTTCGTATCGCGACTCATGAATCGCTCCAAGCACCGTCCAAGGCCCGGTATGTCGTAGTGGTACTTAGGGCGGCTGTTGTACAAGGCCATAGCCGCAGCGACAATGGCGTTGCGCTTCTCGTCTGATATGTGACGCAGAAACTTGATGCCGGCCAGTGTCACCTGCTTGTGGTTGCAGTAATCGGATACGTGGCCTGCGTATATCCCTCCCTGCTGATCAACGGGCTCGCCGAGATTGTCGCAGAGATTTGCTTTCCAATCGACCTGGGGCGGTTGATCTTTCGTTCGGATCGTGCATTCGAGCATGCCGATGGTCGACATATCTGAATTGTAGGCGTCTGTAATGAGCAAGGTGTGCGACCACGGGCTTGGGAACGGAAAGTGCCAACGCCAGCATAGGCCCATCGCGGGGGCAATCAGGTCGTCGGCTTGGCGTTTGATTCGCAACAGGAGGATCGCTCCCTTGAGAGCGCTCGGGGGATACGTCTTGGCGAACTTCGAGAGCATCTTCGGAATGGGACCCCACCAAGTCGCCATCGAGGCCTCCTTGTCGCCGGCCCGGGCAACAACTTGCGGGAAAGCCTATACCAGGCTCCGGTTCCCGTAAGGGGGATCGGAGCTCGAAGAGTGGTTCCGGTTCAAGCTCCGCGTCGACTGCCGACGAATCTGCTTCCCGACTGTTCGCGGTGAACGGTTGGCGAAAGCGTGTAGGAGTCGAACCCACCTGAGCTTCGTTCCGACGGGGACGGAATGAGAACCGGGCGGCTTTCGCTCGGCGTGAAAGGAAAGGGATTAGGCAATTCCACGTAACCCTTGGTTTTCTTGCTTGCGGGGGAGGGATTTACCGCCGGGCTTCGCCCGGCGTTTGCGCCCTGAGCCTGCGGCCAGGGCGCCGAACCTCGGCGCCGCGCTGCTGCGCGTCGCGCTCGGAGGTTCAAATCCTCAGGTCCTCGGCTAACCAAGAAAGAGAAACGCCGGGAGTTTCCTCCCGGCGTCAAATAAGCATGGTTGCGGGGGGAGGATTTGAACCTCCGACCTTTGGGTTATGAGGAGGAGCCAATCCTCTACAGGAAGCGAAAAGAACCGAAAATTCACGACTCGCGAGGACTATTGAGTCGGCTGGTGTGGTCCCGAGTAGGCTGGAAACCGCCTGACTTTCGCTCGACCAAGACGCGGTTAGCCCTCGCACGACTCGAAGGAGTCAGGAGCCCGGTAGACCTCTCCAATCCCTCCCGCGCCCAGTGGAGCCAGGATCTCGTAGGGGCCGAGGCGGGAGCCGGGAGAGAGCGTCATCTACTTTTTCAAGTCCGCCGTCCAGTTGAGAACGACGGTCAAAGGCGGAGAGGTCACCTCGCCGACATCCGTGTTGACGAGGAAGCGCTGACCATCGGCGGAGACGTCATAGCTGAACAAGTCGGTGGAGGATATGTGCTCCCGCCGCGAGTCTGGAAAAGAGGCCGCGACACATCCGCGTTGAACGTAGGGCCTCCTTTCACGCCAGCCGCCATCAATTTCCCATCGTGAGCGAGGTAGAAAGTTCCTTTACGTCCCGCCGCCATCTCGGCTCGGAGCCTCCCGCAGAGGAGACCTTCCAGTTGCCACCCGGCCCCGGGAAGGGCATTCCTTTTCGTTCGGAACCCGCGACGGGTCTTCCGCCGGCCGCCGAAGAAGATGTTGTAATACCAGACTCCGAGCGGCTTGCCGTTCTTCTGGGACTGGTAGACCCGTCCATCACCCCGAGCCATGTGTTCCCTTTTTCTCCTTCGCCGCTAGGTAACGCTCAAGCGCTTCTACGACGAGCACTCTTAGATCACGGTCTTCCCGAATCGACTGGATCTCGGCGCGTTTCCAAAGCTGCCGAGGGAGCATGCGGTCCCGGGGGTGTTTCCTTGACAGGCGATGATCTCAGGACTAACGTTCCCGCCAGCTTCGCCCACGACCGATCCGGCAGACACCGGCCTTATTGGTCTGCCTACCGAACCGATCCCGAGCGAACGGAGGATCTACGTCGTGGAACTTCCCACGAAGCGATCCTACAGGTCGTCACGGAGCAGGTCGACGATGAGTGCGGACAACTCGCACCAACGACAATGCGCCGGAGAGACCGGAATCCCGGCCGCCGCGTTGGCAGCCGTCGCGACGCCGGCGCTCGCCTATCCGTACCGGAGGGTCGGTCATGCGTGACTCAGCACGTCAAGGCCAGGATCTAGATCGAGAGCCCGCAGGATACGTAAGCCTTTTAGCTGCGCGCACGGCAAGGATATATGCAGCGGTTGCGCCGGCGCTGCTCTTCGGGGCTTTGATCTTTGCGGAGGAGCCGCAAGCATCCGTGTCATCCAGAGCAGTCAATTTGCCGCTACGACTCCTCACGCTCAACGTCAAGATGACCGCCGGTGACTGGGCGACCGACCGACTGGGAAACTTCAAGGTGGATGGTTGCGACGATCAGGAAGGGGGAGGGGTCTTTGCCTCAGGTGGTTATGAGTGCCGGGCCAACAAGATCGCCCAGAGAATAAAGCAGTACGGCTACGACGTCGTCGTGCTCGAGGAGTGCTCGGCGTCGTCGTGCCGCGATCAAAGGCTCAAGGAACGCCACTACAACGGTCCGTACAAGAACTACATTTCGCAGCGAGATGGGCAAACCAACGCACAGATCGACAGCGGGCTGATGGTATTCAGCAAATATCCAATTGAAAAGCCAGACTGGCAGATGTCCTCGTACAAGGATAATGGCATTGATGATTGCTCTCACAACCCCGAAGTCGTAGCCGCGTCGGCCGGCAACCATTTCTCTCCACATGTAATCTACCTCAGCACCTCTCCTAGCGTTGGCGCCGCGGCGGATCACGAGCAATTCGCATCGTCGGACGTCGCGCCGGTCAAATTTCACGTCTTCGGGAACTGCTCGGGTTACGACTGCATGGCCGACAAGGGAGTCGGTTTCTTCCGCATCAAGGCGGACTTTGGCAGCTGGACCGACGTTGCGGGCAATGGGGTCACTGGCGGCGTGCAGTACTTCAATATTTTCTTCACTCATATGCAAGCTTCCGATGCAGCGACCAACGTCACGCAGCACCAAGAGGTAAAAGCCTTCATGAGGTGCGTGCTGGCGCAGATGCCCGGCGGCTACTACGAGACCACCGCTCCCCATCAAGAGAATCTCGTTCTCCTCGGCGACCTGAACATGGAGAACGGCAAACTCGGTAAAGACAACGGCTGGACGGTCGCTGACGGTATGTGGCACAGCCTCCTCGCTCAAAACGGTGACCGTGCGCAGGCGTCGCAGAGCAGCGATGCGAAGCAATACGGCAATAAGCCCTTTTACCTTCACGATGTATGGGCATGGGATAACTCCTACGGGACGACTGTGACCCAGGACGCGAACCTGATCGATGCGTGGCCCTACGGCGGCGATCCTGGCGCGACGGGAGATGGCGGCATCTCGGACCGCCTGGACATAATAGCTTTTTCCCCCGCGGGGTGGACCTACGGCAGCACGTTCGTCCCGGCGACATGCATGCAGCACGCGACTATCGAGTGGAATCTGCGAAGGCCGGACAAATCACCCAGCACGCTGGGGGGCTATGGTGGCGACGGAGCCGAGGGCCTGACCGCGGTCTCCGACCACGAGGGGGTCTCTGGAGCGTTCTACTTCAGAATCCCGAACCGAGGATGCTCGCCTATGGGTGCGACCGCCGATCCAGCGATGGTGCAATTTGAGAACACACCACCCGCCCAATCGCCTTTCGATGGCCCGACGCAGACGGTCAAGACAAAGGATGCTCAGGGCAATCCGCTACCGAAGAGCTGGCACTGGGCGGAATTCGACACGCCGTTCGAAACGCAGTGGTACATGATTTCGAAGGCAGGTACCTACGAATTCAACGTCAATCCGAAAGACTGGACCGACAGCTGCTCAAAGGACGCGGACTGCGCGCCCGTCGGTGGCTCCTGTAAACCCGCCGCCAGTGGCAGTACGCTCAAGAACACCTGCCAAGGGCCAGGTTATACGCACTCTCATACGGACAATGGCCTCATCTATCAGGTCTACAGCCTCAGCGACATGTCGCGCCCGCTCACCGGGTTCGCGCATGTGCAAGGGGCCCTGCCTCCCGCCTGCGGCTTTGACCCGCCTCCAGGTGGGTTCGGCTTCGTTCCGCCCAGCGGTTGTCTGCCGGGTTGGGCCGATGATATCTACACGCTCGACCGGGCACCCTTCCTGGTCAAAGTGTCCTTCCGGGGCACCTGGAACGGGCCTTTCAAATACCCGTTCCAGTACCGAAGGCACGACTGCTCGGAAAAGACTGCCCCCTGCGTGCTGAATCCGAGCTCGACGATCAAGGGGCACTGGGAGCGCGACGCGCCGCAAGACAAATATTTCTTGTTCCGAGTCACTCATTTCGACACGTTCCCCTTGGCGACGCTACCGCCGCCGACCACGCCCTCTGGTGAGAGCGTGACACAGGGAAACGATCCCAACCCGGCGGATCACTACCAAGAGCTGCTCTTTCAAATCGCTGACATGACCGGCCCGACAGCCGTAACCCACCTCCAGACCTCGACTATCGAGTGGTACAACACCACCCCTGATGCGAACCCACACGTCTATGACACCACCGAGGCAGCGGGCGGTGCCTCCGACCAACGCTACTATTCGATGTACAAGAGTGGCTGGCCAGCAGGCTTTACGGATAAAGATACGGCCGAGGCGATTTACGGCCACCGGCATGTCAGCGCGAACTTCGCCAGCAACACTCACGTAAACCCCCAGGCGTGGTCGTTCATTGGTAGTCAAGAAGGCGGCGGCTTCGGCCCCTACAACCAGAATTGCTCCAGTGCTAAGCACACCGCCGCCTGCATCGGGGCGCCATCGAACAGCGAGATGTATGGCTGGAATGGATTTGACGCCATAGACTGGGGACACCAACTCGATAGCCAGGATAGGTTCTACTTCCTGCACGTCAGGCGCGATTCGCCACAGCCGCCAGCCCAGCGAGCCCCATTCGAGTATGAGGTGTACTGGACAACCAACCTCGTCTATGTCTCCGACGGCTACGGATTGCCAGCCGGTGGCGGCATCGCGTGGTCGCTCGGCAACAGCGACAGCATGAATCGGTTCACGGACGACATGATCTACGCCGAATGGCGGGCCGGCGACGCCGCTACGAGCCTATACCAAACATCCGCCGGGGGAGGGTCAGCCGTGGGGAAGGCGCTCACCGAAGAATCCGACGACGGGCCTCCCGCCCGCTTCATGGGCTATTACGACGAGAACGATAATGGCTACCCGTTAGACGCTCTATTCGTGGGGACCAACGACATTGGTGAAACGTTTATCACACGACATGCACTCCGCGTCCGCGATCACGACGGTGTGTCGTGGAAGCTCCTTAACGCGGACTCCTTTCCCTATTCGGACGGGGTATGCAACCATGGGTCGCATTGGGTGCCGCCTGCCAACCAGGTGTTATTCAACAGCGACGCCCTCTCTCAACACGCAATCCAGCAGGTGAACACGAGAGACATCTGCCGGGACGAGGACGACGTACCCTCTACCCCAGGCTGCGCCTTCGACGGCACGCCTAGCAACTTCGTATGCGCCGCGCACGGCTGGGACGAAGACTATAAGCCGGATCCAGTATGCGTCTTCTACATGCCCGCGCTGTCCTTTCCGTATGGACTAGTATGCGCCAAGTCCATTGACAACTGGCTTACCATCAGGACGAACTACCAGATGCATTACAACCTCACTCCGGCGAAGCTCCCACAATACTGCGAGCACCAGAGCGAATGCGCAGGCCCGGGCCGCAACGTCGACACGCCCTGCTGCGTGGCCGGGCAATGCAACAAGTGCTTCTAGGAGATGGCCCCAGCCGCAGGCGCGTGACGACTCAGCCGATAAGGTAGCTTATGGGATCGACAAACGCGCATCAGGCAAGAAGGCTTTCGGCGCTAGCACTCTCCGGGTTCTTGGGTGCTGCCGCCGCGGTTGTCACCGTGCTGCCCGAGGTTGCCGAGGCGCTGATTCTCACCAAGCGCGTCGCGCAGCGGCCGGTGGCGCAGGCCGGCGTGCCAAACTCCACGAGCTACATGAAGAGGACCCTGTCGTTGCCGACGGGGGATACTCGACTTGACTTTTCGTTCTTTGTCGAGTCGGAGCTGCGCTTCGACTGTCTCCGCCTGTTCGTCGGCGGTAGCGAGGTGGACCTCAATCCCAGGGTGCCCGGTTCCGGCGCCTGCGCCATTGGATTGTCCGGTTTCATTGGCAGGGGAAGCCGCGAAGTCAAAATCACGAAGAGCGGCCCCACCGAGATAAGGTTCGAGTATCACAAGGACGGGAACATCGACAAAGGCCGCGACACCGTCTGGGTGGACGCCATCAAGCTCAGAACCTGGCCGACGGGGGCGAGCGTGCCCACCACGCAGATATTCGACTTCGATGACAACGCTGGCGGGGTGCTCGGCGCCACCGTCAGCTGCCCACCTGGAGCGATCTGCCTTGCGGGCGATTCATGGAATACCGGCGGCTACGATGTCAATGGCGCCCGGAGCGACTTCGGGTGGTTCAGGACAACGGCCGGAAACGAGGGCGTCGCCCGCCGCCCAGCGAAGGTGTCGAATTACTCACAGATAAACGCCGCGTTCCTGGATAGTCCGGCCAATTCCTGCATACCCGGGACTGGCACCTGCCCGATCGGCACCGCCTGTTCGGCGAGCGGCAACAAATGTCATGCCGCGCCGACGAGAACCTGGATGGAGCATGTGTTCGTGATGCCGCCGTCGCTGTCGGATGGCTACGTCACCTTCGACTATTTCGTCGATTCAGAGAAGGGCCATGATTGCTTCTATGTCTACCTCGATGACGTCCAAAAGGAACTCGTACCAGGTCAGTCCGGGTTCGAGTGCTATGGAAATGGCGTCTCCGGCCGCCAGAAGCTCGGAGTTGGAAAAGTCGTTGTCCCTAAGGCGGGCACGGCCCAGCAGCACATCATTCGCTTCGAGTACGACAAGGATGCGGCCGTCGACTTCGGTCGCGACACGGCCCTCGTCGACAACGTCGTGATCACGGCTCCTCACCCTTATTTCAACGACGCTTTCACCATCGCCGCCGGCGGCAAGATCTTCGATTACGGCTTTGATGGCCTTCCGCCGGGCGTTCAAGTCGGGCAGGCGATCCCGGACATTCAGACTTTGCTGAGCGGCCAGCTGGCGACCTGGAATAGCGCCGGCGATTGCGGCGACGGTCAACCCTCATGTCCTGGTTGGGAGACCGGCCGGCCTTCGAGCCCGCGCGGTGAGGTCAATGTCGTCTCCGGTCAATCGCCACCGGCAATGACTGGTTATGTACCCTTTGGCGAAAAGGGCTGGCTGACCCACAATTATCTCTCTCCGATTACCGGCGAGCTGGTCACGGACAACCCCTCATACTTCAGCCTGCCCAACTATAATTCGCCTTGGCAGACCAGCAGTTTGGGCAACGCCAAACAGAGTGGACTACTGGCTGTAAGGGCCTATCCGGACACACATCAGCTGCTGTTGGCCTTCGAGCTGCCGAGTCAAACCGGCAACGGACCACACGACATTCCTCAGGGCCAGGCGTACAACTCTCAGACAGAAGAGCATGCCGGCGGCGAGCTGGTGACGCTGTTTGTGGCCATCGACGACAAGCACTACCGCACGCTCAGAGACGGCGCGCCCAACGGCGCCATGCAAGGCGGCGTGCCCAGGCCAAGCCAGGAAGATCGCTTCTTCGCGATTACCGTGAATTTGCCGGATGGTTCGTGTGGCGGCTATACCATGAACTATCCGAGTGCGACTGGAAGCTCCTATGGAACCCTCGCCGAATACAAGGGGCAGTGCGCTGAGGGTGCGAGCGGCACGTGCCAGGGCCCGCCCGGCGCGGAGTACTGGGGCAACCCGATCAGTCAACAAACGAGTGACCCGGATTTCTGGCCGGTGACTACGGCGATCTATGAGCCGACGACCGCGTGCGAAACCGCAAACGGCCGAAAGCAGCAGCCGCGCAATCTTGGAAAGGTCCACGCCGAGGTGCTGATCACCGTGCCTCAGGAGATCTTCACGAGCGCCAATAGCTTAGGGCTCGCCGTCACGTACTTCGGCTTCGATCCGACCACCATGATCTCATGGGCCGCCTCGCATCTGCCGACACCTGAAAACCAACCGCCGGACGCGAACGACCTGAGCTCGTACCAGTCGCTCTTCTGGACGCACCCCCTGGCTCCACCGAGCGGCTGTCCCTTGGATCACCAAAAACCAGTGGTGGAGAGACAACATCGCCTGGCGCTACCTGAAGGAGTTGGCTTCCCTAGTAAAGACAACTGCCCCGAATACGGCTATGATGTGGTCGGCGCGGTCATACCTCCGCCCCTCTAAGAAAAGTCCATGTCAGAAGTCCGGAGCCAACTCGTTGATTTGTTTACTCTGAGCTGTCGATAGATGTCGTCGGATTCCCTCTGTTCTCCCCTCCGGAGCTAAGGGTCGCGCGTTCGAATCGCGTCGGCTTACGTCAGACGTGCCAGGCTCGACTGCTTTGCTCGAGCTGCTTCGCTAGCAAGCAGCAGGGTGCGCGCCTCAAAGGCCGCCTCCTGCTCTTTGGTGGCTACGATCGCGTAGCGCCGGAACACCTGCGGCGATTCATGGCCTGTGATCGTCATGCAGACAGTTTCCGAAACACCGGCGCGGCGAAGATCTCGAGCGACTGTCCGCCGAAAATCGTGCGTCGTCTTTCCGACGATGCCAGCTTGCTCGCAGGCATCAACGAATTCTTTCCGGTACGCCGAGTAGCAGATCGGACGGCCTCCGCGGCGATGAAAAACGTAGGCTGCGATTCCCGAGCTTTTCTTGGTCCGGTACTCCCTGGCCTTCCAGCGGCACACTAGGAGATCCCAGAGCGCACCGTTCAATGCGAGGGTCCGGGGACGTCCGTTCTTCGTCGAGCCAAGCCGGATCTCACGGACGGTCATGTCTACACTCTCCCAACGGAGCGAGAGAACTTCGCTGATCCTCCAGCCCGTGAGGCTCACAAACCGGACGATTTCCCCGAGGACGTCGGGGAGCTTTCCGATGAGCTTCTCGGTCTCCCCGGGTTCGAAGAACTTCATCTTGACCTGGTTGACGTTGAAGAACGGGAAGTACGGAACCTTCGGAAGGGTCTCGCGACGGTAGGCCAATCGAAACGCCGCTCGCAAGATCTCGACTTCACGATCGATCGTCGCTTTGCTGACGCCGACGCCAAGTCTGCGCCGACGCAGGTGGCGCTGGATGATCTCAATGGGGACGGTCGCATGGATATGATTCTCCACTTCAAAACTCAGGAGACCGGAATCGAATGTGGCGATACGTCTGCCATCCTCACAGGAGAGGCATTTGGCGGCCTGGCCTTCGAAGGATCAGATTCCATACGGACCGTGGGATGTAGGTAGAGGGAGCAGGCTCTGGCAAAGGGCTTCCGGCCTGCGCCCCTTTAGCATCCTTGGCACGGGAAATGGCGGGACGTCTGGGACTCGAACCCGAGCTAGCCCTCCGAAACGGTCGGGAATTCTGCCACTCTTTCTGCGTCGGTCGGCTTCTTTTCGGCGAGCCGCTTCTGCGTTTCCGCCGCACGAGTCGAAAACTATGACCAGAACGGGGAGAAGCGTCGGGGCGCCCCTCAACCCGAGGGTGGCCTTGACGTGCTTGAAGGTGTCCCAGCACGGGCACCGGCCCGTTGAAGGTGACAAGATCGTTTCGTCATAGTGGAAGCATCCCTAGCCCTTCGCCATCTTCCGTTGCCGTCGTCTCTTAGCAAGCCCGTTCATACGGCGAGTTAACCGCGTTCGCGGCCCGCGCCAGAGCCTCCCTGCTGCCGTCCCGACCCCGATCCTCCATGCTTGTCCGGCTTGGGCCGCTCCCTCTGCCGATACGTGGCCACCCTTCGCTGCTGCGAACTCTGATAATCGGGCTGTATGCCTTTCACGTCACGTCGTTGGTCGTTCGCTCCGCGCGAAGCAAGTTTCGCCATCTTCCTCGCTGCCTTGATCGCGGCATGAACGCCAGCTGTCCCCCGGATTTTCTTCACTTTGGCCTTCGCTGCCTTCGGAAGCGTCCGGATGTGTCCGAGGTATTTCCCGTGAAGCTTCAGGGCAGCACGGCGAGTTCCGGACATTCTCCGTTTAGCTTTCCGCTCAACCATCCGGGCAACTCGCTGCCGGCGCTTCTTGATCGGAGACGGCCCATCCTTGCCTCCTAGGAGAGCGTCGAGCCGCTGCTGAAGCTCGCGGATCATTTGCTCTCTCCGCTTTAATGCCTTGGTCACGTCGGAAGCGGTGATCTTGCCATCAGTGATGAGGACGTAAAGGGCGTGAGCGGCACGGTCGGTGCTGAGGTTTAACGTCTTTCGGCTCCTTCGTTTCAATTAGCTCTCCTTTAAGGGGCGGATTCTACCGGCAAGTGCCTGACAATGTTGGTCCCGTCAGATCGGTCGGGTTGCTAACTAACCTGACGCAGAAGCGCGTTTCGCGCCTGCGCTCGAAGCTTTGAAAGGGGCCTCTTTTTCTTGTGGGCCCTGCGATGATCTTGGAGAACCAGAGGGCGACGCCAGATGTGTGATAGGGTGATCTCCCGATTCCTCTGACGGACAGAATCCATCCTCCAAGCGAGTGCCCGCAGCCGGTTTCGGCAAGAAAGCGGATCGTTATGGAACACACCTTACGAAACTGGAAGTGCGCAGACTGTGGGCGGTCCAACAAGACCATCGTAGCGTTGGACGGGAGAGCAAAGTGCGCGTACTGCTCCGAGAAGACTCGCATTCAACCCAGTCGGGATTACCTGCATGCGTTCTCGGCACTTCATCCAGAAACGGCCACGCGGTCCGAGGGGCGTTGGTTATAGAGATTTTTCGGCCCAAACCAGCCCCTGCAAAACGCCGCTGACCTCCTGGTCGGAGCTCATTTTGGCGCGCCCAACGGCCGGCGGGTCAGCGGCGAGCGCGTGCGCGCGAATCGACTTGCGCGAGTCCGCTGCACCCGCATGTGAGGCGACGTCATCCTACTGAAGCGCCACACCGCACTGCGGACAGAACTTCACCGTTGTGCGCCTGCCGAGGAAGCTGCCGCAGGCCGGACACCGCCACGTCCGATATGTGTAGCCAAACACGAAAGCCACCCAGAGTACCCAGAGGATGGCCCAGAGACCCCCACCCTTGCCTATCTGTTTGAAGATCACTGCCAGGCCAAGAAGGAGAATCGTCGCGAGGCCAACAACCACAAAGGCTCTCTGTCGTCTCCGCGTGGCTTCCAGTTTGAAGTCAGCCAGTTGTTCCTGCGTGTATTCCATAGCTCCCTCAGACTCGTGCAAAGCCGCCTAACGGCCGGCGGGTCAGCGGCTCGCGAAGAGCCGAAGGCGATGAGCGAGTCCGCTGCACCCGCGTGTTAGGCGACTGCTGCTTATTCGATGACATTGGCAATGGCTCGCATCACGCATGTGATGTGCAGGCGTTACCCTCCGGCAAGGCGAAAGCAAACCCGTCCTGACGACCGCTGTAGTCCGGTTCGATGACCCACCGTCCAGGCGGAAGGGCAAGCTTCACAACACCATCTCGGTCGCTCGTTCCTTCAGCTCCCGCAGTTGAGCTCGCGAGCTTAACGAACACACCTGTTATCGGTCTGCCACCATCGTCCTGAATCTTGATTTGAACGTTCCAGGCCGTATCGCGATCAGCGGAGACACATGTCGACGTGGCCACAAAGCGCGGTGCGTCCCACGCGAGGTAGCTCTTGCCGTGAAACGTGGTGCAGGACGTTACAACGAGGGCAAGACCCACTGCTAGCGAAGTGAATATCGAGGAGCCGCCTAACATGGACTTAGACAGCCTATGCGTCAGGGGCAAACGAAGCGCGTTCTGCTGCCTAAGACCCCGACGGTGGGGAGATAGGCTGCGGTCGGCGCCGTCTAACTTCCGTCCGAGCTGTGAATGCAGTCCGTTGTGCATCTGCTCGATTCCTGTTTGATGATGATACGCCCCGACCTGGCGCCTGCGCGCCTCTCGCCCGGCGGCCCCGCGCCCGCTATAAGATTCGCCCAACTTGCAAGACGTGAAAAACGCCTCGCAACTTCCCACCAAGAAGTCCCCTCTCTGGAAGTGGGTCATTCTGCCCCCTATCTGTCTCTTGGCCTTCGCAACCGTGATCGCGATTGTTAGGAAGCCGGGAACGATTGCGACCGCGAATAACTGCGTTGCGGTCGTGGGGGCGGCAGCTTTGCTCGGCCTGTACCTGCTTGGAGACGCAGTGTCCAGAAGCGAAAAGCGGCTAAAGCGCCTCTGCGATGCCGTTCTCGTGATCTGTGCTGTCCTCGCTGCCGCTCTTCTATTCAAAGGCGCTCCAGAGAAGCCGCGCATGATCGACGCAGAGACTTCAACGAGGATGAAAGAAATCCTTCAGGCCGTGGCTCATGGCGAGCCTCGGCCTCATGTTTCTATCGGCTACCGCAAGGGAATGGCCGACGAGACTACCGCACCACTCGCTGAGGCGATCACCAACGTGTTGTCATCCGCCGGCTGGGACGCGGATTATTCGGGTAGAGCCTGGGACCCCGCCCCGTCTGAACGCGACATGGAGGGTATTTGCTTCATGGCTCAGGGAGGGCCGGATATCGACGCGCTTGACGAGCGCCAGGAAGCCCTCCTCAAAGCCCTGGCGTTGATCGAGGGGCCGTGTGTGGCCAATATTCCTCAAAAAGCCAGTTCCGTAGTGGACGTTGGGCTCATCGCGGTCGGCCGACGCTCGAGCAGTTCGCGATCGGCGAAGCCATGCCTGCGTCGCCGAGGTTCGTGTCTCGAGGCGACACCGACGCCCGGTTCGCCGTAACGCAGAAAGGGGCGAGGCCGAAGCCCGCCCCCGTTCAGGATCGTGTTTGTGTCCCTCCCCCTCGCTGATTCTCCGAAGATCGGTGGCTTGGGGTGCGAGTTCGGGTCCGAGTTGAGTCACCAAACTCGCTCACAATCGCCAACTCGACCGTGAGTGCGCGATGCTGCGAAACACCGCTCCAGCGTTGGCGATGGAAGGCGTCCGCTGGAAACCTTGGCGGGTTGATTTGGTCGGGACGCCGGGATTCGAACCCGAGGTCGCTACCCGATTGGAATCATCGCGGAACCGCCCGACTTTCGCTCGACCTGAAGAGAAAAAGGGTCAGGCCTCTCGACCTAACCCCTTGAGTTTCATGGTTGCGGGGGGAGGATTTGAACCTCCGACCTTTGGGTTATGAGCCCAACGAGCTACCAGGCTGCTCCACCCCGCGGCAGAGGCGCGAAC
>Ga0114129_10007525_pt1 | contig 15515 bp, 12 predicted proteins | sample RhiMetdeltSRZDD1_FD_80071 | JGI IMG/M metagenome (GOLD analysis project Ga0114129, IMG submission 80071) | Populus rhizosphere microbial communities from Tennessee, USA - Rhizosphere MetaG P. deltoides SRZDD1 (version 2) (version 2) | ecosystem: Host-associated > Plants > Roots > Rhizosphere >...
CGACGGCCGGTACGTCCTCGTCTACAACGGCGAGGTGTACAACTTCCGCGAGCTGCGCGCCGAACTGGCCTCGCTCGGGCACGAGTTCGCGACCAGCAGCGACACCGAGGTCGTCCTCGCCGCATGGACGCGCTGGGGGCACCCGGCATTCGACCGGTTCAACGGCATGTTCGCGCTCGCGATCGCCGACACCGCGACCGGGCAGGTGACGCTTGCCCGCGACCACTTCGGCATCAAGCCGATGTACCTCGCCGCCGACGGCGGGCGGGTCGTGTTCGCCAGCGAGATCCGCCCGATCCTCGCCTCCGGGCTCGTCGCGCGCCGGCCCGACGACGTGACCGTCTACCGGTACCTGCGGTACCGCGTCCACGACGACACCGACCGTACGTTCTTCGCCGGGATCACCCGGCTCCTGCCCGGCGAGTGCGCCACGATCACCCCCGACGGGCAGGTACACCGGGCCACGTACACCCGCCTGTTCGCCGAGCTGCCGGAGCTGGCCGCGCAGGCCGGCCCGTACGACGGCACGGCCCGCCAGCAGTTCGCGGCGGCCCTGCGCACCGCGATCCGGATGCGGCTGGTGAGCGACGTACCCGTCGGCAGCGCGCTCTCCGGTGGGCTCGACTCGTCCACCGTCGTCGCGACCGTGAACGAGCTGCTCGCCGCCGACGACGCCGAGGCGGCCGCGGTCGGGGACCGGCAGCAGAGCTTCTCCGCCGTGTTCCCCGGCGAAGGCAACGACGAGGAGCGGTACGTGGACGCCGTGGCCGCCGGGTGCCAGGCGCTGCGCGTGCACAAGATCGCGCCGACCGCCGACGACTTCCTCGTGGACCTGCCCGACTTCATCCGTACCCAGGAGGAGCCGGTGATCTCGACCGGCCCGTACGCGCAGTACTGCGTGATGCGGGAGGCGAGCCAGCACGTGACCGTGATGGTGGACGGCCAGGGCGCCGACGAGATGATGGCCGGCTACGTGCCCTACTACCTCGTGAACCTGCGGGATCTGCGCCGCCGCGGCCACGGTACGCGGGCCGCCCGGGAGCTGGCGCGCTCGCTCGACGTGCTGTGGCGGCTCGGCCGCTTCCGCGCCGCGGACGCGCTCCGCCGCCGGCGCCGCGCACCGGTCAGTGCCCTGCTCAATAAGTCCTTTGTGGACACTCACGCGGGGCAGCATCTGTACCCCGACCCGGACCACCTCAAGACGCGGCTCGTCGACGACATCTTCCGGCACAGCCTGCCCGCGCTGCTGCGCTACGAGGACCGCAACACGATGCGCTTCTCGGTCGAGGGCCGGGTGCCCTTCCTCGACGTCGACCTGCTGCGGCTGCTGTGGGGGATGGACGACACCGCGATCCTGCACGACGGGTGGAACAAACGCGCGCTGCGGGACGCGACCAGCCACCTGCTGCCGGCCGTGGTCAACCGGCGGCGCAACAAGATCGGCTTCACCACCCCGGAGGACACCTGGTTCGTCCGGATCAAGAACTACGTCTATGAAGTATTCGCGTCCGACTCGTTCGGCTCGCGGCCGTACTTCGACCAGGGCGCCGTACTCGACGCGTTCCACCGGTTCCTCGGCGGGCGCGGCGGCTCGGACACGATGACGTTCTGGCGCCTGCTCAACGTCGAGCTGTGGCTGCGCGCGTTCATCGACGAGGACCCGACGACCGGCGCGCCGGCCGCGGCCACGGCCGCCGGGCCGTGCGGCCGGCACCCGCAGGCCCCGCCGAAGAGCGACTACGTACCCAACCCGGACAAGGAGATCGTGCTGTCCGGCACCCGGTGGGCCCGGTACCCCCTGCGGGTCGACCTGGTCGGCGCCGGCGATGACATCGCCGCGCTCACCGCCCACCGGGCGACCGAGTTCTTCGCGGGCCGGCCGGACGGAGCGCGCGTACCGGACGGGCCGTGGTACGTGTACCTCAGCGAGAAGGTCGTCGCCGTCGCGCAGGGCCGGTCGTTCCTCACCACCGAGATCGAGCCCGGTTGGTGGGCGAAGCGGCTGTCCCGGTTCGTCGTCCGCACACCGTGGGGGATCGGCCTCGGCCACCCGGTCACCATGCACCTCGCGATCCAGGAGGTGGGGCTCCCGCGGATCCTGGCCGCCTCCGCGGTCGGCGCCGCCGGCAAGGTGCTCGGGCGGCGTGGCCTGTTCTACCGCGTCGCCGGGCCGTCGGTCCGGGCGATCGACGGCCCGACCGAGTACTCGGCCTATCCGGCCAACGTGTCCGCGAAACTGGCGCCCGACAACCCCGCTGGCGTGGCCCGGCAGGTCTCGGCCGCAGTCCGCGCCGCCCTGCCCGCGCCGATCGCGGACCTCTTCGCGGGTACGGTCGTCATCGACGCCAACGACATCGGCCAGAACGTCCTGGGGCACGACACGGCGCTGACCGGGGCCGCGCTCGCCGCCGCCTTCGTCGACAACCCGTTGGGGCAGGGCCGCGAGCAGACGCCGATGGCCGTCGTGTTCGCGAACGCGCCGGAACCCGTGCCGATCCCGACGGCCGAGTGGCCGCTCGCCGGTGGCCGGCTGCGCGACGTGCCGGAGGACGTCCAGGTGGCCCGCGAGCCGGTCCGCGACCCCGCCCCGGCCTCGGACTGAACGGGGGTACGGCATGTGCGGGCTGGTGGGTTTCGTCTCCGCGAACGGGACGGCGGCGCAGTGGCAGGCGACCGTGGCCGCCGCGACGACGACGCTGGCGCACCGCGGCCCCGACGAGGCGGCCCTCCGGATCACCGGCGACGACTGCCTGCTCGCGTTCCAGCGGCTGTCCATCATCGACGTGGCGGGCAGCCACCAGCCACTGTCCTATGGGGACGGTCGGTACACCCTCGTCTTCAACGGTGAGATCTACAACTACCTCGAGCTGCGCGACGAGCTCGTACGCGCCGGCGCCCGCCTCGACACCGCGGGCGACACCGAGGTCGTGGCGGCGGCGTACGACCGCTGGGGCCCGGGCGCGCTCCACCGCCTGCGGGGCATGTACGCCTTCGCGCTGTGGGACGCGCGGGAGCGGCGGCTGGTGGCGGCGCGGGACCCGTTCGGCATCAAGCCGCTCTACTACGCGGCGACGGCGTACGGGCTGTGGCTCGCCTCGGAGAAGAAGGCGCTGCTGTCGGTGGTGGACGGTGCGGTGGACCCGGTCGGGCTGGGCGGCTACCTCGCCCTGCAGTACGTACCGGAGCCGGGATCGCTGCACACCGGTATCGCGCGACTCGGCTCGGGAGCCCTGCTCACGTACACCCCCGGCGGCGTACCGGTCGTCGAGCGGTACTGGCGCCCCGAGTTCCGGCCGACACCGGCGAAGCGCCAGGCGGGCGGCGCCGAGGGGCTGCACCGGCGGATCCTCGACGCGCTGCGCGACAGCGTACGGATCCACCTGCGCTCGGACGTACCGGTCGGCGCGTTCCTGTCGTCCGGTGTGGACAGTACGGCGATCGTCGCGCTGGCCCGGGAGGTGAAGCCGGACCTGCGTACGTTCACGGCCGCGCTGGCCGCTCCCGGTTACTCGGAGCTGGACGTGGCGCAGCGGAGCGCGGAGGCGCTCGGCGTGGCCACGTACCCGGTCGCGGTGGACGCGCGGATGATGATGGACGCGCTGCCGCGGATCGTCTGGCACCTCGACGACCCGGTCGCGGACCCGTCGCTCGTCCCGCTCTACTACCTGGCGCAGCGGGCCGCGCAGGACGTCACCGTCGTGCTGTCCGGCGAGGGCGCCGACGAGCTGTTCGGCGGCTACCCGCTCTACCGGGAGCCGTTGTCGCTGCGGCCGTACACCCGGCTGCCGGTCGGGCTGCGCCGGGGACTGGCGCGGCTGGCCCGCGTACTCCCGGAAGGGGTGCGGGGTCGAGGCGTGCTGGAGCGGGGCGCGCGCCCGGTCGAGGAGCGCTACGACGGCGGCGCGCGGCTCTTCACGCGGGCGCAGCTGGCGCGGCTGAGCCGGGTGGCCCCGGTGTCCACAGTGGACCAGGTCGCGCCGTGGTACGCCGAGTGCGCCGGGCTCGACGACGTGACGCGGATGCAGTACGTCGACCTGTACACCTGGCTGCGCGGCGACATCCTGCACAAGGCCGACCGCATGTCGATGGCGCACTCGCTGGAGCTGCGGGTGCCGTTCCTCGATCCCGAGGTGTTCGCGGTCGCGGCGACCGTACCCGTCGAGGAGAAGGTGCCGCCCGGCACCACGAAGTACGCGCTGCGCCGCGCGCTCGCCACGGTCGTACCACCGTCCATTGTGGAGCGATCGAAGCTCGGCTTCCCGACGCCGATCCGGGTCTGGCTGTGTGACGAGATGTACCCGTGGGCGCGCGACATCCTGGCCGGCTCGGGCGCGGGGGAGTGGGTCGACCTGGCCTACGCACGGCGGCTGCTCGACGCGCACCGGCGCGGGCACGGCGACCAGTCCCGGCGGGTGTGGGCGGTGCTGGTGTTCTGCCTGTGGCACGCGATATTCGTCGAGCGGTCGCTCGACCCGCTGGCTACTGCAGGTACCCCTCGACCTGGTCGATCGACTGCGCTCCGACCTCATCCGGGTTGACCCCCGCCTCGCGCGCGGCCCGGCGGCGGCGCAGCAGGTCCCAACACTGGTCCAGCGACTCCTCGAGCGCCCTCAGCCGGGCGGTCTCGTCGGCCGAGGACACCTCGCCCTTCGCCCGCCGGGTGCGGAGCTGATGCTCCTCGTCGACCAGCTCGGTGATCTGGTGCAGGATCTGCTTGTCGTCCACGGATCCAGCCTAGCCGGGCGGCGGCGACAGGTCGCGCGACGCCCGCGCGATCGTGGCGATCGCGGTGCGCCGGGGCAGCAGCCGGCTCATCAGCACCGACGACACCCGCATCAACGCGCCGGGTACGACCCTCGGTCCGCCGCCGAGTCCGCGCAGCGCCGCCTCGACGACCTCTTCGGGGGTACGCGTGCCCGGCGCGGGTCTGCTCTTGCTGGCGGCGAGGCCGGGCGTGGCGACCGCACCGGCGACGCACGCGAGCACGTCGACCCCGCGCGGGCGTAGCTCGGCCCACAACCCTTCGGCGAGGATCGTGCCGAACGCCTTCGTCGCGGCGTACGCGGCGATACCGGGCGATCCCTGCTGCCCGGCGAGCGAGGACATGAGGATGAGACCGCCGCGCCCGCGGGCGGCCATCGCCGGCAGGTACCGGTGGGCCAGCCACAGCGCCGCACCGCAGTTGAGTGCCAGCGCGCGGGCGGTCTGCGCGGGATCCGTGCCGACGAACGGCCCGATCGGCGAGTACGCCGCGTTCGCGACGACGAGCCCGATGTCCTTGCCGGCCGTGGCCCCGGCGACCGCGTCGAGGCCCTCGGCGGTGGCGAGGTCGGCGGCGACGGTCGTGGTACCCGCCGGCAGTGTGGCGGCCAGCGCGGCGAGCGGCTCCGGGCGCCGGGCGACGAGCACCAGGTCGAGCCCGCGGGTGGCGAGCGCCCGGGCGAACGCGGCGCCGATGCCCTCGCTCGCCCCGGCGACCAGCGCCCAGGGCCCGTAGCGTTCCCTCACGCCGTGAACGGTTTGTCGTGTCGCATGCGCCAGATCATCGCAAACGGCATGAGCAGCCAGGTCGCGTTGGCCCCGAGGACGACGCCGAAGTGGTCGGTCGCGTGGATGCCGAACCGCTCCTCCATCAGGATGATCAGGACGTTGGCGAGCATGGTGCCCGACCAGACCAGGGCGGGGACGCGGATCCAGTCCCGCCCGCGGATGAACGCGTAGATCGCCGCGACGTAGAACGGCCCGAAGAACACCACGTCGAGCCAGATCGTCATCTGCCAGAACGGCGGTCGCGCCATGAGCAACGGGTCGTAGTGGTTGCCGTACCAGTGCACCAGGTCGACCACGGGCGCGGGTGGCCACAGTGGATAGTCGAAGTGGCTCGGGTCGGCGATGACGAGCTGTTCGAGGTCGACGAGGTACGTGATGAACACCGCGTTGACCGTGAGGAACGCGAGGAACAGCCAGTCGACGGGTCGGCGGCGGAGTGGTCGCGGCGCCCCGTCAGTCGTCGTCATCGTCGTCGCGCCGGCGCCGCCGGCGGCGGGGTGCCGCCGCGTAGACCAGCCCGTACGAGCGGCGCGGCCCGTACCAGTACCGCCGCCGGGGACCCGCCATCGCGTAGATGACCGCGGTGACGATGCCGAACGCGGCGTACGCGAACAGGTCGATCAGCGAGCCGTCGATATCGAACACCTTGCCGCCGGTACGCAGCGGCACCGCGAGCAGCGGCAGCACGGCCCACCAGATGCCGCCGTAGAGCAGGCCGATCCCGATCGCGGAGAGCAGCTGGCGGCTGATCCAGGTGCCGAACAGCGCGCCGAAGACGCCACCGGCGACGAGGCAGATCGTGCCGAGCACGAGCCACGAGCCTTTCGTGGTGCTCGTACCCACGAGCGTGCCGATCTCGTCCAGCTCGCCCATGACGAGCAGCACCGCGCCGAGCACCACCCCGCCGGCGAGACCGCCGACGACACCGGCACCGATCCTGGCGACGAGATTCGAAGAGGCGACGTAGTCGTCCGACATCGAGGGGCTCCCTTTGTCAGAGGTCTGCCGTGACACTAGACGCCGGCCGCGCCTGACGGGTGCCGCGCGGCGGTTGGGCGTGTCGCGTCGATTGCGTACATTGCGCCGGGTCGCCGGGCCGGACGCGTGGTGGCGCCTACGATGGATCACGTGCAGGTGTCGGCGCGAGGCGAGTACGCGGTGCGGGCGGCCCTCGGGCTCGCCGCGACCCATCCGGCGACGGTCTCCGCCCAGGCGCTCGCGGACGCCCACGAGCTGCCGTACAAGTTCCTGGAGGCGATCCTCGCCGACCTCCGCCGGGCCGGGCTCGTGCGCAGCCAGCGGGGCGTGGACGGCGGGTACACGCTCGCCAGCCCGCCGGAGAAGGTGACGCTCGGCGAGATCCTGCGCGCGGTCGACGGGCCGATCGCGGGCGTGCGCGGCGTACGCCCCGAGGCCGTCGCGTACGACGGCGCGGCCGCACACCTGCAGGAGGTGTGGGTCGCGGTGCGCGCCGCGATCCGCCGCGTCGTCGACGAGGTCACGCTGGCCGATGTGCTGCGCGGTCACCTGCCGGCGCACGTCCGGCGGCTGGTCGCGGCGCCAGACGCGTGGGAACCGCGCTGACGTGGCCCAGCGTCGGTCACGCGTTCGTGGTGTCGGCCACGCCCCACCGGGTACGGATCGCCCGGTCCGCCGCGCCGAAGACGGCGTCCACCACGATCCCGAGGATCAGGATCACGATCATCGTCGCCAGCAGCCACGGCGCGTCGAGCAGCTCGCGGGCGTACATGAGTTGCGCGCCCAGCGCCGTGTGCCCGAGCGCCGTCACGAGCAGCTCGCCGGCCATCAGGCTGCGCCAGGCGAACGCCCAGCCCTGCTTGAGCCCGGCCACGATCGCGGGCAGCGCCGCGGGCGCGATGACGAACCGGTAGAGCGAGAGCCCCCGCGCGCCGAGGTTGCGCCCGGCCCGCAGCAGCAGCGGCGGCACGTAGTCCACGCCCGACAGCACGCCGTTCGCGATCGAGGGCGCCGCCCCGAGTACCACGACGAAGAAGATGGCTTTCTCGCTGAGCTGGAACAGCAGGATGGCCAGCGGGAACCAGGCGATCGACGGCATGGTCTGCAGCGCGGTGATCATCGAGCCGAGCGCGGCCCGGAGCACCCGGATCCGCGCCACGGCCAGGCCGAGCAGGAGGCCGACGGCGACGGCGGCGGCGTACCCGACGAACGCCCGCCGCAGGGTCAGCGCGATGCCGTCCCACAGCTCGTGGTGCTGCGCCCGCTCCCACAGCTCGTGGCCGACCGTGAGCGGCGCCGGCAGCGCGTACTCGGGCCGCACGTGAGCCATCACCAGGACCTGCCAGATACCGATGGCGAGCGCGAGCGCGACCAGCTTCGGCCACGCCGACGCCCATACCCGGGCCGCGCGCGACCGGTCGTGCTGGCGCGAGGCGAGCTCCAGCGCGTCGAGGCCGCTCAGTGTCTCAGTGGCCATGCCGACCGACCTCCGCCCGCAACCGGTCCGTCACGTCGGCGGCGATCTTGGCGACCTGCGGCGAGTCGATGCGCCGCGGCCGCGGAATGTCCACTGTGGTCTCGTAGATGACGCGGCCGGGCCGGCTCGACAGCAGCACGATCCGGTCGCCCAGCCGCGCGGCCTCGCGCACGTTGTGCGTGACGAACAGCACGGTCAGGTCGCGCCGCTGGCACAGCCGCTCCAGCTCGTCGTGCAGCAGGTCGCGGGTCATCGCGTCGAGCGCCCCGAACGGTTCGTCCATCAAGAGCACGGGCGATTCCAGTCCGAGGGTACGGGCGAGCGCCACCCTCTGCCGCATGCCGCCGGACAGCTCGTGCGGGCGCCGCTTCGCGAACTCCTCGAGGTGCACGGCCGCGAGCAGTTCCGCGACGCGGGTACGCCGTTCCGCGCGCGGGATGCCGCGCAGGCGCAGCGGCAGCCCGACATTGCCGGCCACGGTCGACCACGGGAACAGCGCCGGCTCCTGGAACATCAGCGCAGGCGGCCGGTCGCCGATCACCTCGATCTGGCCTGAGGTCGGCTGGTCGAGGCCGGCGACGAGCGAGAGCAGCGTGCTCTTGCCGCAGCCGGACGCGCCGACCAGGCAGACGAACTCGCCGGGCGCGACGTCCATCGTGAGCCCGTCGAGCGCGAGGACGGCCGCGGAGCCGCGACCATGGACCTTGGTGACGCCGTTCAGCGCGACCGCCGCCCGGGCGGTCACGCTGGGCTCGACCATCGCAGTAGTAGTCATGCTGAGTTGATCTCCGGTTGACCGGCGGCCTTGAGGGCCTCGTTGAGGTAGGTCAGGTCGTAGAGCCCCTTCAGGTCGACCGGCTCGGTGAGACCGACGTCGACCGCGTGGTCGAGCCCGACCTTGAGCGAGGACGTGACCGGGTCGTTGAGGAACTCGATCGTCTTCCACGACTCCTGGATCAGTGTGAGGTCGAGCGCCTTGCCCGTGATCTTTCCAATGTGGACGGACACGGCCTGCTGCGCCTCCTCGGGCTTGGCGTGGATGAAGGCGTCGGCGGCGACCTGTCCGGTCACGAGCTTGCGGACCGCGTCGGGGTGGGCCCTGAGGAACGTGGTGCTCACCAGCAGGTTGGTGATGACGAACCGGCCGCCCGGCCAGAGGTCGCGCTCGTCGACGAGGACCTTGCCGCCAGCCGCCACGAGCCGCGTGACGAACGGCTCGGGCACCCACGCCCCGTCGATCGCGCCCGAGGCGAACGTGTCGACGGTCTGCGCGTTGTCCTGCGGCACGATCCGGACGTCGCCGCCGCCCTCCTTGCTCGTGGTCAGACCCTTCTGCTTCAGCCAGTACCGCACGGCGACGTCCTGGGTGTTGCCGAGCTGCGGAGTCGCGATCTTCTTGCCGCGCAGGTCCTCGGGGGCGTTGATGGTCGGCTTCACGACCAGCGCCACGCCGCCGGACGCCGCGCCGGAGACGACCTTGATCGCCGTGCCCTTCGACTTCGAGTACGCGTTGATGGTCGGGTTGGGCCCGACATACGCGGCGTCGAGCGCGCCGGAGAAGATGGCCTCGATCGCGGCCGGGCCGGCGTTGAACGTGCTCGTCTTCAGCTTCACACCCGCGCCGAGCCGCTCGGCGAAGATGCCTTTCTCCACGCCGACGAGGGCGGGAGCGTGCGTGATGTTGGGAAAGTAGCCGAGCCGGAGCGTGATGGGGTCCTCCGGCGTACCCGCACCCGACCCGCCGCCACCGCAGCCGGCGAGCAGGAGCCCGGCCGCGAGCACGATCGGTAGCGCGGTGGCACGGAATCGCATACGAACCCCACCTGTTCTAGATATCCGACCAGTCAAGTAGGAAAACTAGGAGTACGGTACTCGATGCGTCAAGGTGATGTCCACTACACGTCAGCCGCTGCCGGCCGTCCAGTCCGGCGGCCGGGCGGCCCGGCGGGCGGGGAGGACGCCCGCGACCAGCGCGGCGACGACCGCGAGCGCGGTGAATCCGGCGAGCTGGCCGGCGGGTACGGTCGGCAGGCCGTGCCCGTAGGTCCGGATGAGCGCGGCGGCCGCCGTCCAGCCGACCGCGAGGCCGAACAGCACGCCGCCGAGCGCGCCGGCCGTGGCCATCAGCCCGGCCTCGACGAGCAGCATCCCGCGAACCTGCCGGCGTGACAGGCCGAGCGCCCGCAGGATCGCGGTCTCCCGTACCCGCTCGACGACCGAGAGCGTCAGCGTGTTGCCGATGCCGAAGATCGCGATCGCGACGGACAGGCCGAGCAGTGCGGCGAAGATGCCGAGCAGCTGGTCGAGCGTGCCGTCCAGGGCGGCCCGGGACTCGCCGAGCGTGCCCACCTCGACGACCGGGTACGGGCGCAGCGCGTCGTCCAGCGCCCGGCGGGCATCCACAGTGGACAGTCCCGGGGCGGCGTTGACGAGTACCTGGTCCGCCTGCCCGGGCCCGAAGGCGGAGCCGAAGTCCGGCCACGAGAGCAGGGCGGACGCGTCGACCGGCGAGTCGTCGTAGAACGCCACGACGGTCAGCGCGCCGGCCCCGGGCACCTCGACCCGGTCGCCCACGGCGATCCGCTCGTCCCACGCGAGCTGCCGGGCCAGCGCGACCCGGCCGGGGCCGAAGCCGGCGAGCGTACCCTCGGTCACCTCCGGTGAGATCCGGCCGGCCAGCCCACCCGGCTCCACCGCCCACGCCGTGACCCGGCGGCCCGCGATCGAGGCGCTCTCGGTGCGTACGCCCACGACGGTCGCGAACTCGGACCGGTCGCGCAGCGTGGCCGTCATGCCGTCGGGCAGCCCGTCGCGGGCCCCGAACGCGGCGCGGGTCAGGACGAAGTCGACCGGGAAGTTCTCGGTCAGCTCACGGCCGGTCTGCGTACGGGCGGTCGCCAGCAGCACGCTCAGCATCGACATCAGCGCGACGCCGATCATCAGCGCGGTGGCTACCGCGGCCGTACGCCTCGGGTTGCGCCGCGCGTTCTCAGTCGCGAGCCGCGCCGGTGCGCCGAACCACCGGCCCGGCAGCCAGCCGAGCACCGCCACCACCCGGCCGATACCCAGCGGCGCGACCGTGACCACGGCGAGGAAGCCCAGCATCGCGCCGGCGAACACGAGCGGGAGCCCGGCGAACCCGTCGGGTACGCCCCGCAGCGCCGCGGCGAGGCCGGCCGCGGCGAGCGTGCCGCCGACGGCGAGCCGCGGGGCCCGCCGGGCCGGCCGCGCGGGCGCCGCGTCGGCCGCACCGAGCGCGGTGAGCGGGGCCACGCGACCCGCGGCGACCGCGGGCACCAGAGCCGAGAAGACCGTTATCGCGGTACCGAGGCCGAGCGCGACCACCGCGGTGGTGACGCCGACGACCGGCGGGTGGGCCGGGATCTGCGCGCCGATGAGATCCCGGGCACCGATCAGCCCGTACCCGACGAGCACGCTGCCGGCCAGCCCGACGATCGAGGCGAGGAGCCCGACGAGCGCCGCCTCGAGCAGGACGGCGGCGACCAGCTGGCGGCGGCCGGCACCGAGACAGCGCAGCAGGGCCAGCTCGCGCGACCGCTGGGCGGCGAGGATCGCGAACGTGTTGTAGATGACGAACGCCGACACGGTCAGCGCGACGAGCCCGAACGCGACCAGCACCGCGAGGAAGCCGTCGACGTACTTCGCCGCCCGCCGGGCGAGCACCTGCCGCAGCTGGTCGCCGGTACGCACCCGGTACTGGGCGTGGAGCGCGTCGCGCACCCGCCGCTGCAGGGCTACCGGATCGGTACCCGGAGCCGCCGCGATCGCGATCTCCGCGTACCCCTCGGACCGGGTCAGTGCCCGCAGCGTGCTGTCGTCCACTGTGGACACGGTCAACCCGAAGTACTGCCGGTTCACGCCGAGGTCGAGGACGCCCACGAGCGTCAACGGATGCGGGACGCCGGTCCGGTCGAGCCCGCGTACGGTCCCCCCGAGCGCGAACCCGTAGACGTCCACAGTGGACCGGTCGATCGCGACCTCGCCCGGCGCCTGCGGCAGGCGGCCGGCCGCGACGTCGTACGGGCGCAGGGCACCCGGAAGCGAGAGGACGATCCCGACCCGCCCGGCGTCGGTGATGATCCGCCCGTCCGGCCCGAGCAGCGGCAGGTGCTCCTGGTACCGGCCGTCCGCGGTGGCCACGCCCGGCACCGCCCGGACGGTGGCCAGTGCCTCGGGCGCGATCTTCAGCTTCTCGTCGAACGCGCGTACGTCCACGTCGACCCCGCGGGCCGACCGGGCCAGGTCGGCGTAGAACGCCGCCGTGGCCGTGTCGCCGTAGACGAGCGTGCCGGCGAGGAAGCTGACGCCGACGACGACCGCGAGTCCGGTCAGCAGCAGGCGGACGGCGTGCCCTCGGAGGCCGGCGAGCGCGATCCGCAGCACGATCAGTCCCGGGGCAGCCAGGCGTCGCCGGTCGACACCGTCGTCAGCCGCTGGGTGGCCCGGGACAGCGCCACGTAGAGCGTACGTACGCCCGATTCGGCCTGCACCTGAGCCGGCTCGACGAGCACGACCGCGTCGTACTCCATGCCCTTGGCCTCCAGGCTGGACACGACCTGAAGCCGGTCGTCGTCCACTGTGGACAGCCAGGCGGCGACCTCGGCACGCCGGGCGACCGGGGCGATCGCGCCGACCGTACCCTCGACGGAGTGCAGGAGCGCGCCGACCGCCGTACGGGTCGCCGCGGCCAGGTCGGCCGTGACCACGTGCTCGGGGGCGATGCCGGTGCTGCGTACCGCCCGGGGCAGCGCCGTGGACGGCAGCACCTGGCGGACGACCCGGGCCGCGAGCGCGAAGATCTCGGCCGAGTTGCGGTAGTTGGTGGTCAGCGTGTGCTCGCTGCGCCGCCGGCCTCCGAGCGCGGCGTCGCGGGCCTGGACGACCTCGGCCTCGTCACCGGCCCACGCGGACTGGGCGGGATCGCCGACGACCGTCCAGCTCGCGTGCCGGCCACGGCGGCCCAGCATGCGCCACTGCATCGGGGAGACGTCCTGGGCCTCGTCCACCACGATGTGCGCGTAGTCACGGTAGTCGGCCGCGCGCTCGGGTACGGACGCCGCGACCCGTACGCCCACCGCCCGGTACCCGTCGTCCGCCCGCCGCCGGGGGGTCGCGGGCGGCGTACCCAGCAGGTCGGCCAGTTCGTCGAGCAGGGCGACGTCCGCAGTGGACAGTCCATCGTGGACGTACGCGGCGGCGACCCGGTCGACCTCGTCCGGCGTGAGTACGCCGTCCGCGTAGCTCGCGAGCCGGTCCCGGTCGGCCAGCCAGCCGAGTACGTCGGCCGGGCCGAGCACCGGCCACCACGCCCGGCGGAACGCCCGGAACTCGGGGCGGTCGCCGACGTCGTCACCGAACTCCGTACGGGTGCGGTCCTGGGGTGCCTGCTTCCACAGCGCGTCGAGCAGCCCGGCGGTCACGCTCGCCCGGACCTCGTTGCGCCGGGCGCCGCGGGGGAGGGCGGACCGGCGTACGTGCGCGAGATCGGACTCGGTCAGCCGGAGCAGCGTGCCGCGGTACAGCAGGCGCAGTTCGGTCGGTGCGCCCGGGACGGCGTCGCGGACGGCCCGGCCGAGTACCCGCCGCATGCGCAGTGAGCCCTTGACCGCGGCCACGTCCGACGGGTCGACCCGGTCGGCGCCGACCCCGTCGACCAGCGAGCCGAGCGAGCGGAGCGTCGCCGAGTCCTCGCCGAGCGACGGCAGGACCTGGCTGATGTAGTTGACGAAGATGGGCGACGGGCCGACGACGAGTACGCCCCCGCCGGCGAAGCGGGCCCGGTCGGAGTAGAGCAGGAAGGCGGCGCGGTGCAGCGCGACGGCGGTCTTGCCGGTACCCGGCCCGCCCGCCACGACGGTCACGCCGGACGCGGGGGACCGGATCGCCTCGTCCTGCTCCCGCTGGATGGTCGCGACGATGTCGCGCATGCCGTGACCGGTCGTCCGCGCGAGGGCAGCCAGCAGCGCGCCGTCGCCCACGACGCGCATGCCCTCCGGGGCCGCACCCGGGTCGAGCAGGTCGTCCTCCAGCCCGGTGACCGTCTCACCGGTGCACTGGATCATGCGGCGGCGGACCACGCCCCGCGGGTCGGCGGCCGTGGCCTGGTAGAACGCCGAGGCGGCCGGGGCGCGCCAGTCGATGACGAGCGGTTCGGCGTCCTCGTCGCGTACCCCGAGCCGCCCGACGTGGTACACGTCACCGTCGCGCAGGTCCAACCGGCCGAACACGAGACCCTCGTGCTCGGCGTCCAACGAGTGCCGCCGCCGGGCCTGGTGGTACACCATCGCGTCCCGTTCAACGAGCGCGCCGAACGTACCGACCCGGGCGATGCGGTACCCGTCGGCCTCCGCGGCGACGGCGGCCCGGCGCAGGTCGGCGACCCGGGCGTACACCCGGTCGACATGCTTCTGCTCGGCGGCTATCTCGTCGTGGAGGGTGGTGGCGTCGGTCAACAAAACTCCGTTACGTGAGCCTGGCTGCGCAGCACAGCAGCTTATGCCTCGTCGGTCGCGCCGATGACGGCGGGCAGCCGGGGCGGCTGCGCCAGGGCCCGGCGCGCCCGGCGGCGCAGCAGCCAGGTGGTGGTGAGCCCGACGAGTACGGCCACGACGAGGGCGGCCCAGGAGAAGTCCTTCAGCCAGTGCTCGGCGGCCCGGCCGAGCCAGTAGACGAGCAGCGTGGTACCGGTCGCCCAGACGATCCCGCCGGTCGCGTTCGCGAGCAGGAACTTGCGGTACGGCACCCGCAACGCGCCTGCGAGCGGGCCGGCGAGAATGCGGAGCAATGCCACGAACCGGCCGAAGAACACCGCCCACACGCCCCAGCGCGCGAAAATCTGCTCGGCCCGGGCGAGCTGTTCGTCGCCAAGATGCTTGGGGAACCGCCGGCCCAGCCGTTCCAGCAGGCCGCGCCCACCGCGCCGGCCGATGGCGTACCCGATGGAGTCGCCCACGATCGCGCCGATGGACGCGGCGACGGCCACCGCCCACGGCTCGGTGACGCCCTCGACGGCGAGCAGTGCCGCACTGATCAGGGTCAGCTCGCCGGGCAACGGGATGCCCATGCTCTCCAACCCGATGATCAGGCTGACCGCGACGTACACACCCGCCGGCGGCAGGGCGAGCAGCCAGTCTTCGAGAAAGCCCACGCCGCCACGCTAGGCGACGATGGCCAGGCGGGTCCACCGCCGGTCACAACCCCGACGGCGGTCCGCACCGCCTGGCGGCCGCCGCGCTCCGGATGATCGCCGTGGGCGGTGCGGATCTCCAGTTGCGGAGCCTGTTGCTGTTTGGGTTGGGTTCGGGTCCGGGTGCCGGTTGGGCTGCGCGCACTGGTCTGTCGGCGCTGCGGCGCCGGGACATCGGGTGACCCGGGGGGGTGGTTATGCGGGTTGGGGGTGGAGGTGGGTGTGGATTTTGCGGATGTTGTGGGCGATGGCGGCCAGGCCGAGCTCGGTCAGGGCGCCGGTGGTGCCGCGGAGCAGGAAGCG
>Ga0114129_10007527_pt1 | contig 15514 bp, 12 predicted proteins | sample RhiMetdeltSRZDD1_FD_80071 | JGI IMG/M metagenome (GOLD analysis project Ga0114129, IMG submission 80071) | Populus rhizosphere microbial communities from Tennessee, USA - Rhizosphere MetaG P. deltoides SRZDD1 (version 2) (version 2) | ecosystem: Host-associated > Plants > Roots > Rhizosphere >...
CTCAACTCTTCTTCATGACGACGATCGCCGCGGGCTCCGCTTCGAGCGGCAGCGTCACCGATCGAATCGCGTCGATCGCGGCCAGATGGCCTTTGTAGGCCGCCAGGTCCTGATCGATCCGCGCGTCGGTCAGCGTGAGGGTCGTGGTGCTGGCGATGATCTTCATCGTCTGCTTGATCTCGGCGTCGGTTCGCGTCTGAGGCATGGCGAACACTATAGGTCAGACCATTGACGGCTGGTATATGCTTCCCGGCACGAATTCATTCCGTTGGCAGGCAGGATCAAGGAGGCCGCACGCATGCGCCTGCGTATCTCGTCAGCGTTCGCATTCATCGTCCTCATCGCCAGCGCCGCATCCGCGCAAACGGGCGGCGCCATTTCCGGTGTCGTCCGGGACGAGACCGGTGCCGTGCTCCCCGGTGTGAGCGTGGTCATCACGAACACCGACACCGCCCGCGCCCGAACGCTGACGACCGACTCGGGCGGCCGTTACGCGGCGCCCGACCTGCAGCCCGGACCGTACGAGATCAAGGCGGAGCTCCAGGGCTTCACGACCGTCGTCCGCAGCGGCATCCGCCTCACCGTGGGCCGCGACGCCGTGGTCGATCTCGCGCTCAGGCTCGGACGGATCTCGGATCAGATCACCGTCGTCGGCGAATCGCCGACGGTGGATCTGAAGACGGCGTCGACCGGCGGCCTGATCGCGACCGAGCAGATCGAAGGGCTGCCGCTGAACGGACGCAGCTACGTGGAGTTGGCCACGCTCACGCCCGGCGTGCAGCTCACGCAGACCGGCGGTCAGGGCACGAGCACCGGCTTCGGCGCGAAGCTGAGCGTCAACGGATCGCGCTACACGTCGAATCTCTTCACGCTCGACGGGACGAACCTGAACGATCAGTTCAGCCAGGCCGGCAGCGCGTCGGGCAACGTGCTCGGCGTCGAGGCGGTCCGCGAGTTCCAGGTGCTCACCAACAGCTTCAGCGCCGAATTCGGCCACCATACGGGCGGCGTGATCAATGCCGCGACCAAGTCGGGCACCAACGCACTGCACGGCTCGGCGTTCGAGTTCCATCGCGGCGACTCGCTCGACTCGAAGAATTATTTCGACACCGTGAAGCCGCCGTTCCAGCGGAACCAGTTCGGCTTTTCGGTCGGCGGACCGATCGCGCGCAACAGAACCTTCTTCTTCGGCACCTACGAGGGGCTGCACGAGAAGCTGGGCACGACGAACATCTTCAACGTGCCGTCGGCGAGCGTGCACAACGGTCCGGTCGCGGCCGCGATCAGGCCGTGGCTCGACTCGTACCCGCTGCCGAACGGCGCGGCGCTCGGGGCCACGCGCGGCGAGTACCGCCGCGTCGATCACAAGAAGACCGACGAGCACTACGCGATGGGCCGCGTCGACCACCAGCTGTCGCCGGGACAGCAGATGTTCGTGCGTTACACGTTCGACGACGGCCAGGTGGACGATCCGAGCAATCTCAACACGGCAAGCCTGACGAAGACGCGGGTCCAGTTCGTGACCGCGGAGCACACGGCCATTCGCGGGTCCTCGTTTCTCAACCGGTTCCAGTTCGGGTTCACGCGGAGCCGGCTCGACGGCGTCGACTATCTGCTCGAGGGCATGACGATGCCGCGCACGACGTTCACCGACATCAACCGCGGGATACTCGCGCTGGGCGTCACCGGTCTGAACGCGCTCGGTGGATCGACCACCAACCCGAAATTCCACCGCTTCAACAACTATCAGTTCCGCGACAACATCACGTGGAACCACGGCGCGCACAACATCAAGGTGGGCGGCGACGTGCAGCTCCTGCAGTTCAACCTGACCTCCGACTTCACGTCGATGGGCCAGTACACGTTCAGCTCGCTCGACAACTTCCTGATCGGCCGCGTCAACCAGTTCAACGCCGTGATGCCGGGATCCGATGCGACGCGCAACCTGCGGCAGAAGGCGTTCGGCGTCTACGTGCAGGACGACTTCCAGGCGCGCAAGAACCTGACGCTCAACCTCGGCGTACGCTACGAACCGACGACGTCGGTGACCGACACGCGCAACCTGCTCGCGCAGCTCATCGACTTCGCGAGCCCGACGGCGACGCTGAACGATACGACCGTGCTGAAGACGCTCTTCAAGAACCCGTCGCTCAAGACGATCGCGCCGCGCGCCGGCTTCGCGTGGGACGTCATGGGGAACGGCAAGACCGCGATTCGCGGCGGCGCCGGCCTCTTCTACGACGACATCCTGATCAGCACGCCGTTCGTCCAGAACACGGCGGTGCGCGTCCCGCCGTTCTTCAACCGCGGCGGCCTCGTCGGCAGCAGCACGTTCGTCGTCGACTTCCCCGAGGCGTACACGACACAGCGCGCGCAGCTCGCCGGGCAGGCGCAGCTCGAAGGGATCCAGTACGACCTCGAGCAGCCGTACATGAGCAAGTGGAACCTCAACGTACAGCGCGAGCTGCCTGGCCGGACAACGATCGAGATCGGCTACAGCGGCTCGCACGGCGTCAACCTGGTGCGGCAGATCTTCACCAACGGCCGCGTGGCGCAGCGGCTGCCCGACGGCCGGCTGTTCGTCGCGCCCGGCACGCCGCTCGCGCAGCCGAACTTCTCGCGGATGCGCTACCGCGTCAGCGACGGGACGTCGGACTATCGCGGCCTGACGATCGGCGTGAGCCGCCGCTTCGCCGGCGGCCTGCAGTCGCAGGTGTCGTACACCTACTCGCGATCGATCGACGACGGCGCCTCGGCGCTCGGCGGCAACGACTTCAACACCGAGGGCGGCGGATCGCGGTATCTGTTCTCGAAGGACCGCGGCCTCTCGCCGTTCGACCTGCGGCACTCCTTCGTCGCCAACGTGAACTACACGCTGCCGTTCGCGTCGCAGGCGACGGGCGTCCGCGCGGTCATCGCGAAGGACTGGAACGTGGGCATGCTCGTGCGCATGCGGAGCGGCTATCCGTTTTCGGCGATCTCGGGCGTGGACACAGGGCTGCAGGTGCAGGGCTGGGCGCCGGAGTATCCGGATCTGAAGCCAGGCTTCAGCAACAACCCGATCGTCGGCCGCGTCGATCAGTGGTTCGATCCGTCGGCGTTTGCGCTGCCGGCGACCGGTTTCATCGGGACTCTGGGCCGTAACACGATCATCGGACCGAACCTGCGGACGGTGGATCTGATCGTCGGCAAGAGCCTCGTGCTGCCGGGCAAGCGCGAGGTGCAGCTGCGGTTCGAGTGCTTCAACCTGCTGGACCGCGCGAACTTCGGGTTCCCGCAGAACGCGGTGTTCAATGCGAACGGGACGGTGCGGGAGGACGCGGGGCGGATCACGTCGACGTCGACGAGCGCGCGGCAGGTTCAGCTCGGGATCAAGTTCGTGTTCTGAAAGGGCGCGGGAGTGGCGGCCGTCACGGACGCGAGCCGACCTGTATCGTTCCGGACATCATCGATCCGTGCAGCGAGCAGCTGTACTCCGCGGTGCCGGCGCGCGGCGGCGCCTGAATGACAATCGACGCCCGGCCCTTTCCGCGGAGGACCGGCGTGCGCGCCGACCACGCGTTCACGGCAAAGTCGTGCGTAACGCCGGCATCCTCGTTGACGAGGGTGACGCGCAGGCGCTCGCCCGGCTCCATGTGGATCGTCGGATTCGGCTCGGCGCCCTCGCCGGCATAAAACGTCATGCCTCGCGCGACGAGCACGAGCGCTCGCGGATCGCGCGACTCGGCGCCGAGCGGAAGGAGCGCGGTCGCCGCGCCCATCACCACTCCTATCGCCGTGAGGATTTTCAACGCCCGCATCGCGCATGCTCTCGCTTGGTCAGCCAATCAACAGGCCGGTTGCGTACATCACGATGAAGCCGGCCAGAAGGCCGGCCGCGACGGGCCGGCTGGTCAGATAGCGGCCCAGCGGCTCCTCGCGCGTCATCTGCCCGAGAATCTGCACCACGACCTGCGCGATCGCGCCGACGCCGACCGCAAGAAAGACGAGCGCCCAAATCGGCGAATACACGAAGCCGCCCAGCCAGGCGCCGGCAATCGTCGGCGCCCCGCCGATGAGGCCCAGCCGCACGAGCGTGCCGAGCGAGACCGGTGCGGGCGGGGATTCGCCATCGGCCCGCGCCAGCGGCGCGACAATCGCGAGCCCCTCGGTCGTGTTGTGGAGCGCAAAGCCGATGACGAGCAGATTGCCGAGAATCGTCTGACCGAGCGCGAAGGCCGCGCCGATGGCGAGCCCCTCACCGAAGTTGTGAAGGCCGATTCCGACCGCAATCAGCAGCGCCAGCACGACGCCGCTGCCGGCGGCGCTCCGCCGCCGGCCGAGCGACGCGCCGAGCGCGGCCAGCGCGAGGTACGCCGCCGCCGCCGCGAACACGAAGAGCGAGGTGCCCTGGAACGACCCCGGCAGCGCGCCGGAAAGCTCGAGACCTTCCGCGACCGCGTCGACCATGAGAAACAGCAGCAGGCCGATCGTCAGCGCCAGGAGGAAATCGATGCCGCTGCGGCCCAGCCTCGACACGAGCGGGAACCACAACAGCCCGATCGCCACCGGAATCACGCCGACGTACAGGCCGATCAGGGCGAAGACGCCGAAGTACCGGACGCCCGGCCTCGGTGTCGCGACGGCCACCGGAATCTCGCGCTCGAACGTCGTCCCCGTCGAGGTGACCAGCTTCACCTTGTGGGCCTCGCCTTCGACCCAGGGATACGGAATGCGCAGCGTGGCGCGCTGCAGATGCCGGAGCTCGGTGCCCGGATCCGCCGTGAACCGCCAGTACGCTTCGTCGACCTGCACCTGCGCGATCGAGACCGGATCGGGGCCGTCGTTCAGCACCGTCGCCACGAACCCTTCCGGCGTCAGCTCGACGCGGAGAATCGATAGCCGCTCGACAGGCGGGACGCCGGCCGGCCGGAGCGACGCGGTCGGCCCCGTGCGCACGATCACGGCGATCAGCGCAGCCAGCAGGAGGACCGGCAGCAGGGCGAGCAGCCACGCGTGGTACGCGCGGCGCCCATCGGCCGCGGCCACCGCACTTGCCGCGCTACGTGGCATGGGGACCCGCCTCGGCGAGGAACGTGCCCATCCACCCGAGCTCGGCAAACTCGCTCTGGTGTGCATGGAACATGAACTCACCGGGGTACCGGAACGTCGTCTCGAGAATGGCGCGTTCGCCCTGACACAACATCACCGTGTCCGTGTGATCGTGGCGGACGAGCGAGGTCCCCGTCCGGTAGACGTCGAAGAACATCCCGTGCAGGTGAAGGCTGTTCACGAGGTCGAACTCGGTCACGTTGACGAGATAGATCCGGACCAGGCGGCCGACGGTGACGCGGATCGGGTCGTGCGCGTAGAAGTTCGCGATCGTGTTGACGGCGTACACTTCGTTGTCGGCGTCGAAGTTCGTGTCGAAGCCGTTCATCACCATCACGAGCTCGTCGGCCGATGGCCGCCCCGCTTTGGGATCGATGATGAACGCGCCGTACAGGCCTTTGTGCAGGTGCCGCTTGAGCGGCACCGTGTGGCAGTGAAAGAGGTGGAGGCCGAAGGGCTCCGCATCGAACTCGTAGGTGAACCGCTGGCCCGGGAGCACCTGCTGCGAAGCGAACGCGCCGTCCATCTCCGGCGGATGCCACCCGTGAAAGTGGATGGAGTGCGGGTGCGAACCCTGGTTGAGGAAGTTCACGCGAATCCGATCGCCTTCCGTGGCGCGAATCGTCGGCGCCGGCACCTGCCCGTTGTAGGTCCATGCCGGGAAAAAGACGCCCGGCGCAATCTCCAGCTCGCGATCGACCGCAAAGAAGTCGTACTCACGCAGGAGGCTGCCGTCAGGCCGTGGGGTTTCCCGATAGAATCTCGCCCGCTCGCCGGGCGGCAGATGCGAGAAGTTCCAGCTTCGGAGATAGGTCGTGGGGTTGAAGCGGTCCGTCGAGACGCGCCCGACCGTGCCCATCGCGTGGCCGGCGTGTGACGTCAACACATCGCCCGGCTCTTGCGCGGCGGCGTGGAATCGTCGCGTGCCGGCGGCTCCGGCGACGAGCGAGCCCAGACCCGCCAGCTGCATCCACATCCGCCGAGTGACCGGGGTCGGCATATTTTGAGTAATCAAAATCTAGATTGAAACGCATGAAAAGTCAAATGTTGTCGGTTGAAATCCTGTGCAGGCTGACGGCTGGCGCGGCGCTCAGGTCTGATCGACGAAGTATGGGATCGCCCGCAGCGCGATCGCGCCCACGAGGCAGATGAGCGCCGGCAGCGCGAACCACTGAAACACCGGCACGTCGCGGACGAGCACGCGGTTCGACAACACGCCCTTCTCGATCGTGTCGATCGTGCGCGACGCAGCTTCGAGCTGGCTCGCCGTGTTCGCGTTGAAGTAGCGGCCGCCGTACATCCGCACCGCCTCGAGCAGCCGCTGCACCTGTGTCTTGTTCCGGATCTCGTCCTCGAGATCGACGCCGACGAAGTGGACCCGGATCTTCGCGTCGTTCGACTCCTTGAGCACTTCGATCGGATCGCGCCCCTTGTTGTTCTCGCCGTCGGTGAAGAGCACGATCACCTGGTTGCGCCGCTCGATGCCGTGCGCCTGCCGGTACAGCAGGTAATTCGACAGCGCGAGACCGTCGCCGATCGCCGTCATCCCTTCGCCGCGCAGGATTTGATCGTCGACCAGATCGATGTACCGCAGCACGTAGTCGTGATCGAAGGTCAGCGGGCTGACGACGTACGCGTTGTCGGAGAAGACGATGAGCGCGATGCGATCGTCGCGCCGCCGGACGACGAAGTTCCGGATCGCGCGCTTGACCGCTTCGAGCCGCGTCTCGCCCGGCTTGCGCGCCGCGGTGGTGCCCGCATTGTTGAATGTCAGGCTCGTCAGCGTCCGCGGCGCCCGCACACGCTCCATCTCCTCCTGCATGCTCGACGACAGATCGAGCAGCATGACGATGTCGAGGCCCGTCGAGCGGACTTCCGCCTCGCTGTACGGCAGCACCGGATCCATCAGCGCGCCGGCGATCAGGACGAGCGACGCGAGCAGGACGAGGAACGGCAGCCGGCGGAGGATCGACGCGCGGTACTTCGAGGCGCCCAGCCAGCGGACCGTCGTCGACGCCGCGAAGCGGGGACGGAGCAGCCAGCGGGCGGCCACGACCACCCCGATCGCGCCGACCAGCCACCAGAGGAGGTCCGCCCTCAGAAACCGCACCGGCGGACCTCAGTGATCTGGTAATTGGGTAATCTGGTAATCGGGTAATTGGATTGGGTGATTGGGGAATTGGATTGGGGCATTGGATCGTGCTCAGCTAAGTCGGGAGTTCAACAACCCACCAATCCAATTACCAGATTACCCGATTACCCGATTACCCGATTTCAGCGTGCTGCGAGGATTTGCTCGGTCTGCGCCACGGCCTCGCGGCATGCGTCCTCTGACGGCAGCGCCTCGGGCGGCGCGTACAGCGCGAGCTCGCATGATTGCAGGAGCGACGTGACCGTTTCGACCGGGAGCCGCCCGCTGCGCGGCGCCAGAGCCGGCCCGGCTTCGGCCGGCGTCAGCGTCTGACCCGGAACGCCCCAGACCTCGCGCAGGTGCTGGCGGACGATCGCGTTCATCCGGCCGTACGCGTCGCGGCGGCCTTCCGGTCGGCGGAGATCGAGCGCCCGCACGGAGTCGAGCGACGCGCGCTCCTCGTGACGGACCTGCCGCGCCGACCGGTGCGCCTTCCGCTTCCGTGCGCGCGCGACGAGCACGCCGCCGAGGACGACCACCGGCGCGATCGAGACGACCACGAGGGCGAGGCCGAGCGATTCGAGCATCGCGAACCGCCGTTCGCGCGGCAGCGCCGCGCGCGCGTCGCGCAGCGCGCCCTCGCCCTCCTCGGGCAGGACGCTGCGGAAGGCGATGACCGCCGGCGGCACGGGCACGTCACCCGCGGGCGCGGCGTCCTCCAGACGCATGCCCGGACGCTTCACGTAGTAGCGGACCGACAGCCGGCCGATCTTCAGCGTCGGCACGTCGACGCGGTACGTCGTCAGGTGATAGTGAAAACGGTAGGAGGTGACGTCGCTCGGACCGGTTTCCTTGTCCGTGTCGACGCCGACGAGCTCGAGCCCTTCGAGCTTCAGCTTGTCGCGCGACAGATCGTCCGCCAGGATGTCGACGCCCTTCGCGCAGGTCAGCTCGATCGTGTAGGTCACGCGATCGGCCACCCACACGGCGGTGCGATCGAGCGAGGTGCGAACGGTCACGGGTGACTGAGCCCACGCGGTTTGTGCCCAGAGCCCGAGGAGCAGGACAGGGATCAACTTTTTTCTTATGCTCGTGGGGCCCCACCCCCACTCGCGTGTCACGCTGCGATCGACTGCCTCGGCCTCGAGCGGACGCTCTCGGCCTCGGCGTGTCGCTGCGGCTGTCCCTGTTGGTGTTGCGGTCACACGTGTACCCTCTTCGCGAACATTTCCAATACCGGCTCGACGGGACTCTCGTCGGTCGGGACGAACACGTGGTCCATCGGCACGCGGTAGAACGCGGTCGTCAGCGCCTCGCGCCGGCGGCGCAGCTCCTCGGCGTAGCGTCGCCGCGTGCGCGGCGTCAGCGCGATCGCCGCGCGGCGGCCGGACTCGAGATCCCTGACGCTCAGGTACCCGCTGCCCGGCGGCAGGGCGCGCTCGGCGCGATCCTCCGGCACGACCGCGATCACGTCGTGGTGCTGCGCCAGGATGGCCAGATCCCTGCTGCCGAACACATCCTCGTCGGTGAGGAAGTCCGACACGATGAAGACGACGCACATCCGCTTCAGCGTCTTCACGAGATGGCGGATCGCCGGCAGCATCGCCGTCGGCGCCTCCGGCGGCGCCAGCGTCCACGCCTTCTGGAGGATCGACCACGCGGCGGCGCGGGTGCGGCGCGGCGGCGTCGACAGGAGCACGCGATCGGCGAAGGCCAGGAACCCGGTGTTGATCTGGTCGGAGAGCGCGGAGAACACGAGCGAGCCGGTGATGAACGTCAGCACTTCCTTCTTCGAGTAGTGTGAGGTCCCGAGCTCCATCGAGCGCGACACGTCCATCGCGATCACGACGTTCAGCTCGCGCTCGGCGTGCGTGTGGCGCACGTACGGCGCGTTCATCCGCGCCGTCACGTTCCAGTCGATCCGCCGCACGTCGTCGCCGGGGCGATACAGCTGGTGCTCGTCGAAGTCGAACCCGGAGCCGCGGAGCGGGCTGGTGTAGGCGCCGACGCGGAGGTTGCGGATCTTCTTGGCCGTGTACACCTCGATGTACCGCAGCTCCCGCATGACGCGCTCGGGGATCATGGAATCGGCACCGCCGCGAGCAGCTCGCCGAGGATGTGATCCGCCTCGATGTTCTCGGCCTGCGCGCGCACGCTGCGCGCGATGCGGTGCCGCGCGGCGTCGAAGAAGATCTCCTTGACGTCTTCGGGCAGGACGTAGGCGCGTCCGTGCATGAACGCCGTCACGCGCGCCAGCGCGAGCACGTGCTGATACGAGCGCGGCGACACGCCCAGCACGAGGAGCTCTTTCAGATCCCCGCGGCCCACTTCGTCCGGCGCGCGCGTGGCGCGGCCGATCCGGACGATGTACTCCATGATCTTGTCGTCGACGTAGACGCTGGTCCGGATGAGCTCCCGCAGATACGTCACGTCCGCCGGCGACACGCGGTGCTCGATCGTCACCTCGGTCAGCTTGAGGTGCAGCATCCGCACTTCTTCGTCCGCCGTCGGGTAGCCGACGCGGAGCATCATCGAGAAGCGATCGAGCTGCGCCTCCGGCAGCGTGTAGACGCCTTCCTGCTCGACGGGGTTCTGCGTCGCGAGCACCCAGAAGGGATCGGCGAGCGGAAACGTCGTGTCCGACAGCGTGACCTGACGCTCCTGCATCGCCTCGAGCAGAGCGCTCTGGGTCTTCGGCGTCGCGCGGTTGATCTCGTCGGCCAGCAGGATGTTCGTGAAGACCGGGCCCTGCTCGATGCGGAACGTGGCGGTCTTCGCGTCGTAGATGCGCGTGCCGAGGATGTCGGCCGGCAACAGATCCGGCGTCAGCTGGATGCGCTGGAACCGCGCCGAGATCGCGTGCGCGAGCGTCGTCGCCGTCAGCGTCTTGGCGACGCCCGGCACGCCCTCGAGCAGGATGTGGCCGCAGCCGGCGCGCGCGTGGCCGCCCGTCGCCGCGAACGGAATCGCCGAGAAGAGGCCTGTGAGCAGCCGCCGGATCAGCACGTGCTGCCCGACGATGACCTTGCCGATTTCCTGCTCGGGCCCGGCGATGACGCCCGACGCGTGTTCTGCGGTGACGCTCATAGGAGAAGCCACAAGGCCGCGCCTGCGACGCCCGCGAGCGCGAGGCCCGCGGGATAGAGGTCGCGGTAATCGGTCGACGTGCGCCAGCCGACGATGCGACGCTCGCCCTTGACGATGTCGGCGATCGCCCGCGCAAGCTCGCCGCCGGTCGTGGATCGCACGTAGCGGCCGCCCGTCGTCGCCGCCACTTCGCGCAGCGTGCCTTCCTCGAACTTCGTCTTCACCAGCTTGCCGGCGTCGTCGCGCAGGAAGCTCTCCTTCCCGTCGGGACCGATGAGCGGGATCGGAATCTCCTGCTCGGATCCGATCCCGATCGTGTGCACGCGATAGCCCTGCTCGCGGAACGTCGAGAGAGCCCCGCGCAGCTCGTTGCCGTAATCCTCGCCGTCGGAGACGAGGAGGAACAGCTTCTTCGTCGGCCGGTTGTCCTTTTTGATCACCTCGGCGGCGCTCTTCAGCGCCGCGCCGATGTTGGTGCCGAACAGCGGGTACGGATCGCCGTCGATCCAATCCAGGTAGAAGAAGATGCTTTCGACGTCGCTCGTCAGGTACGACAGGACGACCGAGGCGTCCGCGAAGCCGACCAGCGCGACCCGATCGATGGCGTCGGGTTTGTTCCTAAGGAAGTTGCGGATCTCGAGGGTCGCGCGCGAGAAGCGCGACGGCGCGATGTCGTGCGCGCGCATCGACACCGAGCGATCGAGCATGACGATCAGATCCTGGCGCTCGTACTGCGGCACGCGCTGGTACAGGAGCGCCTGCGGGCGGGCGACGGCGAACACGAGCGCGGCCCCGGCGACGAGCGCGGCGGTCAGCGCGGCCAGCCCGCGGATGCGGGTCGAGCGTCGGGACAGCGACGCGAAGCGCGGCGCCACCGGCGCCCGCGCGAGGAAGCGGCGCCGCAGCCGCGCGTGGACCGCCCAGCAGGCGACCAGCACCGGCAGCGTCAGCCACCACTGGATGAGATCCGGCCGGAGAACTCTCATCCCACCCGCTTGACCGGCTTGGCTCCGGCCTTGGGCTGCGGGCGGAGCAGCTGCATCAGCTGGTTGGGCGGCGTCTTCGGCTGCTTGCGCAGCTCGGCGGCGAGCCGCGTCGTCAGCTCGAAGTCGTACTTGGTGTCGAAATCGCCGGGCGCGGCCTCGACGGCGCGGTGGAATTCCTCCTCCGCGCGCGAGAGCCAGCCGAGGCGCGGCTCCGCTTTTTCCTCGGCGCGCGCCTTCTCGAAGAACGCGCACGCCGCCCAGAAATGCGGCGACGCGCTTTCCGGCGCCCGCTCCGCCTTCTCGATGGCATCGTCGTAGCGCTGCAGCCGGTACAGCACCCACAACTGGTTGGCGACGACGCGGTCGTATTCCGAGGGGAACAGCTGCTTGGACGCCGCGATCCGATCGAACCGCGCTTCGGCGGCCGCGTACTCCACGAGCGCGCGCTCGAGATCACCGCGGGCGAGCGCGGCGTCGCCGTCGGCGGCCGGCCCGCTCCAGCGGGCGTACGCGATGGCGGCGCCGCCGGCGAGCAGCAGAAGGACCATTAAGGCCGAGCCGAGCGACTTGAGGCCGGTCGTCATGAAGGCGAAGGCCGAATTACAGCAGAAGCGCACCAGCGCGTCAACGCGCGGCACGCCACAACTGAAATCGCGCGATCGGTTTTAGGATCCAACAATTCGGAGTCCGTGAACGATTGCCGTCGTTTGCACGCGGCAACACCTTGACGCACTTACAAAAAGCGGGCACGCTACCGGCATCTTAATGGTCTGACCATAAACGGGTGGGTTGACGCGACGGGTGTCCGCCGCCGCACACCGCCCGCGCGAGCGGAGGCCATCAGTATGCGGTTGTTCAAGCGAGCGTCAGCTTTTCTCGGCGTCTGTATGCTCCTCGTCCTCGCGGCGCCGGCAGCGGCGCGCGCGCAGGCGACGACCGGCTCGATCACCGGCGCGATCACCGATGAATCGAAGGCCGTGCTGCCCGGCGTCATCGTGACCGTCACGAACGTGGAGACCGGCGTCAGGCGCACGCTTGTCACCGAGGCGGACGGCCACTACCGCGCGCTCAACCTCGCGCCCGGCCTGTACTCCGTCGCCGCCGAGCTCCAGGGATTCTCGGGCGCCATTCGGGAAGGCGTGATCGTCGAAATCGGCCGCGACGTCGCGATCGACATCACGATGAAGGTCGGCGCCGTCTCCGAAAACGTCGTCGTCGAGGGCATGGCGACCAACGTGGACCTCAGCACGGCAGTCGCCGGCGGCGTCGTGACGACGACGCAGATCGCCGAGCTGCCGCTCAACGGCCGCAACTTCATGCAGCTCGCGACGCTGCAGGCCGGCGTCGCCACGAGCCGCGGCACCGCGCGCGACTTCACCGGCGGCTTCGGCGGCACGCAGGTGTCGATCGGCGGCGCCCGGCCGGAGATGACCGGCTACCTGCTCGAGGGCACCAACATCGCGGATATTTCCGACAAGGCGCCGTCGAGCATGGCGGGCGTGATGCTGGGAGTCGACGCGGTCAAGGAATTCAGCGTGCAGACGCACGACTACAGCGCGGAGTTCGGCCGCGCCGCCGGCGGCGTGGTGAGCGCGGTCACCCGGTCCGGCACCAACACGCTGCACGGCACGGCGTTCGAGTTCTACCGCGACAGCAAGCTCGACGAGCCGAACTACTTCGATCCGATCGATCCGGCGACCGGCAAGCAGCAGAACCCGCCGTTCACGCGCCATCAGTTCGGCGGCACCGTCGGCGGCCCGATCGTGAGGAACCGGCTGTTCTATTTCGGCAGCTACGAAGGGCTGCGCCAGGATCTCTCGCTGACGCAAATCGCGCGGCTGCCGGACGCCAACGCGCACAACGGCGTCCTGCCGACGGGAACAGTGATCGTCAACCAGCTCACGCGGCCGTACCTCGATCTGCTCTACCCGCTTCCCAACGGCCAGAACTTCGGCGACGGCACGGCCGAACTGCGCCACGTGGAGAAGGATCCGACGCACGAGAACTTCTTCGTCGGCAAGATCGATTATCAGGTGGGCGTGGCCGACTCGGTGTTCGCGCGTTTCTCGAACGACAAGTCGAACACGACGGCCCACCAGGCCCACCCGTTGTTCATCGAGCCGACGTCGACGCACACGCAGTACTCGACGGGGCAGTACCAGCACCTCTTCAGCTCGCGCGTGCTGAACGTGGCGCGCGCCGCCATGAACCGCACCCGGCGGACCGACGACTTCGTCCCGACGATCTCGATCCCCGCGAACCTGTACTTCACGACCGATCCGCATTTCGGATCGATCACGGTGCAGAACGGCGTCACGTCGGTCGGCACCACGGCGACGACGCCGGTCGACTACGACCAGCACATCTACGAGGCCTCCGACACGCTGACGTGGAGCACGCTGAAGCACACGATGAAGTTCGGCGGCAACGTGCAGCGGTACACCTTCGACGGCTTCTCGTACTCGCGCTTCGGCGGCGAGTTCCGGTTCTCCAACCTGCGCAACTTCCTGCTGGGGACGGTCAATCGGTTCACGGGCAACCTGCCGGGCACCGACACGCACCGCAACATGCGGCAGACCTACGCGGCGTTCTTCGCGCAGGACGAGTGGCGGCCGGCCGACAACCTGACGATCAACTACGGCGTGCGCTACGAGTTCTTCACGGTACCGTACGACACGCAGGGACGCGTCGCCGGCCTCCTGAGCATCGACGATTTGAACGCGAAGCCCGACGGGATCACACCGGGGTCGGACTTCTTCAAGAACCCGTCGAAGCTCGACTTCGCGCCGCGCGTCGGCGTGTCGTGGAATCCCTTCGGCGATCAGCGGACGTCGATCAAGGGCGGCGGCGGCATCTTCTACCAGCCGCTGACGACCTCCTACTATCGCGGCACGACGTTCCGTGTCTATCCGTACTTCGCCGGCGTGGACATCCGCACGGTCCCGTCGTTCAGCCCGACGGTGCTGCAGGGGCTGCTCGCGCAAGGGACCGGGCTCGCGGTGCAGAAGCGGTCGGAGTTCATCGCGTGGGACGCCAAGCAGCCGTACGCCGTGCAGTATCACGCGACGCTGCAGCACGAGATGGGGGCCGGCATCGTCGCCGAGCTCGGCTACATCGGCTCGCGCGGCTATCACCTGCCGTTCTACGGCGATCCGAACGCGGTGCCGTCGCAGTTCAACGCGCAGGACGGCCACTGGCAGGTCGTGCCGGGCGCGGCGCTGCGCTATCCGTCGTGGGGCCGCATCCGCACCCGCATCAACGAAGCGCGGTCGTGGTACAACGGCTTCACGGCGAGCGTGAACCGCCGCTTCCTCAACGGGCTGCTGTTCCAGGGCTCGTACACGCTGGGCCACTCGACCGACACGTGGTCGGGCGGCCAGATCGGGTCGAGTGACTTCGACAACGGCGCCGGCAGCGCGACCGACTGGTGGCATCCGGAGCTCGAGAAGGGGCCGTCGAACTTCGACATCCGCCACACGTTCGTCTTCAACGCCGTGTACGAGCTGCCGTTCGGCCGGAACCTGAGCGGCGTGGCGGCCCAGATCGTCAAGGGCTGGCAGCTCGGCGTCATCGTCAACCTGGCGAGCGGCGTGCCGTTCACGCCGTACGTCGGCTTCGACAACGCCGGCGATCAGTCGAGCGATCCGAACCCGCAGAAGCCGGACCTCGCCCCCGGCAAGAGCGCGAAGGACGCGATCACGGGCGATCCGAACAACTGGTACGACGCGACGTTCTACGTGCTGCCGCCGAAAGGCGCATACGGCAACGCGGGCCGCAACTCGCTGCGCGGCCCGGATCTGCGCGACGTCGACATGTCGCTCTTCAAGAACTTGCGCATCGGCAGCCAGAACATCCAGTTCCGCGGCGAGGTGTTCAACCTGCTCAACCGCGCGAACTTCGCGACGCCCGACGTCGTCGGCCTGTTCAACACCGACGGCTCGCGCGTGCCGAGCGCGACGCGCATCACGCACACGGTGACGACGTCGCGGCAGGTGCAGCTGGGGTTGAAGATCGTCTTTTAGCAGGCGGCGGCCCGGTCGAACGCAGCCGCAGAGTGCGCGGAACGCGCGGAGAGGATGTATCCTCTGCGTGTTCGGCGGATTCTGCTGCCTTTGCCTGGAGGGCCCCATGCGCCTGCGATTCCTCATCGGTGCCCCCGTCGTTCTGCTCCTCGCGACGGCGTTTCCGCGAGCCCAGACATCCACCGGCCTGGTGAAGA
>Ga0114129_10007528_pt1 | contig 15511 bp, 15 predicted proteins | sample RhiMetdeltSRZDD1_FD_80071 | JGI IMG/M metagenome (GOLD analysis project Ga0114129, IMG submission 80071) | Populus rhizosphere microbial communities from Tennessee, USA - Rhizosphere MetaG P. deltoides SRZDD1 (version 2) (version 2) | ecosystem: Host-associated > Plants > Roots > Rhizosphere >...
GTACTGGTATTACCCGTACTACTGCTACTACCCGCCCTACTGGACGACGGTCGAATACGAAACCGGAACTGTCTTCGTCACCATGGTAGACCCCGATCGCCCCAACACCGCCAATCCGCCGCGAATCCCGATTGTTTGGGCCGGCGTCGTGAACGGCGTTCTGTCGAGCGCGAGCGTCAATGCGCAACGTGTACTGGACGGCATCGGACAGGCCTTCGCTCAGTCTTCCTACCTCGACGTTACAGGGGGGACACAATGATGAAGCGTGCGTTCAACATTGCTGTCCTCGCGGCGGCACTGCTCCTGGGAACCCAAAGGGCCGCCTCGGCCCAGCAATGGCTGTGGGGGCTCGCCTATGGGTTCGCCGCTCCCACCGGAAATACCAAGGACTTCGCCAATGACTTCAGCTGGCGCAATTTCACCGTGGAAGCCCGCCGCATCAACGAGAACCGGAACATGTCGTTCGGTTTCAACGCCTCGTGGAACGTGTTCTTCGAGAAGAGCAACCGGACCTCGGTGTTACCCAACGTCCCCGGCTCGGTGACCGGCACCCAATACCGATATATCAACAGCTGGCCGATCCTCTTGAGCGCCCACCATTACTTCGGACATCCGTATCGCCCCCGGCCCTTCATCGGTCTCAATTTGGGGGCCTACATCATCGAGGAGCGGGTGGAAATCGGCTTGGTGGCGGCCCATGAAACGAACGTGCACCTGGGCGGCGCGCCCGAGGTTGGGTTCGCCTTTCCGCGCGGTAACCAGATCTGGTGGTTGAGCGCCCGGTACCACGCGACCCTCGAGGCCGGCCACGTACCGGAGCAGAACTATTTCACGGTCAGTCTGGGGGTGACCTCACATTGAAAACGGCATGGGCGGCGGTGGTCGGGTTGCTCTTCGCGTCGTCGGGGTCCGCCCAAACGTTTGGAGACAGCACGCGCGTGTCGCCGCTTCTGGCCGCGGAAGCGCGGGCGGCCCAGGACCAATCGCCTTCGGTGGGAATACCCTCGAATTTGCCTTGTCCCGATTGCAACGTTCGGCGGAGATGGGGGGCGGCGATCGGCGAGCTCATGATCGTCCAGCTCATCCCTTCGGCGGTCAACAACGTGCTCCGGGATGCGGAATGGGCGAAGATCTCGCCCGACATCTGGTATGACAACCTGCAGAATCCCAGGAAGTGGGACGACAATAAGTTCGTCAACAATCAGTTTTCGCATCCGTATCATGGCAACCTCTATTTCAACTCCGCGCGCGCGAACGGTTTCGGTTTTTGGGGATCGGCTCCCTGGCCGTTTGCCGGCAGCGCGATGTGGGAGCTCTTCGGCGAAGGTTGGGCGCCCTCCCCGAACGATTTCTATAACACGAGCCTGGGCGGTCTCACCCTTGGCGAAACGCTCTGGCGCGTCTCCTCGCTCACCCTGGACAACACTGCCACCGGGTCCGAGCGCGTGTGGCGTGAAATTGGTTGCGCGGTGCTCAATCCTATTCGTGAGTTCAACCGCTTGGTGAGTGGAGAAGCCGGTCGGGTAAGTGCCAACCCCTCCGAATGGCGGCCCAGCTTCATACAGGGCGTGATCGATGCGGGATATCGCCGCATCGGGGGAGAGAATTCGCTCTCCGGCGATCTGGCCACGGATCAGGTGTTCGCCCAGCTGCGGCTACAGTATGGCGACGGCTACGAGGACATCACGAAGGCCCCCTTCTCCACGTTTCGATTGAAAGCCGAGATTACCGACAAGGAGAGCCAAGGCCAGCGGGGACGGCTCTCGATGCTGGAGGGCCGGGGTTCCTTGTGGGGACACGTGTTGAAGAAAAGCGAAACGTCGGAACAGCTGCTGGGAGCCTTCATCCGCTACGAGTACTATAACAACCCCGCTTACGAGTTCGGAGGTCAGAGCTTTTCGGGAGGATGGATGGGCCGCTGGCACAGCACGAAGTCGTTCCAGACCCGTGCCGAGGTTCTGGCCAGCTTCTATCCCATCGGCGCGACGCGATCCGATTTCTTCACCGCCGAAGAGGGGCGTGATTACGATTACGGGCTGGGCTATGGCGCATCGCCTTCAGTGACCTTCATGTGGTGGCCACGTTTCGTCTTTCGTACCGGCTACACGATCTCGCACATTCATACCTTGGACGGCGCGCATTCCGATCACACCCAGGGCGGCGGTTTCTTCGATGCCCGGTTCCAAGCCACAAAGTCGGTCGGGGTCGGGATGACCTACTTCAACTATCACCGCTGGAGCACCTACCGGGACTTCGCCGACGTGGATCAAGGCAGCCCGGCACTCAGCTTCTATATTGGGCTCGCCCTGCCCGGCGTGGAGGCACGGGACTAATGCGGAATCCTGTCCTCCGTTTCGCCCGAGGTGTGTTCCTGAGCACGGTGATCGTGGCGTCGCTCCTAGCGCTGGGGTGTGCCGAGGACGTGCAGTTTCTCACCGCTCGGAACGACGTCCGAGTCGTCTCGGTGCCGGACACCTTCAAGGTCGACGCCAAGGACCTCGAGAATGTCTACGACAAGATCGACACGACCTGGGTGATCACGGGTCCGCAGGCACACGTGCATCATCGCAGCTTCGTGCCCCACGGGCAGAGCGAGATCACCGTTCGCGACGCGACAGGCGCGGTGGTCTACCACCGGGAGTTGCTCTTCGAGATCGAGGCGGTGACGGATTCCGGCGTGGCGGGGGCTTGGCATGTCACCGTCGATTTGTTCGGAACCACAGGCCGGGTCGGTCTCACCCTGACCAAAGAACCCTAACCGCGCCTCTCGCCGCCTCTTTAGGAGCTTCTGTTGCTCGACAATGCTCCACTTTGGCTCGTGTTCTTGTTCTCGGTTTCGGTCGTGCTCTTCTCGATCGTGGTGGGATTCGCAATCGGGTTACGACGGCGGGCTGGGGGGGCGGAATTAGTCGAAGGGCCGGTCGGTTCCATCATCGGTGCGCTGTTGGGTCTTCTGGCCTTCCTACTCACCTTTACCTTCGGCATGGCATCGTCCCGATTCGACGCAAGGCGGCAGCTGCTCCTTTCCGAGGTGAACGCCATCGCCACCACGGCTCTCCGCGCGCACACCTTGCCCGAGCCCGAACGCTCTGCCTGTCTTTCCTTGTTTCGGGAGTACGTCGACATTCGCGTCGAAGCAGCCGGTAATCCCTTTCGAATCAAAAACGCCCTCGCCGAATCCGATTCGTTACAGGACGATTTATGGGCGAACGCGGTCAGCATCTCGAGCAAGATGAACTCGCCGATCGGAGCCCTGTTTGTTTCCTCTCTCAACGATGTGATCGATCTTCATACGTCGCGGAAGACCGTTGTGTTGCTCTATCGAATTCCCATTACGATCTGGATCGGATTGGGTATGGTCACCGTGCTCTCCATGGGTGCGGTGGGCTTTCAATTTGGACTTTCCGGAAATCATCATTGGGGTCTGGGCTTCGTCCTGGCGATGACCTTCTCGACGGTTGTCCTTCTCATCACCGTCCTTGACCGGCCCTACGACGACCTGCTCAAGGTCAACCACGGGGCCATGCTCGAACTGCAAGAGAAGCTGCATCGATCGACGCATTAGTTCTCAAAAAGGCGTGAACCACGACAGAGGGGTGTGCATGAAGCGAACCATTTGTGTCCTTTGGATAGCGTTGGTGCTGGGGGGGCGGCCCGCTTTCGCCCAAGAAGAAGATCGTCCCGATTCCGCGACCGTGCACAAGCTGTTTCCAAAGGGTGGGTTCTCCCCACAGGGCGGTCGCACCTATCCGACCCGGGTCTTCTTTGGCGATACGCATCTGCACACCTCGGCATCCATGGATGCGGGGGCATTCGGGAACCGACTCGGTCCCGAGGATGCATTCCGCTTCGCGCGCGGCGAGGAGTTGGTCTCTTCGACCGGGCTGCCGGTGCGGCTCGCTCGTCCGCTCGATTTTCTGGTCGTCTCCGATCACTCGGACAACATGGGATTTTTTCCAAAGCTCTTCTCCGGAGACCCCGCTTACCTCGCCGATCCCACCGGGAAACGTTGGTACGACATGGTCAAGGCCGGCGGCGCTGAAGCGGTGAAAGCCGCCCTCGATGTGATCGATCGCTTCTCCAAGAACACGTTCCCTCCCGCTCTTGCTTCGTTACCGGGATCCGAGGTTTACCGTTCGGCGTGGGACCTGGATATCAAGGCGGCGGAGAAATACAACACGCCCGGGCTCTTCACTGCATTCATCGGGTACGAATGGACATCCAACACCGGCGGCAACAACTTGCACCGGGTGGTGATCTATCGGGATGGCGGCGACAAGGCGGGGCAGCTCGAACCCTACACCACGCTTCCTCCGGCCGGCAGCGACAACCCCCGTGACCTGTGGAAATGGATGGCCAGGTACGAAGAGACGTCGGCGGGCCAGGTGCTTGCCATTGCCCACAACGGGAACCTCTCCAACGGGATCATGTTCCCGATGATTGAATCGTTCACCGGAAAGCCGGTGGACAAGGAATACGCCACGCAGCGCCGGCGCTGGGAGCCGCTCTACGAAGCGACGCAGATCAAGGGAGACGGGGAGACGCATCCATTCCTGTCCCCGAACGATGAGTTCGCGAATTTCGAGCGATGGGACAAAGCGAATCTCAGCCTCAGCGTTCCGAAGAAACCCGAAATGCTGCAGTACGAATACGCGCGGCAGGCCCTGCAACTCGGACTCTTGCTCGAACAAAAGCTCGGCGTGAACCCCTACAAGTTCGGAATGATCGGATCCACGGATTCCCATACGTCTCTTTCCACCGCCGACGACGATAACTTCTTCGGCAAGCACACCGGTACCGAGCCCAACCCCCATCGCTGGAATCATCCGGTCGGCTGCTTCGGCGACAAGTGCGTGATGGGGTGGGAACAGACCGCTTCGGGTTACGCCGCGGTGTGGGCAAAGGGAAACACGCGTGAGGCACTGTTCGACGCGATGATGCGGCGCGAGACGTACGCCACCACGGGGCCGCGCATGATCGTGCGGTTCTTCGGGGGCTGGGATTTCGTGCCGGAAGATGCGCGCACCCGCATTCCGGCCGTGCCGGGTTACGCCAAGGGCATTCCCATGGGAGGCGATCTGTCCAAGCGCCCCACCGGCAAGTCACCCACGTTCTTGCTGGCCGCGCTCAAGGATCCCTTGGGCGCCAATCTCGACCGCGTCCAGATTGTGAAGGGATGGGTGGACAAGGGCGGGAATCGGAAGGAAAAGGTTTATGATGTGGCCTGGTCGGGGGATCGCAAACCGGGGACGGACGGCAAGCTTCCCGCAGTCGGAAACACGGTGGATGTCGCCCACGCCGTCTACACCAATACTATCGGGGCCCCGGAGCTGATTTCTGTGTGGAAAGATCCAGAGTTTGATGCCCGACTCCGCGCGGTGTACTACGCCCGGGTGATCGAGATCCCCACCCCGCGCTGGACCTGCTACGACGCAGTCCGGTTCGGCGTGACGATGGACCCCCAGGTTCCCATGACCACGACCGAACGCGCTTACACCTCGCCGATCTGGTACACGCCAACTAAATGAAACGCTGGATCAAGGAACCCCTCTTCCACTTCCTCCTCATTGGATTCGCGGTGTTCGGGCTCAACGCGGTGTTCGCGAGCCGGCGCGAAGGAGGACGAGGGAGCGACCGGGAAATCGTCGTCACCTCGGGCCGAATCCAAAGCCTCGAAGAGACGTTTCGGCGCCTATGGGGCCGTTCGCCCTCGGCGGATGAGCTCCAAGGACTTGTGAACGATTACGTTCGCGAAGAGGCGCTGATGCGCGAGGCGATTGCGCTGGGTCTGGATCGCGACGATGCCGTCGTGCGTCGCCGGCTGGCTCAGAAGATGGAGTTTCTCTCCGAGGATGCAGCTTCGGTCATGCAACCGTCCGAAGCGGATCTGCGTGCCTTCATGGCCGCTCATCCTGAGGATTTTGCGGCGGAACCCCGGCTCACCTTCAGCCAGATCGGCCTCGATCCGGCCAAGCGCGCGGATGTAAACGCGTTGCTCTTGGAGTTGAATCGCGGACATGCCCATCTCGAGGCATTGACCTCGATTCGCATGCTGCCTGTTCACGTGGACACGATGGAGCGCCGCGAGGTGACGGCCCAGTTCGGGCCCGAGTTCACGGCCAAGCTGGAATCGTTGCCGCTTGGAACATGGGTGGGACCAATTCCTTCGGGCTACGGCTTACACCTCGTTCGCCTGGAGGCGCGCGAGCCGGGGCATCCTCAGCCGTTCGAAACGGTCCGGGATGCGGTGGCGCGGGAATGGTCGGCGGCCAAGCGGCTGGAAATGAAGGACGCCCAGATCAAAGACCTGCTTGCGCGCTACAAGGTTTCTATCGAGAAACCGAACGCGGCCTCCGGCGAAACGGCCGAGGTGAAACGTTGAATCGCCTCCTTTCCGCCTTCCTGATCGCCGGGCTTCTTTGGCCGGCGATGGTTTCGGCGCACGAGGTGCGACCGGCCTATTTGCAGATCCGGGAGACCAGCTCCGGAACCTACGACGTGCTGTGGAAAGTGCCCGCGGTTGGCGACCAACGTCTTTCGCTCAAATTGATCTGGCCGGCGGATGTCGCGTTCGTGACTCAGCCCCGCGGGGAACTGGAAGATGGCGCCTACCTCGAACGATCCAAGGTAGAGCGGTCCGGCGGTCTCACCGGGACGGAGATTCGCGTGGAGGGCCTCGAGAGCACGATCACGGATGTGTTGGTGCGGATCGAACGGTTGGATGGCACGACGCAGGTCACCCGGATCACCCCCGATCGGCCCTCGTTCGTGGTGGAGAAATCGCCCGGCCGCCTTGAAGTCGCCCGAACCTACTTGACCCTCGGCGTCCGTCACATTCTCTTCGGGGTCGATCACCTGCTCTTTGTCCTCAGCTTGCTCATTCTCGTGCGGGGGTGGGGACGTCTCGTGAAGACGATCACCGCGTTCACCCTCGCCCACAGCATCACGTTGAGCATGGCAACGTTAGGATTCGTTCGGGTCCCCGGGCGTCCCGTGGAGGCGGTGATCGCGCTGTCGATTCTCTTCGTGGCCGCGGAGATCATCCATCAAGAACGGGGGCGGCCCGGTTCGACCAGCCGGTGGCCCTGGGTCGTGTCGTTCACGTTCGGGCTCCTCCACGGATTCGGCTTCGCCAATGCCCTGCATGAAGTGGGACTGCCCCAGAAAGCCATTCCGATCGCCCTGGCCTTCTTCAATATCGGCGTGGAGCTGGGGCAGCTGCTCTTCATCGCCGGCGTGTCAGTGATCTGCTTTGCCGCCGCGCATGTTGCGCGGCGCTTGTTCACCAAGGACGCGTTCGAACGAATGGCCTGGAAAAGCGCGGGCGCCTACGCCATTGGCGGGATCGCCGCCTTCTGGTTCATCGAGAGAACGCTGACGCTGCTTTAGGCCGAAAGGCCGGGGGCACATGAAAACATTCGTGGTGACGGTGGTCGGAGTTCTGGCGTTCGGCGCGCCGGCTCGAGGCCAAACCTTGCTGGCGCTGGCCGACTCGACGCGGGACTCGACCAGCGTATCGGCTCCAGGCTCCGGGATTGCCGGTGCGGCTGCCGGAGCGGCGGCAACCGCAGCCGCGGTTCCGGTGAAGAACCTGGATATGAAAATCAGCGCGTACCCCTACGCGTATTACACCCCTGAAACCGAACTTGCCGTAGGCGCCGGTGGAATCGTCACGTTCTACACCGGGACGGATAAGGTGCTTCGTCCGTCCAAAGCAACCGTGTCCGCTTATTACACGACCAAACAACAGTACAAGATCTCGTTTGCCCCGGAGCTGTATTTCAGCGCCAACAAGTTCTTTGGTTCGCTGAATTTCGATTACGGGCGTTACGTGGACAAGTTCTGGGGAGTGGGCAACTCTACCCCGGACATCGACAACACCGAGTACGTCGCCGAGGGGTGGGGAGCAAAGGCCGAGTTTCAGCTTCCGCCGGTGCTTCGTCTCTTGGACGCGACGCGCGTCGGCATCATCTACCGTTTCGCCTACCGTAACATTACCGACGACCTCGGCAATCCGTTCATTGCCGATAAGAGCGTGCAGGGCGCGGAAGCCGGTTCGATCTCGGGAGTTGGATTCTCCTGGACGTGGGACAACCGCGATCAGATCTTCTATCCCCAAAAGGGCGGCTACAATAAGATCAGCGGCACGTTCTATACGAGCGATCTCGGGAGCGATTACGACTACAATCGCTACGACCTCGACATTCGCCACTACGTCGGCCTGAAAAAGGAACGCGTGCTGGCCACTCAGCTGGTGGCTCAAGCAGCATTCAACGAGACACCCTTTTACGAACTACCGGCCTTGGGCGGGCAGCGTACGATGCGCGGCTACTATGAGGGGCGTTACCGGGATCGGTTGTACTTGGCCGGTCAAGTGGAGTACAGATCGCACTTGTTCTGGAAGATCGGCTGGGTCGGATTCATTGGAGCCGGGGACGTGGCCCCCGAAATCGGCGCGTTCAAAATACGAGACTTCAAAATTTCGAGCGGGGCGGGGTTGCGCGTGCTCTTCAATGAGGCCGAGCATGTCAACTTGCGGGTGGATCTTGGATTCGGACGCGATACGAACGGACTCTATTTCGGGCTCGAGGAGGCGTTTTGACCATGAAGCAGACCAGGGCATGGATCATTCGAGCATTGTTCATCGTGAGCCCACTCACGGCGATCGTCACCGAGGCTCCGGCGCAGGCGCCCGATTCTTCAGCCGTCCCGGCCCCGGTCGCGACCCCACCGGAAGCGACACCAGTCGCCACCCCGCCGGCCGCGCCAGCGCAACCGGCCCCCGGCATGCCGGGGGCGCCCGGGGCTCCGGACGGCAAGTGGCCCAAGACCCGGAAGACCCAGGATGGGGCCACCTTGGTCATGTACCAGCCGCAAGTGCAAAGCTGGGAAAAACAGCGCCACATCATCGCCTTGTCCGCGGTCGCGTTCTCGGCCGCCGGAAACCAAAAGCCGGTCCTGGGAACCGTGAAGATGGAATCCGAAACGAAAGTGTCGATGGATGACCGCCTGGTCCGCTTCGTGAAGCTCAACATCACCGAGGCGAACTTTCCCGGGGTGGATCGTGAGGTGGCCCGGAAGCTGATCGGCGAGCTCCAGAACGCGATGCCGAAAACGGAAATGATCATGGCGTTGGACCGGGTGCTGGCGGCAGTCGAACGGAGCGAAATCAAGACCGGATCTGATATCGCGATCAATACGGAAGCGCCACCCATCTTCGTAAGCGAACGCCCCGCTATCATCGTTCAATTCGATGGCGAGCCGATCATGGGCCCCATCTCGGGAAGCAAGCTCCAGTTCGGAGTGAACACGAACTGGGATGTGTTCAAAGACGATAAAAACGTCTGGTATTTGCGCTACGAAACAGGATGGCTCAAGACCGAAGATCTCTCCGGAAAATGGGAGCCGGCCGGCGACTTGCCCGAGGCGTTCAAAAAGCTGCCCGACGATCAAAACTGGACGGACGTGAAGGCAAACATCCCCGGCAAGAAGATCAAGAAGGACAAGGTGCCGATGGTGTTCGTGAGCGAGAAGCCGGCCGAGCTCCTCCTCATGGACGGTAAAGCGAAGTGGGAGAAGATCAAAGACACGGATCTCCAGTGGGTGAAGAACACGGAGAGCGACCTCTTCCGGTACAAGGGGGAGGATATCTACTACCTGGTCTCGGGACGTTGGTTCAAGGCCTCCTCCTTCAAAGGGCCGTGGACGTTCGCCACCGACAAGCTGCCCAAGGATTTCCAGGCCATCCCGGCGGACCATGAACGCTCTAGCGTGCTCTCGTCGGTACCGGGCACGGATGAAGCCGCCGAAGCCATTCTCATGGCTCAGATCCCCCAGACCGCGCGGGTGAGTCGAAAGGACCTGAAAGCCCCCGATGTCGAGTACGCGGGTGGCACACCGGAGTGGAAGGACATTGATAAATCACCGGTGGATTACGCCGCAAACACGGCCAACACGGTGCTCAGATTGGGCGACATCTACTACATGTGCTTCCAGGGAGTGTGGTTTGCCTCCAAGAACCCCAATGGTCCCTGGGAGGTCACGACGAACATTCCGGATGAGATCTATGCGATTCCGGCGGACTCGCCCGTGCACAACGTTACGTATGTGACCGTGGTCGAGGAAGACTCCGATGACGAATATGCGGCGTTTGCCGTCACCGCCGGATACTCGATGGGGATCATGATCGGGTACGGATGTGCGATGTATGGGTCGGGTTGGTATTACCCGCCCTACTATTATCACCCGATCGGATACCCGCCTTACTACTATCCCTACCCGCCGAGCTACGGGTGCGGCGCCATCTACAACCCATATACCGGGGCCTACGGGTATCGACAAGGTGTGTACGGACCGTACGGCGGCGCCACGCGTGGCGCAACCTACAACCCGCGCACGGGTACCTACGCGCGCGGCGGCAAAGCCTGGGGACCCACCGGCGGAGTGGGTTACGCGGAAGCGTACAACCCTCGCACGGGCGCCTACGGCCGGACCACCCAAGGCAGAAACCCCTATGGAAGCTGGGGAAGCTCGTATGTGCAGAAAGGCGACGATTGGGTCCGTACTGCTCGGGTGTCCGGCGAAAACGGAACCCGCCTTGCCTGGGAGAGCAGCCAAGGATCCGGACATGGCTATCGTGGGGAGAATGGTGCTTGGGCAGCAGAGAGAAACGGTGATGTCTATGCCGGCAAGGACGGCAACGTGTACCGCAAAGGCGAGGACGGCTGGCAATCGTGGGATGGTAACGGTTGGAACGATGCGGGGGGCAACAAACCCTCCAACCTGCCCGCGGATGGGACGCGACCGGGAAGCGATGCCAATCGCCCGTCTCAGCAGCCTTCGGCGGGAACCAAGGATGTGCCGGCCGGTGGCGGCGCATCCGCGGGCACGCGGGACAACCCGAGTGGAACCAGCCGGCCCTCCGCCGGAACTCAGCCGAACGTCTACAAGAGCAAGCCGTCCTCGGGGACGATGAACGACCTCAACCGCGATTACAAATCCCGGCAGACCGGAAACTCCAGAGCCAATAGCTATGGTTCGCGGGGCATGTCGCGCGGCGGTGGGCGTGGTGGTGGCGGGCGGCGGCGCTGATGGTTGCGTCGGGGTCGAGTTCACACCGCGAGGTGACGGTGCTTCAAATCAAGACGGGGCGGGTGACCTTCGTCAAAGAGGCAGACTGAGCGGACCGGGATTCTCGAGCACGGTGTGGCACTCAAGAATCCGATCGAGGCGAAAATCACGCTCTTCGTGCCGGAGGTGGCAATAACCCCGGAGGCTCATGCCCTTGATCTGCCAGGGCGTCACGCGGCGCCAGCTGTTGGAGCGGCCGCCGTTGTAGGAAATCTCGAGGTCCTGCTTGGCCTCGATCGCCTTCCTGATCGATTCCACAACCGATTCGAAGCTGTTGTCCTCGCCCCGGTCCGGACCGTCGATCGAGAACTGATAACTGTTACGAAAGCCGGGGAGGCGGGAGAGCTCGTCCTGACCCCGTTTGTGGTATTCGTCCAGGAACCGGCGCAACACGTGGGCAGCCATGCGGGCGTCCTCGAGGGCGCGGTGGATCTGGCGGTCAAGAATGCCCATGCGGTTGGCGAGAATGCCGAGCGTGTAGGGCCCGGTCTCGTCGAATGCCCGAGCCAGCTCCAACGTATCGAGCACCGAGTTGGGGAGCTGGGGACGTTTCAACTTGACGAGCTTGGACTGCAAGAACGCCATGTCGAACTCGGCGTTGTGGGCCACGATGACCGCATCCTGGAAATAGGGCAGGTACTCGTCCACGACGTCTTCGAACCGGGGCTGGCCCTCGATCATATCCAGGGTGATCCCGCTCACCTGGATCGCAGCGGGGTCCATGGCACGGCAGGGGTCCACGAGCCGCGAGTACTCCGCGACGATCTCGCCATTTTCCATGCGCACCACTCCGACCTCGCAAATCTCGTCCCCGACGGCGGGATAGAGCCCGGTGGTCTCGAAGTCGATGACCGCGAACGGGCGGCTCAAGAGCGGGTTGGGCAATGTGCTGAAGAGATCCAAGGGCGTCCTTTCCGACCAGGATGCGGCGTGCTGACGAAAGGTTTCTATCATACGGCGTGGCCCGGGGTCATGCTACTAGGTGAGTGATAAGATCCGGTTTTCCAGCGAGGTACGGGATGTACGAGGTCCAGAAAAGCGCGGAATTCAGCGCCGCCCACGCCCTGCGTGATTACGAGGGCCCGTGCGCGCGCAACCACGGCCACAATTATCGGGTAGAGCTCGTGGTGCGCGGGGAAACCCTGGACTGGCAACGTCTCCTGATCGATTTCGCGGACCTGGATCGCATCCTCGCCCCCCTGGTCGCGCGCTTGGACCACCAGAACCTCAATGAAATACCTCCGTTCGACCGGGTGAATCCCACCGCCGAGGCGATCGCGGAGTGGTTTTATCGGGGGCTGGTGGAACCGGTGGCCAAGGCGACGGATGGCCGGGCGAGGCTGGCCGCGGTGCGGCTCTGGGAGACCCCGGATGCCTGGGTGGTGTATTCGGAGGACTGATCGGTTCCCGGCGGTTTCCAACCTGGCGACGTCTTATTCGATCCACGGAGAGCGTTCGGTCAAGAATGTTTCCAGATGAGCCTCGATGAACTCGGCCTGATTCCAGGGCGCATCTCCCAAAAGATGTTGGCCGCACGTGTAAGCGATGGCGCGATGGCGCCGGCCATCCTCCGTAACTACCTCGATGGCATGCTTTCCGTATTCCTCGCCTTCGTATTTATCCAGACGGCGAAAGAGTTCGGCGTCGAGGCCGTCGTATAGCGTTCCAGAAACTGAGCTCTGGGGTTGCTCACGAATGGCCGGGTAGCACTCTCCGCGGACAAGGTAACGCCCATAGCCATGAAGCACGGCGGGACGACCGGAGAGGCGCCGCCCGAGAACGCGCTCGACCACGGTCGGAATCTCGAGCGTGCCATAGGTAAAGAGCTTGTCGATCATGCGTGACCGGTAACGAGGAGATGGCGATCGCTCACGGCTTTGACGCGAAGCTGCCTCAATCCCGCCTGGCGTAGCTGATCATTGACTTCAGAAACCGTGAACGCCGCCTTGAGAGAATTGTGGAAATCGCGCTTCAACACTTCGGGTTCCTTCCCCGCATAGGTTTCCACGAGGCGCTCTACCTCAGCATCCGAATCGGGTCGCAAGAGATCCATGATGTAGATCGGCGCACCCGGAGCAGCGAACTTGCGGACCGAGTCCCAAAGGATCGAGGGATCGTGGAGATGATGGAGGAGGCTGTTCGAGATGACTGCCTCATAGGATGACCGGGGAAGCACGGCGCCGGGCAGAAATCCGGTGATGAGCTCGACCCGACGGGCCAGCTTTGGATCCTGGGCCAGCGCGACGCGGCCGTAGTGGAGCATCGCCTCCGAACCGTCCACCCCGTGCACGGACATGGTTGGATGGGCGCGAGCGAAGCGGAACGTGATGTCACCGGGGCCGCAGCCCAGGTCCAAGGCCGTGCCTTGGCTCAGGTCCGGAAAGTGTTCCCGAAAGAGCGCAATGAAACGACTGTGCGCCTCCTCGAAGTCTGCCTCTGCGTAGGCACGGGCCTGCTCGTCTTCTTCCATCAGTTCGGGTTCGGGAACGCGCTTCATCATGATCGAGTCTCCATGGAACCAAAGAGGCGTCGTGTCGCCTCGAAGCGTCCGGGAAATCGCGCGGTATGCGCGGCTTGAAGACGGGGGGCATGGGTCTCCTGGTAACGCAAGTAATCATCGATCGACGCGGACAGATAGCGGATCTCGAAGAGTGTCCGGCCTTCATCTTCCGGTTGTAGTTGACGCCGGATCTCATACGCCTCGAAGCATCCGGTGGCCATGACTTCGGGAATGTGGGTATTCAGCATCCAGGTCAGCCATTCCGACACGATCTCCTCCTGCACGTAGAGAGTGACCGAGTAAACAACCTCCCGCGCGGAGTTCATGGCGTCGTGGACGTGGTGGTGCGCAGCGTGGCCGGGCGGAGCGTTCGGTCGAGGACGCGGCCCGCCTCGAGCACGAGTTCCGGCACGGCCTCGATGTCGGAGAGAGAGGTCCGGAAGTTCACGACACACGCCCGCAAGAGGTAAGCCCCTTTAACCACCGCGTGGGTCAGGTACACCTTGCCCCCCGACTGCAACCGGGCCACGATCTCTCGATTGAGATCGTTGAGGTATGTGCTCGCCTGGGCTTGCCTCTCCCGAAGATCGGCGGGCACGAATCGGAAGGTCGTGATGCTGAGGTTCTGGGTTCCCGGCTCTAATTCATCGTGGGCGATCACGCGTTCGTAGAGGGCGCGCGCGAGGGCGATGTCGTCACCCATCATCTGAACGTAACCGTCTCGCCCGACTTGCCGTAATCCCATCCACACTTTGAGCGCTCGGAACGCGCGCGAGTTCTGCGGCCCCAGCTCGTGGTACATGGGTGGAGCGTCGGGGGCTGGATCGGCGTCGGGATAGTAAGGGGGGTGATAGCTGAACGTATCGCGGAGGAGTTTGGAGTTCTTGACGAGCACGCATCCCGCTTCGAGGGGAGCGTAGAGCCATTTGTGGGGATCCATGGCCACCGAATCGGCCCGCCCGATTCCCTTGAGATCCGCGGGAGCGTCGGGCAGGGCGGCCGCCGGAGATCCGTAGGCGCCGTCCACGTGAAACCAGAGCCCCAGCTCTTTGGCCACATCCGCGATCTCGAGCAATGGGTCGATGGCTCCCGTGCTCACCGTGCCGGCATTGCCGATCTCTAGAAACGGCAGGTCTCCGGCGGCCCGGTCGATTTCAATTTGATTGCGGAGCGCGGAAACGTCCATTCGCAAATCACCGCCGGTCGGAATCCAGCGAATGCAGTCGGTGCCGAGCCCGCCCAGATCGGCGGCTTTCTGGATCCAGGTGTGTGTCTCTTCCGAAGTATAAATGCGCGGCCGGCGCGTGCCGCTCGGGAACAAGCCGTCTTTCCGCACGTTCCATTCGAGCTTGTGCCGCCGCGCGGTCCAGAAGCCGATGAAGTTGGCCATGTTGCCGCCGGAAACCAAGATGCCGCCCGCGGGCACGGGAAATCCCAAGAGTTCGGCAATCCAGTTCACGGTCTGCGCTTCGATTTCCGAGGCCATGGGGGAAAGCGGCCAGCCGCCCAGGTTGGGATTCACGGACGCGGCGATGAAATCGGCCAGCGCTCCGATCGGGGCCGCGGAGGACGTGATGTATCCCATGAAGCGCGGGTGACCGATGAAGAGGGAGTGTTCGGTGAGAAGCTCCAGCGCCGCATCGAGCGTGCGCTCCGCGTCTTCGCCCCGCGTGGGCACGGAGCGTTGACCGAGCCGCTTGCGAATCTGGGTCGCCGTTTCGGCGGTCGTGACCGGCCGCTCAGCCAGGGACGCGAGAAGATCGGCCATCGCATCGACCGCCCGATGACCGAGGCGGCGGAACACGGCCGGGCTCATCTCGATCGGGGCCATGCGGGTTCGGCTGGAGTCGTTCATCGTGCTCATGGAGTTCCTTTCGAGAA
>Ga0114129_10007529_pt1 | contig 15511 bp, 11 predicted proteins | sample RhiMetdeltSRZDD1_FD_80071 | JGI IMG/M metagenome (GOLD analysis project Ga0114129, IMG submission 80071) | Populus rhizosphere microbial communities from Tennessee, USA - Rhizosphere MetaG P. deltoides SRZDD1 (version 2) (version 2) | ecosystem: Host-associated > Plants > Roots > Rhizosphere >...
CGACGCGAAGACTCGAGCTCGCGAATCACGGCAGGGTCGGCGTAGTAGTTGCCTTCGCCGTGCGCGATCGGGAGCCGCAGACGCTGGCCCGGCGTCGCATTGAGCGTGAACGGCGTATCCGTCTGCTCGACTCTCACGATCACGTGCTCGCATCGATAGGTCAGCTCGCGATTGCGAAGCATCGCGCCTGGCAGCAGACCGGCCTCGAGGAGAATCTGGAATCCATTGCAGATGCCGAGCACGGGACCGCCGCCGCGCGCGAAGTCCACCACCGAGGCCATGACCGGAGAGAACCGCGCGATGGCGCCGGTTCGCAGATAGTCGCCGTGCGCAAACCCGCCCGGAAGAATCACGACATCCGCGCCCTTGAGGGCCGTGTCCTTGTGCCAGATGAACTCGGCGTCCTGACCGAGGACGTGCTTCGTCGCGTGATAGGCGTCATGGTCGCAGTTCGAACCGGGAAAAACGACAACGGCAAATTTCATTTTTCAATCCACTTCGACGCGATAGCTTTCGATGACCGGATTCGCGAGCACCTTGTCCGCGACTTCCGAGGCGAGCGTCCGCGCCTGATCGGATGATGCGGCCTGGAGATCGAGCTCGAAGAACTTGCCCTGCCGGACGTCGCCGACGCCCGCGTAGCCGAGCGAATGCAGAGCGTCTGCGATCGTCTTGCCTTGCGGATCGAAGACGGATGGTTTGAGGGTCACGTAAACGCGCGCTTTCATTGTTCTCCTACACGATTGCCGGCGTCTCGCTGAACACCCGCTCGAAGACTTTGTCCACGTTCCGCAACTGATGATCCAGATCGAACGCCTTGTCGACGTCGGCGCGGCTCAGTACGGACATCACGTCCGCGTCGGCCAGCAGCAGCTCCCTGAAGTCGCGCTTCTCGTGAAACGATCGCATCGCGTTGCGCTGAACCCACTCGTAGGCCAGTTCGCGCGAGACGCCGCGCCGCGCAAGCTCCAGCAGCACCGTGCCGGAAAACACGACGCCTCTCGACCGCGCCAGGTTCTCCAACATCCGGTCGGGATACACCAGCATGCCCGTCACGATCCGCGTGAAGCGACGCAGCATGTGATCGACGGCAATGAAGCTGTCCGGCAGAATGACGCGCTCGACCGAGGAATGCGAGATGTCGCGCTCGTGCCAGAGCGCGATGTTCTCGTAGGCGGCCATGGCATTCGCACGGATCAACCGCGCAAGCCCGACGATCTGCTCGCAGCCGATCGGGTTGCGTTTGTGAGGCATTGCCGACGAGCCCTTCTGCCCTTTTGCGAACGGCTCTTCCACCTCGCCGATTTCCGTCTTCTGCAGCCCCCTGATTTCGAGCGCGAATTTCTCGAGAGACGCAGCGGTGATCGCCAACGCCGACAGGAGCTCCGCGTGTCGGTCCCGCTGAATGACCTGCGACGACACAGCAGCCGGCTCCAGGCCAAGCTTCTGGCAGACGCGGTTTTCGATCTCGGGATCGAGGTGCGCGAAGGTACCTACGGCGCCCGACAACTTGCCGACCGACACGGTCTCGCGCGCGCGCAGCACGCGCTCGAGATCGCGACCGAGCTCCGCGTACCACAACGCAAGCTTGAGACCGAACGTCATCGGCTCGGCGTGGACGCCGTGGGTCCGGCCGATCATCGGCGTCCGACGGTGCTCTGCGGCACGTTCTCGAACGGCCTCCATCAGCGCGGCGATGTCCTTCACGATCAGGCCGCATGCTTCGCGCATCTGCAGCGCCAGGGCGGTGTCGAGCACATCCGATGACGTCAGGCCAAAGTGCAGCCACCGCGCGGCGGGACCAACGCGCTCCGCGACGGCCGTCGTGAACGCGATGATGTCGTGCTGGGTCGTCTGCTCGATCTCTTCGATGCGCGCGGCATCGAATCCGGCTTTGGCCCTGAGCTCCCGCGCGGCGTCCTTGGGAATGATGCCGGCTTCGGCCATCGCGTCCGCCGCGGCGAGCTCGACCTCCAGCCACGTTTCGTAGCGGCGCTGATCGCTCCAGATCGCGCCCATTTCCGGATGTGTGTAACGACCAATCATCCCAGATCCAACTGCGCTCGCGTGACGGCTACGGGGGACGGACCCAGCACCGTTGCCGCGAGTGAACCGTTCGCAAACAGATCGCTGGCGACGCGCTGCACATCCGCCGACGAGACGCGCTCCACACCGGCGAGCGTCTCATCCAGACCGAAGTGCCGATCGAAGTAGATCTCCTGTCGCGCCAGATGCGACATGCGGCTGGCCGTGTTCTCCAGGCTCAGCATCAGGCTGCCCTTGAGGTGATCCTTGGCGCGCCGCAGCTCCGTATCAGGAACGGGCGCGTTCTTCATCCCGCGCAGTTCCTCGACGCAGAGATCGACAACCTCGCTGACGGCGTCGTTGGCGCAGCCGGCGTAGATCGTGATGTTCCCCGCGTCACGATAGGCGCTCAGTCCACTGAACACCGCGTACGCCAGGCCCCTCTTTTCCCGAACGTTCTGAAACAGCCGCGAGCTCATCGAACCACCGAGGACGGTGTTCATGATGTAGCTCACGTAGCGATCGTCGTGGTTCTGCGGGTAGCTGTTGGTGCCGAGACAGACATGACTCTGCTCGAGCTCTTTCGTCCTGACGATCACCTGCGGCACGACACGCGGCGCTTCGTCGCGGTGCGGCACGGCCTGCCGGGGCAGCTTCTCGAACGCCCGCTCGATCAACTCGCGGACCTTCGCATGCTCGATGTTGCCCGCCGCGGACACGATCAGATTCGGCGCCGCATAGATATCGCGGAAATAGTCGCGCAACACTTCGGGCGTGAACGATTCCACTGTCTCTTTGGTCCCAAGAATGGGACGCGCAAGAGGGTGCCCCTCCCAGAAGTGCTGCGTGAACAGCTCGTGCACGAGGTCGTCCGGCGTATCCTCGACCATCTTGATTTCTTCGAGGATGACTTTCTTCTCGCGCTCGAGCTCGTCCAACGGGAACGCCGGATTCACGACGATGTCGGACAGCAGATCCACCGCGAGCGGAAGATGCTCGTCGAGGACCTTGATGTAGTAGCTCGCGTATTCCTTGGCCGTGAACGCGTCGAGCTGACCGCCGATCGAATCAATCGCCTGCGCGATGTCCTCGGCAGGCCGAGTCGCGGTGCCCTTGAATGGCATGTGCTCGACGAAGTGGGCGATGCCGCCCTGATGATCCGTCTCGTGGCGCGAGCCGCGCATCAACCACACACCGATACTGACCGACCGGACGTGCGGCATCGACTCGGTGATGAGACGAAGGCCGGTATCCAGAACTTCGCGAGTGACCATGCGCTCTGAGAATCGCTGGCGCCCGCGCGAACGGCGCGCAAGTGCTTGTGTAGAAAGGGATTAGAGAAGACAGTTAACGTTCGGATCTTATCATGCGCCGACCTGTCGTGCAACCGTGCGCAAGCCGAAAAGCCGTGCTGGACGAGGATAGTACAATAAGGATCCGCTTCTTTCCGCCTGGGTCCATCATGTCCATCGATTGCCGGCACGACATCGCGGAACTGGAGCTGCCCGAGCTCGAGCAGGCTGTCGAAGGCCTGGGCGAGCCTCGATTTCATGCACGCCAGCTCTTCAAGTGGCTGCACAAGCGCGGCATCACCGAATTCGGTGAAATGACCGATCTCGGCCGCGACCTCCGAACAACCCTGGCGTCGAACTTCCGGATCTTCACCCCCGAAATCGTCCGGCGCGACAAATCAACTGACGGCACGACCAAGTTCCTGCTCCAACTCGAAGACGGCCAGCTCATCGAGGCGGTCTACATTCCGGACACGCCCGCTCACACGTTCTGCGTGTCGACGCAGGTCGGGTGCGCGATGCGGTGCGGCTTCTGCCTCACCGGAAAGATGGGGATCGTTCGCAATCTGACCGCTGGGGAAATCGTCGCGCAGGTGCGCGTCCTCGCGCGCGAGATCGACCTCATCGATCGCCGCTTCAACATCGTCCTCATGGGAATGGGAGAGCCGCTCCACAACTACGATGCGACGATGAAGGCGCTGCGCATTCTGGCGGACGAACACGGACTGGCCGTGAGTCCGCGGCGCGTGACGCTGTCGACGGTTGGTGTGCTGCCGGCGCTCGAACGGCTCGCGACAGAGCCGCTGATGCCGAATCTGGCGATCTCGCTGCACGCCACGACCGAAGATCAACGCGACATGCTCGTGCCGATCAACCGGAAGTACGGGCTGAAGGAGCTGCTCGATGCGTGCCGGCGGTTCCCGGTCAAGCGCCGCGAACGCATCACGTTCGAATACGTAATGCTCAAAGACGTGAACGACAGCGACGAGGATGCGCGGCGACTCGTCCGGCTTCTGAACGGCATCAAAGCCAAGGTCAACTTGCTGCCGCTCAACGAAGCGGCTGGCATTCCGTTCGAACGCCCGACCGACGCGCGCGTCAACCGCTTCGCAAAGATTCTGGCCGAGCGAGGAGTCGTGGTTTCGGTGCGGAAGTCGCGCGGCCGCGACATTCGCGCGGCATGCGGTCAGTTGATCACGGAGTCGGCCCGCCAGAAGTCCCCGGGACAAGTGCTGGCGAATCTGATGTCGGTGTAGCCAGTAGAGCGTCCGATTCTGATTCGATCTTCACCGTCACTCGCTGGTTGCGCGGCAGTCCGGCGGGAATTCTCACCTTCAGATAGTTGTCGGTCACGACCAGCGTCCCGTCTTCGAGCGTGAGACCGGGTCGAACGGTCCCGATTTGCGACGCGCGAAAGCGCCGCATCAACACGGCGCCGATCTGACGCAGCGCGGCCCCTCGCTCGCGAACGACGGCGCCATTGACCTTGTCGGGCATCGCCGAGGCTTCCGTCCCTGGCCGATCCGAGTACGGAAACACGTGTAGATGACTGAGGGGTGACGTTGGAAGGTACTCGACGTTTGCCGCGAAGTCTGCGTCGGTTTCACCTGGAAAGCCGACGATCATGTCCGAGCCTATCGACGCGTGCGGCAGGCGCGCGTGAATGAGGTCGACGAGCCGCCGATACTCATCGAGGCGGTAGGGCCGCCGCATAGCATGCAACAGGCGGTCGCTCGCGTGCTGCAGCGGTAAATGAAAATGCGGAAGAAAGCGCTGGCTGCGCGAGACCAAATCCACGATTTCCCGTGTGCAGTCCATCGGTTCGAGCGAACTGACCCTGAAACACACATCGGCGCTTATCGAATCCAGCCTCCACAACAAATGCCACAGCGACGAGGGTGGAGTGAGATCCCGGCCGTAGGAGCCGAGATGCACGCCGGTCAACGCGATCTCCTTGAACCCGGCCTGGGCGATGCGATTCACTTCGCGAACGATCTGCGACACGGGCGTGCTGCGGGACGCGCCGCGCGTCGAGGGAATGATGCAGTACGCACATCGTTCCTCGCAGCCGGTCTGGACGCGCAGCGTGAAGGCCGTTCGTCCCGCGACACCAGGCTCGATTGGCGCTCCGCAAGGACCGTCACCGTCACCGCGATCAGCCGTCGTCCCCGGCGTGGAGTGCCACAGCTTCACGATGTCCAGTTTTCGATCGTTCGAGACAACTCGAGCAACGGCGGGGAGGGAGGCTACTTCGTCGGGCCGGCGCGTAGCATAACAGCCCGTCGCCACAATCTGTGCCGACGGATTCATGCGCGCGATGCGGCGGATCGTCTGACGCGCGCCCTGGTCCGCTGTCGCCGTCACCGAACACGTGTTGACGATGACCAGGTCCGCGTGTTCCGCGGAGCTCTCGATGGCGCCGCGCGCGCGAAGATCCTCCTCGAGACGCAGCGAGTCCGCCTGGTTCACGCGACAGCCAAACGTAATGATCGAGTACTTCATTGCGAGAGTTTTGCCGCGGCACTCTCGACCCTCTCCGCCAGCTTCTTCTTGTAACGATCGAGCTTCGTGGCGATCGCGGGATCCCGTACGCCGAGGATCTGGGCGGCGAGGACGCCGGCGTTGGTGGCGCCGGGCTTTCCGATCGACACCGTGGCGACGGGAACACCGGGCGGCATCTGCACGGTCGACAACAACGCGTCGAGGCCTTTCAGCGCCGACGAATCGATCGGGACGCCTATCACCGGCAGCGTCGAATGCGCGGCGACCACACCGGCGAGGTGCGCGGCCGCACCGGCGCCCACAATGAAGATCTTGACGCCTCGTCCCGGCGCTTCCCGCACGAGGCGCATCACACGCTCCGGCGAGCGATGCGCGGACGCAACGGTCATCTCGTTCGAAATCTCGAATTCCTTCAAGGCGTCCACGGCGCCCTGCATCACGGGCGCATCGGAATCCGATCCCATCAAAATCAGCACATCAGGCATTTATGAGAGCTTTCGCGCCAATGTCACGGCGGTATTGCATTCCTGTAAACGAAATGCAGCCTACAGCCTCGTAGGCGCGGTTGATGGCTTCGCCGTAGTCCGAGCCGGTTCCCACGACGGTCAGCACCCGGCCGCCTGCGGTGACGATTCGATCGTCCTTCACGGCTGTACCGGCATGAAAGATCGTGACGCCGCTGACGCGCTCCGCTCGATCCAGGCCACTGATAGGGACGCCGGTCGTCACGGGACCCGGATAACCCGCAGACGCCATGACCACTCCAACGGCGACCTTGTCGTTCAGCGGAACGCTCGTCGCAGTCAGCGCGCCATCCGTGGCTGTGGCTGTGGCTGTGGCCGTGGCAGCGGTCAGCAATGGCAGCAGCTCTCCGGACAAGAGCGGCATGACGGCCTGGGCCTCGGGGTCGCCAAACCGCACGTTGAACTCGATGACCTTGGGGCCGTCGCACGTCAACATCAGTCCCGCGTAGAGGAATCCACGATACTCCATGCCTTCCGCACGCATCCCTCGTAGCACTGGTTCGACGATCTCGCGCATGATTTGAGCGCGCATCGTCTCATCCACGAGCGGGCTTGGCGCAAACGCGCCCATCCCGCCAGTGTTCGGTCCGCGGTCGTCGTCGAAGATTCGTTTGTGATCCTGCGCGGACGTGATCGGCACGGCGCGCGTGCCGTCGCAGAGCGCGAAGAACGAGACTTCGGGTCCGCTCAGACACTCCTCAATCACGATGCGGGCACCGGCGTCGCCGAAGTGACGGTCGTCCATCGCCTCACGGACGGCGGTCTCGGCTTCGGAACGATCCGCCGCCACGACGACACCCTTGCCGGCTGCGAGGCCGTCCGCTTTGATCACGATCGGAAACCCGAATTCTCCCGAGGCCAGCAGCGCGCGCGCGTCGTGCGACGAAGAACACACGCGATAGCGCGCGGTCGGGATACCGTGTCGCGCCATGAAGCCCTTCGCGAACACCTTGCTGCATTCGAGCTGCGCCGCGTCGCGCGACGGACCGAAGATGCGACGGCCGCTCCGGCGAAACCGATCGACGACGCCACGATCGAGGGGCAGCTCCGGGCCGACAACCGTCAGGTCGATCCGCTCGCGCTCGGCAAGCGCGAGCATCGCGTCCGCATCAGAAAGATCGACCGCGGCGATCGACGCGAGGCGCGCGATGCCGGCATTGCCCGGGGCGCAGATCAACGACGTGACGCCGGCCTCGCGCGAGAGCTTCCACACCAGCGAGTGCTCCCGACCGCCGCTGCCAAGAACCAGGATCCGCATTGATGCCCTAAATTGTTTATTTCTTTACGGTTAGTAATGATTGACGGCAACTCAGCTTTGTGCCTAGAATCCCCGGCTACCTGTGATAGCCTAGCGTATTCTGAAGGCTTACATGGGCCGCACAATGAGCAGGTCGCTCGCGCGACCGGTGACGTATGGCTGCGAAGGGGGTGTAATCAAGCTTGGCTGAAGTGAAAGTCCAAGATGGCGAGTCCATCGAAAGCGCGCTTCGCCGATTCAAGCGGAAGGTACAGCAGGAAGATATCATCAAGGATATCAAGAAGCATTCCTTCTACTTGAAGCCCGGCGATCGGCGTCGCGCCAAGCAGGCGCTGGCGCGGAAGCGAACGCGCAAAAAGCAGCGTCGCGAATCGGACTAGGGGGCCGGATCGTCAAATCCGGTCAAGGGGCCGCGGACCGGGCTCACCACGCCGGGTCCCGGCAACCCGCCAGCGCGGCGGGGACCGAACGGGTGAGCGAGAGAGGTTGCGATGGAGTTCCAGGATAAGACCCTGACCTGCGTGGATTGTGGGGCCCCATTCGTCTGGACCGCCGGCGAGCAGTTGTTCTTCGCCGACAAGAACTTCAAGAACGAGCCGAAGCGCTGCAAGAACTGCAAGGCGAAGCGTGCCGCGCGACCGGCGGGAGGTGCGGCCGTCGGCCGCGAACGTGTAGAGACCACGACCAATTGCTCAGCGTGCGGGAAGGAGACCACCGTTCCGTTCCGTCCGACGCAAGGTCGACCCGTGTTTTGTCGGGAGTGTTTTCAACAGCGTAAGTTTGCCGGAGCGGGGGGCATCTAGCCTGCCGTCAGCCACGGCGTGATCAGGAGGCCACGCCCCCGCGTGGCCTTCGTCGTTTTCAGGCGACGGCCTCACCGTCGTTCACCCTCTGTGGGACTGGGTTCCCTCAGCACGCAGCGTCTCGAGTAACTGGCTCAATTCAGTCGTCCCGGAGACACCGCACCCATGCGCGCGCAGACTCCCCTGTTTCGAACGTCGCTCGTGCTCACGCTGATGGCTGCCATCGGCGCGTGCAGCGGCAGCAAGGGCAACGGAGCAGCCCAACAGGGAGGCGGTCGAGGAACTCCGCCGGCCGCCGGCGTGACGATCGTCACTCTCGAACCGAAGCCGATCGAACGAACATCGGAGTTCATCGCGATCGTTAAATCGCTGCACTCGACGAACGTTCAGGCGCTCGTCGACGGACGGGTCACGCGTATCTTCGTGAAGTCGGGCGACCGCGTGCGGCTGGGAACGCCGCTCATCCAGATCGACGACGAAAAACAGGCAGCGACCGTGCGGGCGCTCCAGTCGACCCGCGCCGCGCGCGTCGCGGACGTGGACTACTGGAAGGCGCAGGTCGCGCGCCTCAAGGCCCTGCTCGAAGCCGCAGCGATCAGCAAGAACGAATTCGATCAGGCGCAGCACAGTCTCGAAACATCGGTGGCGAGCCTCGCATCCCTCGATGCGCAGGTCCGCGAAGCGCAGGTGCAACTTCAGTACTACCGCGTCACCGCTCCAGCCAGCGGGGTCGTCGGCGACCTCACAATCAGGGAAGGCGATCGCGTGGCGACGTCAACCGCGATTACGACGATTGACGACCGCTCGGGTCTCGAGGCGTACATTCAGGTTCCACTCGAGCGGACGACGGAGCTGCGGCGGGGTCTGCCCGTGCAGATCGTCGATTCCGACGGGCGCGTCGCGGCCACGAACGCCATCACGTTCGTCGCTCCGCGCGTGGACGACGCCACGCAGACCGTGCTGGCGAAGGCGATCCTTCGCAACGTGCCTCCAGGCACGCGCGTGGAGCAGTTCGTCCGAACCCGCATCGTCTGGCGCAACGAGCCGGGCCTGACGATTCCCATCGTCTCGGTGCTGCGAATCGGCGGACAGTTCTTCTGTTTCGTCGTGGAATCCTCGGAACACGGTCTCGTGGCCAGACAGCGCGCGATCCAGCTGGGCGAAACGCTCGGCAACGATTACGTAGTCGCCGGCGGTCTGAAGGCCGGAGAACGGATCGTCGTGTCCGGCGTGCAGAAGATTGGCGACGGAATGCCTGTGAAGGCGCAATAGGCTCCGACCCATGTTCGTCAATACCTTCATCCGGCGACCGATTCTCGCGTCCGTCTGCTCGCTCGTCCTGATTCTCGCCGGCGCGCTCGCGATTCCGACGATGCCGGTGGCGCAATACCCGTCGCTCGCGCCGCCGCAGGTGACCGTCTCGGCGGTCTACACCGGCGCGAACGCGCAGGAGGTCGAAACCGCGGTCACGACCCCGCTCGAGCAGGCCATCAACGGCGTGGAGGGCATGCTCTACATGCAGTCCTCGAGCACGAACAGCGGCTTCGCGTCCATCACCGTGACGTTCGACATCACGCGCGACCAGGACCTCGCGCAGGTCGACGTGCAGAACCGCGTCAATCAGGCGCTCGGCCGCATGCCGGCGGAAGTCAGGACGACCGGGATCACGGTGCAGAAGCAGTCGACGGGGTTCATCGCCGCGATTGGCGTCTACTCGGAGCACAACGAATACGACTCGCTCTTCATGAGCAACTATCTCGACCTCTTCGTCAGAGATGCGCTCAAGCGCATCCCCGGCGTCGGGGACGTGATCATCTTCGGCGAGCGGAAGTACTCCATGCGGCTCTGGCTGGATCCGGATCGCATGGCCGCGCGGCAGATCACCGCCAACGATGTCGTGTCGGCGCTGCGTCAGCAGAACGTCCAGGTGGCAGCCGGCAGCCTCGGACAGGCCCCCGCGCCGTCGGGACAGATGTATCAGCTCAGCGTGCGTGCGGTCGGCCGACTGCGCGAGGCGTCCGAGTTCGAGAACATCATCCTGAAGGCCGGTGAACGCGGCGCGCTCGTCAGGGTCAAGGACGTCGGCCGCGCGGAGCTTGGCGCCGAGACGTATTCCTCCGAGCTCCGGTTCCAGGGACTGCAAGGCGTCGGTTTCGGCGTGATTCAGCTGCCTACCGCCAACGCCCTCGATGTCTACGAGGCGATGGTGAATGAACTCGACCGCCTGGCGCAACAGTTTCCACCCGGCATGAAGTACCAGGTCGCCTTCAACACGACCGACGTGGTGAAGGAGTCGATTCGCGAGGTCCTCAAGACCCTGATCGAGGCAATCGCGCTCGTCGTTCTGGTGATCTTCATCTTCCTGCAGACGTGGCGCAGCACCGTCATTCCGGCGATCACGATCCCGGTATCGCTCGTCGGCGCCTTCGCGTTCGTGAACCTGATGGGCTACTCCATCAACACGCTGACGCTCTTCGGCATCATCCTCGCCACCGGCATCGTCGTCGACGACGCGATCGTGGTGATCGAGAACATCGAGCGACACATTCAGGAGTACAAGGTCCCCGCGCAACAGGCTGCCGTCGATGCGATGTCAGAGGTTCTGAGCGCCGTCATTGCGACGGCCCTCGTGCTGATTGCGGTCTTCGTGCCCGTCGCGTTCTTTCCCGGCACGACCGGCCGTCTCTACGCGCAGTTCTCGATGACAATCGCGTTCGCGGTGGCGCTCTCCGCATTCAACGCACTCACCTTGACGCCGGCGCTCTCCGCGCTGCTCCTCAGCCATCAGAGTCAGCAGAAGGCGCGAATCTTCAGGTTGGTCGAGCGGGGCATCACCGCCGGAACGAATCGGTACGTGCAGGGGCTCCGTCAGGCGATGCGCGTCCGGTGGGCCGTCGTGCTCGTCTTCTTCTGCGCACTTGGTGCGACGTACCTCGTCTACCGGCTTGTGCCGCGGGCGTTCGTGCCGGAAGAGGATCAGGGGTACTTCATTGCGCAGATTCAGGCCCCAGCGGGCGCGTCGCTCGAGTACACCGGCCGCATCGCGAGGCAGGCCGAACAGGTCATCATGAAGGACCCCGACGTGCTGGCGCTGTTCTCGGTCATGGGCTTCAGCTTCAGCGGCGCCGCGTCGAACACCGGGCTGATGTTCGCGCGACTCAGGCCGTTCAGCGAACGCAAAGGAGACGAACACTCCCTGCAGACAATCGTTGGACGCATCATCGGTCCGCTGCTGTCGCTGCCTGGAGCGATCGTCGTGGCGTTCACGCCGCCGTCGATACCGGGCTTGAGCCGCTTCGGCGGATTCGAGTTCCAGGTGCTGGATCAAACGGGTGGGGACATCACGAACCTGGCGCAGGCAACGCAGGCGCTCGCGGCGGCCGGCAATCGCTCGCAGAAAGTTCGCGGCCTGTTCAGCCCGTTCACGGCAAACGATCCGCAGCTGCAGGTCACGATCGATCGGCAGCGCGCGCTCGCGCTCGGCCTGCCGCTCGACGAGGTCACCAACGCGCTGCAGGTGTTTCTCGGATCGCAGTACGTGAACGACTTCGAGTTCAACAACCGTGCGTATCGGGTGTACGTCCAGGCGGATCAGCAATTCCGGGCGAACCCGCAGGCGCTCAAGGAACTATACGCACGGACGCGCAGCGGGAGCATGGTCCCACTGGAACAAGTGGTCAGCCTGAAGGAGACGACCGCCCCGTCGGTCATCAACCATTTCAACCTGTTTCGATCGGCAACGATCAACGGATCGGCGAGTTCCGGGGTCAGCTCGGGTGAAGCGCTGAACGAAATGGAAACGCTTGCTGCGCGGACGCTGCCTCAAGGGATAAGCTACGCGTGGTCGGGCATCTCTCTCGAAGAGACGAAGGCGGGACGGCAGTCATTCGTCATCTTCGGCCTCGCGTTGTTACTCGTCTATCTGACGCTCGCCGCGCAGTACGAAAGCCTCGTGCTGCCGTTCATCGTCCTGCTCGGCGTCCCGCTGGCCGTGCTGGGCGCGCTGTCAGCGCAGTGGATGCGCGGCCTGGCCAACGACGTCTACTGCCAGATTGGGTTGGTGCTGTTGATTGGCCTGGCAGCCAAGAACGCGATTTTGATCGTCGAGTTCGCAGGACAGCTGAGGCACCGCGGACTGTCCATCGTCGAGGCGGCTATTGAAGCGGGACGCATCCGGCTCCGTCCGATCCTCATGACGTCGCTCGCATTCATCCTGGGCGTGCTGCCGCTGGCGTTCGCGACCGGTGCGGGACAGATAGGACGTCACTCGGTTGGGACCACAGTGGCCGGAGGGATGGTTCTGTCCACATTCTTGAACATCGTCTTCATCCCGGTCCTTTATGTGGTGATTGAATCGTTGCGCGAGCGATTTACCGGGGTCCCCGAGGGGGCCGGAGGGACGGCAAACCCCTGAAAAGTTGACACTTTCAGACACCCCGTAGTACTCTGACGGGTCTTTTTTACATCGAATCAGTAGGGCTGCGTACGTACGAGGAGAAGCACGGCGATGCAGATCGACGAACGAGTCGTCGACGGAGTGACGATTCTCGACCTCAGGGGCAAGATGACGCTGGGTGAAGGCGACGAACTGCTCAAGGACAAGATCAACTCGCTCATCCAGCAGGAGCGGAAGCAACTGCTCCTCAATCTCGAGGGCGTACCCTACATCGACAGCGCGGGCCTCGGCGAAATCGTGCGCACCTATACCACCGTCAGCCGGCAGGGCGGGAAACTGAAGCTGCTCAACCTGACGAAGCGGATCCAGGATCTGCTGGCGATCACGAAGCTGCTGACCGTGTTCGAGACCTACGACTCTGAAACGGACGCCATCAAGAGCTTCCGGTAAGTCCGACGCGCACAGCCCGCCACGCGACGAAACCGCGGATGGCGCACACCACCTTACCGAGTATTGAACCACGGGCCGACCGGAAGATGAGCCGTCTGCCGGGACCGGCCCGACCTGCGCTCGTCAGCCTCTTCCTGTCTCTGCGCCCGTCGCAGTGGACGAAGAACCTGTTCGTCTTTTTCGGGCTCCTCTTCGGACAGCGGCTCTTCGATCCTCACGCAATCGGACAAGCCTGCGCGGCGTTTGCGATCTTCTGCGCGCTCTCGGGCGTCGTGTACCTGATCAATGACGTTGCCGATCGCGAAGCGGATCGCCGCCATCCGATCAAGCGGAACCGCCCGATTGCGTCGGGCGCCGTATCGACGTCGGCGGCGCTGACCCTCGCGGTCGTGCTATGTGTCGCGGCGCTCGTCGCGGCTTGGCTGCTCCGGCCTGCCTTCGCAGCCGTCGCGATGAGCTACGTCGGCCTGCTGGCTCTCTACTCCGGCCCCTTGAAGCACGTGGTCATCATCGACGTGCTGACGATCGCGATTGGATTCGTCCTGCGCGCCGCGGGCGGTGCCATCGCCATCGATGTGCCGATCAGCCATTGGCTGCTGATCCTGACGATTCTGCTCGCGCTGTTCCTCGCGCTCGCGAAGCGCCGGCACGAGCTGGTGCTGCTTGCCGACGATGCGACGAGGCACAGGCCGATTCTCGAAGAGTACAGCCCGTACCTTCTCGATCAGATGATCGCGGTCGTGACGGCGTCGACGCTGATCACGTATGTGATTTACACCGTCAGTCCCGAGACGGTGCAGAAGTTTCAGACGGACTATCTCGGGTTCACGCTCCCGTTCCCGCTGTACGGGATCTTCCGGTATCTGTATCTCGTGCATCAGAAAGAAGGAGGCGGCAGTCCGTCCGACATGCTGCTCAACGATCGCCCGCTCCTCATCTGTGTGGCGCTCTGGGGACTTGCGGTCGCCGCAATTATTTACGGCGCGAATCTGCGCCTTTTCACACGCATATAGGTCATGAACAAAGCGAAGGTCGCGATTCTGCGGACGGCGCCGGCGACGGTGCTGCGGGATTACCACGAGGTCATGAACCTTGCCGGGTATCAGGACGTGGTCCGCAAGGACGCGGATACGGCGCTGAAGGTCAACATCTCCTGGCATTTCTTCTTTCCCGGAAGCTCGACGACGCCGTGGCAGCTCGAGGGTGTGATTCGTTCGATGAAGCAGGACGGGTACGACCCGAGCCTGATGCATGCATGTCACAACCGCACCGTGGTGATCGATGCGCACCTCGGCGAGCGGGAAAACAAGCAGGTGAACGTCATCGAGGCTCACGGGCTTCGGAACATCCACATTTACGAGACCGAGGAGTGGATCGACGTCCGTGAAGCGGTTGGCGATCTGACGAAGAAGTTCACGTGCCTGAACGAGGTGTATCCGAAGGGCTTCATGATCCCGAAGCGCTTCATCGGCGAGAACATCATCCACCTGCCGACGGTGAAAACGCACGTCTTCACGACGACGACCGGGGCAATGAAGAATGCGTTCGGCGGACTGCTGAACGAGCATCGGCACTGGACGCACCCGGTCATTCACGAAACGCTCGTGGATCTCCTGATGATTCAGAAAAAGATCCACCGCGGCGTATTTGCGGTCATGGATGGCACGTTCGCCGGCGACGGACCAGGGCCGCGCTGCATGGTGCCATACACGAAGAACGTGATCCTCGCCAGCGCGGACCAGGTCGCGATCGACGCGGTGTCGGCGAAGCTGATGGGCTTCGATCCGATGTCGATCAAATACATCCGCATGGCGCACGAGATGGGGCTTGGCTGCGGCGACCCGCGCGACATCGAAATCGTCGGGGACCGCGCGGCGGCAAACGAGAACTGGCACTTCGCCGGTCCGTTCAAGAAGATGACGTTTGCCTCGCGGATGCAGCACAAGATCTACTGGGGACCCATGAAGAAGCCGATCGAATGGTCCCTGAAAACCCTGCTGGCTCCCTGGGCGTACATCGCCAGCGTCATCTACCACGACAGTTTCTGGTATCCGGTCAACGCGAAACGGATGATGCAGGACGTCCTGGACGGTCCCTGGGGCCGGCTCTTTCGCAGCTGGGAACGGCTGGTGCCGGATACGAACGGCTTCGCCGACGTCGGCACCGGCGGGCCCGAGATCCAGCTGACCGGCGGCAAGGCGCTGGTGCGGTCGCTTGGGATTCTGGGAACGTGTATCGCACAGGCTCCGGAATTTGTACAG
>Ga0114129_10007532_pt1 | contig 15506 bp, 18 predicted proteins | sample RhiMetdeltSRZDD1_FD_80071 | JGI IMG/M metagenome (GOLD analysis project Ga0114129, IMG submission 80071) | Populus rhizosphere microbial communities from Tennessee, USA - Rhizosphere MetaG P. deltoides SRZDD1 (version 2) (version 2) | ecosystem: Host-associated > Plants > Roots > Rhizosphere >...
CGAGGGGCTCAGTATCCGATATGCGCTAGCCTGTAGGTGTGGTCGAAACACACAGTCTTACCTAGACTGGCGAAAGGCAAAGAACAGATCGCTACCACACCTTCCGATGGCTGTTGCTGTTCGTATTGCTTTGGTGCTTCGTACAAAGGGCGGCGAAAGTCGATTTAAACACGCGGTTTACGTCGTGTCAACACACTTCCAATCCCACTTCGACAGCGTCAACTTGACGCAGTTTAGGGCCTCCCCCTATCATGACTTGTTTGAACTTTAGGCCCGGAGGCCGTCTATACAGAGGGACGAGAGAAGAAAGTAATGAAACCTGGCATTCATCCGGAATATACCGAAATCACCGTTACGTGCGCGTGCGGAGAAACATTTAAGACACGCTCGACGAAGAAAGGCGACTTGCACGTTGAAATCTGCTCCGCTTGTCACCCTTTTTTCACTGGAAAACAAAAGCTCGTTGATACGGCTGGTCGTGTTGACCGGTTCAACAAGCGTTATGGTAAGAAGACTGCCGCCAATCCGCAGTAAGTTGGTGAGATTAACTTTGCTAAACCAGCATTAGCATTCCTGTATTATGAACGCCGGCGTCTTTTGGTCGGCCACCTTTCGTGCATCAAAGCAGAGGTGGCTAACCATCAAAGCCGGCGTTAGTGTTTGTAGGACAGACATTCTTGTCTGTCATTTTAAGAACAACGTTTACGAGACAGACTGAAAGTCTGTCCTACTTTATGAGTGCGAACGAAAGAGATTTAATTGTCGGTGGCCAAGCCGTGATAGAGGGCGTCATGATGCGCACGCCGAACGCTTATGCGATCGCGGTTCGTAAGGCTGATGGCTCAATTGTGAATACAGCGGCACGGCTGCCGAAGTGGAGCGATAAATACCCGCTGCTGAAGTTACCGGTTTTACGCGGTGGCGCAGTACTCGTTCAGTCGATGGGTCTGGGTATAAAAGCTCTGAACTATTCGGCGAGCGAGGCATTTGCCGATGCTGAAGAAACGAAAGCCCAAGAAGTTGAGATTGCTCTCACGCCTGCAGTCATAGAAGGCGAAGGAGACTTTGCTGGTCTGACAGGCGCGGTGCCGGGACTGTTTCCAGTTCCGACACAGCCACGTTCGAAAGATGAACTCAAGAAGGGCGGTACGAGTGCTGCACTGGGGTCGATTATCTTCGCTTTGATCTTCAATGTACTGTTATTTGTGGCCGCACCACTGTTGTTGACTAATGCACTCTTCATTGCAGCAGGTTGGGCCGTCCCGCCTGCGGTTACAAGTGGCACCACGACTTCAGCAGCCGCCGACAACACGACTTCGTCACGCGCTGGGACAAACGATGAGGCATGGTATTCGGGTGTATGGACGAAAGTCCGAACATACTTGCATCCAGTGCGACCATCGGTGGGCTTCAACATTATTGATGGTCTGATTCGCATGACCTTCTTCTTGATCATGATATTCAGCTTCTCTCTGTTGAAGGACATTAGACGGGTATTTCAGTACCACGGCGCCGAACATAAGACGGTTTTCACCTGGGAAGCTGGATTGCCCCTTACAGTAGCGAATGCCCGACCGCAGCCACGTCAGCATCCGCGCTGCGGCACGAGCTTCTTAATGGTCGTGATGTTGGTGGCAATTTTACTGTTCTCTGTTATTAAGTTTGATTCGCTGTTTCTTAACTTCCTCATCCGTATCGCTCTCATTCCGGTTGTCGCCGGACTGTCGTACGAGATCATTCGACTATCAGCCAGGAAGGAAGGTGGCTGGTTCTTCAAAATGATCACTAAACCCGGCGTCTGGCTGCAAAATGTAACCACACAGGAACCGGACGATCAGCAGTTGGAAGTGGCGATTGAGGCGTTGAAAGAATCGCTGAAACTGGAACCGCAGCCGGCTGACCCTGTGCTCGCGCCTCTTTCGTAATCGTAGAAGGGCCAGAAGGATTCCTATGCTCGAAAAGCTGGAACAAATCGAAAGTCGATACGAAGAGCTGACGCGGGAGCTTTCGTCTCCGGAATTGCTTGCAAACCCAACTGCGTACGGCAAAGCGGCAAAGCAACACCGATCGTTGGAAGAGATTGTTCAGAAGTATCAATCCTGGAAGGCTCTCAAAAATGAATTGGCCGGAGCACGGGAGTTGTTTGAAACGTCCGAAGACAATGAAATGCGCGAGATGGCCCGCCTGGAGATGGAAACTCTCGACACACGTCTTGAGGAGACAGATAGAGAGCTAAAGATTTTGCTCATACCGTCGGATCCTAACGATGAAAAGAATGTGATCCTTGAGATTCGGGCAGGAACGGGTGGCGATGAAGCGACATTGTTCGCGGCCGAGGTGCTGCGAATGTATGGCCGCTACGCTGAAAAACAGCGGTGGCGTTTTGAGATCATGGAAGCGTCAGAATCCGGCATCGGTGGAATAAAGGAAGCAATCGCTTTGATTGAAGGCGACAAAGTCTATTCAAAATTGAAGCACGAATCGGGTGTGCATCGGGTGCAGCGCGTCCCACAAACAGAAGCTAGTGGACGCATTCACACTTCGGCGATCACAGTCGCGGTCCTTCCTGAAGCCGAGGAAGTCGACGTGAAGATCGACCCGAAGGATCTTCGGATCGATACGTTCTGTTCTTCAGGGCCAGGTGGGCAGTCAGTGAACACTACTTACTCGGCAGTACGGATTACGCATATCCCAACTGGCGTTGTGGTTTCGATGCAAGACGAGAAGTCGCAAATCAAGAACCGGGATAAGGCCATGCGCGTTTTGCGGGCACGACTTCAGGAGATTGAAGAACAGAAGCAACACGAGGCACTTGCAAGTGAGCGACGCTCAATGGTGGGTTCAGGCGATCGTTCTGAAAAAATTAGAACCTATAACTTCAAAGAAAACCGCGTTACGGACCACCGCATCGGCCTCACGATTCACCAACTCGATCTGGTGATGGAAGGCAATCTCGATCCATTCATCGATGCACTGGTTGCCCACTATCAAGCTGAAAAGTTGAAGGCTGAAGCCGTAGCCGCCTAACAGAAACTCATTTTTTCGCTTCAAGCTGCGCGCGCTGAGCATCGCTCCAGTCACACAACGTCTTCACGTCGTCTGGTGTCAGCTTCGAGCCTGCGTGCATTGGTGTGTACGAACTCAATGGCATCGCGCCATTGCTTACTTCCCGGCAAATCTGACGCAACTTGTTGAGCTGTCGTCGGTGATCGTATGCCCCCCACTCTGAAAGATTGAGTTCCTTCCGACCCTCGTTGACATGATCGATCACGAACCAGGAGACAGGCGCAACATGGCTGTACCACGGCCAACGCGTTCTGTTCGAATGGCAATCCGCGCAGGAGCGGTCCAAGATCGCACCTACCTTTGGATCAACCTGTACGTGTGATTCGATAGCAAGTGAGGGATCCGCAACAGGGTTTGTTTTTGCGGGTCGGATAAACTGCACGATTAGAAATAAACAAGCAGCAGCAACCAGCAACAAGCGCATTACCCTCCGAAGTCGTCTCATGGCCATCGTTCTATCCGTTTTTCATCACAACATAGTGAGTGTTGTCCCATCGTTCAAACGCGGGTCATGATTAGATTAAAACGCTCTGTGCAACCTCTTTGTCCTCTGTGTCTCCGTGGTTCTGTTAATTGCGAGGAACACAACCACAGAGACACAGAGGACACTGAGGTTGCACAGAAAGAATCAAATGACTACGTAAACGCCAGCTAAGTTTCGACCCATTAATGACCAGTGCAGTTTCTCGAACAGCGTTCAATCTTAATATCGCGCACGCCACGAAGGACCCCATCACTGCCACGCGTTAGTTTCAGAATTGAGGCGAAGCTGCCTGTACCTGGATGCTTAAGGCGAACGGCCTCAGTGACCAATGGATCGTCGTCAAACAGATACTCATCAATCCAGTACTCGGGATAGTCGGGACCTGATACGTAAGCGTGAATGTGCGCAGGAATTCTTTGACCCGGATAGGCGACAGGTTTGATGGTGCGAAATTCGTAACGACCTTCGCCATTGGTCGTCATCTGTCCATGTAAACGTGTGTTGCGATTATTGCCGGTTCCTTCAGTTGAATAGTGACCGGTCGCATCAGTCTGGTAGATCCAGAGATTAATCCCTTCCAGCGGCGTGCGGCCGTCAGGTGAGTAAATTGTTCCCGAAACTATTAGAGGTTCGCCAGGTTCATTGGCTGACACAATACTGATTCTCCAGGCAGTTGCCGCACGCTTCTCTTCGACATCCGAAACGGCGAAGAGCCGCTTTTTCAAACCAGTCAGTTCAATCGCGCCAAGACCAACCACGGGCAACGCCAAAGCGGCAGCGGCATAATGGATGAAGCGGCGGCGATTAATATCCTTCGTTTCGTTCGACATATTGTTTACTCCTTACTTCCCCTCAAGTTTACTCATCCGCCGGGTTACTCCATTTTTAACTTTCCAATACGCTTCGGCTACTTGCTTCGGCACAAACGTGCTGTACGTCCAGTCGAGTTCGAGTTCATCTTTCCATTTGTTTAGCATTGCAGGATCCAGTTTCAGAACGCCATCTCGTGTGACGCCGTTAGGTGGAGGAGCAAGGCTGGCCATCTTTTCATAGATCCTGAGTCGCTCTTCTGCGTTTACTCGGGTAAGAAGATGCCAAAGCGTCAGCGTATCTTTCCGACGCGCCTGACCCAACAGGACGTTTAGATGAGTTGCTCTCGATGACGTATCTTGTCCGAAATCCAGTTCCGTCAGCGCCTCACGAAACTCGGCTGACGCATCTTCGAAGTATGGCGTACCTGGACCAATTCCCGAACGGGTTTGACATGCAGCACCTGCAGGTACCATCGACTCACGATCCTTCAACTGCAAAGCCACCCACCCTAGTGTGACCCGCAATAAACTTGCGCCAGTGTCATCGACCTCGAGTGTGTACGCGCAGCCTAAGTCCGCGGCGACCGCAGAAGGGGTATCAACGAAGAACAGCCGCGGAGGGGCCCAAATCCTTGCGCTCATCCTTCCACGAGCCAGCTCGAGCCGGTGTTCAGTCGGTTGAGTCTGGACCAACCTCACGCGCGTGTTTGGATCCACTTGCACCTGTCCGATGGACGCGACGCTGATCTCCGCACTTGAATTATGATCGGTCTCGAGCCATTGACCTACACCGAGCTTTCCCCGTTTCGAAATAGCTGACGATCCAATTGTCGGTTTTCCATTAAGAGTGGCCACCTGCCATGTCGGCCCGGTTGGTTCCACTGAGTGGTCTCTTAAAAGCCACAACGCGCCGACTACGATCGCGACCAAGAGACAAGCAGCTATCGCAACAAACTGTGGACGCCAGAAGATTGATTGACGACGGGTGACCGACGATGCGATCCCTTCCCGATCCATCAACGACTGGATCTCGCTCCACATTTGCTCTGGTGCCGCAACTCGAGGGAGTTGCTCCGCGAGTTTTATCCCGAACTTGATTTCTTCCAACTGGGCGCGACACTGGGTGCAGCGCATAACGTGCTCGGCAACCGCTCGCGACCGTGTCTCTGAAAGTTCTCCCTGACAGTACGCGGACAATTCACTTTTCACGTGTTTCGAAAACATCTTCAATTCTCCGCAACGTCTTTCATTCCGGCTCTTACCACGCTGCTTCATTCTTCAGGTGACTAAGACGCTTGGCGAGTTCACTATGCCCCCGATTCAAGCGCGAGGCCACCGTACCTTTGGAACATCCCATGACCGTGGCAATCTCTTCGTAGGATAGACCCTCAACGTATTTCAAAAGAATCGGCAACCGAAACTTCGGCTTCAATTCTCCGATAGCATTCTGGACAGCCTCAGCGATTTCGCGACGAGCGTACTGTTTTTCCTGTGACTTCTTTTCGCTAGGGTTATTCATAGCGACCGAATCTCCCCACGACACCAATCGTCGAGTACGGCGTCGTTCATCGAGGCAGGCATTCACAACAAGGCGATAAAGCCAGGTGGTGAATTCCGAATCGCCGCGAAATTGGCCAATCGCTGTGAACAGCTTTAAAAAGATCTGCTGAGTCACATCGTCGGCAACTGCTCGATCGCCCAACGAATAGACCGCGATGGAGAAAACCCGATCTTTGTACGTTTCAAATAGCAACCGAAAGGCCTCGCGGTCGCCATGCTGGCAGGCTCTGATGAGCTGTCCGTCCACTAATCGTTCTGCCATGACCGCGCGTTGCTCCATTCGCTCCCCCGTCGCTAAGGCGAACAAAACTTAGACGATGGTAGCGGGACATTTCTTCCCAATAATTGAAGGATAACAATACTAAGGGCTCAGCAAGACTGAAAATCGTTGGAATAACTCCACGGAATGAAGGAGGTTCGTCTGAACAGGCGCTCAACTACGAACGGGAGCGGAGCGACCGATTCCACCTTGCGATAAGTGTTACGTCACTTGGAATCGGTCGCTCCGCTCCCGTTCTCTAGTTGAGCATCTTCCTTTACCTAACCATGATCGCAACCCATGCGCTACGTCCTCGTCGGCTTAAGCTGACTGGTATGCTTTCGCAAATTGCTCATCAATACAAAAGGACGCAAAGAACCCGTGTAGGATTCCTTGCGCCTTATTCGCAGCCAAAGTCAAACCATAGAGGGCAGGGCAAAGATGGAGCGGTATACGCCTGCTCCTGGCTGGTGCTCCTGCTCCTGCGCTTACTGCGTCACATGAACCAACATCTCCGTGCCTGACTCAATTTTCAGTTCTTTGCTTCCTTTGATTGCGAGTGAGCCGGCGCCGCCTGCGCCGCCAACGATCAATCCGATGGCTGCTCCCTTGCCGCCTCCAGCAATACCGCCGATGATTCCGCCAACGGTTGCGCCAATACCAGCACGCTTGACTGTCTGTTTCGTTCTACTGCCAGATTCCACTCCACCTTCGCTATCGGCCCGCCCGGAGCCTTCGCCATAAATCTTCGTCACGTATCCGTGTAATGGTCCTTTCCGACCATCGCGCAGTTCAATGGAATCAAAAGCGAGATTCATGCTAGTCCGACCTTTGACCTTTCCAGATTTCTGAATCGAACTGATGTGACCGGAAAGCCTGGCCTCGTCGAAGCGACTTGGATTGATAACCGTCGCTCTAAAGCGATCGCCAACGCGTGAATTCTTACTGGAAAGCGTGTCATCAATTCGAACCTTCAAATCCGTACCGACGGGTACTAACCGGACTGATTTTCGAGTTGTCGTCTTCTTTCGTAATGCTGGTTTCGTCTGCGCTATCGCAAACGACTGCAAGCCGAGTAGGACGATCACCAACGCAATTAACTTAACTTGATAGTTTTTCATTTAGTCCTCCGCTTAGCGAACTATTTCTTCTCAGTTTTCAATCGGCAACCGGGCGGGCGGGTTCGATGTAGTTTCGGCCGGCGCTCCGAATATTCTCGGATCCGGCAACGGGGGCAGATTCTCCGGCAAACCAGACTTAAGTACTCGCACATGTTGCTTGAGTTTGGCCGAGACGTAGATGGTGACTGCAAACAGCATCAGGAGTCCGACTCCACCATCCAGGTACCGCAAGAGCAGCGCGAGCAGAATAAACAGCCCGATCAAGCGACCTGACATCATGCGAACTCGGCCTCGTTCGTTGATGTAACCGGACATTACATTGGGCCAGTTGAATACCCAATACAAGTTATAGAATGGAATAAAGTGTTTTCCGACTGCTTCGGCGCCCGAGATTGGGTAATGCCCGTGTGTAAGTTCTGCAAGAATCTTATGGAAACGGTGGACGCACACCAGCCAGTAAACGAAGCCGGCGATTGCGATTAATGTGAGACCAGCCGTTATCTGTTGTTCGTCAAGTTGGAAAACCACCATCAAAGTTTCAAGCACAAGAAATGCAAACACGAACATGAACCCCAACCACACCCAGGGAAGTGAGCTCTCTGGAACATACTCCAACGGTGATTCCGGAACGAGGATGGATGGAGTCATAACTCTCCTTTTGACGATTCGCTACCCCTGAAGTTGGGGTGGGAGCATTTAACGTGTACGTGACGATAAATCTGAAACGGCTGGTGGGAACTAAGCCGCTTCTTCATCTTCAAACTGTCGCTGACGATGAACTGTACCGTCAGATTCGAAAATGTAAGCCGAGGGGGCCTCGCGCATGATGATGTCTTGCAAACGCATCAAGCCGTAAAGCAATGCTTCGGGTCGTGGAGGACAACCAGGAATGTAAACGTCCACAGGTATGCACCGATCGACGCCCTGCATCGTCGAGTAAGAGTCAAACGGGCCCCCGGTTGAGGCGCAGGCTCCCATTGCGATTGCCCATTTTGGTTCAGGCATTTGGTCGTAAACTCTGCGAACCACCGGTCCCATTTTCAGGGTCACCGTTCCGGCGATGATAATTAGGTCGCTTTGTCGCGGACTGGGCCGAAACACACCTGCGCCAAACCTGTCGATATCAAACCGTCCTCCACCTGTGGCAATCATTTCAATCGCGCAACAAGCGAGACCAAAGGTCATCGGCCAAAGTGCAGACTTGCGCGCCCAGTTCACTACGGGCGCGGCGATATCAACCGTCTTAGCACCTACCGTACGTCGAAGCGAATTCATGATCGAGTCGACGGTGGTTAAAACAAATCCTTCTTCGTGTTCAGCCATAGATCATTTTATGTTCGATACGCTTTAGCTTGTCGCCTACTTACATCACCAATTAACTCGACAGCGACTAGTTATGCATCACAACGACAAGCTAAAGCGTATCGGACATCACGCCCACTCCAGCGCGCCCTTGCGCCACGCGTAATAATAACCCACAACCAAAATACCGATGAAAACGAACATCTCAATCAACGCAAACTTAGTAAACGAGAAGTCGTCGCCCATAAAGATGATGGCCCATGGCAACAGGAAAATCGTTTCCACATCGAAGATTAAGAACAACATGGCAACGATGTAGTACCTGACGTTAAATCGCTCGTGGGCTTCAGTGGTCGGATCGATCCCGCACTCATACGGACGCATCTTCGCCTTTTCGTACTTGATTGGGCGCAGAAACCTACCGAGAATCACCGGCAGAACAGGGAACACGATGGCGACAGCAAAAAAGATCATTACAGGCCAATACGCTGTAATTGGGCTGCCGATCGTTCGTTGAGCTGTATTCGCTACTTCCTGAAGAAGCATGTTCTCTCGGAGGAGGGCCAGGGAAAGCACTCTAAACACAAGCATAGTAAGCGGCTGTCGAGAATGTTGTCAACGCACCCATTTTTGCCAACTCTGTTCACATCAATGTAACTTCACGGCAAGATTGAATTAAGACCGTCGACATATGCTACGCCGTTCTTAAACCGAAAGCTCGCCAAAACAAAAACAACCACGGAGTCGAAACATGAACCTGCCGAGCACTCGAGAAAGTTTGTTTTCCGTCCGTTTGTTAGTTACCGCTTGCCTTCTTCTCTTAGCGCCAACCGCCTTGAATGCGCAGGACACGGCGACAGTCACCACCAAAATGCCTTCCAGCGACGAATCGTTGGTGGTTGAGCGCGTGCGGCAGCTTGAGACTGAATTGGAAAAGCAGAACAGCAAACTTGAGGAACTACAGCGCACAATAAACCAGCAACAGCTCGCCATTCAGGCGCTGATCGAAAAACTGGATAAGCCATCGGCGGCAGCTCTCAATTCTGCCGGCAGTGCAGCAATTGGTTCGGAAAAAATTGCTGCACCAGCATCGCCCGAAGCCCCTGAACCTCAAACGCCGGCTTTGGAACAGCGACTCGCCAAAGTAGAAAGCCAAGTGCTCAAGCTCGGGCCATTCAGAGTTAGTGGAGACTTTCGTTTACGATTCGATGGAATCTTTCGAAGCGCAAGCAAGCCACCTGACCCACCGTTAGAACATTCGCAGAATGCGCGAGCTCGTTATCGCTTTCGATTGAACCTCGATACTGACCTCTACCCGAACTTAAACTTCCACGCGCAATTCGCGACCGGCCCTCTCAACAATCAATTATCGACAAACCAGGATTTCACTTCGATGACTGTGCACGCACCGTTTGCCATCACCGAGGCTTGGATGGAATACCGACCCACAAAATCGGTAACGCTGCAAGGTGGGCGTGTGCAAAGTATATTCGCCGATAACTCTCGATTTATCCTGGACGACGATATCCGCTTCAACGGATTTAACGAAAAGTACGTATGGCGTTTTCAAAAGAACGCTGCTTACGTTTCCAACCTCGATTTCCGAGCTGGTCAATATATTCTCAGCACTCCGAATGTTGCCATTATCGCTCCCGGTAGTCCGTTGGCCCGAGCGGGAGAAGTTATAGGCACAACTGGCCGTTCAGCGATGTTGTTCCATCAGGGACTTCTGGTGAATCAAAAATTTAATGAAAAGTGGTCGGATCAATTCGGAGGCGACATACAAATCTATCAGCACCCAAACCAAATCCAGCTCGCCTCGGCAAGCGACGGAGTAGCTCTACTCGTGCAGCCTGGTATCGGTATCACTCTTTCCGGACCGCTTCCCGGTACCGGTAACGCGACGACGACTCCAGGAGGCGCCATTTATACGGCCTCGGGTTTCCAGGTAGCTCGGTTTACTTACCGTTTGAATTACACCGGTTGGAAGGTTGGAAGTCACAGCTATCCGCTACTCTTCAACGTACAGCTGGCACGAAATGTGGCCACGGGCATCAACGAGCGCGATGCGATGCTGACAGCTTTGCAGATAGGTCAAATAACGAAGAAAGGTGATACGTCGTTCCTGTACGTGTTCGCGATCAAAGGAGCTAATTCAATGATTTCTCAGGTCACGGACGACGATCTTGGAACTAACACCGGCGTTAACATTCGCACTAACCACTTCCGCTTCGAATATGGAATCGCGAAGAAGGTAACATTTCAGAGCTTGTTCTTTATTCAGAACTCGCTCCGAAGCAGCGGACAGTTTCCAAGCTTCTTCGTACCGCTTGGATCGTTTACACCACGCACGTATCGACTCCAACAACAGATAGCGTTTACCTTCTGACGTTTGAAAGAGGTTTAATTAATACCGCTTGCGATAGCGACCATACGGTGTCTGCTATCGCAAACGGTACTGAGCAAGAGTTCAGCCATCAAAAGATGCGGATCTCTGTGACGTCCCTCCACACTTGACCGGCGCTAGGAACTTGAACTCCCAGATATCGCATCGTAAACATCAGACACACTGCAAACACTAAAAGTATGGTGGCCACTTTTATAGTTGCCTGGCAGACTTGTCGCAACGTCGTGGCAGCATAACGCACCGCCCTGTGTCTCATAACAAACTCCTTTCGACGATGAGCGCTGTCTGTATTCGCTCCGGATCGGCAAATTACCGCACGAAGGCTCGAAGGCCCTTAGCAGCTACCTGAGGAATTTCATGGGGCTGTTGGGGTTGGAGCGAGACCGTGTCTCTGAGGATGGTTGGTTGATCTCGGCAGCTATTATCTCAAAGGTCCGAGAGGCCTTACAACAGCTTTGACGGGAAAACCGCGGTCATTTTGCCTTACTCTTTGCCGCAACGAAAATACAAGAAAGGCCCTTTGGAATTCGGCATTTTCCAAGTCATAGCATGGCCAAGGGATGCGGCTCTGCAGGCCGCCCGCGTTCCCTACTCCTCCCGCGGATGAGGAAGGTGAATCGTAAAGGAGGTGCCCTTTTCCAGTTCCGAAGCTACGGTAACTTCCCCGCCGTGCAACAACGCCAGATGCTTCACAATGGCCAGTCCTAATCCGGTACCCCCCATGTTGTCACTGGAGCGGGCGCGATCGACTCGGTAGAAACGTTCAAACAGCCGTTCCAAGTGATGCTGCGGAATTCCGTCACCATTGTCCTCAACGATAATTCTGTCGCGACTACCCGATTCGTGTTTTATCGTCACTTGTCCGCTTGGCTTATTGAACTTGATGCCATTATCGATAAGGTTCATGAGCATCCGCTCAAGCCGACGCGCATCCGCATAAACCTTTATATGCTCCGGTACCTGATTATGAATTCGAATTCCTTGTGCGTCGGCCTTAGCTGCCAGAGATGCGATGCTTTCATCGACAAGCGGCCGAAGTTCAACTTCCGCCACTCGCAACCGGACGTTCCCACCTTCAATTGCTGTCAGCTCAAGTAACTCATCCACGAGGCCGTGCATTCTTGACGCATTCTTACGAATGATGCTGAGGAAACGGCGACTGCTTTCCGGATCTTCGAGTGCACCCGTTTCAAGTGTCTCAACAAATGCGAGAATTGACGTCAACGGCGTTCGCAATTCATGAGAAACGTTTGATAGAAACTCTTGCCGCACCGACTCGAGGTGTTCGGTACGCGTGATGTCGATAAACACGCCGAGCGCACCATTTGGTCCACTCCCGTTCTCGCTGGGCAACGGCGTAACGCGAAGCTCAAACACCAAACGTTCGGGGCCAACGGTATCCACTTTTACACTGCTGCGCTCAACCCCGCGAAGTGCATCGAGAAAAGCCTTATAGATTTCCGGATTCCGAGTTAATTCAGTCAGTCGTTGCTGATTTACTACGCGTGGAGTTGTGCCGAACAATCGATAAGCTACCGGGTTTGACGCCACCACACGCATGTCTCGGTCTACAACAAGTAAGCCCTCATGCATGCTATCGATTGTTGCTTCAAACAATGAGTCGATTGGAAATGAGACGCGCTCAGTTTTCTCCAGCTGCGTGTTTACTGTTTCGCCGAGTCTCTCTTTTCTATTTGAAACGAAAATCGCTACGAGAGCGGTAAGTGCGGTGAGAACAGCAAAGATTAGTCGCGGAGTCGATGAGGGAATAAGAAGAAATACAACTGTGAGAACCGTCCAACCAGTTATCAGAAATATCTGACGCTTACGCACGAAGACTCACCGTCATAAACTAGTGCCGCCGGCAACCTGTTCTTTCGCACAGCCGACAAACCTGTAACCCACGCCAACAACAGTTTCAATGCAACCGCCGCACTTATCAAGTTTTTGTCGCAGCCGGCGGATGTGTACGTCGAGTGTACGCGCGTCGCCGTAATAACTGTAGCCCCAAACGCTGTCGAGGAGTTGCTGTCGCGTAACGACACGATCTGGACTCTTTGCAAGTACTGACAAGAGTGTGAACTCTTTGTTCGTTAACTTCACCTTCGTGCCATCGCAAACAACTCGAATATCGTCGAAGTCGATAAGCAGATGGTCGTCCTCATAACTCTTGCTCAGCGTCTCATCAGCACGGCGCATCACCGCCCTTACGCGAGCGAGAAGTTCGCGAACAGAGAATGGTTTAGTTATGTAATCATCCGCTCCAAGGTCTAAACCTGCGACGCGATCGGATTCAGACGCTTTGGCCGTGAGCATTATTATCGGCGTGCGTCGTGTCGCAGGCTCCCTTCGCAAACGACGACACAACTCACTTCCTGTCATACCTGGCAGCATTAGATCCAGAATGATCAAACGAGGAGGTTCGCGTTCATTGAGTGCGGCTGAAAGACCAGCTTCTCCCGTGGGCGCAATCAAGGCCGATAGCCCCTCACGCTCGAAGTTGTATTTCAGACTTTCGGCAATGTCAGCGTCGTCCTCGATGATCAAAATGGGACGGTTCATAGGTTGGCGCGTTGGTGATAGTGCTTGATGAATGCGGCTTCCGCCATGTAAACGGTCAGCTCACAAATGTCTGTGACGTAATCGCCGATTCTTTCGAGGTGCTTGGCAACGAAGAGCAGCCTCGCGTCGCGCGTTGCTGTCTCGGGTTCGCTCACCATCAGCTCGATTAGACGGTGGAAAATGTGGTTGTAAAGATTGTTGATTTCACTGTCGCTCGTAATAACTTCGCGTGCGGCGATTGCATCTGACGACGTAAAAGCATCGAGCGCTGCGTGGAGCATCGTCAGGGCGTGTGAGGCCATGCGACCGAGGTCAGGGACTGGCTTCATCTGCGGCTCGTTATTGAGGTCGATTGCTGTACGAGCGATGTTACAGGCGTGGTCAGCGATACGTTCGAGCACAGGCGCCATTTTGGCAACGGAGATGACGAAGCGCAGATCGCGTGCGGCTGGTTGGCGCAGGGCGATAATATCAATACATTGCCTGTCGATCTCCACTTCAAGTAAGTCGATCCGATCGTCGTTATCGAGCACCTGCCGGGCCACTTCGGTATCGCGCTCCTCGAGGGCACGCATTGCGCCTTTAAGCGCCTGCTCCGTCTCACCACCGAGCAGGAGGACCCTGTCTCGCAGTTCATTTAATTCGTCGTCAAGATGGCGGTGTGTATCCATTGCGTCTGTCAATTACCTTCAGTGCTTTGTGTCTTCTGCTTTGTTACTTTGTACTTTGATCATCCAAATCTTCCCGTTATATAGTCCTCCGTCAATTTCTCATCCGGCGCCGTGAACATCTTCTCTGTTGCATTTACTTCTATCAGTTTTCCCAGCAAGAAGAATGCTGTTCGGTCTGACACTCGGGCTGCCTGTTGCATGTTGTGAGTGACTATTACGATTGTGTATTGCTTCTTCAAATCAAATATCAGTTCCTCGATCTTCGACGTTGCAATCGGATCCAACGCAGATGCAGGTTCGTCCATCAATAGTACCTCAGGACGAATGGCCAGCGCCCGCGCGATACACAGCCGTTGCTGTTGCCCGCCAGATAGGCTGAGCGCAGAGCTCTTTAATCTGTCTTTGACTTCGGTCCATAAGGCGGCGTCCTGCAACGCTTCTTCAACCCGCTGAGCTAACTCACTCGAATTTTTCGTTATCCGGTTGATTCGCAGGCCATAAGCCACGTTGTCGAAAACCGATTTTGGAAATGGATTCGACTTCTGGAAAACCATTCCTACACGCCGCCGCAACTCGACGACATCCGTACCCGGTGTATAGATATCGTGATTATCGATCATCACCTGTCCGTCAACACGAGTATGCGGAATAACATCATTCATTCGATTGAGCGTGCGAAGGAATGTCGATTTCCCGCAGCCGGAAGGGCCTATAAACGCCATCACCATCCGTTCCGGAATATCGACTGAGATGTTGTGCAGCGCCTGATTGCGACCGTAGTAGAAGTTTAGATTCCGAACAGACACCTTCGCCTCTGTGCCCTTCGACGTTGAGCCATTGTCCCGAGCACGTTCTGGCACTTCAATTCGTGGTGTGGCTGTTTGAACTCGCATCTTGGCTGAAACCACGTTCACACTCTCTTACGAGTCAAGATTCGGACTATGATGTTGATTCCGAGAATCAACGTCATCAGCACCAATGTGGCGGCCCAGGCTTGGGCATGCCATTCGTCGTACGGTGAAATTGCGTAGTTGTAGATTTGCACGGTCAACGAAGCGATTGGTTGATTCAAATCGTAGTTGAAGAATCTGCTACCAAACGCAGTAAACAAGAGTGGCGCGGTCTCGCCTGAAACACGTGCAATCGCAAGCATTGCACCGGTCGCAATTCCCGACGCGGCAGCGGGTACAACGACGCCGAGAACCACCCGCCATTGAGGCGCCCCGAGAGCTAAAGCTCCCTCCCGCAAACTATGTGGAACG
>Ga0114129_10007534_pt1 | contig 15503 bp, 19 predicted proteins | sample RhiMetdeltSRZDD1_FD_80071 | JGI IMG/M metagenome (GOLD analysis project Ga0114129, IMG submission 80071) | Populus rhizosphere microbial communities from Tennessee, USA - Rhizosphere MetaG P. deltoides SRZDD1 (version 2) (version 2) | ecosystem: Host-associated > Plants > Roots > Rhizosphere >...
CATCCCAATGAGGAGCCCGCGTTCGACATCTATGCGTTGGCCACTGTCCCCGCCGGTGTCGGGCTGGGCCGAGTCGGTTTGTTGCCGAGAGCGGAACCGTTGTCCGCCTTCGTTTCCCGCGTGCACGATGCGCTGCCCGGAACCTCGTGGGGCGTGCGGGCCTCGGGGGAATCGGAGGCGATGGTGTCTCGGGTTGCGGTATGCGGGGGAGCGGGCGACTCGCTGCTCGACACGGTTGCGGACGCGGGTGTGCAGGCCTACGTCACAGCCGATCTGCGGCATCACCCCGCTGACGAGCACAGGCGCGCATCGGATGTCGCGCTGGTCGACGTCGCGCACTGGGCCAGCGAATACCCCTGGTGTACCCAGGCGGCCGATGTGCTGCGAAGCCATTTCGGCGACGCGCTGCCGGTGCGGGTGTCGGCAATACGCACTGATCCGTGGAATGTCGAGAGAAACGAGACATGAAAGCTGAAGTAGTTCAACAGCGTTCGCTGCTCGAGCTAGCGGAGCTCGATGCAGAGCTGAGCCGCATCGAGCACCGGGCCAAGAATCTGCCGGCGCAGCAGCAACTCGAGGAGGCGCAGACCGCGCACCGTGAAGCGAATGACCGCCTGGCCGCGGTGCAGATCGCGCTCGAAGACCTTGACGCGCAGGTGGCCAAGTTCGAGTCCGAGATCGACGCGGTTCGACAGCGTGAGGACCGCGACCGGTCGATGCTGTCGTCGGGCACCGTGGACGCCAAGCAGCTCACCGACTTGCAGCATGAGCTGGAGACGTTGGAGCGGCGCCAGTCCAGCCTGGAGGATTCGCTTCTGGAGGTCATGGAGCGCCGCGAGGAGCTGCAAGGTCAGCAGGCCGCCAAACTTGCCGAGATCGACGAGCTGCAGAGCAAGCTGACCGAAGCCCAACGGGCGTGCGACGAGGCCCGGACGGAGATCGATCAGTCGCGCCATCAATCCATCTCGAGGCGAGACGAACTCGTCGCCTCGTTGGACGCCGACCTCGTTGCGCTCTACGAACGTCAACGCTCCCGCGGCGGTGCGGGCGCCGGCCTGCTGCAGGGGCGGCGGTGTGGGGCCTGTCGGATCGAGATCGACCAGGGTGAGCGGGCACGGATCGCCGCAGCGGCCGAGGACGACGTGTTGCGATGCCCTGAGTGTGGGGCAATTCTGTTGCGGGTCAAGGGGACCGGCGCGTGAAGGTCATTGTCGAGGCGGACGGCGGGTCGCGCGGTAACCCGGGACCTGCCGGATATGGGACGGTGGTGTGGACGGCGGACCACGGCACCGTGCTGGCGGAAAGCAAGCAGGCGATCGGACGGGCCACCAACAACGCAGCCGAATACCGCGGGCTGCTTGCGGGACTGGAGGAGGCCGTCAAGCTCGGCGCCACCGACGTCGACGTGATGATGGACTCCAAGCTTGTGGTGGAACAGATGTCGGGCCGCTGGAAGGTCAAGCATCCCGATATCGCCGCGCTGCATCAACAGGCCACGGCGTTATCCGGGCGGTTCGAGCACATCAGCTACACGTGGATCCCGCGTGCCAAGAACAGCCACGCCGACCGGCTGGCCAACGAGGCGATGGATGCCGCCGCCGAAATGGACACTGCCGCAGAGGCACCCAAGGAATCGTCGACGCCGTCGTCAGCCCCCGGATGGACCGGTGCCCGCGGCGCGCCCACCCGGTTCTTGTTGCTTCGCCACGGGCAAACTGAGTTATCCACGCAGCGGCGGTATTCCGGCCGTGGCAATCCCGCGCTGACGGACGTCGGACGGCGGCAAGCCGAGGCCGCGGCACAATTCCTCGCGCAGAAGGGCGGCATCGAGGCCGTCATCACCTCACCGCTGCAGCGCGCTTACGACACCGCGGCGGCGGCGGCGAAGGCCCTCGGCCTCGACGTCACCGTCGACCACGACCTGATCGAAACGGACTTCGGGGCGTGGGAAGGGCTGACCTTCGGTGAGGCTGCCGAGCGCGACCCAGATCAGCATCGGCGATGGCTGCGCGACACCAGCGTGACGCCGCCCGACGGGGAGAGTTTCGACAGCGTGGCCGAACGCGTTCGTCGGGCCCAGGCCCGAATCATCAACGAACACACGGGCCAGAACGTGTTGGTGGTGTCGCACGTGACCCCGATCAAGACGCTGCTCCGGATGGCGTTGGACGCCGGCCCGGGCATCCTTTACCGATTGCACCTCGACCTTGCATCGCTTTCCATCGCGGAGTTCTATCCGGACGACGTGGCGTCGGTGCGACTGGTGAATCAAACGGCCTACCTGTAATCAGTTGTGCAGGTGGAGCCGTTCGCCGTGCACCCCGAACAGTGTGATCGCCTCGACGGGCCCGTCGACCGCCCCGAACCAGTGCGGGGTCCACGTCGAAAACTCCACGGCCTCACCGGGCTTGATGACGAAGTCCTTCTCCCCGAGGATGAGCCTCATCCGGCCGGAGAGTACGTACATCCAGTCCTGGCCTTCATGCACCGGCAGTTCGGCAGGCGGGTTACGCCGACGGGCGCTGACTCGGATCTTGTACGCATGCAATCCGCCCGCCGGGCCGTGGCGGGTCAGTGGCCAGTAGGTCACGTCGTTGTGCGTGTGCGATCCGCCCTTGACGCGCGGGTCCTGCGCCTCGGGCGCCCGCAGGAGTTCGTCGGTGCTTACCGACAGCGCTGCGGCTAGTCGGGGGAGGTGGTCGAGTGCGAGCCGGCGCTTGCCGGATTCCAGCCTGCTCAAGGTGGACACGTCGATGCTCGACCGGCTCGCGACATCCTCCAGCGTCAACCCGCGCTGCATACGCAGTTCCCTAAGCCGGCGACGGACCCGAAGGTCGACGCCATCCTCGGACTTTGCCTCCATGGCAAATCAGCTTGGCAGGCGGAGCTGGGTGCGTGCAAGCTCGTGGCATGGACACGACTGATGCCAAGGAGCACTGGGAGCAGCACTACGGCGAGCGAGACCGTCGTTGGAGCGGTCGCGTTAACGTCCGCCTGCCAGAGGTGGCCGCGGAGCTTCGACCCGGCACTGCACTGGATCTGGGCTGCGGTGAAGGCGCCGACGCGTGGTGGCTTGCCGAGCGTGGCTGGACCGTTGTCGCCGTCGACATTTCGGACACGGCGTTGCAGCGCGCCGCTACCGAAGCCGACGCTCGAGGGCTGAGTGACCGGATCGAGTTCGTCCAGCAGGACCTATCGGATGGATTCCCGTCCGGCACCTTTGATCTGATTTCGGCGCAGTTTCTGCATTCCATGATTCCGTTCGATCGACCGCGGGTGCTCAAGCGCGCGGCAGGCGCCGTTCGCCCCGGTGGGTCGTTGCTGATCGTTGACCACGCTGGGCCGCCGCCGTGGGCGTCGAAGCTCGATCATCACCACGAGTTCCCAAGCGCGGAGGAAGTTATCGGCTCACTCGAACTCGACGATGGCGAGTGGGAGCGGGTCCGTGTGGAAGCCGTCGAGCGAGAGGTGACCACACCGGACGGGCAGACCGCGACCTGGATCGACAACGTGATCGTTCTGCGTCGGCGCTAGGTGCGGGCCTTCCACGCTCGGTACCGCTCGGGCAGGCATCTGGCACACGGTCGGTAGCCCGCGGCGATGGCGGTGGCCTCGTCGGCGAAGAACTCGCGATGGGTGACGTAGCCGCCTTTGGCGAGCGCCCGGAGCGCCGACGGACAGTCCAGCCGGCCGTAGATCCGCGTCGCTTTGTGTCCTCCGAGCGTGCCCGGTGTGGCCGAGTCGAACGGTATGCCGTTGGAGCCGATTAGTGTGTAGTGCTTCATATTTCAGGCGGCGTCGTGAAAGACCAGCCCGAGTGTCAAGCGCTCACCGGAGCGCACGGCCGAGACGCCGTGCCGGACCGGCGATGCCGACCAGCCTCTGGTCGATTGCACCGGCCGCTCGCGCGTGGTGAAGACGAAGCCGTGACCGAACGGAAGCAGCGTCGCGGTGCCGCGCGATTGTGCACGCGGACGCTGCTCGACGAGCAGGAACTCGCCACCGGTGTGGTCAACCCCGGGTTCGCTGAGGTTGATCACGACCTGCAGCGGAAACACCAAGTCGCCGTACAGATCCCGATGCAGCGCGTTCCAGTCGCCCTTGCCGTATTTCAGCAGGATCGCGGTCGACTTCTTCTGGCCCGCATCGTGGCACATGTCCAGCCAATCGTCGAGGCTGTCGGGCCAGGGCGCCTTGCGGCCCAGCTTGGTCCACCAGTCCCGCGCGATCGGTAACAGTCGCGGGTATATCGCCTGCTTGAGCTGTTCGATGGGCTCGGGATAAGGCTGCTGGAAGTACCGGTACTCGCCGTCGCCGAATCGGTATCTGCGCATGTCGATCGTCGCGCGGAACAGGTGGTCGTCCGGGTAGAGCCCGCGGATCCTCTCCGCCTCGGCCTTGGTGAGCAGCCGGGGAAGCAGTGCACCGCCAAAGTCGTTGACTTCGGCGGTGATTGCGTCCCAGTCACCAGAGTCGACACGTTTCTGCCATTTCGTCTGAGCCATCAGAACAACCTCGCCGCCTTCACTTCGCTTGGCTCTTCCAATTCCAGCAGTAGTTGCTTGCGGTTGAGCCCGCCCGCGTATCCGGTCAGCTGGCCGTTCTTTCCGACCACCCGATGGCACGGGACGATGATGCTCAGTGGGTTACGGCCGACTGCCTGCCCGACCTCCCGGGCGGTGGTGCCGTCCGCCACTGCGTCAGCCAATTCCCCGTACGTGATCGTCTCGCCGTACGGGATGGTGCTCAGTAGGTGCCAGACACGCCGCTGGGCTTCGTCGCCGTTCAGCTTGGTTGGCAGGTTGAAGCCGTGCCGGCGGCCGGCAAGGTAGTCCGTCAGCTGGGTCTGTGCCTCCGCGAGTAGCCCGTCGGATTTGGCTTCGACCCGCTCGCCGAGCGATTCGGCGGCCGGTCGATACCAGTGGTGCCGGAAATAGAGGCCGGTCAGCGCGTCGTCCTCGGCGACCAGGGTGAGCTCGCCGAGCGGGCTTTCGATTACCGCATGTCGGGTGTTCATACCTTGTAGACGAGGCGGGGGATCGGCGTGTGAGATTTGTCGTAGGGCCATGGCATACTCGAACACATGTTCGAAGTTGTGGCGGATGCTGAGCTCATCGATGTGATGAGTGAGGCGACCAGGGATGAGTCCACGGCGGCCGACGCATCCGTCGAACAACAAGCCGTATTGCCGCTGTCAGCTCAGGTTCCTCCGTTCTACAGAGCGGCAGCGCTTGAGAGAGGGAAGATGACCGACATGGGTGAGGCGAAGGGCCCGTTCGGCGGGTCGTCCCACTCCTCGGCGAGCGCCGAGGATGTATGGGCGGTATGGACGAACCCGTCCGAGTGGCCAGGAGATGTCATTGCGATGGCCAAGATCGACGGCCCGTTCGCGGTAGGGGCGAAGATCACCACTCGGGTCAAGGGCTACCCGCCGCTGACATCGACCGTCACCCGAATCGAACCGCCGATGTTGTGGACGGGAGTGGCGAAAGCGCCGGGATTGACGCAGACCATCGATCATCTCATCGAGCCCACTGACTCGGGCACTTTGATCACAGAGCGCACCGTCTTTACCGGGCCGCTGGCTTCGATAGCCGCGCGTTTAGTCGGCGGAAGACTGCGGAAGACTTTTGAGGCGACGACGGCACACTGCGGGCGGCTGGCCGAGAGCCGCGCGTCCCACTAGATCGTTGATACGCAGCAAGCACAAATAGCCGTCGCCCGGCTCACACCAGAGTGTTCTTCACCCAATCGGTGTCATCACCTGATCAAGACCTTCTTCGGCGGGCCGGGTGGTTGGACGGATCAGCAGCTGCCCGACGGCACTATTATCTTGACCGCACCCACCGGGCACGCCTACACCACCGAGGCACACGGCGCCCACATGTTTCCCGCACTTGGACAATCCACGGGTGAGGTGGACATCCCGCCGCATTTGATGCCGCCAGATACCGATCGGTCGGTGATGATGCCGCGCCGCAAGCAAACTCGCGAGCAGGATCGCCGCGACCGCATAAATGCCGAACGGCGCGAACGCACCGAACTCATCGCCGAAGAAGAACGCCAACGCCAAGCCTGGCTCGCCGCCAACTACGAACCACCGCCGTTCTGACTGCAGCTAGTTGTATTCGACTCTGCCGCAGTCGGTTTCGACAGTGCGGCAGCCCTGGGTGGACATAGCGCCCATGAGGCAACGGTCAACGCGAGCAGCGCCAGTGGTGCAATCAGCGGTGCGGGTGTGCCGTCGACAATCAAGTGGGATGCGACGGCGGAAGCATAATTGATGGTCGCTCCGGCGTACGCCCATTGCTTGAGGCGCGGGAACCGGGGAATCAGCAGCACGACTGCGCCTGCGAGCTTCCACACGCCCATGATCGTCAACAGATATGGCGGATAGCCAAGATGCTCGATGACGCCGCGGACGTAGTCGATCCGCAGCAGGTCCCAGATCCCACCGACGGCGAGTTCCGCGGCAACCAATGCCGTCGTGACCCAATAGGCGGCGAAGCGGCCGGGCCTGGATGTGCCGGTGGCAGGGGGGATCTGACGACGCGCAGGTGGCCGCAGCCACCACGATGCGGCGGTGAGGACGAGAAAGACCGTCGGCCCCAGAAGCGTTTCAGCGTCGTCGCCGACCGCGATGTGCGATGCCGCGGCGCCGGTGTAATTGATGACGAGGCCCGCGTACGCCCACTCCTTGAGCCGGGGTAGCCCTGGCGCCAACACGATCAAGCCGGCAGATATGTACCAGACACCGAGAATCGACATGAAGTACACGGGATAACCCAGCTGCGTTGCCGTGTCGCGAAACGGTCGCAGCTGCAGGGCGCCCATTACTCCGCCGCCGATGCATTCGGCGGCAACGATGAGGGTTGAGGTCCAATACGCGGCGGAACGGTACATACAGATGTGACGAACCGGCCGCCACGAATGTGACCGCTATCCCTGCGCCTTCCACGGTGTCAACCGTGGAGTCCACGCAGGCACGTTGCGGCGGTACTCCTCGTACTGCTCGCCGTATGTGCGAACCAACGTCGGCTCTTCATACCAGTGCACGAACGAGGCCGTCGCGATCCAGCCGATCACTGCGTAGAGCACCAGCCAGGGGCTGTCGAACAGCAGCGCCTGACCGAGGATCGCCGTCAGCAGGCCCACGTACATCGGGTTGCGCACGAATCGGTTGAACCCGGTGACGACGAGACGCTCCGTGGGCGCCACTGGCATCGGCGTGCCGCCGGCCTTGGCGAACTGGACGAACGCGTGGACTGGCGGGATAAGGCCCAAGACGATCAACACGACGCCGAGGACCACACGCAAAGGTGGGCTGGACCCCGGGATCTCCCAGTGGGTGATCAACCAGGGGCCCAGCCCAACGAAAGTTCCGGGGGCCACCAGAAAGAAGGCCGCCGACCCGACCGCTGCGGTGGAAGTTCGCACCTATCCAGTATTGGCCGGGATCTCCGTCAATTGGGTCAGTCGCACACTGTTGCCCGACGGATCGCGGAATCCGCAGTCGATGCCGTACGGCATCTGGTGTGGCTCCTCGGTGAATTCGACGCCGCGGGCCTTCATTTCCTCACAGCTGGCCTGGCAGTCCTCGGTGGTGAGGAAGACGGTGCCGGCGAAGCCCTTCGCGGTGAGGTTGAGCACCTCCTTGCGTGTCGCTTCATCCATCACCGGCTCGCCGGGCACCGCCATCAGCACGATCGAAACGTCGTCCTGGCCGCGCGGGCCAACCGTCAGCCACCGAAATTCGCCCATCTCCTCCGGAAACGAAACATCTTGGCGCACTTCCATTCCGACCTTCTCGGTCCAGTACTTCAGCGCAACTTCTTGGTCGTGTACCCACAGGTGTGAGCTTGCAATTTTGATCATGTGCACGACGCTACGGTCGGCCGCTGCCGTTCGTCTTCTCCCCGTGTGCTGTCTTGACGCGGCTGTCGGCGGGACGACGGGTGTCGCGCCGCAAGATGCAACTCGGCACCCGCGCGTAGATCGCGGCGGGCGGCATGCTGGCCCGATAGGCGGCGGGCGGCAACCCATAGACCCGCGCGAAGCTGGTGGTGAACGACCCGACGCTCTGCAGGCCCACCATTACGCAGATGTCCGCCACCGAGCGGTCGGTGTAGCGCAGCAGCGCCGCGGCCCGCTCGAGGCGGCGCGACTGCAGATACGAGCGCGGCGATTCGCCGAAGGTCCGGGTGAACATCCTGCTGAAGTGGGCCCGCGACAGTCCGGCCGCTGCGGCCAGGTCGTCGACGGTGATGGCCTCGGCGTAGCGGGCGTCCACGAGATCCTTGGCCCGCTGCAGGTAGCGGACAGGCGGAACCTGCGTCATGCGATCATTATGAGGCGGATGAGTTGGCTGGGCGGCCGCGGATCATGCGCCAAACCGTGGGGGATTAGGTGCGGCGGTGGTTCGAGGAAAGTCCGGACTTCACAGAGCAGGGTGATTGCTAACGGCAATCCGAGGTGACTCGCGGGAAAGTGCCACAGAAAACAGACCGCCACCTTCGCGGTGGTAAGGGTGAAACGGTGCGGTAAGAGCGCACCAGCATTCCGGGTGACCGGAGTGGCTAGGCAAACCCCACCCGAAGCAAGGCCAAGAATGTCGCAGAGGGGGTGCGGCAGCGCAGGCGTCCGAGGGCTGCTCGCCCGAGCCTGCGGGTAGGCCGCTTGAGGCACCCGGCAACGGTGTGTCCAGATGGATGGTCGCCGCCTCGTCGCCGCGGTAGTACGCGGCGGCGAGGGACAGAATCCGGCTTACAGGCCAACTCATCCGCCCGCTCGGTTATCGCGCTTTGCGTACCGACCGGTCCAGCTTCTTCAACGCGTCGTCGAGCTGCTCGCGGGAGCGCCGCGCCAGGTTGTCCTCCAATTGGTAGAGCAGCCCATAGGTAAAGGTGTCCTCGCCTGCGGCCTGCGCGGCCTCGGCCTGGCGGCTCAGATGGGTACGGCTGACCACACTGTCCTGATGGTCACCGAGCAGCGTCTGGATCGTCTTGGCGCGCTCGCTAACCTTGCCCTCGCCCGTCGCCGCCGCTGTATACCGAAGTCGCTTGGCGCCCTTACGGATTCGGTGTAGCGCCTCATCCTTCTCGGTGTCGGCGGCCTGCGCTGCGGCCTTGGCCGCCTTGCGTACCCGTCTGTAGGCCGAATCGATGGTCAGCTGGGCCGGCTCTTCACCCGGCGGTGTGGGCGGCGGCTCCGCGGCTACCAGCCCCTCCAGCGCATCCAGCAGTCGGAAGTAGCGCTCTGACCGCATCGCAATCAGCGATCGCCGCAGGCCGGACTTGTAATGCTTCTTCGCGCCGTCGACCAACCGCTCCCGCACTGGCCCTCGGACCAGTTCGGCGGGCAGTTCGTCGATCGCCCTTTCGTAGCGCTCGGCGAGCACCTCAGCGTCGCGGGCCACACCCAGAACCGCCGCCAGCTGCCGCAGCTCGTCGAGGATCCACGCGTCATCGGAGATCCCGAACGCACCCTCCGATGCCTGCAACAGGCTTCGGATCTTGCGGGTGATCACCCGCATCTGGTGCACCGAGTCGTACACGTCGGCCCGCACGGCGCGGTCCCACACCACGAGTTGTTCGACCTGCTCGGCCACTGCGCGGTGCACCGGGTCGGCCGGCGGCTCGATCGCGGTATCGGTGTCATCGCGCTCCAGTACCCGCGCGAGCTTCGAACCGTGGCCGGCCGTGACCGCGCCCGCGTCCAGCAGCCGGTTCGTCAGCCGGTCCAGCAGCGCGCGATCGGCGCCCTCGCCCAGTTCCAGTTCCCACTCGCGCCACCGTTGCTCGGATTCCTCGTCGTCGTCGGCTCGCGCGACGACGTCGTCGTCGCAGAACTCCGCCACCGCGACGCCGTCTGGACCGTAGAGCATGTCGACCGTGCGCCTGGTCGAGATCCGCGCGACCGGGCCGACGGGGCGATCACGCACGATGGCCAATACGACGTCAAGCAAGTCCTCCGGCACCGTATCGACGTTGCTCTCGTCGAGCGGCACTCTCACTTCGGTCCTGGCGTCCGGCCCCGCGGGCAACTTGAGGTGCCAACCCGCGTCGGTGCCGCCGGTGCGACGGCGCAGGGTGACGCGCCGGGCCGCGAGATCGTGGGCCGCTGTGTCGAAGTAGACGGCATCGAGCTGCTGGGACGGCGAACGCTCGACGCGCGCGACGGAGGACAGCCCCTCGAACGACGGGCTTACGGTCGATTCCAACACCTCAAACTTGCGCTCGACCTCCAGGTACCTGGACGTCGCGGGGTCATTGGATTTCGCCATTGTGCAGCACAGCGTGCCATACCCAGGTGAACGAGCGTCAGGACGCCCGGCGGAACTCGCCGGCCAGGTCCCACGCCCGACGTTCGGCCGCGAACGCGACCGCCTGCTGTTGACGGAACGCGGTGATGTGGTCGTCGTTGTCGGTCAGGAAGTCGCGATAGTCGGCGAGCGAGAACTTTCCGTCGTCGATCGCGACCTCACCGCGCCCGGCGGCCATCTCGGCGCGTAGATGCACAAGCTCCTCCGCACTCACGGGGTAGAAGCTGATTCGGTCGAAATATCGCAACAGCCAAGGCGTTCCGGGCTCGAACGATCGGGCATCGCCGGGGTGGCAGTGATTCCACACCTGCGTGGTGCGGCCGACAAACTGGTATCCGCCGGGGCCCTCCATACCGTAGATGCACAGGTAGGCGCCGCCGATGCCGACGGCGTTCTCCGGCGTCCAGGTGCGCGCCGGGTTGTACTTCGTGGTCACCAGCCGGTGTCGCGGATCCAGGGGAGTGGCGACGGGTGCACCCAGGTACACGTCGCCAAGCCCGAGGACCAAATACTCTGCGGCGAACACGATGTCGTGCACCTGCGCGACGTCGTCGAGACCGTTGATGCGCCGGATGAATTCGATGTTCCATGGGCACCACGGCGCATCCGCCCGCACACCGTGCATGTAGCGCTCAATGGCCTCGTGAGTCGCCGGGTCGTCCCACGACAATGGCAGTCGGACAGTGCGGCTCGGCACGACGAGCTGATCGGACGAGGGCAGTTCGCTGTCGAGACCAGCCAGCAAGTCGGTCATTTCAGCCATCGACAGCACCGCGGGGTCGAACTGCACCTGCAGGGAGCGCACGCCTGGGGTGAGCTCGGTGATGCCGGGAATGCATTGTGCGAGGAGGTGCTCGTAGAGCACGTGAACCCTGGCCCGCATGGCCAAATCGAGCACCATCGGCCCGTACTCGACCAGCACGCCGCCGTCACCGTCGCGCCGCAACACCACGTCGGTGCCGTCCGCCGCGGTGAACCGGCTGAGCACGCCGTCGTCGTTGTCGCTGGACGTCGAGATCACCAGAGGGAACGACGCCCGTCGGTCGATGTCGATGGTCCGCAGCGATGGCGCCCGATCGGCGCGCACCGGAACGAACCGCACCGCGTCGCCCGGTGCCATCTGGCCCAGCTTCCAGCGGTCGCCGCCGACCACGGTTACCGGGCATACGAACCCGCCCAGGCTTGGGCCGTCAGGGCCTAGCAGGATCGGGGTGTCGCCGGTGAAGTCCAAAGTGCCGACGCAGTAAGCGTTGTCGTGAATGTTCGACGGGTGCAGCCCGGCCTCACCGCCGTCGCTGCGCGCCCACTGCGGTTGCGGTCCCATCAGCCGCACGCCGGTGCGATCCGAATTGAAGTGCACGGCGTAGTCGGTGCGGATCAGCGCCTCGATATCGGCACGGGTGAAGAACTCGGGTGCGGCGTGCGGGCCTTCGGTGACCGCGACCTCCCAGCGGTGGCCGATGCTGGGTTGCTCGTCGATCGCCGCTCGCGCGGGACGGCCGTCGGCTGGTCCAGGGTCGACATCCGCCGTCAGCACATCGCCATCCCTCAACGGCCTGCCGAGGTGACCACCGAACGCGCCAAGTGTGAATGTGGCTGTGCTGCCGAGGTATTCGAGTTCCTGCAGGCCGCCCGCGATCAGCACGTAGCAGCGCATACCCGGACCTGTCAGCGCCCCAACGTCCAGCAGTCCACCGACTGGGACACCGATGGACTGCCATTGCGGCACGGGCGTGCCGTCCAGTGTCACGCTCACCGGCGCCCCGGTGATGCAGACGCGTCCGCCGTCCGGAAAGCGAAGGGCCGGACCGGCTCTCGTGCATTCAAGACCGGCGATGCCCTCCAGGTTGCCGAGGACCCGGTTGCCGATCCGGAACGACAGGTCGTCCATCGGCCCGGACGGCGGGACACCGACATGCCAGTACCCGATGCGACCGGGCCAGTCCTGCACGGTGGTCAGCATTCCCGGCCGCACCACCTCGATCGCGGTCATTACGCCGAGATCACCATCCGCACGGGTGTCGGGTCGAATCCGTTGCAGGGGTTGTTGATCTGCGGGCAGTTCGACACCAGCACGAGCGTGTCACGCGCGGCGCGCAATGTCAGCGACTTGCCAGGTGCGGAGAGGCCGTCGACGATGCCCAGCGTGCCGTCGGCTTCGACGGGCACGTTCATGAAGAAGTTGATGTTCGGCACGATGTCGCGTTTGCCCAGCCCCCACTTGGCTGCTTCGGCCAAAAAGTTTTCAGCACAAGCGTGTTGGTGCACCGTGTGATGGCCATAGCGCAGCGTGTTCGACTCCTTCGAGCAAGCACCCGCAATCGTGTCGTGGTTGCCGACGTCGTCGGCGACGATCGTCATCAGCGGTGTGCCGTTGGCGGCCTTCAGCACCGACCCGGTGGACAGAAAGATGTTGCGCTGCGCGGTGATGGTGGCCTGCGCGCTGTAGCGAAGCGCGTGATCGACCTGATCGCCCGAAACCCCGTACAGCAGGGTGTCGACGGCTTGATTGCCGTGCAGGTCGATGATCTGCAACGTCTGGCCGGTTCGTACGATCGCCGACCACGGCGCCCGGGCATCGACGACCTCGTCGCCGATGATGGTGAGTTCTGTGGTGGTCATGTGAAGGTCTCGCTGGTTTGCGCTGCGGCCCAAGTGCTTTCGGTGTTGAAGAGGGCGCGCAGGTATTCAGGATCGTCGCTTACGGGCGTGGCGAGCTGCTCGCCCGCGCGCCAGGCCAGCACGTCGAGGCCGGTGAGCGCCGGGTCGGGGTCCAACGGATGAGCGGTGTTGACCAGCGCCACCACCACGGGTAGGTGGATCAGCAGATCGACCGCGGACCCCGGCCCGGCAGAACCGGTGAATCCCAATGTGCCGTCGTCCCCGACGCGGACACCCTTGAAGAAGGACACCGACGGTGCGACGTCGCGGAGATCGAGGCCGTGTTTGACAGCCGCCAGCAGCATCTTGGCGCGCCCGGCATCGGTCATGCCGCACAACGTGTCGTGCTGGCCGGAACTGTCCGTGACGGTCGCCAGCACGCGGCCCTGATCGGAGAGCAGCGGATGGCCGGCGCCGAGGTATGCCTGCCAAGGCACCTTCACGGTGTCGGCCACGTTGAGTCGCTCCCAAGGCGCATCGGCTCGGAAGAGCAGCAGGTGCGCGCACGCGCCGCCATCGGGATCGATCAGCCGAAGGCGTGTTCCGCGCCCCAGCACCCTTGTCGCATAGGAGCCAGGGGGAACGGCTTCGGCCCACAGCAGGCGCGACGGATCAACGTCGGTCGGCGTGGCGGGAATCCGCATCGTGGCGGTTTGTACCTGAGACCGGGCGTGGTCGCGCGCCCCAGTGGTCGAGTCGGTACTCAAGGTCGGCTCCTGTCCGAATAACTGTCAACTGAAAGTTTTCAGCGCACCGATTCCACCCGCGTGTCGCGGTTGTTACGAGTGCGTTGACTGTATTTCTCTCAAGTGACAGGTATTCGGTCCAGGCGATGCTTGGCCGGTGTCCGACGGGATCAGTAACCCGAGAACAGCGAAGAGGCCTGACAGTACCGAGAACGCGACCTGCGCCAACATCAGCCAGTGCGCGCGGTCTGCCACACTCTTCGCCGTCCTGAGCTCGTCGACACCGATCTCTTTGTCATGCGATGGCGCACGGAGCCAGAGAACCCAAAACGTGGCACACAGCATGGGAATCAGGAGCAGCGCGGCCGATTTCTCCCATGGATTTCGTTCGTTGACTTGCAATTCCGCGGCGACGAAGGTGGCGGCGATGCCGGCAGTCAAGGTAACCACAATCTTGGCGGTGCTGATCACGTGCCGTAGGTGCTTTACCTCTCGCTCATACGGATTCATGCCAGCCCCCTCCGTCCGCAGTTTTCGTGAGTATCGCAAGCGCGGTGCGAGAATGTGGCCATGCGCAGCGACGGCCGTGGACGCCCGAGGCTGGAGCAGTCGCGGCGGCCGGGCAAGTCCGCGCGCGAAGAAATTCTGGACGCGGCGGCCGAGCTCTTTACCAACCTCGGCTATGCGAGTACCTCGACGCGACGGATCGCCGACGCCGTTGGCGTGCGCCAAGCCTCGCTGTATCACCACTTCGCCACCAAGGACGACATCCTCGATGCGCTGCTGGCCGGTACGGTCGACGAACCGTTAGAACTCGCCGCCGAGCTCCTCGACGAAGAAGGCCCGGCGGTGCAGCGCCTGCATGCGCTGGTGGTCGGCGACGTCACCCAGCTGTGCGCGAGCCGATGGAACCTCGGCGCGCTGTATCTACTGCCCGAGTTGCGGCTCGACCGGTTCGAACAGTTCCGGCTGCGCCGAGCCGAATTGCGGGCCCGCTATCGCACCCTCGCCGCCGAGGTCATCGAGGAATGCGACGGTCCCGTCGACGCCGACGACCTGCCGTTTCGGCTGGTCGAATCGGTGATCAACCGTCGCTCCGACGACACCGATTGTCCAGACGAGCAGCCGTGGGTCATCGCTGACGGGGCGCTGCGCACACTGGGATTCGACGGGGGCTTCGCCAAACTTCACAAGCTGACCGCGGCGCGACTGGGGTTTGCCGATACAGTCCAGGTGTGACCGAATACCAGACCATCACGTTCGAGCAGTCCGGGCCCATCACGCGGATCACGCTAGACCGGCCCGACGCGGCAAACGGCATGAACGACACCATGACTCGGGAACTCGCCGACGCCGCCAAACGCTGCGACTCGCCTGCCACCAAGGTGGTCGTGATCACCGGATCGGGCCGATTCTTTTGCGCTGGAGGGGATCTGAAGTCGTTCGCGGCGGCGGAGACCAGGGGGCCGTTCATCAAGGGCGTCGCCGACGACCTGCACCGCGCGATCTCGACGTTCGCACGGATGGACGCCGTGGTGATCACCTCGGTCAACGGCGTGGCGGCCGGCGCCGGTTTCTCTCTGGCCGTGACCGGTGATCTGGTGCTGGCGGCCGAGTCTGCGTCGTTCACAATGGCCTACACGCGCGCGGGCCTCAGCCCCGACGGCAGCTCGTCGTACTTCCTGCCGAGGCTGATCGGCATCACCAAGACCAAGGAGCTGATGCTGACCAACCGGACTCTCACGGCGCCAGAGGCGTCGCAGTGGGGACTGGTCACCGAGGTGGTTCCCGACGCGGAACTGGCGGCGCGCACGGACAAGCTCGCTGCCCAAATG
>Ga0114129_10007535_pt1 | contig 15503 bp, 13 predicted proteins | sample RhiMetdeltSRZDD1_FD_80071 | JGI IMG/M metagenome (GOLD analysis project Ga0114129, IMG submission 80071) | Populus rhizosphere microbial communities from Tennessee, USA - Rhizosphere MetaG P. deltoides SRZDD1 (version 2) (version 2) | ecosystem: Host-associated > Plants > Roots > Rhizosphere >...
AGGATCCAATGAAAACGAATCGCTCGAGATCCTGTGCGACTCGTTTTCATTGGATCCTCTCCGCCCGCGCGTTGGCCGGCTACGCCGGCCAACCCGCCGAATGGAGACGCTCTGTGACTCGGTGACTCTGTGGTTTTCTTTTGATCAGGCGCTCGCGGCGTTGCGCGTCTCGCCGATGCCTTCCATCAGCGCGCGGACGACAGCCGCGAGTGAACGCTCCGGCGCAGTGGCTTCGACGGCGCGCGCGGCGAAGCCGGTCATGTTCGCCACGGCGAGACTGATCCCGTGGAGGTTGCGCTCGGGCGGGACGCCGGGAATCTCGCGCGCGAAGCCGGACGCGTGGAACACGACGGCGCCGTCGACGAGCACGGATCGATACCGATCGCGCGGCAGCTCCCAGTCGACCTGCACCGCGATCACGCCGGCCAGGCTGCCGGGGAAAAACCGCACGCCGCCGTCCTCGCGCGCCGAGACGACGAGCGCGCCGCGGGCGGCCGCGCGGCCGACTGCATCGCGCAGCACGCCCTCGTGCGCCTCCTTCGCCGTGCCGAGACTGAGGTTCACGAGGTGCATGTTCGACCGCGCCGCCCAGTCGATGGCTGCGACGAGCGACGTGATGTTGGTGGACAGCGCACGGTCGAAGACCTTGACCGCGAACAGCTCGGCGTCCGGCGCCTTCTCGCGGATGGCGGCGGCGACCGCGGTGCCGTGACCGAGGCGGTCGACGTAGTCGCCGTGCTCGCGACCGTGCTCATCGATGGCGACGCCGCCGGCGACGCCGCCCACGTGCGGATGCGCCGCGTGCACGCCGCTGTCGACGACCGCAATTCGAACGCTACCCACTGACGACTGCGTCTGGGGACTGGCGACTGTAGACTGGGGATTGAAGACTGACGACCGACGACTGATCGATCTCAAAGATCCGATCGGCGCGCGCGGCCAGCTCGAGGCGATGCGTGATGACGATCGTCGTCCGGCCGCGCATCACCGCTTCGTACCCCTCGGCGACGTGACGTTCCGCCGCCGGATCGAGCGCCGCCGACGGCTCGTCCAGGATCAGGACCGCCGGATCCGTGATGAGCGCTCTCGCAATCGCGATCCGCTGCCGTTCTCCGGCCGACAGCGCCGTTCCCCGTTCGCCGACGATGGTGTCGAGCTTCTGCGGGAGGCGATCGATGAACGTATCGAGCGCGGCGAGGCGTGCGGCCGCCGCGACCTCGGCGTCGGTCGCCTCGGGCCGCGCGTAGCGGATGTTTTCGGCAATCGTCGCGTGCAGCAGGCACGGCTCCTGCTCGACGAGCGCGACATGCCGCCGCAGATCGGCGAGCCTGACCGTCCGCAGGTCGTGGCCGTCGAGGCGGACGCGGCCGCGATCGGGATCGATGAGCCGCAGGAGGAGATCGGCGATGGTCGACTTGCCGCTGCCGCTCGGCCCGACGATCGCGACCACTTCGCCCGGACGGACCGTCAGCGACACGCTCGCGAGCACCGGGCCGCCGCGATCGTACGAGACCGTCACGTCCTCGAGCGCGATCTCGCCGTGCACGTGCGGAAGCGGCGTCGCGTCCGCCGCTTCCTGGACTTCGACCGGCTCGTCGAGGATCTCGGCGACGCGGCGCAGCGACACGCGAACCGTCGCCAGGTTCGCGTACATGCCCATCAGCGCCTGAATCGGCGCCAGCACGCGCATCTGGCACGCCATGAACGCCACGAGCGTCCCGACGGTGATGTCCCCATTCACGACGCGTACGCCGCCGTAGACGAACACGATGCCGGTGCCGGCCGAGAGAATCAGACCGGGCAGCCCGCCCGACAGATACGTGAGCCACTGCATCGACATCAGCGCGCGCACGAACGCGGCGTTGCGATCGCCGAAGCGCGCCGCTTCGCGCTCCTGCGAGCTCGTCGCCACGACGAGCCGCATCGCCTGCAGCGTCTCGACGAGGAAGCTGCCGATGTCGGCGCTGCGCTGCCGGAGCGTGGCGACCTCGCGCTCGAGGCGCGACCGATAGTGCACGAGCGCCCAGACGCCGGGCGGCAGCGCCGCCAGCGTGACGAGGAACAATCGCGCGTCGAGCCACGCGAGCATCGCGATCGTCCCGCCCAGGAAGAGCACGTTGCCCACCCAGGCGAGGGCGGTCTCGGCGGCGATCCGCTGGATCTCGCCGACGTCGTTGTTGATGCGCGACATGATGTCGCCGAGGCGCGTCCGCGCGTAGAAGCGCGGCGACAGCCGCTGGAGATGGCGGTACATCGCCAGCCGCATGTCGAAGAGGATGTCGGCCGACACCGCGGTGTAGCGGAGTCCGCTGACCGCGTTCACGACGAAGCTCGCGACCGTGACGGCCGCGAACAACAGCGAGATCCGGACGAGCGTCGTCAGATCGCGGCCGATCAGCGCGCGATCGAAGAAGTCGCGCGAGAGGATCGGCAGCGACAGCGACAGCGCCGTGCTCAGCACGCTCAGCGCCAGCACGAGCGCGAGCCGCCGCCAGTAAGGCGTGATGAATCGAAGCGCGCGGCGAAGGTCCTTGTCGATCATCATCAAAGGGATAAGGGCCCTCTTCCCTCTTCCCTCGTCCCTCGTCCCTCTTCCCTCGTCCCTCTTCCCTCTTACCTTTTACCTTTTACCTTTCACTGCCCCGCCGTACTCGGCGACGTCACCGCCGGCGGCGTCGGCAGGACGAACAGCTCCGACGTCTGGTCGCCATCGAGCGTGATGGTGCGCAGGTACTGATACGTCTCCGCGTCGTAGAGATCGATCGTGTTGCCGGCAACGTAAATGTAGAGCACCTTGCCGTTCGAGCTCGTCTTCAGTCCCATGCGCGGGCGGCCCTTGAACTCGACGCGATTCGCGAGCTTGCGGTGCTCGAGGTCGAACTTCCAGAACTCGTGGCGGCCGATGTCCTCGAACAGTCCGTAGGCGACCTTGCGCCCCGGCGCGAGCGCGAAGCTGACAGGCGTCGACGGCCCGAGCGTGTAGAAGTCCACGGTCTTCGCCGCGAGGTTGACGCGGCCGATGCCCATCATCCGCCGGTGCTGCACGGGATCGGAGACGTTGAAGATCGAGGTGTAGAAGCCGGGCTCGTCGTTCATCACGTCGCGGGATCCGAACTCGAGCCGTCCGAAGCCCTCCTCGATCGGCCGCGAGAGCTCCCACTTGTCGACCTGCGTGAACCCGTTCGTCTCGTAGATCAGAACGTCCTGATCGGTGAACAGGTACATCAGCTTCCCGTCTGGCGCGAAGAGGATGTTCGCGAACTGCCGCTCCTCGTTGTTCGGCCACTCAATCGTGCGGACGATCTTGTGCTCCTTCAGGTCGAACTGCACGAGCGTTGGCGTGCCGATCTCGAACCGGTCGATCAGCTTCGTCGCCGACGCCGTGACCATGACGACGAAGCGATGCAGCGGATCGGGCTCGATGCTGCGGATGCGGACCTTCTTGTTGCCGTCGCTCAGCGTGAACGTGTCGAGCGTCTTGCGCGCGGCGATGTCGACGATCTCGACCTTCTCCATCCCCGCTTCGATCGTGTAGAACCGCTTCCGATCCCGCGACATCGTCGTGCGCCGCGGAATGCCGGACTGGAAAGGAATGGATCCGACGATCTTCTCGGTCGCCTCGTCGATGATCCAGAACTGCTTCGGATACGCGCCGATGATCAGCGTGCCGTTGCCGGCGCTGACGCGCGGCTTGTCGCCCCTCGACTCCGCTCGGGGCAGGCCCTTCGACTGCGCTCGGGGCGACCCTGCCAGGACGGCGACGAAAGCGAGCGCGATGGCGATCGCGAACGTTGCGCGTCTCATGGGAATACCAGATCGATCTTGCGCCAGTCCTTTTGCGCGGCGGCGCACTTCGCCGTCCAGTCCGGCGCGTGGTTGAGCTGATCCGGCACCTGCGCCGGCCAGTAGCAGCCGATGTGGCAGTCGAAGAGATCGCGTTCGACCGGCTGGCACAGGCCGGCCGTGCCGCCCGTGCGATCGGCCTCCCAGCCGGGCGAGAAGACCAGCGAGCAGCCGATTGGAAAGTGCGGCAGCAGCGGCAGTCCGGTCCGCTGCAGCGCGACGACGTCGGCGGAGGTCGCCTCTTCGATGCGGACGGCCTTGCGATTCACGGGTTTGAGATGAGTCATAGGGTTTCGCTCGGCTAAAGCCTCGCGCTCCAGGTGTAGGCCGGGTCCTTTTGGACCCGGCGATCACGAGACACGCTCTCCTTCCATCTCTCGATCGAACTGCGCGAGAAACGCCGGATTCCGGACCGACAGCTCGCCGTAGACGTGCAGGCAGACATCGGTCCAGCCTCGAATCCATTCGCAGTAGTGCAGGTTCGCGTGCGCGGTGTCGCCGTAGCGCGTGTGCGCTTCGTGATAGCAGCCGCCCGAGCAGAGCGGACGCGCCCAGCAGACGCTGCAGTCGGTCTTGTTCGCGATGTGGTGCTGCTGGAGGAACGCGTGCTGCGCGTTCCGATCGATGCCGTCGCGGACGGTTCCCAGCTTGTGCGCGTCGGAGCCGGCGAACCGATGGCAGAGCGCGACGTCGCCGTCGGTCGCAACGCCGAGCAGGCCGAGGCCCGCGCCGCACGGAAACGCCTTGCTCACGCCCTTGTGCAGCTCCTCGAGCGTCTCTTTGATGTTCGAGAACCCGTGATGGCGATTGGCGACGGAGTATTCGAGGAACTCGCCGGCGAGCTCGGTGAACTGCGAGAGCATCCGGTCGTACCCCGCCTCCCCAATCGCATGCGCGCGCGTCGGCGACGTCGTCACCGGCGCGAAGCCGACCTCCCAGAAGCCGATGTCCTCGGTGAGGTGGCGGAAAATCCGCGTGACGTCCATGTTCGCCGACGTCAGCGTCACGCGCGCGCCGATCGGACGCGTGCGGTGCCGCTTCAGCAGCTCCTTGATCTTCGGCGCGACGATGTCGTAGCTGCCGGCGCCGTTGTTGAAGACGCGGAACTTGTCCTGGACCTCCCGCGGGCCGTCGATCGAGATCGTGACGCCGACGTTGTTGTCGGCGAGGAACTCGATGATCTCCGGCTTCAGCAGCGTCGCGTTCGTCGTGAGGCTGAAGTCCACTTCCTTGCCGACTTCGCGCGCGCGCTCGCGGGCGTACGCGATCGTCTTTTTCAGGACCGGGAAGTTCAGCAGCGTTTCACCGCCGAAGAACGTGACGTGCGCGGTGGGATTCGACCCCGCCTCCCTGAGCATGAAGTCGACGCTCTGCCGCGCGGTCTCCTCGCTCATGAACTTCGGCTGCCGGCCGTTCTCGGTGTCGACGATCTTGTCCTCGCCGTACTCGTAGCAGTACGTGCAGCTCAGGTTGCACTGGTTCGTGACGTTGAGGACCATCGTGGTGAGCGGAAACGGCGCCAGCGGGATCACCTTGGGCGACGCCAGCGGGGGCGCGTGGACTTCGGCGATCGCCTGCACGCGCGCGAGGTCCGCGACCGTCGTGTCGACATCGCCGAGCGCCGCCGTCAGCTCGTCGCGCGTGTGCGGCCGCGTCGACAGCGTCCGCAGCACCGCATCGGCCGCGCCGTCGAGCTCGAAGATCGCGGCGCTCGGAACGAGATACACGAACGGCTTCCCCGCCGCCTCGAAGCGATGGTGCTCGCGCGCGCCCCAGGTGGTCACTTCCCGACCTCGCTGTTGAACCAGTACATGTAGAGCGGCACGGTGACGAGCAGGTGCGCCCGCGCGCGCAGCGGCCGCCCGGGAAACGGCGTCGTCGATGACGATTCGGTGAGCTCGGCGACGACCCACACGTCGCCGATGTTGTTGCGATTGCCGGATCGCTTCGGGTTCGGACCGTCGCCGCTCGGCGTGAAGAGCCCGTTCTGATCGAGCGTGCCGACGAACTCGAGGTCGTCGTCTCCAAACGTCGCCGTGTATTCCTCGAGCGACCACTTCACCTTGACCGCGCCGAGATTCACATCGTCCGGCGTATCGGGCTTGCCATCCGGCCCGTTGTTGAAGCCGATCGCCTCGAACTGCTGCAGCTGCTTTGGAAAGACATTGCCGCCGACGCGCGCCATACCTGACGCCGGCATCACCTTGAGGCCATCGATCTTGTCGTAGACCGCGAGGGCCGCCGGCTTGACGGTCCCCGCGACCGACAGGTCGCGCACGCCGACCGGCGCCGTCGCCGCCACGTCGACCTCGATCGAGATTTCCTCGGGCCGCGCGCTGACGACGCGCGACACCCTGACGCCCTGGCCGAGGCCGATATCGCCGGCGGTCACGGCGGCCGGAAGATTCGCGCCGAAGATCTTGACGGGTTGCGCGTTCGACGAGGTCTTGACCGCCGTCGCGCTCGTGCCGAACACGACCGGGTCGCCGGCGAGGCGGACCAGTCGCACGTCGACGCCGGTTTCGTCGTAGTCGCCGGTATACCAGCGGCCCCACATCGTCTTCCAGTCGCGCTCGACGAACATCACCTCGCGCCACGTCGCGGCGCCGCCTGCGCCGGCGTTGCTGCGTCCCCGCCACTGATACCCCGTGTAGACGAGCCCTTTGCCGGTGCGCGACACCGTCTCACCCGAGCGCGCGACCGTGTAGCGCGTTTCGGTCGTGAACGTGTCCGGCGACGAGGAATCGACCGCGATGGTCAGCTGGCCGTAGACCGCGCCCTTGCCGGGCTGCGTGCCGACAATCGCCCACCGGCCGGCGAGCTTCGGCGGCTGCATCGCGGCGGACCAGGCGGACCACTCCGATGTGATCAGCGGATACGTCTTCGTCAGGTGCTCGAGCGCCTTGTCCATCGGATGGCGGTTGTCCGGCGGACGGCCGTCGGGGCCCGGCTCGGTCTGCAGCGGCCGCGTCCGGCGGAATCCCTGGCCGCCGTTCATCGGCTGGTTGTCGACGAGTGGGTAGTAGCCGCGGTGCATCGCGACGAGCAGCTCCCACTCGGTCTTCGTCCGCCGCTCGCTCAGCACGCGCGCCATCGAATGGCACGACGAGCAGGTGTCCGAGGCGTCCTTGTCGGCTGTATAGCTGTACTCGACGAGCCGCCGCTCGGGTTCGAACGCGATCGGCCGCTCTTCCTCGGGCGCGAGGCCCTGACGATCCGCGAGGTACTTCAGAATCGCGCGGGCATCCGCCGGCTCCAGCTGCGCGTGGTTCAGCGTCACCATGCGCTTGATGGTGCGCTCCCAGTTCTCCGGCGTCGCGCGGCGATACGAAATGCGCGACATGTTCTTCTTCTCGTCGCTCCGATGGCATCCGCCGCACTTCGCGCGGACGAGATCGCTGTCGACCGGAATGCCGACTTCCGGTGCGGCATCGGCTCGCGGCGTTGATTGGCCCTGGCCTTGCGCCGGTGGTTGTCCGGCAGCTGGACGAACCACCAAGCTCACAAAGAACACGAAGAAGATCAGGTACCTGTGCGATCTTCGTGGGCTTGGTGGCTCATGAAAAACGGTTTCGCTATCTTTCATGAAGGATTCCCCGGGCAACCAGAAGCGAGAGTCCGCTGACGACGTTTGGGAGCGGGACTGGTGAACAGGTGCGGCAGTACGCCTCGAACAGATCGGGCACGTCGCGATGCCGCGGCGCGATCTCGGCGAGCCTCACCAGATCGACGTTCGCGGCGAAGCGCATCCCGCCCGCCAGCGTCGGCTCGAGGACGATTTCATTGCCCCGAACCACCGGCTGCTGCTCGAAGGTGAAGCCGTCGGCGATTCTGAGGTCGATGTGCGGCGCCGTCCGGATCCGTTCGAACGCGCGCCTGACGTCCGGCTCGCGAGCGGGATCCGATGCGTCGGCGTCGATCGGATCGTCGATCGCCGTCCCGGCGCGCGCGGCCCAGAACGATGTGTTGTGCGCCTCGCTTGCGGCGCGGGCGAACTCGCGCGATCGACGCAGGTGAGTGCTGTAGAGCTGACGCTCGCGCGCGCCGAAGAAATCGCCCGCGGCGGGCGCTCGCGCGGGATCGATCAGCGCGGTGTGGACGGCGATCGCGCCGAGCCACGCGGATGCGAGCGCCTTCTTCACGCCGAACGACGACAGGGGATCGATGAACGACCCGGCATCGCCGACCAGCAAATAATTCGGTCCGGCGTAGCCGTCCGAGCAATACAACGACGCATCGCACGCGAAGACGCGCTCGAGCGCGGCAGATCGAAGAACGCGATCGAGCCGCGGGGAACGTGCGATTAGCGCGCGATACGTCCGGATCAAATCCGCGCGACCCGAGCGCTCGCCACCCGCATCGGCGACCATGACGCCCGCGTGGCGCGCGATCGTCGACGTCGGCACCGACCACGCCCACCCGTCGTCGAACGTTTCGACGAGCGTGTGCGTCTCGTCGGTCAGGTCCCACCCTTGCGTGGAGGTCCACACGCCGACGAGCCCGCAGGTCCGATGATCCGGCTGCGTTTTTCGAAAACGGCGCGCCAGCACGCCCGCACGACCGGAACAGTCCAGCACGAATTTCGCCGTGGCGGCGGAACGGCGGCCGTCGCACTCGTACTCGACGCGCGCGAGCTCGCTGTCGATCGCCACGCTTCGGACGCGGGCGCGCCGTTCGACGGTCGCGCCGGCGGCGCCCGCCGAGTCGAGCAGGACGCGATCGAAGTCGGGCCGGAAGACCTGCCAGGCGACGGCATCCGCTCCGGGTCCGAATGTCTCGACGCGCGCCTCGCGCGACGCCCACCACACCGTGTTGCCGCGCGTGCGGCAGAACCCGGCGCGATCGACGGCGTCGAGCACGCCGATCTCCGCGAGCAGCTTTCGCGTGCTCGGCGGGATCGATTCGGCGAGACCGCGCGCGCGATCGCCGCCTTTGTCGAGCACGAGCACAGAGTGATCCCACCCCGCCAGCAGCCGCGCGATCGCGGCTCCCGCCGGCCCGCCGCCGATGACGACGGCATCGAGAGGCTCAGGACGTGTCAAACGTCGACAGTCTAACGTACGTTATTCGCCGGACGGCGCGGCGGGCCTGACCGTGACTTTCACGTGCGCGTTCGTCCAGCAGCACTGGAAGCCGCCGCCGCCTTCACCGGTCGAGTCGTTCGCCTGGACGCGCAACAGATACTCGCCCGGCTCGGTGAACGTCGCGGTCGTGGTGGCTTTGCCGCCGGCGTTTCGATCGATGGTCGGCTTCGGGTTGTCGAACTTCACGGCAGCGGGACCGCGAAAGATCGACCACGACACGGCGAGCGCCGGCGGCTGCGGGAATCCGCCCGCAGCGGCATCGCCGCCCCGTCCGCGGCCGCGGCCGCTCCGCGGCTCCGGAATATTGATTTTCGGGCCCTCATCGGTCGCCCACACCGTCAGCGTCAACGGATTCGGCAGCGTCGTGGTGTACGTCGCCGCGATCGCGGAGGGCGGACCGGTGAACGCCTGGCCGTCCTCGGTGAACTTCAGCGTCGGCGGCGTGTTCTTGTTCGCCGGGTCCTCGAACGGCGACACGATCCACTCCGGCTTGGTGTGCATCGTGATCACGTTCGTCTGCCCGTTCGTCACGATCGTCCACGTCAGCTTCTTCGATCCGAAATCCTTCGGGACCTTGATCGTGAAGACGCCCCACTGGCGGCCGGTGAGGAAATGCGTCGGCTGTCCCATATCGGGACCGCCGGGCTCGATCCGGTTGTTCGGTCCCGGTGGCAGATCGAATTCCTGCTTCGTGTTGCGATTGAAGTAGCCGACGAGCAGGCTGATGCTGCCGTCCTTGTTGTAGTACCAGCCTTCGTACGCGCCGGTGACACTCGACCCGCGCTCGCGCACGGTGTTCGACAGCGGGAAGGGGGACGGTGTCTGACCGGCGCCCTGCTGGCCATGTATGAGCGCGCCGGCCGCGAGAGCGGCGACGGCGATGACAAAGGTCAGGTGCTTTCGGTGCATTCCTTCGAACGCCTGCGAATCACGAAGACACGAAGAACACGAAGCTCAGGTTGTACAAAGAGTCCTTCGTGTGCTTCGTGGTCTTCCTGATAGACGAACGTCCCGCTTTTTACCGTTGTCCGTTTTCGGTTGTTGCCGCGGCTTTCCGCTTCGCGACTTCAGCCTTGAACTCGTCGTCGTGGAAGTACGTGATGTTGATCCACGCGTGGCCCATCTCGTCGACGGTGCGATCGCCCCAGCCGACCCACTGATCCGGATCGGGGTTCGACTTGTTGTTCGGCGTGTTGTCGTACCACGCGAGGAAGTGGAGAATCGTCCCCTTCGGCAGCAGCGGCGCCACATCGTCGTCGTAGATGTACATGTTGTGCCAGTTGAAGTTGAAGTCGTTGACCTGGCTCAGCATCTCGCGGCGGCCGTCCGGGTAGAGCGCTTCCATCGACATGCCCTTCCCGCGCAGGTGCATGTGCGCCTGGAAGTTCTCGATGCGCGCGTTCTCCTTCAGCGTGACGAAGCTCTCGGTCGTCGTGACCTTGTTCGGCGGAATGTCGAGCGCCCGGTTCGAGCCGGCGAACGTATTGAAGAGCGCGAGCACCTCGCGATGCTTCGGCTCCTGCCCTTTCGGATAGAAGTACACGCCGAGCTCGGTGTGTGCCGTGGTCTCTTCGCCGACCGCGTGGTAGTGCATCTCCCAGGTGATCTTCGATCCGGGCAGCATCAGCCGGCCGGAGCCAGGGCGCATCTCGTCGCCGTTCTTTCCGACGGCCCACTCCATGAAGAGGCCGTCGCCGGCCACGTTCGGATCGTTGGTGAAGAGCTCCTTCGGCATGTCCTCGTCCTGGACGAGGCGCGCGAGCGCGTGATGCGTAATCTTGCGTGCGCCTTTGCCGACCGGACGAATCTCAATCGCGCGAACCCAGCGCGGCTCGGTGAGGCCGGTCGGAACCGTCGGTCGCCACCACGCGTCCTGCGCGACGGCCGGCAGCGTGTACTCGGGCGACTTGATGATCAGGTCCGGCTGGCCGTACTTGCTCGCGAGCTGCCAGCCGCTATCGTCGGCCCAGCTCTTCGGCGCAGGCATGTCCTTCGGATCGCCTTTCGGCGCGCCCGCAGCGGCCCACGCGAGGATGGTGTCGATCTGCTCGTCGCTCAGCGATCGATCGTTCTTGAATTTCTGGATGCCGATCGTCTTGTCGAGGTGCCACGGCGGCATCTGACGCGCGCCCACGCGCTGCGCGATCGAGCGCACCCACGGCCGGACTTCTTCGTACGTCCGGAGCGACATCGGCGCCATGTTGTCGGGGCGGTGGCACGATTCGCACTTCGCCTGGAAAATCGGCGCAATGTCCTTCGTGAACGTCACCGGCTTGGGTGAATCGGCCGCCATCGCGCCGGCCGGAACCACCAATAGTGCACACGCCAGCCACGCACCCTTCAACATCTTCACAGGGGGCTCCTTTCACAACGCGACTGTTCCGGCTCGCGGAGCCGGACAAAACGCGCACGATAGTCTACCACTGGGCGCCCGATGCGGACGTCACGAGTTGTACACGTATGTCGTTGAGATGGCGTGGTTTACGACGCTCGCTTCCAGTTGAACGTGCCGAGCATCTGCATCCCTTCGATGTAGTAGTCGCGCGAGAGGCGGCGGTCGTAGTGGATGTTGGCGTTGCCGCCGTTCGTCACGGTCTTGCCCAGCACCGACCCGTAGAGGTCGGTGGTTCCGTTGAAGTTCACCGTGGCGTTCGGGGCGTAGATCGTCGCGGCGGCGGCAGAGTTGCCGCGGAACGTCAGCGTGCCCGGGCCGCCGTAGATGAACTGGAGCATCGAGGCGTCGTAGAGCGAGCAGCCGGAGCACGACGAGGTGTTCGTGAACTGACCACCGGAGTTGCCGCCGAAATCCATCACCGGCGTAGTGGTCATGTTGCTGCCATCGGCATTCTTTCCGGCGAGGTTGACGAGCACGCTCTGGTTGCTCACGGTCGCTTTGACCGCAATCTTTCCGCCGCCGGTCAGATCGAGGCTGTTGACGTTCACGACCTGCGCCGGCCCGGCATGCGCGACGATCTCGAGCGTCACCTGCGAGCCGAGCGACACGTTCGGCAGCTGAATCGGCGGCGTGCCGAGCGTGCCCGCGGTCGACGACGTATCGATCGTGATCTTCTGGCTCGAGCCGCTGCCGCTCGTCGTACACCAGCTCACCGGAAAGGTCTGGCCGACGGCTGTCGCCGCGGCAACGAGCGCCGCGCAGGCGCCGGTGGTACCGGTGATGCTGACCGTGCTCGTCGGCGGCATCGGGCTGGGCGCCGGCGGCGTCGGATAGATCACCGACGAAGGCAGCTGCACCATGCTGCCGGTCACGTCGGCCGACCCGGTCTCGGTCAACGCGTTCACGGCGCTCGCGGAGCAGGACCCGACGCCGGTCCGCGGCGTGTAGAGGTTCCCCTGCACCGCGACGCTGCCTTCGATGTCCAGGTTGCCGTTCGTCCCGACGTTGCCGCCGGTCGAGCTCATGCTCGGCGACGTCCCGCCGGTGAGACCGGTCGAGTCGTAGCTGTTGATCGTGACGTTGCCGTGGAAGTACAGCGCGCCGCACGTGGCCGACGTCGCGAACGCGCCGTACGTGTTCGCCGGCCACACGGGCTGTTCGGCGAGCGCCACCACTTCGACCTTCGCGTTGCGCGCGCCGCCGAGCGTGCCCTGCGACGTGATCTCCCACAGCTGCACGACGCCCGGCGTGCCGCCGGGCGGCATGCCGTACGGATCGAACGTCTGCATCGACAGCAGCTTCGCGTACGCCCCGTAGTTCAGCGTGGTATTGCCGGCCGCCAGCGATCCCTTCGCGGCGTTGTTGAACGCGGTGACCACCGCGGGTACGGGATAGTTCGACCCAATGCCGGCGACGGCGGACAGCACGACCGGCTGGCCGTTGTACTTCACCGGCGAGCCGGTATAGTCGTAGTTCGCGAGCGGATCGGTGCCGATCGTCCCGGGCTTCGCGTACTGCGCCGTGTCGAAGAGAAAGTTCCCCGCTTTCTGGACGCCGGCCTCCGCCGCGTAGCGCGCCTGCGACATCATCCGGTAGTTCATGCTCGAGTACGTTTCCGTCTGGGACAGGAACATCATCGAGCTCGCCAGGACGGACATCGCGACCGTCAGGAACAGCGCGAGGATGAGGGCGACTCCGCGTTCAGAGTTGGTCGTCATGGGGTTCCATTCGGGAGAAGCGCCGTCACGCTCGGAGGCGTCGACTGCACGCGGTTGACTTCGCCGTACCCGATCATCGTCCACACGTCGAACACGTTGCGCGGCGAGACGTTCAGGAGCGCCTTCGTTTCCGTCTGCTTCTGACGGGTGACCGTGTCGATCTGCTCGGTCTGGACGGTGAGCGTGATCGCGACGTCGAGCACGTACTGCTGGCCGTTGATCGTGGCCCACTGATACTTGAAGCACGGACGTTCGGACCCGTCCGTGTCGTTCGGGTTCGGCCAGACGTTCGTCAGCAGGATCTCGGAGCTCGTGACCGCCGGCTTCGCGCCCGCGTTGAACGCAATCACGTTCCGGTACAGGTTGTGCGACGGGCTCGCCACACCGACGATGGAGCCGTTGTCGCAGACGTACTCGACGAACACCATGTTGCCGTCGCCGTTGACGTCGCCGAACAGCTTCAGGTGGTTCTTGTCGGAACCGTTGACATAGGTCCCGACCACGGCGCCGACGTTGTAGGCCGGGCTCGGCCCGATGATCCCTTCCGCGAATCCGCCGAGCGCCATCATGACCTTCGGCGCGACGTGCGACCGGCTGAAGCAGGCGGTGATCGTGTTGCCGGCGATGGCCTGCACGGTGATCGTTTCCGAGTTGTTGCCGTCCAGCACCGCCAGCTTGATGCCCTTCTGCGCGTCCGCCCACAAGCCGTTGACGGAGCTGACCGTGACCGTCGGGGTGACGCCGCCCGACCAGTACGGCGCCGTCGCCGTCGGCGTGCACGGCGCGGCGATGCCGGCGGCATCGACGTTGGTCTGAAGCGTCATCGATCCGCCGGGGAGCGTGACGCGGCCCGCCTGGCCGACTTCCTGCTGCAGCAGCTCGGTGGCGCCGCGGATGCCGCTGTGCATCTCGGTCCGGTTCCAGATCGTCTTCTGCGAATGCGTCATCTGCATGACCGCGTTCGTCACGATCGTCGACACGATCAGGAGCAGGCCGGTCGCGACCATGAGCTCGATCAGCGAGAAGCCGGACGACGACGCGCAGCGTTTCACGATTGGCTCCCTAGAACTGCGATGCTTTCATCGCGACGACGGTGGACTTCGGGATCAGCGCGCCGCCGACCGACGTCCGTACCGTCGCCAGCACGGTAATCTGCTTGATGCCGGCGGACGGGCTCGTGATCTGCCAGACCCGCTGGTAGAACCATCCGGCGGGCGCCGCCGTCCCGCCGCCGAGCAACCCGCCGTCCGAGCCGAGCCAGTCGACGTAACCCGCGGCCGGCGCGGCGGTGTTCACGTTGCCGCCCACTGCCAATCCCGTTCCGCCGGCGGCCGCCGCCGGAAAGACCACCGTGTTGCTCGCGCTGTCGGTGTACGCGAGGGCGAGCAGCTGCTCCATCTTGTCCTGCGCGTATTCGGTCGTGCGCGCCTCGAGATGGCCGTGGTTCTCCGTATACATCGTCGCCAGCGCGCCCATCGAGAGCAGGCCGAGCATCACGACCAGCAGAATCGCCGACGCGAACGCCACTTCGATCATCGTCGTGCCGGATTCGGATTTGAAGCGCGCGATCATTGCAGCACCCAGTTCGGCGTCGCCGACGCGCCGCTCTGCCACATGCGAATCATCCCCGTTGCCGATACGGTGACCGCGTAGACCGCCTGACCGTTCGTGATGTACAGCGCGTTGCTCGGCAGCGGCGCGCCCACGTTGTCGATCGGGACGCCGCGCGAGTTGAACAGGATGCACGACGAGTTCGCGATCGCGTTCCCGGCGTTGTCGAGACACGCCGCGGACTGGTTGATCACCGCCTGCGTGTTCGGCGGCGCCGTCGCGACCGGCGCGAAGCCGTAGGTCGAGAACTGCGACAACGACGTCTGGCCGCCCTCGACGGTCCACTGCGTCGGCGTGGCGTTGTCGCCGCGTTCGATCTGGAACGAGCGCCCGGCGCGGTCGACGTGCAGCCGCGTGCGGCTGAAGTTGGATGCGGCCCGCATCTTCGTCAGCGCGACCGCGTTCGAGATGCTGCGCGCGTCGCCGCTGATGCGGAAGTAGCTCAGCGAGTGGGTCAGCTGCGGCACCGCGATCGCTCCGATGACGCCGATCAGCGCGACGACGAAGAGCAGCTCGAGCGCCGAGAAGCCGCCGCTGCGTGAGTCCGTTCGCATCCGGAGCCTCGTTTGCGCAAGCGAAGTGCCACGGCACGCGGATCGGCGTCCAGGCGAACGTGCTGTGGGCGAACGGGTTGTCGCGAATTACGGAACGGTCGCACCGCCCGCGTGCTCCGTTTCAGCGCACCCGATGACAGAACTGGTCGTGGAAACGTCGACAACAGCGAAGCGCGGGTTGCATGACGCGGGTGTAGGGCGGGTCCTGTTCTTTGGACCCGCCCTGACGCCGGGTCCGAAGGACCCACCTTGACGCCGGGTCCGAAGGACCCACCTTGACGCCGGGTCCGAAGGACCC
>Ga0114129_10007536_pt1 | contig 15498 bp, 13 predicted proteins | sample RhiMetdeltSRZDD1_FD_80071 | JGI IMG/M metagenome (GOLD analysis project Ga0114129, IMG submission 80071) | Populus rhizosphere microbial communities from Tennessee, USA - Rhizosphere MetaG P. deltoides SRZDD1 (version 2) (version 2) | ecosystem: Host-associated > Plants > Roots > Rhizosphere >...
CGGATCAGGTGCTCCGCCTCGTCGAGGCGGATGCCCTTCTCGGCGAACATGTAGCCGACGTAGTTGTACGCCTCGGCGTGCTTGGGATCGAGCACGATCACGCGCCGGAACTCGGCCACGGCTTGGTCGAAGCGGCCCTGCTTCTCGAACGCGACACCCAGCTGGAAGTGCAGGTCCTTGTGCCCCTCGTCGAGCGCAAGCCCCTCCTCGTACGCCCGCACCGCGCGATCGTAGCGGGTGGCCCGGTAGTGCGCCATCCCGAGGTAGAGAAAGATCTCCGGGCGGCGCGGGTCGAGGTTGGCGGCCTCGGTGAGCACCCGGACGGCGTCGTCGTAGCGCTTCGCCCGGCTGTGGAGGAACCCGAGCTGGAGGCGCGCGTCGACGTTCTTCGGGTCGGAGCGGAGCACCTCGTTGAGCGCCTCGAGCGCCTCACCCTCGCGCCCGGCGTCGAGGTAGGACGAGGCGAGGTAGAACCGGGCCCGCAGGTTCTGCGGCTCGAGGGCCAGGGCGCGCTGGAACGCCTCGATCGCGCGATCGTACGCTTTCTGCTCGTAGAGGACCGCGCCCAGCTTCATCCAGACGCGGGGGTCGTTGGGCGCCTGGTCGACGAGGCCCTGGAAGGCCTCCCCGGCGCCGGGCAGGTTGCCGAGACGTACCAGAAGCTCGCCCAGGCGGTCGCGAAGCGCCAGATTGTCGGGGTTGGCCTCGATCGCGTCGCGGTAGACGCGCACCGCCTCCTCCGGCTTCTTCTGCTGCTCGTAGACGAAGGCCAGCGCGGCCCAGGCGCCGTCCTGGTCTGGATCGAGCTCGACCGCCCGCCGGAGGTGGGGGAGGGCGTCGTCCCACGCCTCGCGCTCAAGTGCGAGGCGACCGAGCAGGAAGTGCGCGCGGGCGTGCTGCGGCTGGACCTGCAGGAGCCGGTCGAGCGCGACCGCGGCCTGAGGGTAGTCCTTCCGCTCCGCCGCGTAGCGGGCGAGGACCTCGTATGGCTCCGGGGCCTTCGGGTTCAGCCGGATGGCCTGCTCGAGGGCGGCGATCGCCTCGGGCTCGTTCTTCTGGGCGTGATAGGCCTCAGCCAGCGTCAGGTAGATTCCCGGTCGCCGGGGGTCGAGGGCGATGGCCTGCTTGGCCGCCGTGACCGCTTCGGCATGGGCGCCCTGGCGTCCGAGCCACCGCGCGAGCAGATGCCAGAGCGTTGGTGCCCGCGGATCGCGGTCGATGGCCCGGCGGAGTTCCGCGACGGCCTGCGGCCACTCGGCCGCCTCCGCGTGATAGTGCGCCCGGGCGAGGTGGAGGTAGGCGATCGGGTCCGCCGGCCGCTCTGTCGCGGCGCGAGCGCGCTCGGCGGCGGTGCCGGCCTCCGGGTCGATGCTCCCGGGATTGGGCCCGGCCGCGCAGCCCAGGAACAGGAGCGTCACGAGCACGCTCACGAGCCCGCGCCGTGTCACCATCATGGACACACCTCTCCTTCGGGGGCTGCTGGCGCCGGGCTCCGCGTCGTGCGGGCCACCGGGTCCAGGGACGGAGCCAGCCGGAAGCGAATCGCCCGGACCGCGGCGATTTCACGACAGCGGGTGATCAGGCGAGCCTCCTCCAGAGTGAGGCGGTGGAGCCAGCCCGAGCTGTCCACCGCCACCTGGAGCACGCCCTGCTCGACCCCCTCTGCGCGCGATCGCGCACCGGCGGGGCCCGCGATCAGCGGCCAGGTCTCGACGAGCCGCGCCTCGGCCAGCCGGTCGTTCAGCCCCGGCAGGCTGCCGAGGAGGTCCCCGATGCGGACCGGCTCAGCCACGCGGCGCTCCGTCGTCCGGGGCCAGGCGGAGCCCGCTCGCCAGCCGTCGCATGTCGGCCCCGACGACGGTGGCGGCGGCGAGCGCGATCAGGCCCGCGAAGAACACAAGGATGGGTAGCATGAGCATGGCGGCCTGCAGGGACTGGCGCCGGTCGGAGATGAGCCCGACGACGGCCGGCGACAGCGCCGCCCCGCCCAGATTGATGACGAACACGAAGATGGCGACGGCCGTCGCGCGCAGGGCGGGGTGTACGACGTTGTGGATCACGGCGTTGACGCTGCCGATGTAGAGCACGAGGAAGGTCACGGCGAAGAAGAGGGCCGGTAGGAAGACGGCCCGGTCTTGGGCGAGCATCATCACGATCCCGGCCGGGGCCGCCAGCAGGAACCCACCCGCGATCGTGAGGAGATGCCCGGCGGGAGTCCGGCGAGCGAGCAGATCTCCGATGAAGCCCCCGCTGACAACCCCAAGGAAGCCACCGGCCGCCGAGAGGACGCCGAACCAGAAGCTGGCCTCGGGCACGGAGAACTGCTTGACCCGGTGGAGGTAGAGCGGGAGCCAATGGTTGAACGCGCCGATCGCGAAGGCCACGAGCATCCCGACCGCGCAGACCATCACGAACGTCGGCGTGCGAAGCAACCCCACGACGCCCTCGAAGAATCCTCCGGGGGGTCGGGGCATCTCGTCGCCGGCCAGGCGATCCTGCGCGCCGCGCGGCGGGTCGCCCAGGCGCCATGCCAGCACCGTGAGCGCGAGGCTCGGCAAGCCGACCAGGAGGAACGCGGCCCGCCAGCCGTAGCGCGACCCGACGAGTCCGCCCGCGATGACCCCGATCGCGCCGCCCAGCGGGATGGCCGCGTTGAAGAGGGCGTTGACGAAGCCGCGCCGCGCGCGCGGGAAGAGGTCGGAGACCATTGCGGTGGCGGTGGGACCGTAGGAGGCCTCACCGATGCCCACCAGCGCGCGGGCAGTGAAGAGCTGCCCGTAGGAGCGGGCGAACCCGGAGAGGAACGTCGCCGCGCCCCACATGCCGACGCCGACGGCGATGAGACGATGGCGAGCCACCCGGTCTCCCAGCACCCCCAGCGGGATCGAGCCGATAAGGTAGAGGATCATGAACGCGGAGGCGAGCCAGCCGAGCGCGGTGTCCGACAGTCGGAAGTCCTCCTGGACAAGCGGGAGCACGCCCGAGATGACTTGGCGGTCGACGTAATTGAACAAGTTAATCGTGAACAGCACTCCGAGCGCGTAGCGTGCGCGACCCGGTGAGACCGCCGGGACTCGTTCAGCGCTCATGCCATCGAAAGCTCGGCCCTCTATCGTAGCACACGACACCGGCCGAAGGCGCCGAGCGTTGACGACGCTGGAGCCCTGCCGTAGCATGCAGGGCGACATGGCCACGGCGCGGCGCGGTGATCTCCTGACCGTGGACGTGACCGACCTGGCGTTCGGAGGCGAGGGGGTCGCGCGGGCCGGTGGCTACGTCGTGTTCGTCCCCGGCGGCGTGCCCGGCGACCGCGCCGACGTCCGGCTCACGCAGGTGCGCCCGCGATTCGCCCGGGGCACGATCGAGCGGCTCGATCGCGCCTCGGATCTTCGCACCGAGCCCCCATGCCCGTACTTCGGGCGATGCGGCGGCTGCCGGCTCCAGCACGTCCGCTACGAGGCACAGCTCGAGTTCAAGCAGCGCCAGGTGGTCGACTGCCTGGCGCGGCTGGGCGGGCTCGGCGACGTCCCGGTGTCCCCGATCCTGGGCGCCCCGGAGATCTACGGCTACCGCAACAAGATGGAGTTCACGTTCGCCGAGGTCGACGGCCAGCCCGTGGTGGGGCTTCACGAGGCGGAGCGCTACGACGCGATCCTCGACGTCGAGCGCTGCCTACTCCAGTCCGAGGGGATGAACGCCGTCCTTGCCGAGGTGCGCGCATTCGTGCGCGAGCGCCGCTGGAGCATCTACCGGCAGGAGACCGAGGAGGGGCTGCTGCGCTTCCTGATGCTCCGCGAGGGGGGGCTGACCGGCGACGCCATGGTCAACCTCGTCATGGCCTCGCCCGACGTGCCGACCGCGCGGGCACTCGCCGAACGTCTCCGGGCGCGGTGTCCCCACGTGACTTCGGTCGTCCTGAACGTGAACCCCAAGAAGGCCGCCGTCGCGGTCGGCGTCGAGGAGCATCCGATCGCCGGCAACGAGACAATCCGCGAGCGGCTCGGTGACCTCGTCTTCTCGATCTCGGCCAACTCCTTCTTCCAGACCAACACCCGGCAGGCGGAGCGCCTGTTCGGGATCGTGGCGGACTACGCCGGGCTCACCGGCCAGGAGACCGTGCTCGACCTCTACGCGGGGACCGGAGCGATCAGCCTGCTTCTCGCCCGCCAGGCGCGGATGGTCTACGGCATCGAGCTCGTGCCGGCCGCCATCGAGGACGCCGCGCGCAACGCCCGGGAGAACGGCATCACGAACTGCACCTTCCTCCCCGGCGAGGTGCGCCACGTGCTCCCCGAGCTGCTGGCGCGCGGCGTGCGGGCGGACGTGGTGGTCGCTGATCCGCCCCGCGCGGGGTTCCACCCGAAGGCGCTCCGGAGCCTCGCCACGCTCGCCGCCCGACGGATCGTCTACGTCTCCTGCAACCCCGGAACGCTCGCGCGGGACCTCGCGACCTTGTGCGCGGGCGGCTACCGGATCACGACGGTCCAGCCCGTCGACATGTTCCCGCACACGCCGCACATCGAGGTCGTCGTCCGTCTCGAGTGCTCCGCCTGAAAGACGGGCGCGAGCGACGCGGCGAGCGCCGGACGATCGCGGCCGGGTGCGCCCGGCATCTCTTGGATCGATGCTCAGGGGCCTCCGGACGCTCCCGGCGGGATGCGGCTGCGCGCGTGCCGGGCGAGCCGGGCCAGGCCGGTCGCCACCAGACTGAGGCCGAGCGCGGCGATGCCGGCGTCTCCCGCCGGGCGGCCGAGGCTGGCGTCGAGAGCGACCCCCAGGACAGCGAGTCCGGCGACGAGGCCGACCCCCCAGGCCGCGGCCCGGAGTGTCCTTGCCCTGAGCGAGGCCGCTTCCGTCCAGGCCGCGAGCCCGAGCCACGCGCCGACGGCGTCCACGACCACGTCGGCCAGGGAGGGCACGCGGCTCGGCTCCAGCCCTTGACGCAGCTCGTCTAGGCCACCGTAGGCGGTGGCGAAGACGAAGGCCGCCGTCACCGCGCGCGGCCACGGCGTGAGACTCCGGTGCCAGAGGACGGCGAGGATCCCGAACTCTGTGAGGTGCCCGAGCTTTCGGAGTCCGAAGTGGATCCCGTAGAGAGTGGCGGGGCTGGCCCACGGCATGAGGGGGCCGAGGACCGCCAGCACCCACGGACCGGTCCGGTCGCCTGACAGAAGGCTCGAGGAGCCGAGCGTGATGAGGCCCATCCAGAGGAGCGGCGGGAGGAAGCGTGCCGGGCCGTGATGGGCGAAGGGACGGGGTGTGGTCGGCATCACCTGCGTCTTATTGAACCGCGGCGTCCGAACATTGACAATGTTTGCGCGCGACTCCTAAGATGGCGCCGAGATGGCGGGGCCCGGGGGACCGCGCGTCGACCTCGCCGAGCTGATCGACCGCCTCGTCTCCGAATCCGGGGGGGCCGTGACGGCCCTTCGTCGTTTCCCCGCCCGGGCCGCGCAGACGGTCCCGATTCCCGACGCGATCGACCCCCATCTGGCGGACGCGCTCAGGGCGCGGGGGATGGAGGCGCTGTATACGCATCAAGCCCGCGCCCTGGAGCTCCTCGGCAAGGGCGGCCACTGCGTCGTGGTGACGCCGACGGCCTCCGGCAAGACGCTCTGCTACAACCTGCCGGTCCTCCAGGCGCTTCTGACCGAGCCGGCGACGCGCGCCCTCTATCTCTTCCCCACCAAGGCGCTCGCGCAGGACCAGCTGGCGGAGCTGGAGGAGCTGGCGCGGGCGCTGCCGGAGCTGCGGATCCACACCTACGACGGGGACACGCCGCAGGACGCGCGGCGCGCCGTTCGGGCCCGCGCCAACGTGGTGCTGACGAACCCGGACATGCTCCACTCGGGGATCCTGCCGCATCACACGAAGTGGATCGGGCTCTTCCAGAACCTGCGCTACGTCATCATCGACGAGCTCCATACCTACCGGGGCGTCTTCGGCAGCCACCTGGCCAACGTGCTCCGCCGGCTCCAGCGGATCTGCCGGCACTACGGGGCGGCCCCCCAGTTCATCTGCACGTCGGCCACGATCGCCAATCCGCAGGAGCTCGCCGAGCGGCTCGTCGGGTCGCCGGTGGGCCTCGTCGCGGAGAACGGCGCGCCCGCCGGCGAGAAGGTCGTCGTCTTCTACAACCCGCCGGTCGTCAACGCGGAGCTCGGGATTCGCCGGCCGTACCTGAAGGAGGCGAGCCGGCTCGCCACGCCTTTCCTTCGGGCCCGGGTGCCGACCATCGTCTTCACGGGGAGCCGGCTGGCGGAGGAGGTCGTCCTGACCGACCTCAAGGCCGCGGTCGAGCGGCCGCCGGCGTTCACGGACGTGATCCGCGGCTACCGCGGCGGGTACCTCCCGAACCGGCGCCGCGAGGTCGAGCGGGGGCTCCGCGCGGGGGACGTCCTGGGCGTCGTGTCGACCAATGCGCTCGAGCTCGGTATCGACATCGGTCGGCTCGACGTGGCGATGCTGGCCGGGTATCCGGGCACGGTGGCCTCAACCTGGCAGCAGGCGGGCCGGGCCGGGCGGCGGACCGGGCTCTCGGCCGCGGTCCTGGTGGCGTCCTCCGCCCCCCTCGACCAGTTCATCGTCACGCATCCCGACTACTTCTTCGGCGCGCCGCCGGAGCATGGGCTGATCAACCCCGACAACCCCTACGTGCTGGTGAGCCACCTCAAGTGCGCGGCGTTCGAGTTGCCGTTCGCCGCCGACGAGCCCTTCGGGGCGGAGGACGTCGGACGCTACCTCCGCCTGCTCGAGGAGGAGGGGCTGCTCCACCAGACGGCCGGTCGTTACCACTGGACGAGCGAGAGCTACCCGGCGGACCACCTCTCGCTCCGGAGCGTGGCGAGCGACAACTTCGTCGTGATCGACACGATCCACCAGACGCTCGAGCGGGTCGAGAGCATCCGGCGGCTCACCCGGAAGCGCGAGGTGATCGCCGAGGTCGACTGGAGGAGCGCCTTCGCCATGGTTCATCCGAAGGCGATCTACCTCATCGAGGGCCAGCAGTACGAGGTCCAGGAGCTTCGGTTCCGCGAGGACGAGGAGAAGGTCGCCTACGTCAAGCGCGTTCAGGTCGACTACTTCACCGACGCGGTGACGGCCAAGGGAGTGTGGGCCCTCGACCGATTCCAGACCGCGGCCACGGGCGGGGCCGCGTGCGGGCGTGTCGAGCAGGGCGAGCTCTTGGTCGCCGAGCAGGTCGTCGGCTTCAAGAAGATCAAGTTCGACACGATGGAGAACGTGGGCGCGGGCGAGGTCGAGCTCCCCCAGCAGGAGATGCAGACCGCGGGGCTCTGGCTCACCATCCGCCCGGAGGTGCTGGCGGCGATCTCGCCGGACCGTGACGCGCTCGTCGACGGCCTGCGAGGCCTGGCGTACCTCCTCCATCACTTGGCGCCGCTCTTCCTCATGTGCGACGTGCGGGACCTCGGCTCCTGGCTCGGCGATGCCGCCCCGCCCGACCCGGACCGCGACGCGCCGCAGGGCCCGCGGGTCCTCACCACCGAGCGAACGCGCGCCCGCCTCCTTGCCGCGGAGCGGTTCGAGCCCACCGTCTACCTCTACGACAGCCAGCCGGGCGGCGTCGGGCTCACGGAGTGCCTGTTCGACCTCGTCGCCCCGCTGCTCGCGCGGGCCCGCGAGACGCTCCAGGCGTGCTCCTGCCGCGCCGGCTGCCCGTCGTGCGTGGGGCCGGTGAACGAGGTTGGCCGCCGGGCGAAGCCCATGGCGGTCGCGTTCCTCGACCGCCTCGTCGGCTGAGAGACCGTGGAGCCATTCGCCCCGTGACCCTGCCCACCACCTCGGACCAGCGGCCCCGCGCGGGCGCCGTCGTCGATCGGGACCTTGAGTTGGAGCGGCTCCGTGTCCGCCTCCAGCGGCTGGCGACCCATCACGCAGTCGAGCGCACGCCCCCCGCGGATCCCGTGACGCTTGAGGCTCTTCCCACGCCCCATGGGCCGGCGCTCCGCCGAGTCGAGATGGTGCGGGTGCCGTCGGGCATCGCGGATGCGGATCTGCCGGCTCCCGGGACGGTCTTCCTCGACACGGAGACGACGGGTCTCGCGGGCGGGACCGGAACGTACGTGTTCCTCGTCGGGCTCGCGACGTGGACGACGGCGCGCTCGCTGACCGTGACCCAGTACTTCCTGGGGGATCTCGGCGCCGAGGCGGCGTTCCTCCACGCGGTGCGCGAGGCCGTCGCGGAGGCGCGCGAGCTGATCACCTTCAACGGGCGTACTTTTGACCTGCCGCTCCTCGAGACCCGGTACCTCCTCGCCCGGGCGACCTGGTGGGGCGCGGAGCTCCCGCACCAGGACCTCTACCCCGTCGCGCGAGCCCTCTGGCGCGGGCGCGCCGCGGACTGCCGGCTCTCGACCCTGGAGGGGGCGCTGCTCGGGCTCGACCGCGGCGACGACCTGCCCGGCGCCCTCGTGCCCCAGGTCTACTTCCGTTATCTCCGCACCCGCGATCCGGGGCCACTGCCGCGGATCTTCCGGCACAATCGCTGGGACCTGGTCGCCCTCGCCGGCCTCCACGCGCGGGCAGCCGCCCTTCTCGATGGTCCGGACCCGCGCCACGATCCCCTGGAGTGGATGGGAGCGGGGCGCTGGCTCGAGCGCCGGGAGCCCGACCGGAGCGCGCGCTTCTACGAGGCGGCCCTCCGTGCGGGTCTCCCCGTCACGCACGAGCCCGGTGTCGCCTGGCGGCTCGGCTGGCTCTGGCGGCGGGCGGGGCGGATTGCTGAGGCCCGGGTCCTCTGGGCGGAGACGGTGGCGCGCGCCGAGCGCCCCCCGCTCCGGCTCCTCATCGACCTCGCGAAGCTCCACGAGCACCATGCGCGCGACTACGGGGCCGCGCTCGACCTGACACGGGCTGCCCTCGCAGCCGCCGAGGCCTGGGACCTGGCGGGCGACGGCCTCGTGGACGCGCTCGAGCGTCGGGCGCACCGACTGACCCGACGGTTGGCCCGCGCCGCGCCGCCCGCGGCCGCGCGGGTCAGCGCCGCCCGAGCCTGATCGCGGCCGCCGGCCTCGCCGGCTGGCGGGCCCGCCCCCTAGCCGTCTTCGACGAGGGGGAAGGCCACCACGTGAAGCAGGTTCGCCACGACGCGGACCCGCGTCCCCACGGGATAAAGGGTCGTCGACGGCTGGACGGCGTGGACACGCGCCCCCGAGGTCAGCCGGAGCCGGTAGAGGTGCTCGTCCCCGTGGAACTGCCGGCCCACGACTACGACGTCGCCCTCCGGATGGGGGATGAAATCGATGTCGTCGGGACGGATCATGATGTCGACCGCCTGACCGGGTGCCAGCTCCGGCGGGCGGGCCAGCGTCCCCAGCTCGGATACGATTCCGTCCTCGGTGACCATCGACCGCAGGAAGTCCGCGGCCCCCACGAACTCGGCGACGAACCGGGATCCGGGCCGGTGGTAGAGCTCGTAGGGCGGCGCCACCTGCTCGAGTCGCCCCGCGTTCAGGACCCCGACGCGATCGGCCAGTGCGAAGGCCTCCTGCTGGTCGTGGGTGACGAACACGGCCGTGGTCCGGCTGGCCCGGAGGATCTTGCCGATCTCCTCGCGCATCTCCGCCCGGAGGTCGGCGTCGAGGTTCGAGAAGGGCTCATCGAGCAAGATTAGCGACGGGGCGGGGGCGAGGACACGGGCGAGCGCCACACGCTGCTGCTGCCCACCCGACAGCTCGTGGGGATACCGCCGCTCGAACCCGACCAGGCCGACGAGCTCCAGCACCTCCTGCACGCGTCGGCCCCGCGGAACGCGCGCGAGATGCGCGAGCCCGAAGGCGACGTTGGCCTCGACGGAGAGGTGGGGGAACAAGGCGTAGTCCTGGAAGACAACGCCCACGCCCCGCGCCTCGGGCGGCACGGCCAGGCCGGGTCCCGAGACCGGGGCCCCGGCGATCTCGATGACGCCCGCGTCGGGGGCCTCGAAGCCAGCCACCAGGCGGAGCGTCGTGGTCTTGCCGCAGCCTGAGGGCCCGAGGAGCGCCAGCACCTCGCCGGGCACGACGGTGAGGGAAAGGCCGTCCACGGCGGGCGGGGCGCCCGTGGCGAACCGCTTGGTGACGCCCTCCAGGCGGAGGAGGCTCACGGCGAAGGCCGCCCCGCCCCGGTGGCCCGCATCGCGAGTGCGACCGGCCCGAGGCCGACGAGGACGAGCGCGAGCGCGGGGACCGCGGCCTCGACCCACAGCGACTCCGCGGTCCGCCGCCAGATGACGACGGCCAGCGTCTCGAGGCCGAAGGGCCGCAGGAGCAGCGTGGCCGGCAACTCCTTCATCACGTCGACGAAGACGAGGGTCAGGGCGGCGAGGAGCCCGCGGCGGGCCAGCGGCAGGTGGATCATTCGGAGCGTCCGCCAGCCCCGGGCGCCGAGCGAGCGGGCCGCTTCGTCGAGACTCCGTGGAATCCGCGCGAGAGTCGCCTCGACGCTCTGGCTGCCGACCGCCAGGAACCGGACGAGGTAGGCGAAGAGCAGGCCCGCCACCGAGCCGGTCAGGATGAGGCCCGGCACGACGCCGGTCAGCAGCTCGAGCCCCGCCGCGAGCATCCGGTCGAGCCAGGACAGCGGGTGAAGGACGCCCACCGCGATGACCGCGCCCGGCAGGGCATACCCGAGTCCGGCCAGGCGCGTGGCCGCCACGACGAGCGGCGTCGGCTGGCGTCGCAGCGCGTATGCGAGCAAGAGGGCCACGGCCGTGACCACGAGGGCGGCGCCCCCGCCGAGCGCCAGACTCTGGCCGAGGGCTCGTCCAAAGCCGTCGGGCACCCGGTCCCTTCCGACCGCCTGGATGGCCCAGAGCGCGAGCTGGCCGACGGGCAGCCCGAAGGCCAGGCCGAGCGTGCCAGTGCACAGCAGGGTGGCGCCCAGCGCCCGGACCCCCCGGAGGTGGAGCCGCAGAGGGGGGCGCGCCGGACGGCGCGCGTGCGTGAAGCGGGCGCGTCCTCGCGAGAGGCGCTCGAGCGCCAGGAGGCCCCCGGCCACCCCGAGGAGAAGCGCGGCCAGCTGGGTCGCCGCCGCGCGATCAAACATCCCGTGCCACACGCGGTAGATCGCCTCGGTCAAGGTGCGGAAGCTGAACGTCGCGACCGTGCCGAAGTCCGCCAGCGCCTCCATGCACGCGAGGACTGTGCCCGCGGCGAGCGCGGGGCGCGCCAAGGGGAGGGTCACGCCGAATAGGATCGCCATTCGCGACCGGCCGAGGCTGCGCGCGCTCTCGAGGAACTCTGGCGCCTGCTCGGCGAGGGCGGCTCGGCCGAGCGTGTACACATAGGGGTAGTAGACGAGCGTCATCATGAGCGCCACGCCCCAGCCGGAGCGGAGGTCGGGAAGCCCCGCCTGGGGGCCGAACCAGCCGCGGAGGGCCGTCTGGACCGGACCCGCGTACTCGAAGAGGCCGAGGAAGACGAAGCCGATGACGTAGGCCGGGAGCGCGAGCGGCAAGGCTAGCGCCCACTCGAACACGCGTCGGCCCGGGAACTCGCACGTCGCGACGAGCCAGGCCAGGGTCGTCCCGAGGACGAGAACGCCCAGGCCGACCGCGACGACCAGCGCCGCCGTATTGAGGAGAAGCTCCGGGAGCTGCGTCCGCCAGAGATGCGCCCAGACCGCCCACGCGGGACGGGTGAGCGACCAGACCACGGTCAGGATCGGGAGACAGACGATGCCGGCGACCGCGAGGGTCGCCACGGACCAGGGCCACCAGCGCCGTGACCGGGGGGCGCCCCCCCCGCCGGCCCCTGGCCATCGGGACATGTACGGCGAGCCGCTAGCGGTACCCGGCGCGGTCCGCGAGCTTCGTCGCGGCGGCCTGGAACTCGCCGGCGGCGGCGACGTTGATGTCATCCATCTTGAAGGGACCCCACTGGACCAAGAGTGGCTGCGGCGGGACCTGCGGGTTGGCGGGGTACTCGAAGCTCGCCTCGGCCCAGACCGCCTGCGCCTCGGGCGACGAGAGGAACGCGAGGAACTTGATGGCCTCGGCGCGGTGCTTGCTCTGGGCAATCACGCCGGCTCCGGAGATGTTCACATGCACGCCGGGGCCGGTCTGGTCGGGCCAGAAAGGGCGAACGGGCAGGCTGGGATCCTTGGCCAGGGCCCGCCCCAGATAGTAGGTGTTGGTGACCCCGACGTCGCACTGCCCGGCGGCGATCGCCTCCAGGATCTTCGCGTCTCCGTTGATGAGGGTCGGGTGGTTGGCGACCCAGCCGCGGACGATCTCCTCCGTCCTGGGCTCCCCGTAGCGCTTGATCATGGTCGCGAGCAAGGACTGGTTGTAGATGTGGGTCGAGCTGCGGAGGCACAGGCGGCCCTTCCACTTGGGGTCCCCCAGCGCCGCGTAGGTCGAGAGATCCTCCGGCTTCACGCGGGTCGTGTTGTACATGATGGTCCGGGCCCGCACGGCCAACGCCACCCAGCGCCCCTGCGGATCCCGCAGGTGAGCCGGGATGTTCGCTGCTAGCTCGGGCGAGTCGACGGGCGCCAGGTAGCCCGCGCGCGCGGCGTTCCACAGGTTGCCGGCGTCGACGGTGATCAGGAGGTCGGCCGCGGTGCGGTCACCCTCGGCCTTGAGCCGCTCGAAGAGCTCGGCGTCACTCGCGTGGAAGATCTTGAGCGCGATGCCGGTCTTCTTCGTGAACGCCTCGAAGGCAGGCTCCTTCGGATAGTGCCGCGACGAGTACAAGAGTAGCTCAGCCGCGGGGGCGGGCGAGGCGACGACGGCCACCACGAGCGCGGCGGCGATGGCCAGGGCCGGCCCCGCGGCCCGAATCCCCAAGAGGCGCGGCATGCGGTTCTCCTCGTAGGCGCCAAGGCCGGAGCGTGCCAGAGGTCAGCACACCGCGGGTCCCGCGCCGGCCTGCGGTTGCGTCGCGCCGGGCCCCGTGACTATAATTTCAGCCGGACGCGACGATGAGAATTAGGTATCCCTAACATGCCGAGTGTGTCAAGCCGAAAATCCGGCTCGCGCCGCTCCCGGCGGGGTCCGACCACGGCCTCGACCGAGGACTACCTCGAGGGGATCTACGACCTGATGGGCAGCGGTGGCCCGGTGTTCGGCGCCCGCTTGGCCCGCCACCTCAAGGTCTCGCCGCCCGCCGTCACGGAGGCCCTCCAGCGGATGGCCCGAGACGGTTACCTCCGAGTCGGGCCCGGCAAGCACATCGTGTTCACGAAGCGTGGCCGCACCCTAGCCGAAGTGATGGCCCGGCGGCACCGCCTGCTCGAGCGCTGGCTGACGGACATCCTCGGGCTCGACTGGATGGACGCGCACGAGGAGGCGCACCGCCTCGAGCACGCGCTGTCACCCCGGGTCGAGGACCGTCTGGCGACGATGCTCGGCATGCCCAGCACGTGTCCCCACGGCAACCCCATCCCCGGCATGACGCCCCGACCGGGGACGCGGCCGTTCCCACTCGATCAAGCGCCGGAGGGCGCCACGGTCACGGTCGAGCGGATCACCGAGGAGGCGGAGGCCGACCGGAAGCTCCTCGAGCACCTCTGGAGAAACGGCGTCCGTCCCGACACGCGCCTCACCGTGCAGGAGATCGCACCCTGGGCCGGTACGATCACGACGGTCACCGAGGGGCGGACCGTCGTCCTGGGACTCGGGGCCGCCGCGAAGATCTGGGTCTACAAGCCGAAGTAGCCTCGGGCGCCGAGCGGCCGGCTCGGTCAGCCCCCCAGCACCGCAGGATTCACAGGATGGGCCGGTCGTCGGCCCTCTAGGACGGCCAGCGCGTCCTCCACGGCCATCGTCGCCATCCGGAGGCGTGTCTCCTTGGACGCCGACGCGATGTGCGGGGCCAGCACGGCGTTCGGACACTCGAGCAGGTCCGGATGCACTCGGGGCTCCTCCTCGTAAACATCGAGGCCCGCCCCGGCGATCCATCCCTCGCGGAGTGCTCGGACGAGCGCGGTCTCGTGGACCACCGGACCGCGCGCGGCGTTGACCAGGTAGGCCGTGGGCTTCATGAGCCGGAGCGCCCGCTCGTCGATGTAGTGGTGGGTCTCGGGTAGCAGCGGCACGTGGAGCGTGACGAAGTCCGCCTCGCGGAGCACGGTGTCCCGGTCGCAGTAGATCACGCCCAGATGGCGCTCGGCCTCGGGGTCGCGGAGGGCGTCATGATAGAGCACGCGCATGGCGAAGCCCTGGGCGCGCCGCGTCACGGCTCGCCCGATGCGGCCGAGACCGAGGATCCCCAGCGTCTTGCCGTGGATGTCGCCGCCCAGCAGGAGCATGAGCCCCCACTCGGTGAACTTGCCGGCGCGCGTGAAGGCGTCCGCCTCCGCGACGCGCCGGGCGGTGGCGAGCAGCAGGGCCCAGGTGAAGTCGGCCGTGGTCTCGGTCAACACCCCGGGGGTGTTGGTCACCACGATGCCGCGCCGGGTGGCGGCGTTCACGTCGATGTTGTCGTATCCCACGGCCACGTTCGCGACGACGCGAAGCCGGGGCGCCTGCGCCAGGAGCACCTCGTCGATCGTGTCGGTCAGGAGGCACACGAGTCCGTCGGCGTCCCGGAGCTGGACCCCGAGCTCGTGGGCGTCGAGCCGGCGGTCCTCTGCCGGCAACCGAACGGCGGCCCGGGCCCGCGCGAGGGTGAGGGCCTCCTCCGGGAGGTGACGTGAGATGAGGAGGATCCCCGGCATGCGGCGACTCCTTTCGAGCTCCCGAGACCGTCCGGCCGACTTCACCTCGTCGACCATGATCTGTAAACGTATGGAATAACTGCCGTTTCACGATCAGTTGCCGACTTCGACTCCTGAAGGCTCACCCGGGTGGGCCTCCCCGGGGTTGACCGGGACGCCGGGCGCCGCTATATTAGCACTCGCTCGAGGTGAGTGCTAACGGTGACTTGTTGGCATCCGGCGTACCGCCGGTCGTACAACCCAGTTCAAGTTCCAGCTCAGAAGGAGGCACAGACCATGCCGACCGCAACCAAGGTCAAGCTTCGCCCGCTCCACGACCGTATTCTCGTCAAGCGCCTCGAGGAGCAGGACGAGAGGCACGGCAGCATCATCATCCCGGATACCGCCAAGGAGAAGCCGCAGGAGGGTAAGGTCATCGCCGTCGGCAACGGGAAGGTGACCGACGAAGGCAAGAAGCTCCCACTCGACGTCAAGGCGGGCGATCGCATCCTGTTCGGCAAGTACTCCGGCAGCGAGGTCAAGATCGACGGCGACGAGTACCTCATCCTGCGGGAAGAGGACGTCCTCGGGATCCTCGACTAGCCCCCTGGCCCAGGCCACTGACGAGAAGCCAAGAACTCAAGGAGGAACGTGTCCATGCCCAAGCAGCTCCTGTTCAACACCGAGGCGCGTGCGGCGCTCCTGCGCGGGGTCAACATCATGGCGGAGGCCGTCAAGGCCACGCTGGGCCCCAAGGGACGCAACGTCGTCATCGACAAGAAGTTCGGCAGCCCAACCATCACCAAGGACGGCGTGACCGTCGCGAAGGAGGTCGAGCTCAAGGACCCCTATGAGGAC
>Ga0114129_10007537_pt1 | contig 15495 bp, 15 predicted proteins | sample RhiMetdeltSRZDD1_FD_80071 | JGI IMG/M metagenome (GOLD analysis project Ga0114129, IMG submission 80071) | Populus rhizosphere microbial communities from Tennessee, USA - Rhizosphere MetaG P. deltoides SRZDD1 (version 2) (version 2) | ecosystem: Host-associated > Plants > Roots > Rhizosphere >...
GTAGGTCGCGCTCGCGCCCTGGACAACGCTCTGTGCGGGCGGGCTCGCGCTGATGGAGAAGTCATCGGCGACGGGCGCCGTGACCGTGAGGCTCACGCCGGTCGTGTGCGTCGTCGGCGGCGATGTATAGGTGCCGGTGATGACCAGCCCGACCGTCCCCGACGGCGTGGCGGTCGACGTCGCAACGGTGAGGACCGAGCTGCCGCCGGCGTTGACGGATGCGGGATCGAAGGTCCCCGTCGCGCCCGCGGGCAGTCCGCTGACGGCCAGGCTCACCGGTCGGGGTGAACCCAACACGGTCTGCGTGGTCACGGTGTAGGTGGTGCTCTGACCCCGAACGACCGTCTGGCTCCCCGGGGTCGCACCGATCGTGAAGTCGTTACGCCGGAAGCTCGCGATGTCGTGTGCACGCTGCTGCGCTTCCGCTTTCGCGCGCGCAAAGATCGCCTGGTCGAGCGCCCGATAGGGCAGCCCCGCCGGTGGTCCGTTCCGCGTGATGGGGAGAGAGTGGCTGCTGTCGAGACGCGATCCGACCGAGGGGATCGGCCTTCTCGCGTTCGTGGACGCTGTCGGAGACCATGGTGCCGCACTGGCTGGCTGGGACGCCGCCGCCACAGCGACCGTGACCAGCGCGACCATGACTGCCCTGAATCCGCGCATCTAAGGCTCCCTTCCTCTGGGCGCGGATGGGCGACCGTTCCCCGCCGGTCACCACTGGTCCGGCCCGCCCGATCCGGATTAGTAATGCCGGGCGGCACCGTGTCAAGGTCGGCCATTGGGATTGATGGCGCCCAGACACGGCCCGGCCCTTAGTCCTAGGTCAGCCGTACCTGAAAAGGCGGCCGTCCCTTACGAGGACGGCCGCTTTCAGTGCACCGCGAGGCGAGCGGATTTACGCCGTCGACATGCTCGTGCGACCCATGAACGCCGCGTAGAGCGCCCACGCGCCAACGACGAGGTGCAGCAGGTTGTCCGCCGGACTCTCGAGGTTCGCGAGACCGAAGGTGTTGGGCTCGGGCTGACCGTTGACGACGAAGCCATAGACGCCGAAGAAGAGTGCGACGACGCCGACCACGGCGACGAGCCACTTCTGCATCGCCGCGTCCGTGAGCAGGTACGAGGCCGCGATCGCGACGACGCCCAGACCGATGTGTGCGACGTTCTCGCCGGTGTCCAGGTAGAACCACGGCGTGTTCGCCTTGGTGAAGACCGGCAGCAAGCCGACGACGCCGAGGATCACGAGGATCGCGCCACCGAACTGAAGGAATTGCTTGGGATTCATACGCCCCCTCCTCTCTCTTAGACCGCAGGCCGCGCCCATTTTCCCGCGGATCGGCGACGACCTCCGGGGTTTGCAGTGAGTTACGAAGGGAACACCCCTGCTGGATCTCCGTCGACCGGTCTTCCCTTCCGGAGCGCTCTCGTGATCCGCTGACCCGTGCGACCTCGTAGGTAGCGGCCGGATCACACCATCAGCGTCTTTCGGGAGGAAGGCATGACACGCAATTCGCGACGCACGCTTCTCAAATCCGCCGCGGCCGGGGCCGCCGCGATCGGACTCGTCGGCGCAGCCCGCGGTCTGACCGGCGCGACGGTCTCGGCCAAGGGCTCCATCGAGACCAGCTCCGCGCCCCTCGTCGCCTACGTGAGCGACGCCCGGAAGGGCGAGATCGTCGTCATGGTCGGCACGCATGAGATCGTGCGCCGCGACGCCGCGCTCGTCGCCCGCCTCGTCGCCATCGCGAAGGAGGCTAGCGATGTCGTCGCATCGTGAGGCCCCCGAGATCTCCAAAGACCCGGTCGCGGACAACACCGACGTCTATGCCTTTGTCGACCCCAATGACCCGACAAAGGTGAACCTCATCGCCAACTACATCCCGTTCGAAGAGCCGGCCGGTGGCCCGAACTTCTTCCAGTTCGGGGACGACGTCCTCTATGAGATCAAGATCGACAACGACGGCGACGCGCGCGCCGATGTGGTCTACCAGTTCCGCTTCAAGACGCGCATCACGAACCCCGCGACGTTCCTCTACAACACCGGGCCGATCACGTCCCTCACCGACCCGGCGTGGAACCTTCGTCAGAAATATTCGGTCACGCGCATCAGCGTGGGACACAACGATGAGGATGACGAGGATGAGCGCGAGCGGCGCGTGCTCGACGCGGACCTCGCGAGCCCGCCGGTGCGCATCGGCCCACGCTCGACCCCGGACTATCCCGCGCTCGCGAACGCAGCGATCCATTCGCTGAACGGCGGGGTGAAGGTCTTCGCGGGCCAGCGCGACGAGGGCTTCTTCGTCGACGTCGGGTCGATCTTCGACCTCGGCGCGCTCCGCCCGTTCCAGAACCTGCACCTCCTCCCGCTCCCGCCGATGGCCGGGAAGGACGGGACCAAGGGCTTCAACGTCCACACCATCGCCCTACAGGTGCCGAAGACCGAGCTGACGCGCGGCAACTCCGTGCCGCTCGACGTGTTGGACTCGAAGTCCGTCATCGGCGTGTGGGCGACCGCCAGCCGGCAACGCGGCAAGATGCACGGCGACGACGGCGGCTCGTCGTCTGCGGGCTCCTGGGTACAGGTCTCGCGCCTAGGCAACCCGCTCATCAACGAGGTGATCATCCCCATGTCCAAGAAGGACGGGTGGAACGGCCGCGAGCCGCGTCGCGACGCGGACTTCGCCGCGTATTACCGCGATCCCGAGCTCCAGAATCTCCTGCCGATCTTGTATCCCGGCGTGTTCCCCAACCTTGCCGCGCTGCTGACGCAGCCGGCGTCGAGCCGCTCGCGCGATGACCTCGTCGCGATCCTCGCTACCGGGATCCCGAAGGGCGTGATCCCCGGCTTCCAGAACTTCACCGGACCGCGCATCGCGGACATGCTCCGTCTCAACCTCGCGATCCCGCCGGCCTCGACCCCGAGCCAGTTCGGCCTTCTCGGTGGAGACACGGCGGGCTTCCCGAACGGACGGCGGGTCGCCGACAACGTGGTGGCGATCGAGCTCCGCGCCGTGGCCGGTGTGACTCTGCCGCTCGTGCGGCCAAGCTTCTCCGCCGACGGCGCAGCGTCGCTGCTGACCGACGGCACGTCGAACGAGCAGCCGTACCTCCCGGTGTTCCCGTATCTCGCACACCCGCACGAGGGGTACGAGCACAGCCACGACTAGCGACCCCTCCGTGTCGCGTGCGCCGCGCGGGCCGCTCCGGTCCGCGCGGCGCGGCGCGCCCGCCGCTACGTCTTTCCGGCCAGTACGATCGCGCCCGTCGGCGCATCGACGCCGCCGCTGCGCTCGAGCGTCACCGCGACGGTGTCACCGCTCGAGAGTGGCGTGGTCAGGACGAGCGTGCGCACGCCGCGCTCGTCCGTCAGGCCCGCGGCGAGCGGCCGCTCACCCCGCACGACCCACGCCTCCCACGTCTTGCCGGACGGCGGCGCGGGTAGGTCGAGGATGAGGTACGGCGCGGCGCCACTGGCCGGGATCACGAGAGAGCCGCGCACGCCGGCGACCTCGCCGGTCGGAGCGAGCGTCACCACTCGAGCGCCCGCGACATCCGAGAGCGCGCTCGCGTAGCGATCGCTGTCGTGCCGTGCGACGCCGTACGCGGCGAGCGAGATCGCGAGAAGCACTGCGAGCGCGACCGGGAAGGCGAGCGGCACCGGTCGGCGGAAGATGTCGAGCCATGACGACGACGGCGCGCGCCGCTGATCGCGCTCGAGGCGCGCGCGCTCGACGATCCGCTCGCGCAGGCCCGCGGGCACGTCGCGCTCGGCCGTCGCCGCGATCTCGAACGCGGCCTCTTCCAGAGCGCGGAGCTCGGCGCGACAGGACGAGCAGCCGTCCAGGTGAACGCGGACGACGCGCGCCTCCTCGGCGTCCAGAGCTCCCACCGCGAGCGCGGCGAGGTTGTCGAGGGGATGGACGGTCATCGCCGCTCCTCCTGGAGCCATTCGCGCAACCGGGCCATCCCGAGACGCACCCGGCTCTTCACCGTGCCGAGCGGTGCGCCGGTCCGCTTCGCGATCTCGGTCTGCGAGAGCCCGGACCAAAACGCGAGGGCGAGCACCTCGCGCTGCTCCTGTGGGAGCGACGCGACGGCCGCGCGCACGCGCTGCGCGCGCAGACTCGCGATGACGCGGTCCTCGACGCGAAGGTCGTCGACGAGCGAGAGCGACTCGTCGATCACGGTCTCGCGGTCCATCCGGTTCCCCTTCGAACGCCGCCAGTCGATGGCCGCGTTGCGCGCGATCGCCAGGAGCCAGGTGCGTACCGAGCCTCGCTCGGGCCGGTACGCGGCCGCCTGGCGCCAGACCGAGTGGAACGCATTCTGGGCGACCTCCTCGGCCGACTCGGGGCTGCCGAGCATCCGGTAGATCACGCCGAACACGACGCGGCCGTAGTGGTCATACAGCTCGCCGAGGGCATCGGCGTCGCCGCCGGCCACTCGGGACATGAGCCGTCGATCTTCACCCGCCTGATCGGTGGCTACGAGATCATCGAAGGACACGGATCACCGCCACGGTCGCGAACAGTACGGTGCTCGTCGCTCGATACCTAGTTGACCGCCCCCGGCATCTATCTTTGGAGAGTTTTGCGACCTCTCGCGGGCCTGAGCCGACTCGCGGAAATGAGCCGACTCGCGGGCATGAGCCGACGCCGGTGGGTGCTGATCGTCGCGCTCGTTCTGTTCGGACTGCTCTGGCCACCGGTGCTGCGACCCGTCGGCCAGGCGGCGATCGTCCTCGCCGACATCTACAGCGAACAGCTCGTCGGCGCGAACCTCTCGCGCGTCGTGACACCCGAGCCGCGCGTCGTCGAGACGGAGGACCGCTTCGCCGATGTGCCGATGCGGGTCACGTTCTGGTCGCCGGGCTGGGGCGAGCAGCATCCGGCCATCCTGATCGTGCCGGGCGCCGCGCCGCGCGGCAACGACGAGCCCCTGCTCCGGAGCTTCGGTGTGACTCTCGCGCGCGCGGGGTACCTGGTGATGATCCCCGAGTTCCCGTTCCTGAAGGAAGGACGCTTCGAGCCGAGCGCGACCAAGCAGATCGACGCCGCGTTCGCTCGCGCGCGCACGCTGCCCGCGACGCAGGGACGCAACGTCGGCGCCTTCGGCGTGTCGGTCGGCGGCGGCATGCTGCTCGTCGCGGCCGGTCGCGAGCCGGCCCTGGCGAAGGCCGCGTTCATCGCGATCCTCGGCGGCTACTACGACATCGACACGTATCTCGCGAGCGTCGTGGGTCGGGAGCAGCCTTCCGACGGTCGGCTCGAGCCGTGGGGACCGAGCGCCGAGGCGCTCGAGCGACTACCGCGCGCGGCGGTCGACCTCGTACCCGCCGCCGATCGCGACGCGGTGCGCCGCGCGCTCGCGGCGACGTCGTATGACGAGGCGCTCGGACGTCTGCGCGCGCTCGGGCCGGGCGCGCGCGCCGCGTTCGACGCGGTCTCTCCGGAGATCGTGTGGCCAAAGATCGTCCCCCCGATCTACTGGATCCACGATCCGTTCGACACCTTCGAGCCGCTCGCGGAGGCCGAGGCCGCGCGCGCGGCATCGCGCGACGGTCACATGGTCCTGGTCGTGCCGCATCTCGTTCATCACGCCGCGCCCGCGGGCGAAGAGGCGAAGTCGGGGGGTCCGCTGTTCCTCGTCAGGGAGCTCTGGCTCCTGCTCACGTTCACCGTCGAGGTGCTGCAGCACGCCGGCTGATCGGACGCGTTCGGCGTCTATGATTTGGTCTTCAGGGGGTCCCCGAACGTGCCACCACTCGCCTCCAGCGCGCGCGCCCGCCTCCCCGACAGCGCCTTCGCGTACATCGACTCGCAGGGCCAGCGACGTCTCCCGATCAACGACGCGTCGCACGTGCGCAACGCGTTGGCGCGGTTCGAGCAGGTCGCCTTCGAGGACGACGCCGCCCGCGAACGCGCACGCCAGCGGCTGCTGCGCGCGGCGAAGAAGTACGGCATCGTCCCTCTCGGCTTCTTCGACGGCCAGCTGCGCAAAGAGCGCCAACAGACAGAGATCAAGGCGCGCGCGCGAAACATCGCGGGCCTGCCGCGCGGAACGGTCACGTTCCTTCTCACCGACATCGAGGGATCGACCGCTCTGTTGCGGCGGCTCGGCGACGAGTACGCGACCGTCCTGCGCGACACCCGAGCGCTCATCCGGAAGAGCGTGCGCGACGCCGGCGGCCACGAAGTGGACGCGCGTGCGGACGAGTTCTTCGCGGTGTTCCGCGAAGCCGCACCGGCGCTGGAGGCTGCGGTGGCGATACAGCGTGCGCTGCGGAAGCGCGAGTGGCCGGACGGCGTGGAGGTCTGCGTTCGCATCGGCATCCACAGCGGCCGCACGACGCTCAGCGAGAGCGGCTACGTCGGCATCGCGGTGCACACCGCGGCGCGCGTGTGCTCCGCCGGCCACGGTGGGCAGATCCTCTTGTCGTCGGCGGCTCACGAGCTGCTCGCGGTCGGTCGGGTCGAGGGCGTGACGTTCCGCAGCCTCGGCCGCTACACCCTGGCCGGCCTGACGGAAGGTGAGGCGCTGTTCCAGGTCGACGCGGCGGACCTCGACGTGCGGTTCCCGAAGCTGCGCGCGACCGCGATCCCCGCGCGGCGCTCCCTCTCGCGCATTCGCTGACTCGATGCCGCCGATCACCGGCATCGCGCACGTCGAGCTCAGCGTCAGCGATCTCGACGCCAGCGTTGCGTGGTATTGCCGCCTCCTCGGGGCGCGCGACGTGTTCCGCAATCGGAACGACGAGCGCGGGTTCAGCGCGTGCGCGATCGTCGAGCCGGCCTCGCGCACGGTGCTCGCCTTCACCCAGCACGATGTCGTCGAGGGCGGCGCCTTCACGCCGCGGCGACTGGGTCTCGATCACGTGTCGTTCGCGGTCCCGGATCGCGCTGCGCTCGAGGCGTGGCAGGCGCACCTCGACGATCTCGGCATCGCGTACGACGCGCTCGACGATCAGGGCTTCGCCGTAGCGCTGAATCTGCGGGATCCGGACGGCATCGCCCTCGAGTTCTACTTCCTCGAGAGACGCGGAACGCGCTAACGCGGCGCGGGCACTTCCACGGCGGCCACGCGTCGGCGACTTCGCTCGAACACGAGCTGCCGACCGTACCGGCTGTTCACCAGCGCCACTCCGCCGATGATGAGGGCCGTCCCGAGGATCATCCGTCCGTCGATCGGCTCTTGCAGGACCAGGAATCCGAGCACGATCCCGACAACGGGGAGCACATAGGCGACGAGCGCGGTGCGCGTCGCTCCCCAGCGACCCAGCAGGCGGAAGAACCCGAGGTACGCGAGACCGGAGCCGAGCAGTCCGAGCCAGACGATCGCGAATACACCCTCCGGACCCGGGCGCGCATCCCACGGATGCTCCAGGACGAGCGCGACCACCGCGGTCATGAGCGCGGCGAACGTGACCTGGAACGTCGCTGGGATCATCGGGTCAAGGCCGCGCACGTTGCGGCGCGAATACACCGCGCCCGCCGCGTAGCTGATCGACGACCCGACGAGCGCGAGATCGCTCAGGATGTTCGATCCCGTGCCGGTCAGCTCCCGGCTCGTGAGCACGACGACGCCGATGAACCCCACCACGAGGCCGACGACGCCGTTCACCCGCAGCGGCTCGTCGTGGATGAACAGCGGGGCGAGGATGGCGACGAACAGCGGCACGAGCGACGTGAGGACCGCGGCGAGGGCCGATTCGACGCTCTGCTCGGCCCAGGTGATGAGCAGGAACGGGATCGTGATGTTCACGAGGGCCATGACCAGAAGATGGCCGTAGACGCGCGCGTCGCTCGGTAGGCGCTTTCGCGCGAGCCGTGTGACCGTCCACAGCAGGGCCGCGCCGATGGTCAGTCGTAACGCGACCAGCGTGAAGGTGCCGAAGTCCTCCACGCCGATCTTGATGAAGAGGTAGCTGGATCCCCACATGAAACCGAGCGCGAGAAAGACCAGCCAGTCGGCGCGCGACGACCGCATGCGTTATTCCCCCGGCTCGGCGATGGCGCGTCGGGGTGGCGCCTCGCTCGCCGGCGCGCGGGCCGGCGCCTCACGCAGGAAGGCGACCATGACCGCCGCGATCGCGGCTGCGGCGATGCCGAACACGAAGGTGTTCGCGGTCGCGAGCGAGAAGGCGCGGTAGACCGCCGCGACGATGTCCGGCACGTACGGCTCGACCTGCGAGCGCGCGGCGGCCGGCACCCCGGCGAGGATCGCCTGGCCGATGTTCCCGACGCCGACGAGCTGACCGACCGCTCCGGCGGAGCTCGGGAAGGCAGCGATGATCTGTGGCGGGATCGGCGACGCGGCGAGCTGCCGCGGCAGCTCCTCGACGAGTCGAGTTCCGAAGATGGTGCCGGCGGCGGCCAGACCGACGCTGCCGCCGACCTGCTGGAAGAGTGTGAGGCTGCTGGTCGCGGTCCCGATCTGCCGCTGCGGCACCGCACCCTGCACGACGAGCGTGAAGATCGCGAACATCGGACCGACGCCGAGGCCGGTGACGAACATCCACGACCAGAGCAGCGGCAGGGGCGTATCGGCGCGCAGGTTCGAGAGGAGGAAGAGTCCGATCGCGAGGACGATCGCGGCTCCGAGCGCCAGCGGCTTGTACCGACCGGTACGCGCGACGAGCTGGCCGGACAGGATCGCGCTGAAGATCAGGCCACCGAGCAGCGCCAGGATCTGATAGCCGGACTGCGTCGCGCTCGCGCCGCCCACGACCTGGAACCAGCGTGGAAGGAAGACGATCGGCGCGAAGAAGGCCATCGACGCCAGGAACATGGCGACGACCGAGATCGTGAAGGACCGGTTGCGGAACAGCTCGACCGGCACGATCGGTTCGACCGTGCGCGACTCGATCCACACGAACACCGCCGTGATGACGAGTCCGGCCGCGATGAGCCCGCCGACCGCTGGGTCGCCCCAGTTGCCGCTCTGCTTGTTGGTCAGCCCGATCAGGATGGGGACAAGGGCCGCGACGAGCACGCTCGCGCCGAGGTAATCGATCCGCGGCCTCGTGCCGGCCGGCCGGACCGAGGGCAGCGTCCGCCAGATGACCGTGAACACGACGGCGCCGATGGGAAGGTTGACGAAGAAAACCCACTGCCAGCCGACGGTGTCGGTGATGATCCCGCCGATCGCTGGGCCGATGAGCGAGCTCAACCCGAACACGGCGCCGACCAGACCCTGATACTTCCCGCGCTCCGACGCGTCGAACATGTCGCCGATGACAGCGAGCGCGACCGGAAAGAGGGCGCCGGCGCCGAGGCCCTGCAGCGCGCGGAAGCCCACGAGCTGCCACATCTCGCGCGAGAAGCCCGAAAGCGCCGATCCAACGAGGAAGATGGCGACGGCGAACAGGAGCACCGGCCGGCGTCCGAAGAGGTCAGACAGCTTGCCGTAGATCGGGCCGCTGATCGTCGCGGTGAGCAGGTACGCGGTGAACGCCCAGGTGTAGATGTCGTTCCCGCGAAGATCGGTGACGATGCGCGGGAGGGCGGTGCCGACGATCGTCTGGTCGAGGGCCGCGAGGAAGAGGCCGAGCATGACCGCGGCCACGATCTGCATTCGCGTGCGTGAGTCGATCAGTACCGTCGGACGGGTCGCTGATGCCATCGTCGTCCTCCCGCTGGGTGTTTGCCCATAGAACAACAGGAGCCGGCGCGCGATTCGTGAACTCCGGAGCAAAACGCGTCCTGTGTTAGATGTCTTGCATTCCCGCGATGGTCGTGCGCCGCGGCATGCGCTCGGCGCGCAGGGCCGCCTCGAGGTCATGACCATCCGGGCCGACCGCGTTGGCCAGCACGTCGAGCGCTATGAGCGCGCCGAGGAAAACGAGCATCTCCATTTCGTTCGACTCCTCTTGTGTGCGATGTGCTCTGTGCGATGACGATGTGCTCAGACCGGTCCTCTGTTAAGGTCCATTCTGGTGACAAGAATGAGGACCAGTTCGGCGATCGAGCTGTTCCTGCCGCTCGACCGCGAGGACACGCGACCGCTGCACCGCCAGCTGGAGCAACAGCTTCGCGACGCGGTCAGGACCGGGCGTCTGGCACCGTCGTCGATCGTCCCCTCGACGCGCGCTCTCGCGAGACAGCTGGGTGTCTCTCGCGGAATCGTCGTGGAGACCTACGAGCAGCTCACCGCGGAGGGGTATCTCGCCAGCCGTCCAGGGGGAACGACCCGCGTCGCGCGGGAGCCCACCGCGCCGACCGCCCGTCGAGCCGAGCCGACGCCGCGCCGGTTTCTCGTCGACTTCCGACCGGGCCGGCCCGATCTCGACGAGTTCCCGCGCGCGGCGTGGCTTCGCTCCTTCAGACGCGCCGTCAACGAGACGCCCAGCGAGCGGCTCGGATACCACGACGGTCGCGGCGCGCTCGAGCTGCGCAGCGCGCTCGCCGCGTACCTCAACCGGGTCCGCGGCGCCGCGGCGGATCCCGCCAGTGTCGTGATCTGCACGGGCTTCACGCAGGGCCTCCGCCTCGTGGCGAGCGTCCTCGCACGCGCGGGCGCTCGGCGGGTGGCGGTCGAGGATCCCGGCTACGTCGAAGCTCGCGAGATGCTCCGCTCGGCCGGTCTCACGGTGACTGGCATCGCGGTCGACGGGTCCGGCATCGACGTCGCGCGCCTCGAGCGCGCGAAGGTCGACGCGGTCGTCGTCACGCCGGCTCACCAATATCCGACCGGCGGCGTCCTGCCACCCGAGCGCCGTGCGGCGCTCGCGGCGTGGGCGGCCCGGCGCAACGCCTTCATCGTCGAGGACGACTACGACGCCGAGTTCCGGTACGACCGCGAGCCGATCGGAGCGCTGCAGGGGCTCTGTCCCGATCACGTCGTCTACGCCGGCTCGGCGAGCAAGATGCTCGCGCCGGCGCTCCGCCTCGGCTGGCTGGTCGCGCCCGCGTCGCTCGCGGCCGATCTCGCCCGAGCGAAGCGGGCCGACGACCTCGGCTCTCCCGGATTCGACCAGCTGGCGTTCAGCGAGTTCCTCTCCTCCGGCGAGCTCGATCGCCACCTGCGTCGGATGCGCCCCATCTACCGCGAGCGCCGCGACGCGCTCCTCGCCTCGCTTCGACGTCATCTGCCGGAGCTCGAGCCGACCGGTGCTTCAGCTGGTCTGCACGTCCTCGCGTGGCTGCCACGCGACGTCGACGAAGCGGAGCTCGTGCGGTCGGCGAGCGGGGCGGGCATCGGCCTCGAGGGCCTCGCGGACTCCCGGATCGCGGCCGGCGAACGCGGGGCGATCGTCTTCGGCTATGCGGCGGTCTCCGAACGAGCGGCGAGTGAGGGCGCCCGACGCCTCGCGGCGCTGCTGCCCGCCGCGCGGCGCCGCCGCCGGCACTAGCCCTTCACGCCTCCGACGCGGATGCCTTCGATGAAGTAGCGCTGGAAGGCGAAGAACACGACGATCATCGGGAGCGCTGCGACGGCCGCGCCGGTCATGAGCATTCCGAAGTCCGTGTTGAATTCTCCCTGCAGCGTCGCGAGGCCGACCTGCACCGGGTACTTCGCGGGATCGCGCAGGATCACCAGCGGGAAGATGAACGCGTTCCAGTACCGGTTGAAGGTGAAGATCGCGAGGACCGCGAGCGCGGGTTTCGAGAGCGGCAGGATGATCCGCGTGTACACCTGCCACTCCGACGCGCCGTCGAGACGCGCGGCGTGCTCGAGCTCGCTCGGCAGCGTCTGGATGAACTGCTTCATGAGGAACACGCCGAACACGTCCGCGAGCCCGGGGACGATGACGCCGGGATACGTGTCGAGCAGCCCGAGCGTGCGCAGGATGAAGAACACCGGGATGAGCGTGACCTGCGCGGGGACCGTGAGCGTGCTCACCACCAGCCAGAACATCAGGTCCTTGCCGGGGAACCGGCGCTTCGCGAACGCGTAGCCGGCCATGCTGTCGAACAGCAGGTGGAACGCGGTGATGACGCCCGCGATGACGACGGTGTTCACCAGCCAGCGGACGATCGGCGTCGTCTCGAAGAGGCGCTGGTAATTGTCCAGGGTGAGCTCGCGCGGCACGACCTCCGGTGGCACTCTCACGACGTACTGCGTCGGGCTCAGCGAGGTGAGGAACAGCCAGTAGAGCGGGAACAGCGAGAGCAGCCCGGCGGCGAGCAGGACGACATGGACCGGAAGCCCGCTCCTAATACTCGACATCGGACCGCAGCGAGCGGAACTGCACGACCGCGACCGCGACGGCCATGATGAAGAGGACGACGGCCATCGCGCTCGCGAGGCCGTAGCGGCCGAACTGGAACGCGGTGCTGTAGATGAGCTGGACGATCGTGATCGTCGCGTTGTTCGGGCCGCCGCCGTTCGTCATCACGTACACGCGCTCGAAGACCTGGAACGCGAGGATCGTGTAGATGACCAGCAGGTAGAGCGTCGTGGGCTTGAGGAGCGGGACGGTGATGTACCACCACTTCGTGAGCGCCCCGGCGCCCTCGACCTCCGCGGCCTCGTAGAGCTCCCGCGGCAACGAGCTCATCGCTGCGGAGTAGAGGACGACGCCACCGCCGGGGATCGTGAGGACCGCGCTCAGGATCACCGCGGCGAGCGCCTGGTCCGAGCTTCCGATCCAGAGGAGCGGCTCGAGTCGGAAGGCGCCGAGGACGGTGTTGGCCAGACCGTACGGGTTGGCGTTGAAGATCCAGCGCCAGACCATCGCGATGAGGATCGCCGAGTTCACCAAGGGCAGATAGAAGAGGGCGCGGTAGAAGGTCCGACTGCGAGGTCCGAGCGGCTGAATGAGGCTCGCGACGACGAGCGCGAGCGTGAGCTGCGCGGCAACGACGACCAGTGAGTAGAGCACCGTGTTGCCGAGGGCCTGACGGAAGACCGGATCCTCCGCGAGCGTGACGAAGTTCTGCAGGCCGATGAATTCGCCGCCCACGATCCGCGCACTCTGCAGCGACAGCACGAAGGCCTGCACGACGGGCAGCAGCGTGAAGACGACGAACAGCGAGAACGTCGGCAGGACGAAGAGGTACGACCAGGCGTGACGCCTCAGCGCGGAGGCTATTTGTTCGCTTCGTCCAGCAACCGCTGCGCGGTCGGCGCCACCTCGTCCAGTGCCTGCTTCGCCGTCTTCTTGCCCTCGAGCGCGGCGTCACGCGCCGGACGCAGGTATTTCTGGTCGATCTCCGACCAGGTGCTCACGTTCGGCAGCACGTAGGTGAAGGAGCCCATCTTCGCGACCTTCGCCTTCGCGGCGTGGTACTCGCCGTAGATCCCGGCCGCCGACGTCCGTGCGGCGGGCGCGAGCCAGTACTCGATCGGCGGCGTCATCGCCTTCAGGTCCGGACCGATGTCGGGTCCGGTCAGGTACTTCGCGAAGACGTGCGCCGCGGCCTTCTTATCGGCATCGGTCTGCTCACGCACGGCGATGAAGCCTACGCCGCCCCACGCGGTCTGCTCGGTCTTCCCCTTCGGGAAGTTCGCGATGTCCCAGTTCGTGCCGTACTTCCACTTCGCGTCGGCGTTGAGGACGTTGATCATCGCGCTCGGCCGCTGGAGGATCGCGATCTCGCCGCTGATGAATCGCGCCTGCGAGTCGTTCGGGTTGAGCGTCAGGAAGTCGGGCGGCATGACCTTTTCCTTCGCGAGGGCGACCCAGCGCTCGAGACCGCTGACGGCCTCGGCGCTGTTGAACGTCCACTTCCTCACGTCCTTGTCGTACAGGCGGCCGCCGTCGATGAGCATGAACGCGAACTCGTCGTTCGCGTGCGCGAAGCCGTAGATCTGCTTGCCGTCGGCCCGCTTGAAGGTGAGCTTCTTCGCCGCGTCGAGGAACTCCTCGTAGGTCCAGTTGCCGTCCTTCGGCGGTGTGACGCCGCGCTCCTTGAACAGATCGAGGTTGATGTACTCGAACCAGGGCACGATCCACAGCGGATACGCCACGACCTTGCCTTTGTACGTCGTGGCGGTGAGTGCGCTCGGGTTGAAGTCGCTCCGCTCCGCGGCGGTGAGGGGCGGCTCGGAGAGCTGGCCCGCGGCGGCGTACTTGAGGACATCGCCGCCGGTGGTGTGGAAGACGTCGGGGCCGGCCTTCTGCTGGAGGATCGCGATGTCGAACTTCTGGTCCGTCTCCGGACCGAACGGACCGCCCTGGATCGAGATCGTGTAGCTCGGATTGCGCGCGCGGAAGCCCTTCACCGCGCCATCCGACGTCACCGTCTCGGCGTTCTGGCTTCCGGGCGTGTAATTGCGACGCCACCACTCAAGACTGACCGCCTTGGCCGCGGCCGATGGCGCCGGGCTCGCGCTCGCGCTGCCTGGAGCCGCGGCGGGACCGCACGCGGTGGCGACGCCGATCGCGGCGAGCGCCTGCAGGAACCGTCTCCGATCGATCTTCACGCCGTCCTCGCGCTCCATCTCTCCCCCTCCGTCCGTAGATCGCGCTCGACTATACCTGCGAGATGACGCGGCAGATCTGCGGCCCGCTCCGATGCCGCCGGTGACGCGCGCACTGAGCCGGCGCGCGCTCAATCGGGCGCTGCTCGAGCGGCAGCTGCTGCTGCGTCGCGTGACCATTCCCGCGAAGGACGCGATCGAGCACCTCGTCGGCCTGCAGGCTCAGGTGCCGACGGACCCGTACATCGGGCTGTGGACGCGGCTCGATGGGTTTCGGACGGACGAGCTCGCCAGTCTCATCAGCCAGCGCCGGGCGGTGCGTATGGGATTGATGCGTGCCACCGTGCATCTCGTCACCGCCCGCGACGCGCTCGCGATGTGGCCCGTCGTGGAGTCGGTGTTCGCGCGCGTGTTCCAGAGCGCACGAGGTGATGTCGGCGTTCCGACCTTCACCAGCCGGCTCACCGGCGTCGACACAAAGGCGTTGCTCAAGGCGGGTCGCAAGCTCGTGGATGAGAGTCCGCGCAGCGCGGCGGAGCTGCGCGTCCTGCTCAAGGAGCGCTGGCCCGGTCACGACGCCAAGGCGCTCGCCGCCGCCGTGCACTTTCTCCTGCCACTCGTGCAGGTGCCTCCACGCGGCATCTGGGGAGCGAGTGGACAGGCGAAGCACACGTCGCTCGAAGCGTGGCTCGGCCGTGAGGTGGTCGGCGACGGCTCGCCCGACAAGTTGATCGTCCGATACCTTCGCGCCTTCGGCCCCGCGACGGCCGCCGACGCGAGGACGTGGTCGCGTCTCTCCGGCCTGCGCGAGGTCTTCGACCGGCTGCGGCCGCGTCTGCGTACGTTCCGCGACGAGCGTGGCCGCGAGCTCTTCGATGTGCCGGACGGCGAGCTACCCGATCCCGACACGCCCGCTCCGCCGCGTTTCCTGCCCGAGTACGACAACGTGTTCCTCGCGCACGACGATCGATCTCGCGTCGTCGCCGACGACGTGCGCCGCCTGCCGAGCTCCGGCATCGAAGGGAGCTTCGGCACCGTGCTCGTCGATGGCTTCATCGGTGCCATCTGGAAGATCAGCCGGCCGGAAGACGGAGGTGCGGTGCTGCGGGTCGAGCCGCTCGTGCCGCTGAAGAA
>Ga0114129_10007538_pt1 | contig 15494 bp, 13 predicted proteins | sample RhiMetdeltSRZDD1_FD_80071 | JGI IMG/M metagenome (GOLD analysis project Ga0114129, IMG submission 80071) | Populus rhizosphere microbial communities from Tennessee, USA - Rhizosphere MetaG P. deltoides SRZDD1 (version 2) (version 2) | ecosystem: Host-associated > Plants > Roots > Rhizosphere >...
ACAACTGGATGCGGCCGGAGAAGCGATCGCCGGTGCTCAGCGTGGCGGTGTAGGGCTGGCCCGCCTCCAGTTTCGGGGCAGACACGGCGATCCGGCTGTCGTTCACGATCCGCGCCCACATGTTGGGGACCGTGAGCGGTGCGGATCCGTGCGCGAACGCGGCGTAGCGCGCGCGCCCGCGATGCCGCGTCAGGTAATGCCGCAGGTTCCGCAGCTCGAACTGCCAGCCGGTGCTGATGCCCTCGACCTCGCGAACTTGCGCGCGTTGCTTTTCAGATCGTCTGTCACGGTTTTCTCGTTTGTGGATCGAGTGCGGGATGGATGGCTGCGAGCAGGCGGAACCGCCGGCCCGCCGGCGTGCGATCGTCGTGGTACTTCGCGACGAGCGCGGCGAGCGTATTCGCGAGCTCTTCGGCGAAGGCGGCACGCGACTCGGCGTTCGCGAAGCGGATGTCGGCGTCGATCGTCAGCGTGGCGAGCCGCTTGCCCTCGCGCGTCGCGCGCTCGTGCAGCGTGCCGACGGCGTGCAGCGCGCCGGCGGCGGCGGTCATCAAGTACCCGGCGCTGTGGCGGTCGACGGCGTGGCCGATGTCCGCGCCGGCGCCGATAGCGCCGAGGACCTCCGGGCTGATCACGTACGAGCGCGCGGTCGCGCGCACGATGCGCTCGACGCAGTTGCCCTTCCGCCGCTCCTCGACGAGCTCGACGAGCCCTTCGCGCTCGAGCGCGCGGAGGTGATAGTTGAGCCGCTGCCGCGGCAGGCGCAGCTTGCGGGCGAGGCCGGCCGCCGAATCGGGCTCGCGCAGCTCCTCGAGGAGCTGCCGCCGCGTTTTCTGGAGCAGGAGTGCGGCGCGCCCGGCGCCTCGAACGACTTCAACGGGTGCGGCGTGTGCCGCGAATCGCGCCATGGGGCGACCGTATCACCGACAAATTATCCTGTCAAGACCACTATTTCCGTCGGCCGCACGTTCGCAAGCCGATCAGCACCTTCGCAGGCCGATCAGCACCTTCGCAAGCCGATTCGAGCCCGTTCGCGAGCCGATCAGCAACCTTCGTCGAACCGATCGGAACCCTCGCTGAACCGATGTAACGTTGGCGCCGTCTAGTGGCGGAGCGCGCATGAATGAGTGGGTGGGCGGCTGGCCGGGCGCCCTGGTGACCGCCGACACGAGCCTGGATCGCGAGTTCGACGCGCGGCTTCGCGACTCGTCCGGCCTCGCGTTCGGGATCGCCTATGGCGTCCTCCGCAACCACGCCGACGCCGAAGAAGTCGCGCAGGAGGCGTTCGCGCGCGCCTTCCGGCGCTTCGCGCAGCTGCGCGATCGCCAGCGGTTCCGCGCCTGGCTGACGCGCATGACCTGGCGGCTGGCGATCGATCGCTGGCGCGCGGATCGCCGTCGGCTCGCGCGCGAGCAGGCGACGGCGGGCGACGCGATCCAGCCGACCGCCGAACAGGTCGTCGTTGCGCGCGAGCGCGCCGCCCTCGTCTGGCGGGCCATCGACGCCCTTCCCGCGAAGCTCCGCATCGTCGTCGTCCTCTCGGCGATCGAAGGTCACGATACGAGCGAGGTCGCGAAGCTTCTCGATATTCCGGAAGGGACGGTGAAATCGCGAATGTTCCTCGCGCGCAGGACGCTGGCAGACAAGCTCCGCGGTCTCGTCGACGGAGGGTTGCTGTGAACGACGAGTCCGTCGACGCATTGATCGACAGGGCGCTCGACCAGTTGCGCGCCGTCCGTCCCGCCCGCGATTTCGTCCCGCGCCTGCGCGAGCACGTCGAGCGATCGGGGCAACGCGTATCTTGGGCCCGAAATGCGTCCGCGATCGCGGCAAGCGCGTTGATCGTTGTCGTGACGGTCGTCGTCGCGATTCGATTTCGACCCGCGGCCGATCCCACGTCGCCGCTCGCGACGACGCGGGTTGTCGATGAACGCGTGCAGCCTTTGGTCACGCGTGGTGGAAACCAGACTGCGCCGCCACCGTCGGTGGACGCTCGGGTAGCGCATCGTTCGCCGGCCGCGCGTCGCTTCCGTGAGAACCCCGGGAACCCAGAGAACCCTTCGAACCCTTCGAACCCTGCGAACCCTTCGAACCCTGCGAACCCCCCGAACCCTGCGAACCCTGCGAACCCTGCGAACCCTGAAGTCTTAGTTCCCGATCAACGCCCCGCCGTGAGCCGACTGCTCGTCGCACTGCAGGCCGGCGAACCGGAAGTCGTGTCCATGGTGCGAGGCACGGCGGCGATCCGATCGGTCGACGTGACGATCGCGCCAATTCAGATCGAGCCCCTGGTCGTACCGGCCTTGAGGCTGCCGCCGCCCGTGGACAAATGAAGGAGATCTCCGTGACGCGCGCCCTGGTTGGCTTTCTCGTGATCCACATCGCGGTCCCGGTTGCCGCCGCGCGCGCGCAAGACCGGCCGGCAACGGCGAGCACGCCGCTCAAAGTGCAGGTCGTGCTGTCGCGGTTCGAGGGCGAACGCAAGGTCGCGAGCATCCCGTACACCCTCCTGGTCAATGCCGGCGAGCGCGACAACCGCGTCACCCTTCGGATGGGTGTCGCGTTGCCGGTCCTCGCGGCCGACAAGGGCAGGGATCCGAGCATCTACGACGTCGGCACGAACATGGATTGCGCCGCCACCATCGTCGAGTCCGGCCGTTTTCGCATCAGCCTGGCGGTGAACCACACGTCCGTGTACGAGAGCGACGAGAAGCACCTGCAGCCCGCCGTGCCGCGGCCCTGGAACAGCGCGCAGCTGATCCGATCGTTCACGTCCAGCTTCTTCCTGAATCTCAAAGACGGCGAGACGGGTCAATCGATTGCGGCGACCGATCCGGTGACCGGCGAGGTCATGAAGATCGACGTCACGATTCACGTGGTGAAGTGAAATGACCGAGGAAATCTCACGACGCACGCTGCTCCTCGCGATCGGCGGCTGCGTGGCGCTGCTGATCGGCGGCTGCGTGGCCGCGGTGTTCTTCGAGCTGCACCACCAGAGCCTGACGATATCCGCCGACGCGGCGGAAGCCGAGTTCGTCAGGCTGCGGACGCAATTCGCCGGTCAGCGGCCGCTCGTCGACATGGCATCGCGCGAGGCTGCTGCGGCGACTGCGGACACGGCGCCCGCGCAGCCGGCGGCGGCGATTCGCTCGTTCCACACGGTCATCTACGACACGCGCGGGAGGCCGCGCCTCGTGCACCTGACGGCGCCGGCCTCGTTCGCGCGTCTGTTCGCGCACCGCGACGGCCAGTTCCGCTGGCTCGGCGAGCTGACGTTCCTCGACGATACGGAGTTCGATCCGGAACCGATCAAGCTGCCTTTTGAATCGATCCGGCGCCGCGGTCCAGGGCTCCTCGTCGATTACCGCCGCCCGAGCGGCGGCCAGTTCATCGCGTGGGTGGAATGAGACGACGGGGATCAGGGACCTCATCCCTCATCCCTCATCCCTCATCCCTCATCCCTCATCCCTCATCCCTACTCTTTCACGCCCGCCCCCGCCAGCTGCGCGACGCCGGCGAGCGTCGTCTGTGCGGCGTTCAGACCCAAACGAAAATCTTTGTCCGAATAGGTCGCGTACACGTCCGTCGGCTGGTGCCATTGCGGGTCCCAGCCGGCGCCGATCTGCGTGCCGCGCTCGTTCTCGCGCAGGCTGATCGACGGAATCAGATCCTGAAATGGCCGCGTGTCGGTGTTCGTCATGTGGCTGCCGACGACGGCGGGGTAGTCGGTTGCGTAGCGTTCGTTCGCGACCTGCAGGGCCCACGCCAGCGCCTGCGATTCCGCCGCCATCTTGGAGTTGGACTGGAATTCGATGTTCACGTCGGCTTCGGGACGCTGCTCGTTCGGGATGGTCCCGTCCGCCAGTGGCATCCCGTGGTCGAAGAGCATCATGTCGTGCTGGATGATGCCGAGCCACTTCGGCTCCGGAAACTTGCCGGAGCCTGGTGGATCCTCCTTGCCCTGCAGCGCCTGGCGCTGCTCGATGTACGCGCGCGCCGCCTGCGAGCCGGTCTCTTCGTTGTTCCACAGGACGAACCGGATCGTGCGATCCGTCCGCACGTCGGCGCCGCTGAACACGCGCGCCAGCTCCAGGACGAGCGCCGTCCCCGAGCCGTCGTCGTTCGCCGCTTCGCCCCAGCCGTGGCCGTCCATGTGAGCGCTGACGAGGTACATCTCGCCTGGACGCGACGTGCCGACCTTCGTGCAGTAGACCGCCTCACGCGGTCCGGGTTCGGTCGGCTGCGAGTTCAGCGCGCGCAGCTTCTCGTCCGGCTGCTTCATCGGATCGGTGTTCACGCCGGTGCGCCCGCGGATGCCGCGCAGCCGTCCGCCGCCCTGCGCCGCCGTCCCGCGCGCGCCGCCGCCGCGGCCGGCATTCGGATTGGGCGGCGGCTGGTAGGCGTACTTGATGCGATCGGTCGCGCAGCCGTAGCTGCGAAGCTGTGCGTCGATCCAGTCCACCGCCGCGCGGTTGCGATCCGTGCCCTGCCGACGATCGCCGAACTGCGTGAGCCCTTGGATCGTGGCCTTGTATTTCTCGAGGTCGAGCCGCTCGACCAGGGTCTTGATCCCTTCGTCGACGGGGAGCGGCGGCGGCTGCTGCGGCTGTTGTTGAAAGGCCGCTGCGGCAGCGGCGAGGGCGATCAGAACGGTCAGGCGCATCGATTCTCCGTCGTGAAGCGTTTACGCAGCGCAGAACACGCTGAACGCGCAGAACACTTTCAAGTATTTTGTTCAGCGGGTTCTGCGGTTTCTGCGCTGCGTTCATGCATCGCGTGCGTCAGTGGCACTCGCCATGGCCCGAGTCCCGCTGGCTCGATCCGGCGACCGGGATGAACTCCCAGTCGTAACCGGTTCCGAGCGTCAGCTTCAGCACGCCCCACGTGTTCGTGATCCGGCGCTCGCTGTTCGGAGCCAGAGTTCTCACATCGTACAGGATGGCGCCGCCGGTTCCGATCGTGAACTGGCGGATGCCCCGCGCCGGATCGCGGCGGCCGTCGGGATCCTGCGCCGCGAAGACTTCATAGAGATGATCGTGGCCGTTGACGATCACGTCGACGTTGTGTTCGTACAGCAGCCGCCACGCGTCGCGCGTGTAGTTCTGCGGCCCGTTCGGTCCGGACGTGAACAGCGGATGGTGCCAGATCGCGAGCGTGCACTTGTTCTTGTTGGCGATCAGGTCCTGCTCCAGCCACCGAAGCTGCGCGGATCCGGCTTCGAATCCGCGGTTCGGCAGCGCGCTGTTGAGCGCGATGATGTGCCAGTCGCCGACCGGATAGCTGTAATAGCCTGGCGGCGGACCGGAGAAGCCGCCAAAGTAGGTGTAATACCCGGACGCGCTCGGATCGGTGTCGTACTCGTGATTGCCCGCCACGGGCCGCGTCCGATCCTTGAACCGCCCCCACGTCGTCTCGTAACAGTCGCGGTAGTTCTGCAGGCTGCCGTCCATGTACGCGTTGTCGCCGGCGGTGAAGACCTGTCCGCCGATGCCCTGCACGAGCTGGGCGGTGAGGCGCGCGCCGTCCGTCGAGCACCACGCGATGTCGCCCGCGCCGACGAACGTCTGCGGCGCGGACGGAACCGGAATCGGGTTCGGTCCCGGGATGGTGCCGGGCGGCGGCTCGGTCGTCGGCGGTGGCGGCGTCGGACGCGTCGACGATCCGCCGCACTGCGTCGCGGCGAGCAGCGCGCCGAAGGCGGCGACGATCACACCGATGCGCATCCGCGCGTTCATCAGAACTTCACCACCGCGGCTACCTGCGCCCGCCGCTTCGGGAAGGCCGTGACCGGCTGCCCGTAGAACGGCGACAGCAGCGCGCCGACGTATTGATCGTAGTTCGTGGTGTTGAACAGATTGAAGAATTCGACGCGAGCCTCGACCGCGGCCGCGCGCACCGTAACCTTGCGGAGGATCGCGAGATCCACGTTTCGATACGAACCCGTCTCGGCGGTATTGCGCGCGCCGGGCCGTGCATCGTTCTGCGTGGTGCCGTTGCGATCGTCGCCCCACACGATCGTGTACGGCCGGTTGCTCCGGAAGGTGCCGATGCCGGCCACGGACCAGCCCCGCAGCGCGGCGCGATCGCCCGGCACCATCCACGTGAAGCCGACGGTCAGGTTGTGGCGTACGTCGGTGTTGGCGCGCGCCTTCTCCGCGGCGATGTTCCGGCTGTCCTCGGGCAGCTGGTAGTTCGCGATGTCTTCGACGCGCGCGATCGTGTACGACACCAGCGCCTGCACCTGCCCGGTGGTGCGTTCGCCTTTGAACTGCAGCGCGCGGTACCAGCTTCGGCCTTCGTTGCCGAGCACGAGGATGTTGCGAAACGCGCCGGGCAGCGGCGTGAGCGGCCGGGTCGCGTCGGCCTGGGCGACCGTCCGCTGCGCCGGCTTGACGAGCGACGCGGGTGCGTTCGCGTCGACGAGGCTCATGAGATCGCGGCCGTCGAGGACGACGTAGTCGGCTCCGATCGTCACGGGACCGACGGGGCGTTCGGCGCCCACCGAGGCCTGGAGCGAGTACGCGTTTCGAAAGCTCGGATCGAGACGGTGGATGTCGCGCGGCGGCAGGACGGCCGGCAGCGACGTCAGCACGGTTGGAAACGCCGGAAAGATCGGCGAGTCCGGCGGCAGCGCGAGCGTGACCGTGCCGTCCGCACCCTCGAGCTGTACGCGATTGACGTAGAGGAGCAGATGCTGCTGCGTGTAGACGCCGACGCCGCCGCGCACGAGCAGCCGATCGGTCGGGAACGGCGTCCACGCCGCGCCGAGACGCGGCTGGACGTTGTTCACGTCCGAGCCCGCGACGTAGTTGCGAACGTTGGAGATCCTCTCGACGTCGTAGCGGACGCCGGCGTTCATCGTCAGCGTCGGGTGCAGGCGCCAGTCGTCCTGCACGAAGGCCGACGCCGCCAGCGCGCGCGGATCGGCGCGCGCGAAGTCAGGCGACGGCGCGATGCCCTGCATGAACAAGGTCGGCTGCGTGAAGACGCCGGGCGCGCCGGCGAAGAAATAGGCGCCGCGCCCGAAGTTCAGAAACGTGTTCGTGGCGCGGACGTACTTGAGCCCGCCGCCAATCCGCAGCGCGTGCGCGCCCAGCGCCAGCGACACGACGTCGGCGCCTTCCCACGTGTCTTCCGGATCCGCGCCGTATCCGTACGGGCCGAGCGTTCCGCCCTTCTCGGAGTACCCGGCGCGCGACACGAACACGGTCGGATCGAGATCGGTCCGGACGTCGATGTACCGGGCGAACTGCACGCGCGCCTCGTTGTGCATGCGCGTGGATGGCGAACGCCGATCGGTCGCGAAAAACGTGTGGACGTCGGAGCGGTACTGCGTGCCGGATCCCGGCAGCGTCAGGCCGGCAGGCTCGTTGTGCCAGCGGAACCACTGGCCGTTGTAACGAGCCGTGATGACCTCGTTCGAGCTCCGCCGGTGGTCGAGCCGGAAGAACAGGAGATGCTCGTCTTCGTTGTCCGGGACGAACGTGCCAGCCAGCGACCGCTCGGGCGACAGCACGATGTTGTGATTGCGCGCCTCGCGTCCTTCGTAGCTTTCGAAGAACTGCGTGCGCTCCCTGACGAGCGGTCCGCCCATCGCGAACCCGTACCGCTCCGATCGCGACGGCGGCGTCACCGACGCGAACTCCGGCGTCGCGCTCAGCGCGTCGTTCTGGAAGAAGAACAGGCCGGTGCCGTGGAACGCATCGCTGCCGGACCGCGTCACGGCGGTCGTCACGGACGCCAGCGTCTCGCCGTACTCCGCGGAGAAGCGGTTCGTCAGCACGCGGACTTCACGGATCGATTCGAGCCCGTAGCCGGAATAGAACGTCCGCGCGGCGCTCCGCCACTTCGAGAAGTGGCTCGCGCCGTCCACGATGATGTTGTTGGCCCAGTACGGCTGGCCCTGCGACGTCGGGTAGTTGGGGTTGCCGGTCATGCCCGCCGCGAGCATCGCCAGCGGGATGAAGCTTCGGCCGACGAGCGGCAGCGCGTGCGCGAACTGCTCGTTGATCGTCTGCCGCACCTCGGTCACCGATCGCTCCGGCGACGCGGTCACGGCCACCGATTCGCTCACCGTGAGCTTCAGCCGGAAGTTGACGATGAGGACGGCGTTCGGCACGAGCGAGACGCTCTCGCTCGCCGACGTCGCGAAGCCGGCCAGCGCCACGCGGACCTGGTACTCGCCCTCGACGGGAAGGTTCGTGAGCTCGTAGCGGCCGTCGGCGTTCGTCACGGCCGTCTGCCGCGCGCCGGTGAGCTGGTTCTGAACCGTCACCGTGACGCCGCCCAGGTGGTTCCCGCCGTCGCCCGTGACGGTCCCCGCCAGCGACCCGGTGACGGGCGCCGCCGAAGGAGGCGGCGGAGCGGACTGGGCCGCCGCGCGCGGCCCAAGCGCGGCAATAAACGACAGCGCCAGCACAGCCGTAATCAGGACAGTCCGTGGCATAGATCCATCGAGACCCGGTGGAATGGCGAGAGTATCTCCTTGATTCCGTTTGATGTATAGTGCCGACGTCCCAGTTTACACAGTCGAAATATGGACCTGACCAGAAGGCCGGTCGGCGATTGGCTCGTCTTGTCGCCCCAGGAGCCGCTGCGCGAAATTGCACACCCTGGCGCGCTTTTCGAGGGTTATCGGACGATCGACGGCACCCGATTCGCCGGTCTGCCACCGGCCACGATTAGGATTTCTTTCGACCGGCCGCCGGAATCGCGGTTCGGGGGCGGTCCAAACCTAGAAGCGCGGGAGCGCGAATGACTCTGCCCGATCGCATCGTCACCTCGACCGGCGGGCGCCGCGAGACGATCCTGGACGTGATTCGCGGCGCGCGCGAGTCGATCGTGCTGTCGCTGTTCCGCTGCAACGACGACTACATCTTCGACGAGCTCGAGCGCGCGACGAAGCGCGGCGTGAGCGTCGAGGTGCTGATCACCTCGCGCGCCAAGGGCGGGAAGACGAAGCTGCGGAAGCTCTGGTCTGCGCTCGAGCAGACCGGCGCGTCCCTGTACGCGTACACCGAGCCGGTGGTGAAGTACCACCCGAAATACATCGTCGCGGACGACGGGCCGGCGGTCGTCGCGTCGCTCAACTTCACGAGGAAGTGCTTCCGGAAGACGTGCGATGCGATTGCGGTGACGTACGACCCGGAGGTGGTGGCGGGACTCCGCGCGCTGCATATCGCGGATCGCGCGCGCGCGCCGCTGCCGGATCTCCCGCGCCGTCTCATCATCGGCCCGGAGCGCGCACGAGAACAGCTGACGAGCCTCTTCATGGAGGCGCGCTTCAGCATCCGGATCATCGACGCCAAGCTGTCGGATCCGGATCTCATCACGCTGCTGAACGCCCGGCGCGCCGCCGGCGTGACGGTTGAAGTCTATTCGGCGAAGCGAGTCGGTGACCTGAAATCACACGGCAAGCTGCTGCTGATCGACGATCGCCTTGCGGTGGTTGGCAGTATGGCGCTGGCCGCGATCAGTCTCGGCTTCCGTCGCGAGGTGGCAATCATGGTCGACGAGCCGGCCGCCGTCGCGGAAATCCGAGAGCTGTTCAACTCGATCGACGCGACGCCGACGGACGGGCTCATGCGTCCGCTCGGCGACACCGGCCTGACGCTGTGATTGTCTGGCTCCTCGCGTTGGTCCTGGCGGGCGCGGCGGATGGAGCCGCGAGCCCGCAGAGCGGCCCGTCCAAGCCGACAGCGTCGGCGAAGAAGGAAAAGCCGGCGAAGGCTCCGAAGGATCCGAACGCGCCCGCGAAGGCCAAGAAGCCCAAGACAGACAAAACGCCGACAACGACCGTCGCCTCGCCCGACGAGCCGCTCGACGAGGACACCAACGGCGAGCAGCCGGTTGTTCCCGCGCGGCCGGCGCGCTTCGTCTGGAAGCAGCATCCGTCGATCCGGTTCGGCAAGGCGTTACGGCTCGACTTCGAAGCGAAGTTCCAGGAGGACGGCCACTCCTCGTACCCCGGATCGGACGTGACGGCGAAGCTCGATTCGTGGGAGCTCCACCGCAACCGGATCGGCGTACAGGGGACCGCGTTCAAGCACATCGATTTCGAGATCGAGCGCGAGCTGACCGAGCGCGAGCTGACCGAGAAGGACATCGCCGAAGGCATCACGGCGCAGTCGCCGTGGAAGGACGTCAAGGTCAACGTCGACTACTTCAAGGACGCGCAGATCCAGGCCGGGAAGTTCAAGATCCCGTTCGGCCTCGATCAGCTGATCGGCGTCACGCAGAACGACTTCGTCTACCGATCGCTCGGCGCGAACTATCTGGCGCCGGCGCGCGACATCGGCGCGATGGTGCACGGGCGCTTCTTCAAGCGCGGGCTGAACTACTGGGCCGGCATGTTCCGGCACGACGGCGACAACGCGCGGTCGAAGAAGATCCAGGGCGGGGACCGCACGTTTGCCGCGCGCGTGACCGGCGCGCCGCTGCGCCAGGTGTCCGCCGGCTTCTTCGAAGGGTTGGCGCTCGGCGGGGCCGTCGCCATCACGCACGTGACCGACGATTCGTTCCGTCCGAACGGTCTGCGCGGTCGCACCGTGCTCACGCAGGACACGATCCTCGCGCCGGTGTACGTCAAGGGCGCGCGATGGCGATGGGAAGGCGACGTCGACTGGGTGAAGGGTCCGGGATCGATCCGCGCCGAGTACACGCACGTGCTCGACGAGCGCCTCAGGCAGGGATTCGGCGACGAGGACCTGCCGAAGGCGCGCTATCGATCGTGGTACGTTTCCGGTAGCTGGCTCCTGACGGGTGAAACCAAGAGGCGGCCGGTGAAGCCGGCGCACGACCTGTTCGACGGCGGATTCGGCGCCGTCGAGGCGGTGGCGCGCATCGAGCGGATCTGGTTCGACAGCGTCGACAGGAGCGAGGACCCGTTCGCGAACCCGCGCGCGTTCACGATACTGCCGACCGGCGAGAAGGCGTTCACGATCGGCCTCAACTGGAGTCTCAACCGGTTCGCGAAGCTGCAGATCAACGCCATTCGGGAACAGCCCGAGGATCCCGGCCGCAATCCTGTGCCCAACGGGGCCGCATTCTGGAGCCGGGTCTTCCGGCTGCAACTGGTGCTCTGATGCGACGCGCTTTTTCCCTCATCGCGATGGCCCTCGTGGTCGCCACGGGGATTCTGCTTCACGCGCAGGCGACGCCGGCGCCGGCGTCGCCGGCCGACGCGTTCTTCGACGATTCGCAGGTCCAGTCGATTTATCTGGAAATCAACGCCAGGGACTGGCAGACGCTCCGCGAAAACTACCTCGCGAACGACTACTTCCCCTGCGACCTGAAGTGGAACAACCAGACCGTGCGCAACATCGGCATCCGCTCGCGTGGCACCGGCAGCCGCAGCGGAACCAAGCCCGGTCTGCGTGTCGACTTCGACCGCTACACGACCGGCCAGACGTTTCTCGGGCTGAAGTCGTTCATCCTGCGGAACCAGACGCAGGATGCCTCGAATATGCACGAACGGCTCTCGATGCTGCTGTTCCAGCGGCTCGGCGTGAAGATGCCGCGCGAGGCGTTCGCGCGGCTGTTCGTCAAGAATACGTACTGGGGGCTGTACTCGATCGTCGAGTCGGTCGACAAGGCCTTCCTGAAGAAATCATTCGGCGAGGACGACGGCTATCTGTTCAAATACGACTACAACGCCGGCGACAAGCCGTGGTACTTCGAGGATAAAGGTTCCGATCCCGCGGCATACGTGCCGCACCCGTTCAAGCCCGAGACGAACGAATCCGATCCACATCCGGAAGCGATCGTCGAGCTCGTCCGCATCGTGAACAACGACAGCGATGCCGCGTTCCCGATGACGGTGGCGCCGTACATCGACTGGAAGAACTTCACGACGCACATCGCGGTTGAAAACGTGCTGAGCGACCAGGACGGGTTCAACGGCAACTACGGCGTCAACAACTTCTACTGGTACCGCTTCCGGAACAGCAAGCGGTTCATGTTGATCCCGTGGGACAAGAGCGAGGCGTTCAAGGACGGCGCGGCGCTGCCGATCTTCCACAACTTCCTCGACGGCGATCCCGCGAGGCGAAACCGCCTGAGCGGCCGCGCGATGACGATCCCGAGCGTGCAGGCGATGTACCTCGATACGCTGGTCGAAGCGGCGAAGTCGCTCGCGGAGCTCGATCCGGCGAACCCGTCCGATACGCGCGGCTGGATGGAACGCGAGATCCAGCGCGAGTACGAGCAGATCCGCGAGTTGGTCTACACCGACCCGGACAAGCCGTTCAAGAACGAGGAGTTCGAGGCGGACGTCGTGAAGCTCAAGCAGTTCGCGCGCGAGCGCCCGGCGTTCGTGCTGAACGCGGTCAACGAGTTCCGGAACAAATGAACCACAAAGGTCACGAAGCACACAAAGCTCCTCCTTCGCGAGCTTCGTGAGCTCAGTGGTTCAATCTTGATCGCCGCGTTCGAGTCAGCCGGAGGAGGTGCGTCCGCGTGCGATCGATCAGGTCGCCGCGTTTATTCCCGCGCGCGTCGAGCATGAACGCGCTGCCGAACTCCACGAATCCCCCATCCGTTTTCCGCGACCCGACATCGTCGACCGCTTCGGTCCTCGCCGCGGCCGGCGCGAAGGTGAACAGATCGGTCAGCCATGCGCCGGGGAGGCCGGCGGCGCGTCCGAACGCGATCGCGGTCGCGACGTACGGCGCGGCGACGACGACGCGGCCCTCGGCGATCGCGGGCCGGATTTCCCAGCGCAGACGAAACGCGAGGTCGGCGGCGTAGAGGAGCAGCAGCGTACGCGCCGACGGCCGTCCTGCGTCCTGCGCGGCCACGATCAGATCCCCGAAGACGCCGGACGCGTCCCACCCGCTGACGCCGCCGCGCTCGCGCTTCGGCACATCGGCGATCGAGGCACGCGCGGCCGCTTTCACGGCGGTGCCATCCACACCATCCACCGCGATGAGCCGGCCCGCCTCCCGCGCGTTGCGTTTCGCCATCTGCGCCGGCCCTTCAGGGCTGCCTTCCGTTGAGCGACAGCCATTCGACGACGGCCTCGGCGTTCCAGTCGGACCACGGCCGGCCGGCGCCCTGCTTGAACAGCTCGCGAATCTTGTAGTGCTGGTCGCTCATCGACTGCTCGGCGTCGACGGTGATCATGTTGAAGATGATCGCGAGCGACTCGTACTCGCGGATCACGCGCGTGATGAACCGGTGATAGCTCTCGACCGGATCGTCGAGCTGCGTGACGTCGCGGCCCGACTCGTAGTAATTCGGCGTCCGCGTCGCGGTGACGCGGCGGCCCGACGTGTCCGGCGACACCGAGAAGTAGAAGACGAGATCCGGCCAGAGCAGCGGCTGATACAGCTTCAGCACCCAGTCGAGATCGAGCCCGCGCGCGACGTCGCGCGCGAGGCCGGTGAACAGAAATCGATCGGCGATGACCAGCTTGCGGTCCCAGAGCGCCGGCAGGATGGAGTGCTCGACGCGGTGGCGGAAATCGGCGGCGTGGAGCAGCGAGAACTCCTCGGGGCTCAGCGCCCGGGCGTTCTTTCGCGGCTTGATGATCGGCTTGATCAGGTCCGAGGAGTTCCACTTCGTCGTCACGACGTCGTAGCCCTCGGTTTGCAGCCACTTCTTGAACAGCTTGCGCTGGGTCGTCTTGCCGGAGCCGTCGGGGCCTTCGAACGCGACCAGCAGCCCGCGGCGGCGGGTCGGGTCCGTGAAACGAGCGCGGGCCTGCCGTTCGAGTGAAGACGGGCGCGCCATGCAGCCGCGGAAGAGCTTACAACAGTCCGCGGCGATCGACTATTCTCGTCGCATGCCGCTGTTCGAGTTTCGGTGCCGGGGGTGCGGCCACGAGTTCGAGGCGCTCGTCAGGCCGCAGGACGCATCGCCGCCGCGGTGCGCGTCGTGCCAGGGGACGGATCTGGATCGGCTCCTCACGACGTTTGCGGTCAGCTCGCAGGAGAGAACGCGCGAGTTCGCGTCCCGGAAACGGCGGAAGGAGGCGGCCATCGCGCGGCGGGACAACATCGCGATGGACATCGAAGCGGAGAAGCACCGCATCGAAGATCACTCCTGAGGGTGCACGTCGAGGTCGAATGCGGCGGTGTGAATTCGGCCGTCCCGTTTGACCTGGACCCACAGCCGGTAGCCGCCCGCCTTCGGAAACGCGTACGGGATCGCGACGTCGCCGGGCAGCCGCGCCGCGTGCGCCGCGTGGGCGTCACCACCCCCTGAAAACTTCTGCAGCGCCGCCATCGAGATGCTCCCGGACGGATGGAGGTGCGCGAACACCGAGCCGTCGCGGCTCGAGACGGCGACGTGCGCGGCCATGCCCATGTACGGCTCGACGTCGAGTGGATTGCCGCCCGCGTCGCGAACGGAAAATTTCAGGTCGCGCTCCTCCCCGGCCGTCATTGCGGTGGCGCCGCGATCCCATACGATCTGCGTCCCGTCGTCCAGCGTGAACGCCGCGCGCGCCGACTCGGCGACGGCCGGTCGATCGAACAGCGAATCGTCGCCGGACGGGCCGCCGGCGTTCTTTGGTGCGCCTGCCGGGATGTCGACGCTCGTGACGATCGTCTGCGCGTATCCGCTTTCGTGCACGAGATCGGCGTACGCGCGATAGCGGCCCGGCGGAAGCGGCGGCGCCCAGCCATCGAAGTCCTTCGCGTCCGGCGTTCGAGGAACGGGATGCAGGTGCGCGAAGCCGTCGAGCGATCCGTCGCGGACGAGGAACAGGTGCATCAGGTGCCCGTGATCGGGCAGCAGCGCGTTGTACGGACTTCTCGGCGACGGCGTTCGCGTCCAGCGCGGGTCGCGGATCGAGAGCGTGAGCCGGTCGCCGCCGACGGCGGCCGTCGCGGCGAACGGCCTGTATAGAACGAAGCGGCCGTAGCTCGCGGCTTCGGCATTCCACCAGCTGTTGCCGCCCCACAGGATCAGCGCGGCGACGGCCGCCGTTCCGGCGATGCCGAGGCGCGCGCGCCGCCGCCGCGCCCCGTCAGGCTCGACGCCCGGCGTCAGCACGCTCTCGCGAATCGCCGCGCCGATGATCGTGAGCATGCCGGCGGTCAGGAACACGCCGAGCGCCGCGAGGATCGCGCCGAGGCCGGGCGTCATCGCGCGCGCCGTCGTCGCGAGCGCCATGACCGGGACCATTGCGGTGCCGCTGCCAGCCGGTCCGTCGACCGTGACGAACATCTCGTAGGACGTCGCGGTCATGAACCACAGCTCGGTCGAATAGAGCGCCGGATCGCCGGGCACGCCGGCCGCGATTTCCGCCGGCGGCGCGCCCTTCAGTCCGAGATTCCACTGCCCGGCCCGCACGCTGACGCGATACGCGGCGGGCGTCGTCGATCCGATCACGCGTACCGCGACCTGCGCGCGGCCGGGGATCACGCCGGGCAGCCGAACGCTGACGCGCACGTCGTACGGACCGGCCTTGCCGGTGAAAAAGGTGTCGGGGCTGCCGACGTGCGCCATCGACAGGAGCGCGACGAACAGCAGCGCGCCGCATCTTTTCA
>Ga0114129_10007539_pt1 | contig 15493 bp, 14 predicted proteins | sample RhiMetdeltSRZDD1_FD_80071 | JGI IMG/M metagenome (GOLD analysis project Ga0114129, IMG submission 80071) | Populus rhizosphere microbial communities from Tennessee, USA - Rhizosphere MetaG P. deltoides SRZDD1 (version 2) (version 2) | ecosystem: Host-associated > Plants > Roots > Rhizosphere >...
AGGCAACGTGCTTTGTGTTTTGAACTTTGTGTTTGAACTTTGTGCTTTGAACTTTGTACTTGAATTAGCGCTGTCCTCACTCCGGAGGAGTGACATCTTTATAGCGCGACACGTAAATGAATCAGGCACTCCTTAGGAGTGCGATGTAGGCCGCATCGAAGAAACGTAGCATGCAACAAAGGAGTACGGGACTTCGGAACTCTCGCGACCTATAAACTTTTCACTCCTCCGGAGTGGAAGACAGCTCTAAACTAAGTACAAAGCACCAAGTACAAAGTACTAAGTTCAAGTCTCTACCTCACCACCCCGATCGCGTCGAGCCACCCCAGTCGCATACGCCGCCGCTTCAACTTCGCGCGCCACAGCTTCGGCCACGCGCTTATCAAACACTGATGGCACTATGTACTCCGGATGAAGCTCGGTATCGGTGATGATGCCCGCGATAGCGTTCGCCGCAGCTAACTTCATCGCCTCGTTGATACGAGAAGCTCGACAAGCGAGCGCTCCTCGAAAGATACCAGGGAAACAAAGCACGTTGTTGATTTGATTCGGATAGTCGGATCTACCTGTCGCCATTACTGCGACATACGGAGCAGCATCCTCCGGCATGATTTCCGGAACAGGGTTTGCCATCGCAAAAACTATGGGCTTCTCTGCCATGTTTCTCACGTCTTCTACATCGATCACACCAGGTACAGACAAGCCGAGAAAAACATCCGCGCCTTTAATCACTTCGTGAACTGTGCCCTGTTCGTTATTGGGGTTTGTGTTCTGTGCGTACCAGTCCTTCACCCAATTCATGTGTTCCTTTCGGCCCCGATAAAGCACCCCCGTTTGATCGCAACCAATAATATTTTTGACCCCGGCAGCCATGATTATTTTCGAACACGCGACACCTGCCGCACCAACTCCGTTTACTACAACCTTCACTTTGTCCATCTCTTTGCCGACTATCTTGAGTGCATTGATCAATGCGGCTAGAACAACGACCGCGGTGCCGTGCTGGTCATCGTGAAAAACAGGAATATCCAGCTCCTCTTTCAACCGTTCTTCAATTTCAAAACAGCGCGGAGCGGAAATGTCTTCCAGATTGATACCGCCGAACGCCGTAGAAATGGCTTTGAGGGTGCGCACAATCTCATCCGGGTCCTTTGTGTTCAGACAGATCGGAAAGGCATCGACGCCAGCAAATTCTTTAAAGAGCATTGCCTTGCCTTCCATTACCGGCATTGCCGCGGCGGGCCCGATATCTCCCAGCCCAAGAACTGCAGTGCCATCTGTTACAACTGCAACTGTGTTCTTTTTGATTGTGAGTGTGAACGCTTTCTCGGGATCTTTGTGGATTGCGTCGCAGATGCGGGCTACACCAGGCGTGTACGCCATTGAAAGGTCGGCTCGAGTTTTGAGTGGCACCTTCGAAACGACTTCTATCTTGCCGCCGAGGTGCATCAAGAAAGTTGGATCCGAAACGTGGACGAGCTCTACACCATCAACATCTTTGACTGCTTGAACGATCTGCTCACCATGGGCGCTTGACGCAGAACTGACGGTGATGTCGCGGACAATGTAATCATTGCCGACGTTTACGATATCGATGGCACCGATATCTCCGCCCGCTCGACCAATCGCCGTCGTTAACTCGCCGAGTGAGCCGGCGCGCGATGACAGTCTGACTCGCAACGTCAAACTGTAACTCGCGCTTGGAGTGGGTTGCATAAAAGCGACGATCGTTTCTGATGTAGGCTAAAAGGAGTGGCGAGATTTAACGATAAAACGAAGGTTGCGCGCAAGCAGAGGTTCCGAAGATTTGTTAGCCAGCCAGTAGTTTGGCGATCATCTTGGCCGAGGCTTTAGCCAAACCATTTTCCTCGGCGAGAGTTAGAGATTTACGGCCCAACAAACGATATACCTCCCGAGCTTCTCTGAGTTCGCTGGACGAGAGCGCTTTCAAGTGACGCTGAATCGTAGCAACATCTCCGCGCGCGAATGGGCCTGTCAATGCTTTCGCAGGCGAGTGCGTGCCAAGGTTTACGAATGTAGATTGCAGCAAGCGAATCAGCGCTTCGTGAGCTTCGTCTCTTTTCAGCCCAGAGCGCTCGAGCATGTCCAGCGCAGTATCAAACAACGCAACAACATTCCCGGACGACATAACAGCCGCGGCGTGATAAAGAGGCTTCGCGCTCGACTTGATAGAAAAACTGTGACCGCTTAAGTCTGCGACAATACGTCGACCGCGCTGGATGGCCTTACGATCACCTTCGAGACACCAGAAGGCCGAGGTTAGCGACTCGGCACCACTCGCAGGGTCACTCACGGAAACAAGCGGATGGATGGAACCGATCTGCCACCCTCGATCCGATAACGGTGACAAGATTTTAGATGACAACGCTCCACTCGTGTGAAATGCGATATGGAGCTGGTGGTGGTCGATTTGTAGAGCGCGCAGGTGAGTTGTTACAGAAGGCAATTGATCGTCGGGAACCGTTATCAACACGATATTCCCGACCTGCCGAAGTTTTCTTAAGACCAGCAACGTGACCTTTTCGTCTAACAGCGCAGCGGCTTGTTTCAGTCTTACCCGATGCCGCGATACCAGAGCGTCGATTGGATAACCGACACGAGAAAGCGCTATCGCCAAAGCGGTACCGAGTCTTCCCGCACCGATGATTGTTAACGAAGGTTTACTGTCTGGCATCAGTTAGTTAGCAAGCGACTGGATTCTGGTTTACTCCGCGGATCATTGCCAGTATAGTTGAACCGCCAACATGGCAGTTTAATCCGATTCCCTCCTGGCGAAGTTGATTGGCTAAGTTTATTTAGGCGCACAACCTTGCCGCCTCGCCCGAGCATCATAGACTGCGCGCCGAATAAGCTGAATTCATTCGACCCCACCCCAGGAAGTCAGCTTGAAAAATGGTTGCGCAAGTTGGTAGGCAGGTTCGGTCCGGTCCATCCTTGAGTTTTTTGGAGGTTTTTCAAATGAATAGCTTCTCCCGTGCCACGACTGCTTTTGTTTTGGCCACTTCGTTGTTGGCAAGCTCTTTGGCGGCTGTTGCACAAACGCCACAGTCAACAGACCAGAAGCAAACTCCCACGGCCACCCAGACGAACTCGACCGGCACTAACTCCACCGCAACCCCGACGAACTCTACAGCGACTCCGACAGACGCTAAGAAGACTGACACGAATCCGCAACCGACCGTCGCTCATTCGAATAAGCCTCTGTCCACCAATGAAAACCCGGACATGATCGGCAAGCGGAATATTAACAGCGGCATCATTGCAAAAATGAGTGGTTCGACGGAGAAGGAAGTCCGAATGGGACGTGAAGCGGCCGCAGAGGTCGATCGGCAGGCCAAGTTCATCGAAGATCCAATCATTACCGAATATGTTAATCGGGTCGGCCAAAACATTGTTCTTCACTCGGACGCAAAAGTTCCGTTCACCATAAAGGTTATAGATTCCGATGAAGTAAACGCTTTCGCGCTGCCGGGTGGATTCTTCTACGTCAACAAGGGACTACTCCTGGCTGCGGATAACGAAGCCGAACTTGCAGGCGTGATGGCCCACGAAATTGCACACGTCGCTGCTCGCCATGCCGTTGAGAACCAAACAAAAGCGAATCTTCTAGAGTATGCCGCACTCGGGGCCTCGATATTCCTTGGCGGTATTCCCGGGATGATTTACCAGAACACAGCCGGAATTGGTCTGCTGGGCATTTTCATGAAGTTCAGTCGCAGCGCTGAAGAAGAAGCCGATAAGCTCGGAGTCCAATACATGTACGCTGCGGGGTATGACCCAGGCGCAATGGCCACAATGTTTGAAAAGCTCGAGGCTAAAAACAAGAAGAAGCCCGGCTTCATCTCGCGCGCGTTTGCTACACATCCAGCGCCACCTGATCGCAGGGCCGCCGCGTTGGCGTTGGCAGCACGATTCCCCGAGCACGAGGAGTATGTGATCAGCAGTTCCGAGTTTCAGCGGGTCAAATCAAGACTGCTTCGCCTTTCGAATGCACGGGCAACTTCGTCGGGTGCAATTCAGGCAGGCGATGATAATGGAGCTCCCGGTCGTCCGACTCTAAAGAGAAGGCAGCCAACTCCTGACGACTCGACAACAACGACCACTGATGGCGATCAAAAGCCGGCAGATCAACAACAAGCACCGCCAAAGCTAAAACGCAATGACGGCACGACTACAACGACTACGAAACCGCCCGATAAACCTTAAATCAAACGAACGTCCAGCGGTGTTAATAAGGCTCCTCGGCAGATGCCGAGGAGCCTTTTGATTGACGACCTTGCGCGACATCGGTCGTTGGACATGTAGAACAACTTCAGCAGTCTGGTAGTCGGGTAATAATGCGTAGCTGCGGCTCGGGCTATGGACTCCGCAAAAGTTATAATGAGCAAAATGCTAGGCGTAAGTGAAAACTGCTCGAAGTTAATGCGCGTGGCGGGAAAGATTGAGGCGATCACGCGTGGTTGCCCGACGCTGATTCTTGGTGTCGCGCTGTTCTATCCGATCGTAGTTTCCGCCAATCCGAACATTGAAAAGCAGACATTTATTTCTAACGACAAGAAGCGGACATTCTACTTGTTTGTGCCGGATTCGCTGGCGGCGGCAGAACCAGTTCCGCTTCTGCTCGTTTTCCACGGCTCTGGTCGCAATGGCTTATCACTGGTGGAGAAGTGGAAAGATCTGGCGACGAAAGAACGGTTCATAGTAGCGGGCCTCGACTCGCGAGATTCCTCGCATTGGTCGATGAGCGCAGATAGTCCCGCTGTCGTTCGCGATCTGGTGGTGTTGCTAGAATCGAAATATCCCATCAATTCACGCCGCGTCTACTTGTTTGGCCACTCCGCCGGAGCCGTGTTCGCAATCGATTTGGCGATGGTTGAATCAGAATATTTTGTGGCGAGCGCGGTGCACGCGGGTTCGTGGCGTGATCGAGAGGAATTCGAAATGCTCAAAAGTGCGCGACGAAAGATCCCTCTGGCAATTTGGGTGGGCAACAGAGATCCGTTCTTTTCAACGGAATCCGTGCGCGCGACGGCGGCCGCGCTTAAGAGTAATGGATTTGTGGTCGAAGTAACCGAAATTCCGGGGCACGACCATTGGTACTATGACCTCGCGCCGAAAATAAATGAGGCTGCCTGGGAATTCCTCAAGCGATATGAGCTTACGGCCAATCCGCGTTATTCAGAATTCGTCGAAGCTAGCAAAGTTGGGGATGCAAACAAGCTGATTGCCGAGATCAACGCACTACAGAAGCAAACGATGGACTTGGTGCAGCAAGCAAATTCATTTGAACACCAAGCTAGCGGTAAAGACGTATCGCGGGAACGCGCGGATCTTCAAAGGCTCGCCAGTGAAGAAATCGAAGCGCTTAGCCAAGCAGCAGCTATGGTCCGGACGGCCGCCCAAAAAGCAGATCAGGCCGCGCAGATGAAGGTTGGAGAACGCAACCGGACATTTCTCGCAGCAAGTGCGCGCTATTATGAAAAATTTGCCGAATTGATCGACGCACAACGCGAATACGCGGAAGTGCTTTTATCAGACGAGCCTACAGCGACGCTGAATGCAAAGCGGAACGTGGTTCACAAGAAGGTCGAAGAGTTGCAACGTCAAGTCGACGAATTGGCCAGCCAGGCGGCGAAAGCTGCACCTTAACTATTTATAGGTCCGAACACAGATCCGAGTTAAGTTTTCTTCAAAAGGGACTCATGTGTTTGCGCAAACAGGCACGGGAACCCAATGGCTAATTGGCATCGAATCTTCCTTGATAAAGGCCAATGACTCTGCAACTTGACAATATTTTGAAGCGTCCTTATCCTAACCGTTCGCGTTTTACTCGCTGAAAACAGAGATAGTTAACTATGTCGACATACTTTCCCAGTGGCAAGGAGCTCGCGGGACAACGAAAATGGTACGTAGTAGACGCGGCTGGCCAAACGTTAGGTCACCTCGCGTCTGAGGTTGCTTCAATTCTGACTGGGAAACGAAGTCCACAGTGGACTCCTTTCCTCGATACTGGCGATCACGTGGTCGTGATTAATGCCCGTCAGGCGGTATTGAAGGGTAATAAAGCGGAGCAAAAGGTTTATCGCCATCACACTCGTTACCCCGGTGGGCTGCGAGAGATTAGCGCACGTGAGATGATCGCCAAGCGGCCCGAGCGAGTCGTGGAACTCGCCATCAAGGGCATGCTGCCGAAGAACAAACTCGGTCGTGCGATGGCGAAAAAGCTCAGGGTATATGCCGATGCCGAACACCCACACTCAGCCCAACGCCCTCAAATCTACAATCTCATTCAAAAAGCTTAATAACCACACTAACAATAAGGAAGATTACGGTGGCTGAAATTCAGTATTACGGAACGGGACGGCGCAAGACGTCAACCGCAAGAGTTTACTTGCGACCGGGTTCCGGTGAAGTTAAGGTCAATAAAAAACCCTTCGACCGATACTTTCCCAATGAAACCCTTCGCATGATTATCCGACAACCGTTGCAGCTGACGGAGACGGTGGGAAAATTTGATCTGGTCGTCAACGTAACCGGCGGTGGGCCAGCCGGCCAGGCAGGCGCGATTCGACATGGTATAACTCGAGCATTGATCGAGTTCAACGCCGATTTGAGACCCACCCTAAAGCACGCCGGTCTGGTAACTCGCGACCCGCGGATTAAAGAACGCAAGAAGTACGGTCAAAAGGGTGCACGCAAACGCTTCCAGTTTTCGAAGCGCTAACATCAGTTTCACAATTCGAATCTTCTGATTCGAGTTTGTTTGAATCCATTGTCGCAGCACGATTGGTTGCTTACGCTAAAAGAAGTCGAGAGGCTGCGACGAGTACATTAAACCAATTAGCAGAAGGAGAAGCGCGGTTTGGTTTCGGTAACCATGAAAGAATTGCTGGAGGCCGGTGTTCACTTCGGCCACCAGGTGAGACGCTGGAATCCAAAGATGAAGGAATACATCTTTGGTGAACGCAATGGCATTTACATCATTGATCTGCAGAAAACTCAGCGAATGTTTCGCGAGGCGATTGGCTTTGTAACGGGCCTTATCGCTGAGGACAAAGGCAGAACAGTCCTCTTCGTCGGCACTAAACGACAAGCGCAGGACGCGATTCGTGAAGAGTCAGAAAAGTGTGGTCAGTTCTACGTGAACCAAAGATGGTTAGGTGGTCTGCTGACAAACTTTCAGACTGTGCAGAAGTCGATTAAGCGTCTTAAAGATCTCGAGGCGATGCAGACCGATGGTCGCTACGAGAAACTGACAAAGAAAGAACGCATTAAGCTCGACCGCGAACGCGAGAGCCTTAACAAGAACCTTTCCGGTATTAAGGGAATGAGTCGTCTTCCCGATGCGATTTTTATTATCGACGTGAAGAAAGAGGAGATCGCCGTCGCTGAAGCAAACCGGTTAGGTATTCCTATCGTCGCCGTAGTTGACACTAACTGCTCCCCTGAAGGTATCGATTATGTGATACCGGGAAATGATGATGCGCTGCGCGCTGTTCGGCTCTTTGCGTCGCGAATATCGGACGCAATAGTTGAAGGCAACCAGATTGCTACTGAAGGCGGCGTCGTTCCTCAGGGAGGCGAACCTTCTGACGAAGCAACCGATCAGTCGGGCGGTACAGTTACGGAAGTCGCAGCTGATGAAGGCAACGACTTGGATGACGAGGGCGCGCAACCCGAAACAACTTCTGAGATAGCGGAAAACACTGAAACATCGGCGCCTGATGAGAGCACCGAATCAGTGGTGGCAGCCAGCTAGACGATATCTTACTCAGCGGCGAGCGCAGCCTTTAGCGGTTTCAACCGCCGGGCTGCGTTTTTCATTGAACGATTGTTGGCAGGCCGAAGGTCTGCGTTGAAAAAAGAGAGTCGAGAGATCAGTAATCATGGCGGAAATAACAGCAGCTGCAGTTAAGCAGCTTCGAGAGAAGACCGGCGCCGGAATGATGGAGTGCAAGAACGCGCTGGTCGAGGCCGGGGGAGACGAAAACAAGGCGATTGATATTTTGCGCGAGCGTGGTCTGGCGTCAGCCAAGAAACGTGAAGGGCGTATAGCCGCAGAAGGCATCGTTGGTTCCTATATTCACATGGGTGGAAAAGTTGGCGTGCTCGTGGAATTGAATTGTGAAACTGACTTCGTTGCACGTGGTGAAGAGTTTCAACAACTCGTAAAAGATATCGCAATGCACATCGCGGCTGCCGAACCGCGATTTGTTTCGCGTGATGAAGTGCCGGCCAGTGTTCTCGAGAAGGAGCGCGACATCGCGCGGAAACAGGCTAAGAACGATCCAAAGAACGCAAACAAACCTGATCAGGTGATTGAAAAGATCGTTGAAGGTCGTTTGAACAAGTTCTACGAAGAATCAGTTCTGGTTGATCAGCCATTCGTTAAAGACGCGGCAAAGACCGTGGGAGAGTTAGTAATTGAAAAGACGGCCAAGACAGGTGAGCGTATAGCGATACGTCGCTTCACACGTTACAAGATGGGCGAAGGCCTGGATAAACCTGGGGATGATTTCGGAAACGAAGTAGCTTCCTTACTAAGCTAACGTCGCTTAATGCCAATTGACGAAATGCAACCTGAGAACAAGCAAATTCCACTCACCTACTCCCGCGTTCTTTTGAAGATCTCGGGTGAAGCGCTAATGGGTGAACAGAGTTACGGCATCGACGTCGATGTCGCGCGCGGTGTTGCGGAAGAGTTGAAGGCTGTTCATGACCTTGGCGTTCAAGTTGCCGTTGTCGTCGGCGGTGGGAATATCTTTCGTGGAGTTTCCAAGAGCGCCGGCAACATGGACCGCTCGTCCGCTGATTACATCGGAATGTTAGCAACCGTTATGAACGCGGTTGTCTTGCAAGACGCGCTCGAGAAGATAGACGTACATACGCGAGTCCTATCAGCCATCGACATTCCACAATTGGCCGAGTCGTTTATAAGACGCCGGGCCGTACGCCACCTTGAAAAAGGGCGCATCGTCATTTTTGCAGCCGGTACCGGCAATCCCTACTTCACCACTGACTCCGCAGCAGCGTTACGTGCTCTCGAGATAAAAGCCGACATAATTCTCAAGGCTACGAAGGTGGATGGCGTTTATTCGGCGGATCCAATGGCTGACTCACAGGCAGAACGCTACAACGAGATTACCTATCAGCAGGTGCTTGAGAGACAGTTGAAGGTGATGGATGCCTCGGCTATCTCACTATGTATGGACAATAACTTACCGATTGTTGTCTTCAATATGCGTCATCCGGGAAACATCAAACGAGTAGTTCTTGGTGAACTTGGAGTTGGCACTCGAGTGTGGCTTGGACAGTAATGACCGAATCTGATTAGCGGAGTCGATGAGATGAGCGAGAAAGACGTGTTAAAAGAGACGCGACCTCGAATGGAAACAGTCATTGAGGACTTCAGGCGCAAACTCGGAACGATACGTACGGGTCGCGCCGCAGTCAGTCTGCTCGATACAGTAATGGTCGACTACTACGGGACGATGACGCCGCTCAGTCAGATGGCTTCAGTTCATGCGCCCGAGCCGCAGTTATTAACTGTTCAGCCCTGGGACCAGTCGCAAATCGGTTCGGTTGAGAAAGCAATTCGCTCAGCTGATCTGGGATTAAACCCGTCAAACGACGGCAAGCTGGTCCGCATTCCGATTCCGCCGCTCACTGAAGAGCGTCGTAAGCAACTCGCCAAACAAGTTCATGACATTGCGGAAGACCATCGGACCGCAGTTCGTAATGTCAGACGCGATAGCAATGAGCGGTTGAAGAAGATGTTGAAGGACAAGGTAATCTCGGAAGATGCGGAGCGCGACGGACTGGAAGAAATTCAAAAGCTAACGAACTCTTATATCGGGAAGATCGACGAATTCTCAAAGAGTAAAGAAAACGAGATCATGAGCGTTTGATGTCCGATATGCTTTAGCTTGTCGTGACGTAGGAAACAAGCCCTCTGGTTGGATGAACAGCACGCACAATCATTCAACCAGAGGGCTTGTTTCTTTCGTCACGACAAGCTAAAGCATATCGGACATTTCTCTTACCTCGGAATCACGAACGCATCCTCGCCAAGCGTCTGATTCAGTTTTACTTCCTTCACGGAGTACTCTGCAAAAAAAGCGCCTTGTGGCATCTCAAAACGCTGGGAGAAACTAAACGGAATCAATACGCCATCCACTTCCTTGAACTTGCTGTTCGCAGTCCCGAAAGTATACCCGTTGTAATAGAAGAAGAACTCCATCACGCGGCCGTTGGTCGCGTCGATATAAAAATCAGTCGTATAACCGTCGGAATCCGCAACGCGAAAGCCGCGCAGTGCTTTCTTGTTGGGAATGTTTGAGACTGTATGTCCGGGCTGGTCATACCTCCTTAGCAACGATAACCCGAATCTCGAAAGCGGTGGCACTTCGACATTCGGCATCGAACTGTACGACTGTTGTCCATCGTAGATCTGCTTGAAGACGATGATCGGGCGCGCATCGATCTCCATCCTCAACTTGTCGCCGGCAGTTACGATCGAAAACGCACCGGGGATTGATTGGGGACTATTCGGTGGATATAACTGCACCGAGCCGCGCAGCATCATGTTCTGAACCGTACGAAACTTCTCGCCTCCCTGCGCCAAGAAAGCCGCTTTCGCGAGATCCTCTGGAGTAGTTGTTGGCGTAATTGCTATTGCAGGTGTTGTCGCAGTAGTTGAAGCGGGCGCTCCTCCACTCTTAGGCGCAGTCTCCTGGGCGAATGCGCTCACACTTAGAATTAACGGCACTAGACCAATGAATACAAAACTCTTTCTCATAACAGACCCCTTTTCGGATTCATTATTAGAAGTTCAAACGCACCTGAGCATAGATTCGGCGATTCCCCGCTCCGGCACTTCCTCCCCCACCTCCGCCGAAGCCTCCAAAAGTTCCAGCGAGTCCTAGCGACTGACCAAAATTCGGCGATAACAGATTCCCTACTGGCTGTGCGAGATTCACATGGTTGAGCAAGTTCTGGAAATTTATCGATACATTCAACGTGTATCGCTTCTCACTTGGTGCGCCACCTCCGCCGCCACCGCGCTGAGGTGCGCCACCGGCAGCCGCGACCTTCATCCCGGCTTCAGCGCCGCCACCACCAGTCAACATTGGTCCGCCTGGCCCACCGCGTTTTTCGCCTCCTGCTCCAGATGCCGCAGGTGCTTGCGGCTTTGCTGCGGCAGCGTTCTTTCGATGGATCTCTCCGAACTGGAACGTGCGGCCAACTCTGAGATTCACACTCAACGAGCCAGGACTATGACCGTAGTTGCGTGGAATGATCGTTTCACCTGGAAGCGGTCTCAAGTTGAAGTTGCCAAAAGGAGTACACCTGATTGTTTCTGACGAGCAATCAGCATTTGGCCCAGCAAAACTTGGTCGCTCATTAACTTGTCGATCAAGATTCAAATCCTGACCGGTGGTGATATTGAACGGAGGACCTGTGTTTGCTACCACGAATGGGCTCAACACGATCTTGTACCAGGGAAGATTAACCGTGCCGAAGATTGTGAAGCGATGACGAACATCAAATGTTGCTCGACCAAACTCTCCACTGGTGTTGTATGAGTTCACCGGAAAAGCATTCGACCCCTGTCCGTCTGTATCATTGGTCGTTTTACTTAAACTGTAGTTTCCTTGAATTTGTAACGCCCTGCTAAGTCTACTATTGAATCCGATGAAGAATTGGCGTTGATTGAATTGCCCACTCGCCTCGTATTGATAGACATCGCCGAGCGTCGGATTCGGACGGATGCCGTTAGGTGTCAAGGTAGTGATCGTCGCAGGTATCGGTGCGTTGATGTCGCGGATACGAATCACGTGCATGATGCGAATGTTGTAGAAGCCAACAAACATCGTGATGTTCCGTGGCAGTTGTCGTTCAACCTGCGTTCCTGCAAGCCACACAGTTGGTACCTGAAGATTTGGATCGACCTTCCAGATGGTTTGCTGAGTGGCCGGAACAGCGTCAACAGATGGAACACTCGTCGGACTAAACTGATTGAGGAGTGCGTAGATCGGCGCAACGTTTGGCAGTTGCTGTTGCGCAAGCGACGGTGCTACGGGTAGATGTTTCGGGTCATTGGAATCAGTAAAGATTGGCTCAGTAATCTGAGTCTGCTCCACATTGATTCCGTTGTAACGATTGGAAGTTAACGTCCAATTCTCGCTAAATCGGTTGTAGAAGAATCCAGTTCCAAACCGAATTACCATCTTCGGCGGTTTGGCGCTGTTTGCCGCGCCTGGCGACCACGCAACTGCAAGTCGAGGTGCAAAATCATATTTGCTGTGCGCGTTCGTTTGGGTCTCATAACGCAAGCCGTAGCTGAACGTGAGATTTGGTTTAATTCGCCAATCATCCTGCAGATACACACCGTAGTCCGTCTGACTTACATCGGCGAAGGGATTTCCAGTGTTAATGCTAAAGGCCGACGCACCACCACCTGCAGCGCGGATCTGCGCCGCCGTCTTTCCTTGTTGCTGTAACTGCAAGGTCAGCTGATAACGCTGAATGCTGGTTAACCCAAACCCTCCGGTGAATGTCCAGGACCCGCCAAAGTTATTAGGGTTAGTGTCATCAATACTGACATGCCTGACGCGACCGCCAAATTTGAGCGCATGCGTCCCCTTTTGCTTCGCTGTGAAGTTGTTCAGTTCCCAATTGACTCGTGTGTTTATGGAATGACCAACCTGGCTTCCACCGGAGTTAAAAGAGCTGCTGACATTCAACGCGGGTATCGAATTGTTGCCAACGTTTTCTCCGCGGTTGTGCGAATACTGAAAGCGGACTTCGTTGATAGTGGTTGGATTCAAAACCGCGGTTTCGGTCAGCTGGATGTTATGAAACGTAGTTAGCACATCGAATCCTCGCTCAGGCAAGTTGAACCCGCCCACGCCCTGATTCTCTGTGCGAGATCGATTGTAGTTGTACCTTGCGATCAGGGTGTTGTTAGTGTTGATGGCGTAATCAAAACGAGGACTGAAATTCGTGTTTCTACGTGGTACAAGAAAACCTTCACCTAACTGGACAGTATTAAAATTCGAATCGAGCACTGTCGCGCGAATCAGTTCATTGTCGTCAGTTTCATTTCTGTTGAATTCAACAAAGTACGACGCCTTTCTTTTTACCAACGGGCCGTTGAGGTTGAAGTTGTACTGACGAAATTGGAAGGGAGTGCGCTTGCTGGAACTTATCGCGAACGGATTTCTGGAGTTTAGACTTTCGTCGTTGAAGTTAAACGATGCGCCACCACGTAACTTGTCAGTGCCTGGACGAGTCAGAATATCAATACGACCAGAGGGCTGATCATTCTCGGCTGCAAAAGGATTTTGATTAATCCGAATCTCGCGAATGGCGTCCTTCGACGGTAGGTTTCCTCCCGTGAAACCGTCGATGAATATCTGCCCGCCATTTGGTCCTACCGACGGACCTGCTAATGCTTGTAGTGCGGCCGCCAATTCATCGGGATCATCGGGTAATGCATCCAGATCTTTTCCCGAGATCACGGTCTGGTTCGCGTTGTTGGAGGCCTCAGTGCTGACGTTTTGCTCCGCACCAACTGTCACCTTTTCCTCAATCGTGACCTTCAAAGTTAGATCGAGGGTCTGCCGTTGGCCCGCAACATTCACTTCTTGATTCAGCGTGGGTGCGAAACCTGAGGCTATTGCTGAGACGAGGTATTTACCGGACGTCAAACCAGTGAACGTGTAGATACCTTCGCCATTCGTTGTCGTTTTTTTCTGTACCCCGCTAGCATCGGTCAGCGTAACACTTGCACCAACAATCGCGGCCCCAAGTTCATCAGTTATCAGGCCGCGGAGAGTGCTTCTTGCCTGACCATAGGCTGCACAAGTCAGAGCGAAGATTAGAACAATGCTAAAGCAAATGCGGGAAATTGATCGGGTAGATTTCATGTTTCAGCCTTTGGGGAAAACGGCGTGACACCACTACGGGTGATTCCTCAGAGCCCATGTATGTGCGGCGCTCTGATTTGTTGACGTTAAGGCAAACCAATTCCAAACGAGATGCCGCTGCTACCTAAGCCAGCTGCCGGATTAGGCGCTTGTTGGCCTGCTTGCGGTCTTGGCGCGAGCATGGCTAACAATGTGTCCGCTCCAGTGACAAGAGAAATTGCAGTCAGACGAGACGGATCGACTCCCTGCGTACTGGAAACGATGATTGTGTCTCCGACCTTAACATCCGCAATCGAAATAGTTGGGAGTCGCTCGAGCATGTCGTTGATGTTGAACCCGCCGCGTCCTCCGGGTCCGCCAGGGCCGCCGGGACCACCTGGTCCGCCTTGAGGTCTCTGTCCCTGAGCCTGGCCACTTTGTGGAGGAGCTCCACCACCCGGCGCACCGCCACCACCACCTCGGTTGAATCCGCCCATCATTGCTCCCATCTCGGACGCCGGAGGGAAGCGACGCAGAACGGAATCGTGCTTGATAACAATCGTCAGCGGATGCTTCTTTTCGAGCTCGTTGATCTTTATCTCGCCGGTGGCAGGGTCTACCGCTGTAACAACACCACCAACCGTTCTGAAGCTGCCGGTTACTACTTTTTGCGGATTGAAGTGCGTTCCATCTGGTGTGCGGTCACCGAGAGCCCGCAGCTGATCGCCTACTTTGAGTTCGGTGAAATCGCTTGGCTTTGCATCAGCGAACTTGATCGAGTCGGGAGCGTAACGCTTCAGCTCGGTCTTGTCTGTGACCGGAATAATGATGGAAGAAGTCCCAGCCATGGTGCGACTTTGAATTGTGATCTCATGACTCTCCGGCTTAAGTGCCTGGATAACTCCCAATACTCCGCGTCGACGCCATTCGAGTCTTTCCGCTTCCTGCTTCTTAGCAAGATCTCCCTTTGTCATGAGGAGGACTTGCAGAGTGGATACCGATTTACGATCTTCGGAAACTGTGCCACGCGCCATAATGCGATCACCTTCAGACACGTCAGAGACCGTAATATCCGTCGCGTTTGTCAGTGAAGTTTCCCCCGGAGCTAACTTCTTGAACGTGGTGCGATCCATATAGAGAGCCATTACGACTGAACCGGCGTCAGTCTTGATGGTAATTAGCTTTCCGGTAGTATCGATAGACTTGACTTCTCCTATGGCATACTTTGCCGTGATACTCGGGTCTTGTGTCTGCTGAATTATTGCTTGTGAGTTAAAACCTGAACCTATGGAAATGAGGCCTGCTGCTGTGATCAGCATGGCTGCAAAGAAGAGCACCCTCATTTATTCGTCCTTTCTATCCTGATTTCTGAACACCGCAAGATGCGGTTTTGTGACCTGCAAGAGTCGTAAAGAGGAATACCTTCTGACAAAACTGGTACGCAACTGCAGTCCAGAATGTTCTACGGATGTCGCCGCCCTCCACGACAGACCAGAGGAGTCCTGCACTTAAGACGTCTGAAACCGGCTCATCATTACAGAAGTCCTCCCGAACACGTGTCC
>Ga0114129_10007540_pt1 | contig 15491 bp, 11 predicted proteins | sample RhiMetdeltSRZDD1_FD_80071 | JGI IMG/M metagenome (GOLD analysis project Ga0114129, IMG submission 80071) | Populus rhizosphere microbial communities from Tennessee, USA - Rhizosphere MetaG P. deltoides SRZDD1 (version 2) (version 2) | ecosystem: Host-associated > Plants > Roots > Rhizosphere >...
GCGAACGACGGGGACAACTTCTCGCGCTACCTCGTGCGCATGGAGGAGATCCGCCAGTCGCTCGCGATCATCCGGCAGGCCGTGGACATCTTCCCGGCGTCGGGTCCGGTCAACTCCGACGACTGGCACGTCGTGTTGCCGCCGAAGGACGCCGTCTACCACGACATGGAATCGCTGATCTTCCACTTCAAGCTGATCATGGAAGGGATCCGGGTGCCGCGCGGAGAGCGTTACGACTGGATCGAGGGCGCCAACGGCGAGCTCGGCTTCTACGCGATTTCGGATGGCGGTGCAGGACCTTACCGGCTGAAACCCCGGCCGCCGTGCTTCCCGATGATGGCCGCCTTCGAAGAGATGATCGTCGGGGGAGGCATCTCCGACGCCATCGCCACTCTCGGAACGTTGAACATCATCGCGGGGGAGCTCGAGCGGTGAGCGGCGTCCTCGACGTCGGGGCCCGCGTGAAGAAGCTGACGGCCTTTGAGCGCCTCTACGTGCCCGGAGTGTTGAAGGGGCTCGCCGTCACGATGCGGCACTTCCTGCGCAACCTCGTGGCGATCCGGCGACTTCCGACCATCCTCTATCCGGAAAGGAAGCGCGACTACTCCGACCGCTTCCGCGGCAAGCACATCCTGACGACCCGCGACGACGGGACGCTCAAGTGCGTCGCGTGTTACATGTGCGCGGAGGCGTGCCCGGCCGAGTGCATCACGATCGTCGCCGGCGAGCATCCCCGGATCTCCTACGAGAAGTACCCGGTCGTCTTCGACATCGACATGCTCCGGTGCGTCTTCTGCGGCTTCTGCGTGGACGCGTGCCCGAAAGACGCGATCTGGATGACCCGCAACTACGAGATGGCGTTCTTCAACCGCGAGGAGGCCGTCTTCGGGATCGACAAGCTGATCGCGAAGCCGGGTCTGCCGGTGAAGGACGGCCTGGGGTATCGCCCGTACTATCCGGGCGACGGAACGGTGCCGCCGGGCGACGCATCGAGCTCTCCCGTCATCCCGGGCGACGGCGAGCGGGAGAAGCTGCGGGAGAAGGGTTGCGACGTCGAGCACACGGCCGGGCCCGGTCCGCTGAACGCACCGTCTCCCGCCGAGAAGGTGGAAGGGAGACGCAGCATCAGCTAAGCCTGCGGAACTTTCCGTGGCCTCGGCGATGCGCAGTGAACCTAACGGCTACTTCGTGAGGTGGAACAGCGTGCGGTCCTTGTCCGCATCGGGAGTGGGCAATTCGCCGTTCCAGTAAGTGACGTAGCCTTTGGTCGCAATAACACCTTCAAAGATGCCGTTGGGCGCACCCGGGCCGTGGCAGCCCACCCCGAGCATGCCCTTACTGCCGTCGTCGTATTCGATCAGGAATACTGCCGTCCCGCTGGCTCTCTCGGCGACGTCGCCGATATTGTCAGTAGGAGTGCCGGTCTGAAACCCGGCGAACACCCAGCTGACCAACTTTGTCACGCGATAGGTGCCGCTGCCTTCCGGCAAGCCCGACCCCGACGTTTCCCAGGTCCCGCCGCCGGTCACGGCGCCTGACGGCCCGCCACTCGCTGGCGCCACAAAGGTCCCTGCACCCGTCAGCCTGATCTTCGCTTCCGAAGGGTTACCCGGCGTGTGATACGCGAACGCGAATGCTTCGCCGTCCGGGTTCAAGACGGTCAAGGGTGGAGGCACGTCGACGCTGATGATGTCCCATCGGACATGATCGGCCTGGCCAAATGCAACTGAGCTCGTGAGGAGCAGAACAAGCGCAACGATCACCGATCCGGAAGCGACCGTGATCGTCGAAGAGATCTTCCTGGTGACCATGAATTCCTCCTTTTGCTAGGTACAAACGAATCCTTCGTCATCCTGGTGTCTGCATCGTCGTCGGGTTGTTCGCGTTTTCGCTATCCTCTTCCGCCAGGCTCTTGTAGAGGCGTCACGACCGTCAAAAGGACATCACCTCCCTTTTCTGCAGGTATAGCGATCCAGACGAAGCTCTCGGATTTCGCAAGTGCCTGTGGTCGTCAGAGGGAGGGTGAAGTCTCCCGAATGTGCTGCGCGGCATGAGGGCGAGAAGGGGCCCTCCTTTGGCCCGAACGACTCCGCCGCTCGCCCCGAGCGGCCGTGTCAGAGAAAAGCCGGCCGCAGTCGGCACCGCAAGGCCACGGGCGGCAGGTCCGCTGCGGTGAGGAGATGGATCTCCGCAGCGCGTAGGAGCGATCTGGCTGACGTGACCGACCCGTTAGACGGCGACATACAAATCGCCCGGTAGCCTTCAAGGCTTTTGCGTCAGCTGGCTCCGTGGCACGCCGTCCGTGGACCAGGCGGCCAAAGTGAATTCTATGCGACAGCAAACATTAATCGAACGTGAACGAAGGGCCTTGTGACGCTAACTGCGGCTGCCATCGTCCATTCCGACTGAAGTTCAGCTCGCCTGAGCTTTCACACACCTGTGACCGGTCGGGCGCGCCATCCCGCGGAGCAGAGTCGAGCTGTGGGGGCTTAGATCTTTTCGACTCTAACGAGGGCGTTGTAGTCGGGCTCGCGAGATTCGGGGTCGACTTCCGTCGGCGACAGGAGCGGCAGGCCTTCCGGCCAGTGAACCTCGAGGTTGCCCGGCTTGATCGGCGCGACCTTTACGAACCCGCGGAACTCTCCGGACTCGGACACGAGGCGGATCCCGGCGCCGTCGGCAAGCCTCAACCGTCCCGCGTCGTCCGCGCTCATCAGCACGTCGGACCGCGCGGCGTCGGTGAGCGGGTCGACCTCGCGCTGGACCATGGAGTTGAATTGTTTTCCTCGCCGCGTGGAGACGAAGAACCGCCCGTCGCGGAGATGCCTCCCGCGTGAAAGCGACGTCGGAACGAAGTGCGCCCGGCCGTCCGGGGTGGCGAAGCGTCCGTCCGAGTAGAGCGCCTCGCCGCCCCACTGGAGCGAGTCGCCCGCTCTCTCGAGCTTCTCGATACCGGCGTACAGCGGTACCGCTCGCGCGATCTCGTGGCGGATCTCCCGGGTCGAGCCGAATCGGATTTTCCCGGCGTCGGACGGGCGCACGCGCGCGCAGACCTCGCCGAAAACTTCCCATTCCGGGCGCGCGACGCCGATCCGCCGGCCGGGGATCTCGGGAGAGAAGATGATCCTCCGCTCGGTTGACGTCTCTGTAACCCCGCCGGGCGTCTCGTACCGGGTCGCCGCGGGCAGGAGGAGCACGGTGTCCGAAGGCTCGACCAGCATCGACGAGTTCACGACGATGTCCTGGTGGATCCGAAGGCCGGGTCGCGCAAGCGCAGCACGGTTGCGATCAGTGCCCGCCAGGGTCTCCAGGAAATTGCCTCCCGTGATCCAGAAGACGTCGATCCGTCCTTCCGCCGCGGCCGCGACCTGATCGCCCGCGGACAACCCCTTTCTGCGAGGAACGGGGAAGCCCCAGAGACTCTCCCAACGCGCCAGCGCGGCCTCGCCGGGATCGGGAGCGCAGCCGACCTCCGCGCCGCCCTGGACGCCGGAGTGGCCGCGGATCGGCATCAGGCCGCGATCCGGCCGTCCCGGGAGACCGCGCGCCAGGCCGACGTTCACGAGCGCGCGGATCGTCTCGACCCCGTGCGCGTGCTGGGTCAGCCCCATCGACCAGACGAAATGGGCGTTCGGGCGCTCGACGAGGAGCCGGGCGAAGTCCTGCATCCGGCGGCGCGGCGCACCGCTCGCGGCCTCGAGCTCCTCCCAGGGCGCCGCTCGAGCCGGGGCGGCCGCCGCCTCGAACCCGGTCGTCCTCTCGCGGACGAAGGGCTCGTCGATTCCGCCCGGAAGGTCGAGGAGCGCCTTGAAGACTCCCTGCAGAAACGCGAGATCCCCGCCGGTGTCGACGTCGAACCAGTCGTCGGCGAGCTTCGTTCCGAAGAGAGCGCTTTCGGCGATCGAGGGAATCCAGTAGCGCTCGAGCCCCGGCTCACGGTACGGGTTGACGACCGCGATCCGCGCGCCGTTTCTCTTCGCGTAATAGAGGTATTTGGTCGTGACCGGCTGGTTGTTGGGGACGTTCGACCCGAAGAAGACGATCAGGTCCGAGTGGATCCACTCCCGGTAGCTCGTGGTCGAGGCGCCGTACCCGAGCGTGTCTTTCATCGCGACGGTCGAGGCGGCGTGGCAGAGGCGCGCTGAGTTGTCGACGTGGTTCGTTCCGAGAAATCGCGCGGCCTTCTGCGCCGCGTAGTACGTCTCGTTGGGGATCCCGCGCGACGTGAGATAGAACGCGATCCGGTCGGGCGGCGCTTTCGAGAGCCGCGCGGCGGCGAGGTCGAGCGCCTCGTCCCACGAGATGGCGCGGAACCCGGAGTCGCCGCGCCGGCGGATCATCGGCTCCGACAGCCGTCCGATCTTGCGCAGGTCCCCCGACGCGAGGTTCGTGATCCGGTCGACGTTCTCGAGCCGCGCCGTGTCGAGCGCGGGCATCGTGTTCAGGTGCAGGAGCTCGAGGCGCACCATGCAGAGGTGCGTTCCCTCGATCGTCCAGTCTCGCATCCCGGTGGTTCCGAGGGCGCAGCCGTCGCAGACACCGTGCGTCAGGATCCGCCAGGCGAAAGGCAGCTCGCGCCGGTTTTCCCACGCGATCCGGGCCATCTCGCGAAAGTGGCCCGGCTTCGTTTCCCGGAGGCCGGTGGGCGAAAGCGAGACCCACGTCTGCCGGTTCCAACCCATCGGCCTCCGATTCTAACGACCGGGGTCTACGCGCAGCAGGTCGAGGCGCAACACGCGACCTCCGCCGGAGCGACCGGGAGCTCGACGTCCTCGAGCACCGCGTAGACCTCCCACCGGTTTCCGTCGGGGTCGCTCACCCAGAACTTGTCCTGCCTTGCGTAGCAGCAGGTCGTGTCCTTTTCGTCGAAGCTCGCGACGCCACGCTCCGTGGCGCGGGCCTTCCACTCGTCGACCTCTCCGGTCGAGGTGACCCGGATGCCGAGGTGGGAAAGCGATCCATTCGGATCCGGCTTTCGTCCGGCTTCGTTCAGGGCGAGGTGGAGGGCGGGGGCCGTCGTGACGAACTTCACGTAGCCCGGTTTCTCCTTCATCGGAGCGGTGCCGAAGAATGCGGCGTAGAAGTCGCGCGCGTGCCGGACGTCCGAGACGTTCAGAGAGACGTGCAGAGCGGGTTCCATGTCGACCTCCGGGACCCCATGGGGTCCATTTCCGATCCGACCCCAACGCTTCGTCATATTCACATTTATAGATATATAGAGGCAGCCCTGTCAAGGGCTTTTTCCCAGGGACTTGGACGTGGGACTTGGGGACTCTTCCTATCCCGGATGTCTCTGCGTCGGCCGGTGGCCGTCCGTCTTGAAAACGGACTCGACGGTGTTCTCGATCTGATCGTCGGGCATGCCTTTGGCCTTGAGCTCTCCGGCGAGGAGCGCCTCACGCATACAGATGCCGCAGCCCGCGGCGTGCGTGCTCGTGAAGCAGGTCAGGAGAGTCTTGTGGCGGTGGATCATGCTCTCCTGGCACTCGCAGAAGCAGTGGAGGAGATCGAGCGTCGCCGGATATTTCCGGGCGACCTCGTAGGCCGGCCGGACCTCCGGCTCGAACCTCGTGGTGTCGGAGAAGAGGCTCGGGTCGAGGACGGCGCCTTTTTCGACGCAGGCCGCGCACGCGCTTGCGGGGGCCGGGGGAGGCGGCTTTCGGGGGGCCGCTTTCTTCGCCGGGGCGGCGGCCACGAGGGTGAGACCCAGCACAGCGGCGGCGACGGCGGGATAGCGAGCTCTCATGGGTCCTCCGAGCCCGCCAACGCCGGGAGAAGCCGCTTTGTTCCGATTAAGTGGGGACCCGGGGAAAGATCCCTCGCTTCGATCGGGACCGAAATGCTACTTGAGCTCTTCCATCATCTCGGCGAGGGCTTCCGGCCGGGGGCGGGCTTTCTCGTCGGGGATGACGGCGAGCGGCTCCTCCGGGAGATTCAGGAGCGAGATGAAGTCCTTCTTCTCCGGCGCGACGTAGACGAGGCCGGTCAGGAACTCCTGCTTGTCCTGGGCCTCGTGGAGGAGCGTGAGCGCGGCCATCTTTTCGGTGGCGTCGTAGTCCGTGCGCAGCTTGCGCAGCCGGATGTGGGACCCGTCGTGCAGAGTGACGTCCTGCGTCGTGCCCGGGTCGTAGTCGACCTGGATCTCCTCGAAGAAGGGCACGAACCCGATCTCCTGGATCGGGATCTCGTGATCCTTCGCCCACTTGTACGACTTCGTCGAGTCCTCGTGGTTGTTGAACGTGACGCAGGGAGAGATGACGTCGAGGAGCGCCGTGCCGCGATGCGCGATCGCGCCCTTGATGAGCGCGAGCAGCTGTTTCATGTCACCCGAGAACGACCGTGCGACGTACCCGCACCCGAGCTCGATCGCCATCGCGCAGAGGTCCATCGCGGGAAGGTCGTTGACGACGCCCGTCTTCAGCCGTGAGCCGAGGTCCGCGGTCGCGGAGAACTGTCCCTTCTTGAGCCCGTAGACGCCGTTGTTCTCGACGATGTAGATCATCGGCAGGTTCCGCCGGAGGAGATGAACGAACTGGCCGGCCCCGATCGAGGCAGTGTCCCCGTCGCCCGAGACGCCGATGTACAGGAGGTTGGGGTTGGCGAGCGACGATCCGGTCGCGATCGACGGCATGCGGCCGTGGACGGCGTTGAAGCCGTGCCCCCGGTCGACGAAGTAGGCGGTCGTCTTGGACGAGCAACCGATGCCCGACATCTTCGCGACCCGGTGGGGATCGACGCCCATGTCGTAGAACGCCTGCGTGATCTGACGGGTGATGACGTCGTGGCCGCAGCCGACGCAGAGGGTCGACTTCAACCCGCCGTACTCCTTCACGGTCAGGCCGCGGCGGTTCGTCGGGGCGGCTTTGGGCTCGGCGACGGAGGACATCAGCGTTTCTCCCCGGCTTCCACGCCCTCGACGACGCTCTCCGCGTCGAGAGGGAAGCCGTCGTAGTGGCGGATGGATCGAAGTTTCGTGCAGTCGCCCCGGACCTCGAGGGTCAGGAGCTCGTACATCTGGCGATCGCGGTTCTGGTCCACGACGTAGACCCGGTCGTGACCCGCGACGAACTCGGCGACAGCCGGCGGGAAGGGGAGCGCCCGGAGCCGCAGGTAGTCGGTCTCGATTCCGCGCTTCTTCAGAATCACACGCGCCTCCTCGACGGCAAAGTCGGACGAGCCGTAGGCGATCAATCCGACTCGCGAGCCCGTCCCGTTCGAGACGACGGGCTGCGGCACGAACTTGCGCGCGGTCTCGAACTTTCGGGCGAGTCGGTCCATGTTGTTCTGGTAGTCGTCGGGACGCTCGGAATAGGTGGCGCGCTCGGTGTGGCCCGAACCCCGGGTGAAGTACGCGGCGAGCGGATGGTCGGTCAATCCCGGCAGCGTGCGCCACGGGATCCCGTCCCCGTCGACGTCCTTGTAGCGCTCGAAGCCGCCGAATCGCTTCACGTGCTCCTCGATCTCACCGTTGGTGCGAAGCACCTTCCCGCGATCGAACGGCTTCTCGGGATAGGGGAACGGATCGCTCATCCAGTTGTTCATCCCGAGGTCGAGATCCATCATGACGAACACGGGCGTCTGGAAGCGCTCGGCGACGTTGAAGGCCTCCATCGCCATCTCGTAGCACTCCTCGACGCTCGCCGGAATGAGGAGGATGTGCCTCGCGTCGCCGTGCGAGAGGTTGTACGTCGACAGGATGTCTCCCTGCATGGTCCGCGTGGGCAACCCCGTCGACGGGCCGACACGCTGCACGTCGAAGATGACCGCGGGGATCTCGGCGTAGTAGCCGAGCCCGGTGAACTCGGACATGAGCGAGATCCCGGGGCCCGACGTCGTCGTCATCGCCCGGGCGCCGGCCCACCCGGCCCCGAGCACCATGCCGATCGCCGCGAGCTCGTCCTCGGCCTGAACGATCGCAAACGTCGGCTTTCCGGTTTCGGGATCCAGCCGGAAGCGCCGGCAGTAGTCCGTGAAGGATTCGGCGAGCGAGGACGAGGGCGTGATCGGATACCAGGTGACGACGGTGACTCCCGCCATCACGCACCCGATCGCCGCCGCCGCGTTCCCGTCGATGATGATCTTGCCCGCTGTCGCGTTCATCCGCTCGAGCCGGAACGGATCGGACTTGGTCAGGTTCTTCTCGGCCCACTCGAATCCGCCGCGGATCGCGGTCAGGTTGATCTCGACCGCCTTCGCCTTGTTCTTGAACTGCTTTGCGACGGCCTGCTCGACCTCGGCCATGTCGATCCCGAGGAGCCAGGCGGCGACGCCGACGTAGATCATGTTGACCGCGAGTCGGCGCAGCTTCCCGTCGTGCACGAGCTCGAGGACGAGCTTCTGGAAGGGGACGGGATAGAAGTGGACGTCATTGCGCAGGGTGTTGAGCTTCAGGCTCTCCTCGTAGATGACGGCCGCCCCGGGAGCGACGGTCCGCACGTCCTCGTGCGCGGTTTCCGGGTTCATGCAGATCAGCACGCCGATGTCGCGACGCCGGGCGATGAAGCCCTCCTTCGACGCGCGGATCGTGAACCAGGTCGGCAGCCCCTGGATGTTGGAGGGGAAGAGGTTCTTGCCCGAGACGGGAATCCCCATCTGAAAGATCGACCGCATGAGGATGTTGTTCGAGGACATGCTCCCCGAGCCGTTGGCGGTGGCGACGTGAATCGAAAAATCGTTGACCACCGGGGGAGCACCGGTGGAGGGAGCGGGCGCTTTCTCTTCCAGGATCGCCGTGGACATGTCTCTCCTTTGCCGACAGTTGCCTTGCGCCGGAGCCGGAAATGATAGCAGAGCGACCGGCACGAAAGAGTGTCGTTGCGACCATAGAATCCGACTGGAGGACGCATGAGAGGCATTTGCATCACGGTGCTCGCCGGGACGCTCGCGTGCGTCCCCGCCGCGAGCGCGGTCGCGGCCGGAAGCCCGGTTCGCTTCGAGGAGCTCGCGAAGCTCGACCGGATCGGAAGCTTCGACGTCTCGCCGGATGGCAAGTGGGTCGTCTATTCCGTGGGCACCCCCGTCATCGCCGAGAACCGGACGAAGTCGGTGATCGGGATCGCCCCCGTCGGCGGTGGCGCGCCGCGGCTTCTCACGACCGGCGACAAGCGCGACTCCGACCCTCTCTTTTCTCCCGACGGCCGCCGGGTCGCGTTCCTCTCGAACCGCGACGGCACCTCGCAGATCTGGACCGTCGACCTGGCCGGCGGCGAGCCGTCGAAGGCGACGTCCTTTCCCACCGGGGTCAACGGCTTCCAGTGGTCGCCGGACGGGAAGTGGTACCTGATCACGTCGGACGTCTTCTCCGACTGCAGCGACGTAGCCTGCCTGGAAACGCGGGCGAAGGCGCGCGAGAAGTCGGCGACGAAGGCGCGCGTCGCCGAGAGGCTTCTCTTCCGGCACTGGGACGCGTGGAAGGAGGGGCTCCGCACGCACGTCTGGAAGCTTCCCGCGGCCGCTCCCGGCGGTCCGGCGGTCGACCTCACGCCCGGCGACCACGACGCACCGCCGTTCGACGTGGGCGGCGCTCTCGACTTCGACGTTTCGCCGGACGGAAAGGAGTTCATCTACGCGTCGAACCGGGACCGGGTGGAAGCGCTCTCGACGAATGCAGACCTCTGGCTCGTGCCGTTCGCCGGCGGCGGGACCCCGAAAAACCTGACCGAGTCCAACAAGGCGTTCGACGGCTCTCCGAAGTTTTCCCCCGACGGAAAGTGGATCGCCTACCGCGCGCAGAAGCGCGCGGGATTCGAGTCAGACCGCTTTCGGCTCGTCCTCTACGACCGGGCGAGCGGTGCCACTCGCGACCTCGCCCAGGGTTTCGACGACTGGGTCGAGGACTACGAGTGGGCGCCCGACTCCCGTTCGATCCTTTTTCTCTCGCACGTCAAGGGACGCGGCGTGATCGAGCAGGCCGCGGTCGCGGGCGGACCTCCGACGCTCGTCTGGCGCGGTGGGGGTCCGGCGAAGATCGTCCCGTCCCCCGACGGGGCGTCTCTCTTCTTCTCCTCGAGCTCCCTGACGCGTCCGACGGAGATCTTCGTTCTCCCGATGGGTGGCCGCGCGCCGGCGGGCGCGGACCCCCGCGCCGTCGTGCGCGCGAGCGAGGCACAGCTCAAATCGATCGAGATGGGTGCGGTCTCCGAGCGCTTCACGAAGTCCGCGGACGGGAAGGACCTCCACGCCTGGCTCGTGACGCCGCCGGGCTTCGACCCGGCGAAAAAATATCCTGCGGTCGTCCTCATTCACGGCGGCCCGCAGGGCGCGTGGACCGACTCCTGGTCGACGCGGTGGAATCCCGAGGTCTTCGCGGCATACGGCTACGTCGTCTACGCGCCGAACCCTCGGGGTTCGACGGGTTTCGGCCAGGAGTTCGTGGACCAGGTGAGTCGCGACTGGGGCGGACGGGCCTACGACGACCTCATGCGCCAGACCGACGATCTCGAGTCGCTTCCCTACGTCGACCGCGGGCGCATCGGCGCCGCCGGCGCGTCGTACGGCGGCTACATGATCGCGTGGATCCTCGGCCACACCGACCGCTTCAAGGCGCTCGTGTGTCACGACGGCGTGGTCGAAACGCGTTCCATGGCCCTGGAGACCGAGGAGCTCTGGTTCCCCGTCTGGGAGCTCGGCGGATGGCCCTGGAACTCGGACCTGTACGAGAAGTGGAACCCGCTCAATTTCGTCGAGAAGTTCAAGACGCCGACGCTCGTCGTCACGAGCGAGAAGGATTACCGGGTGCCCTTCGGCCAGGGATTGCAGCTCTTCACGGCGCTCCAGGTCCGAAACGTTCCGTCGAAGATCCTCACGTTTCCGGACGAGGGCCACTGGGTGCTGAAACCGGGGAACTCGCGCGTATGGCACGCCACGGTGATGGACTGGCTCGCGACCTACCTCGGCGGCGCTCGACCCGACAAGGAGTCGCTCGAGGCGGTCTACAGCGTCACGAAATAAGGCACGTCGTGACTCCCGGCCTCCTCTCGGTCTTCCTGGGTCTTGCCGTCGTCTCGCCCGCCCCGGAAGCGGAGCGTTTTCCGCGCGGCGAGATCGTGCCGAACGTGGCCTGCGCTGCGGACGCGTCGCACTCGTACGCCCTCTATCTGCCGTCCGCGTACTCCCCGGAGCGTCGGTGGCCGCTCCTCTACCTTTACGACCCGCGGCGGCGGGGCGCGGCCGCCGCGGAGGGTTTTCGAGAGGCGGCCGAGCGCTACGGCTGGATCGTGGCGAGCTCCAACGACACGGTCAGCGACGACCCGACGGCGCGCAACGACACGGCCGTCGTCGCGATGTGGACGGACGTCAACGCCCGGTTCGCCGTGGATTCACGGCGCGTTTACGCCGCCGGGTTCTCGGGCGGCGCGCGGCTCGCCGTCCTATTCGCGCAGAAAGTGCCGGGGGCGGTCGCCGGCGTCATCGCGTGCGGCGGAGGATTTCCCGACTCGTCGCCGCCGCAGAAGGGCATGCCGTTCGCGCTCTTCGGGACCGTCGGAAACGTCGACTTCAACTACGGCGAGATGCGCCGCCTGGACCGCACGCTCGAAAAGCTCGGCGCCGCCCACCGTCTCGCGGTATTCGAAGGCCGTCACTCCTGGTGTCCCGCGCGGGTCTGTCGGGACGCGGTCGAGTGGATGGAACTCGGAGCGATGAAGACCGGGACGCGCGCGAAGGACCCGGCTCTCGTCGATCGCCTGTACCGCGAGCGGCTGGAAAAGGCGTCCGCACTGGAGGCGGCGGGTAAGAGCGCAGACGCATACCTGCGGTACGCCGAGGCCGTCGAGGACTTCCGCGGCCTCGCGGACACCCGGGAGGCCGAAGCTGCGAGCGCGCGGCTCGGACAGTCGGCCTCGCTCCGGAAGGCGCTCGCGGAACAGGAAGAACGGGAGGAGAAGGAGAGAAGATCTATCGACCGTCTGTGGGCCGATCTCGCTTCCGCCCTCCGGTCGGATCCGCCGCCTCCGGTCAAACAGCTGGCCGTCCAGCTCCAGGTCGCGAGGCTCCGGAAGGAAGCGGCCCCCGAGCGGCCGGAAGCCGAGCGGCTCTCGGCCGCCCGCGTTCTCGAGTCGATCTTCGTGCAGACGGCCTTTTATCTGCCCCGCGATTACGCCGCGAAGCACGACTTCGTTCGGGCGGAGCTCCTGACCCGGATCGCCGGAGAGCTCGAGCCCGACCGCGCCGGCGCGGCCTGGTACAACCTGGCGTGCTTCCGCGCGACTGCGGGGGATCGCCGGGGTGCCCTCGACAGCCTGAGGTCCGCGGTCAAAAGCGGCTATCGCGAGGTCGAGGTCATCGAAGGCGACCCCGACCTCGCATCGATCCGCGGCGAGAAAGAGTACCGGGCGATCCTCGAGGAGCTGAAGAAGAAACCTACGAGTTGATGTCCTTGCCGGCCTCGAGCTTGTCGACCAGTCCCTGGAGATATTTCTTCTGCGCCTCGGGGGCCCGGGTGAGGGCCTCTTTCGCGTTCTTCGTCGCTTCCTTGAAGTTGCCCGCGGCGGACTGAGCGCGCGCGAGCCCCATGTAGACGAACCACACCGTCGGGTTCTTGCGGGCGTTCGTCTGGAAGATCTTCGTCGCCTCGTCGCGCTTCTTCTCGGCGAGCAAACGGCGGCCGTAGTTGTGGAGCTGGAGCGGGTTCGCCTTCTCGAGAGCCTTGGCCAGCGTCGCGTCGGCCTCCGCCGTCTTTCCGGTCAGGCGAAGGAGCTGCGACTTCGTGTCGAGGTTCTCGAACCGTTCCTCGTTCTGGATCGACGAGTCCGCCCACTTGAGCGCCTCCTCGTATCCGACCTTGTTCTCGATCGCGTAGGTCGCGGCGTCGTTCCAGCCGACCCAGCTGTACGCCTGGAGGCCGCGGAGCTGGAGCTTCAGGTTCTCCACCGTCGTCTTTGGAACGTCGACCGAGATCTTGAAGGGCACGGCGACCTTTTCCCACCTCATCGTGACGACCGCCGAGTCCGGCGCGAGCTCGTCGAAGTCGTACGTCAGCGCTTCGTGCATCTCGGACGCCGCGGGCTTCACGGTGACCCGGAGCGCGTCCTCTTTCTCGTCGTAGCTGAAGCTGCCCCACGACGTCGAGTTCTTCGAGAAGATGACGGTCCACGAGCTCTCCGTCGGAATCATGTGGAGGCCGTAAGCGCCCTTCGCGAGCGGCTGCCCTTCGACGGTGACCGGATCGGTGAACGCGATCACGGTGTTCTCGTTGGCGCCCGCTCGCCACACCTGGCCCCACGGCACGAGATCGCCCCAGACCTTCCGGCCGCGGGTCAGGGGCCGGTGGTAGCGGATCTCGATCGTCGTCAGGCCGAGCCGTTGCGAGACGGTCGCGCGCTGGCTCGCGAGCGGCAGGTCGAGGGCGAGCGACTGGTTCTGGTTCTGCGCGAGGGAAATCGAGGCCCCAAAGGCGAGGAAAATCGCAAAGACGAGCGTGGTCGGGGTCGTCCGGAAACGTGGCATGGCTCCTCCTATGAAGTGAGAAGGACTCTCTGGGCGCGAGATACGAAACGTGAGCCTCCCGGGTTCGACCCCGGGACGAAAGGACGTTTTTTCGGGACCGGGACTCGACCTTGGACTAATCTGCAGGTACGCACCTTCCCGCGGCCCACGCACGCAGCGCCTCGACCTCCTCGGCCCGGACGACCGAGAGCGGGCGCGTCGACCTCAGCGCGACTAAGAGCGCCGACCCGTCCAGAGGGAGATCGGCGCCGCGCGCCTCGTAGAGGGCCGACACGACCGCCTGCTCGATCTCCGCGCCGGAGAACCCGTCCGCCGCGTCGGCGAGCTTTTCGAGATCGAACCGCGCCGGGTCCTCGCGGCGCTTCGAGAGGTGCAGGCGGAAGATCTCGGCGCGCGCCACCGCATCCGGGAGATCGACGAAGAAGACCTCGTCCACGCGCCCTTTCCGCATGAGCTCGGGCGGGAGCTCGTCGATCGAGTTGCACGTGGCGACCAGGAAGACGCGCCGGCGATGCTCCTGCATCCAGGTGAGGAGAGCGCCGAGCAGCCGCTGCGAAACGCCGCCGTCCGACTCGGAGGACCGTCCCGACGCGAACGCCTTCTCGATTTCGTCGATCCACAGCACGCAGGGCGCCATCCGCTCGATGCGCTTCAACGCCTCGCGGAGGTTCCGTTCCGACTCCCCGACGTAGGGCGCCAGCAGCCGGCCCGCCTCGAGAGAAAAGAGCGGCACGCCCCACGACGAGGCGAGGGCTTTCGCCGCGAGGCTCTTGCCGCATCCCTGCACTCCCAAAAGCAGGAGGCCGCGCGGCGGGTCCAGCGCGCCGTCGTCCGCTCCGACGAATCCGGCCTTTCGCGTCCGGACCCACTTCTTGAGCCGCGCCATTCCGCCGACGCGGTCGAGCCCCTCCGGGGCGGCGACGAGCTCGAGGAGCCCTCCTCCTCCGATGAGCGTCTCCTTCGTCCGGCGGATACGCGGCAGGTCCGCCCCGTCGAGTCTTCCGTCCTCGACGATCGCTCGAGCGAGCGATCTCTCCGCTTCGAACATCGTGAGCCCTTCGAGATCGCCGGCGAGCGCCTGCACCTCGGTTGGGGAGAGCGCGACGCGGGCGCCCGGATCGTCGCGGGCGGTACGGCGGGCCACGTCGTCCACGAGCCGGATCAGGTCGTCCCTCCCCGGCAGAGCAAACTCGAAGCGGACCTCGAGGTCCTCGAGCTCGGGCCGTCGCGGGACGAGAGGGCCGACGAGCACGATCGTGCGCCGGGAACCGGCGAACTCCTGCGCGGTCTCGCGGAGCGCGCGGAGCGCGGACGGGTTTTCGAGGTGCGGCTGCGGGTCCTTCAGCAGCCACACGCCGTCACCCGTGCTCGCCCGGATCCGCTTCAGCGCGAACGACAGGTCCGCGGTACGGGGCGCGTCCGCCGGATGAGACGGGGAGAGCCCGCTCGCCGCGGTCCACGTCGAAACGGGCAGCCCCAACTCCGCGGCGACGCCTCGGACGAGTCCCTCGAAGCGCGTTTCTTCGACGGTCTCGCAGACGACGAGCGGGTGCCGCGAACGGAACAGGACCGCCAGATCCCCGGCCGTGACGTCCAAAGTCCGGAGAGTGTAACGGTCCGCCTCCGCGCGGGTCGCGCTGCTATGCTCGCGCGCGATGCCGCGCGCTCCCCGCTGGGTCGCCGATCGGCTGCTCGGCGCGGCGGTCCTCATGGTCGTTCTCGCGGCGGTCAGCTACGCGTTGTGGGATCGCCCGGTGGCCGACTGGGCGTTCCACCTCTCGCGGTTCTGGGCGAACAACGCGCGGCGCCTCTCCGGGCTGGGGGAGGGCGTCTACTGGCTCGTCGTCGTTTCCGTGATCGGCGTGACCGCGCTTCTCCGGAAGAGACACGACCTCGCTTTCCGGGCGGGCAAGACCGCGGTGGCGATCGCGGCGGCGGGCCTCGCGGGGAACGCGCTCAAGATCGTCGCCGGCCGCGCGCGTCCGCGAGCCCTCGACGACGGCGTCTTCGGTTTTCACTTCTTCGAGCTCGGGTACCGGTTCAAC
>Ga0114129_10007542_pt1 | contig 15490 bp, 10 predicted proteins | sample RhiMetdeltSRZDD1_FD_80071 | JGI IMG/M metagenome (GOLD analysis project Ga0114129, IMG submission 80071) | Populus rhizosphere microbial communities from Tennessee, USA - Rhizosphere MetaG P. deltoides SRZDD1 (version 2) (version 2) | ecosystem: Host-associated > Plants > Roots > Rhizosphere >...
ACGCCGCCGTGTCCTGCGTCTCGAGGCGCACGACTCGGCCGCCTTCATCGAACGGCAGCCGTTTGTACAGCAGTTCGTCGGCGACTTCGATGCCGACCGCCCCGATCGCGATGGCACCCGCCAGCGAGACGCCCCCGATGATCGTGAGCGCGGGATATTTCAACAGCAGACGCGCGCCCAGCTTCCAGTCGAGCCACGAGACCACGGTCAGCGGACCGCGGCCCGAGGCCCCCGGCACTTCACCCACCGCGCTCATCGAGCCTCACCCCGCTGGCGCCCGCGATTTTGCTGCCCGCAAACCAGACTCGTATTCATACGCTACGCTCCCTGCGACATAACTTTACGAAACAAAGTGATGTGCGTCAAATGCGTAGCTCTCGTATCACGGCAGATCGAAACAAGCCGCCGGCAGACACGCGCAATGTCGTGTATCGACAACTGAGAGATCGCGATTGAGGCTCGCGGCCGTGCTAGCGCTCTATTGCGACGCGGCCTCGGGGGTGAGACGAGACAAGCGATGTCTACGTGCGCTCAACGGTTCAAGAGTGCAAGCCAATTGACCACGATCGTGATCGGCGGCGCATGCGGATCTCTGGCTCTGATGGCCACCAGGAAGCGCTGGCCGTTCGACGCGGCGACATAGTCGTTGCGGGTCACGAAGAACAACGACCGGTCCTCCTCGGCGAGATTCTCGATTCGGAACAAGGCACGCGGTGTGCCAGGCGCGGCGCCGGTTTCACTGGCGTCGAAGGCAGCGGCCATCAATCGCTGCTCGGGTGCGAGGTACAGGATCTCCCTGCTGCCGTCGCCCCATTGCGGTGATGTGCCGCCGCCGATCGAGACCTGTCGCCGGATTTCCCCGGCGGGAAAGCTGGCGACCCAGACCTCGTCTCTTCCGGATTCGTCGGTGACGTAGGCGATCCAGCGATTATCCGGAGACACCTTTCCTTCGGACTCATTGAAATGCGTGTTGATCGGCAAAGGCTCGCCGACACCGTCTTCCAGGCGGTGAACCCAGAGATCCTTGCCACTTGCCGGAGCGATGCGAACAGTGAGGACAGAGCGGCCGTCTCCGCTCCAGCCTGATGCAAAGTTCGGCACGCTGGGGGAAGGAGTGCCGAGGCGCACGGCCGCGCCCTCGTCCGCAATGTTCTTGACGAACAGCTTCGGAGGCGGATTCTCGCCAGGACCTGAAAACGCGACGCGCGTGCCGTCCGGAGACCATTGCGGCGTATAGGCCGCCCCGTCGAACGTCAATCGTTTTTCAGTGCCACGACCCAGGTCTCGAAGCCATAAGTCTGCGCCGCCATCTTTGTCGGTCCGGGAAAGCGCCAGTTGGCGGGCATCAGGCGAGACCGCGAAGCCGAGGTAGCGCGCTGGCGTGGCAACGGCGGCGGACGCGCGGCCGCCCCTGTCGACCCACTGCAGGACAGACGGCGTCCCGACCGCGTAGGGCCAGTACGCGAGCAAACCGGCGGCGGACACCGAAAACGGCGCTCGGCCGAAACCGACGACCGGAATGCCGTCCACAACGCGGACCGGCTCACCTGAGAACTCGAGGCTCTTTTCGTCAAAGGGTCTTGCGAACAGCGTGGCATCCTGGACGAAGAGAAGGTATCCCGGGACGTAGGCCACGGAAGAAATCCGCACCGGGAAATTCATCAGGACGCGCGGCGGCTCGTTTCGAAGGGAACCGACATAGAGCCGGCTGTGAATGGGGGCGACGTAGACGAAGTGCTCGCCATCTCCCAGAAACTGCGGCCAGAAGTGGCTGCCTTCAGTTGACGTCGTCGCCGGCAACACCGGGCCGCCCCGCGCCGATACGCGGGACAAACCTCCGGGACGGTTGGGCGAAAAGATGATCACGTCGTCGACGTTCCACGAGGCGCCGCCGTAGGTGGTCACGTTGCGGGCGACGATTTGGACGAGCCCGCTTGAAATGCGGACTTTTTTCAAACTGGTTTCCGCGAAGAATCCGATCCACTGACTGTCGGGCGACCAGAACGGCGAACTCGCCCCCTCCGTCCCCGGAATCGGTTGCTCCAGCGTTGAATCCAAAGAGTGCAACCACAGTTGTTTCGCTGCGTCGGCCTTGATACCGACATAGACGATATGGCGGCCGTCCGGCGACAGCGCAAATGGAAGATCGTAGGCCGAAACGAACGCGGTGCCATCTGCCGGCGACAGCGCGTAGCGAATGGCGGTTGTCCCAGTGACCGGCGCGAGCGGACGAACATCCTTGCCTCTAGTCCCCAGCCACGTACCGACAACGGATGCGACGACGATTGCCGTCCAGAGCGCCCGTTCGGCGCGAAGCGGGAAGCGCCGCGTCGGCGATTCCCGAATCTCGATCGCCCCGGGAGAAGCGGCGATCGCGCGCAATTGGAACAGCAGGTCGTTCGCGGTCTGCCACCGCTCATCGGGATCTTTGGCCAGGCATCGTGAGAGTGTCTGCGCGAGAGGAACCGGAACGCCGGGCGCGACTTCGACGATGGGCCGGGGATCGTCCTTCAGGATCGCGCTAATCAGACGCGCCTGACTCTCCGCTCGAAAGGCTCGAATGCCGGTGATCATTTCGTACATGACGGCGCCGAACGCAAAGATGTCTGTCCGCGCGTCAGCCGTTCTTCCTTCGAGCTGCTCGGGAGCCATGTATTGGAGCGTGCCCAGGATCGCGCCTTCCACCGTGAGCGCCTTCGAGCGGTCGTGGGCGGCTTCGTCCGCGGCGACGCTGGCAACGGGCGTGTACCGCATGGCCAGCCCGAAATCCAGCACCTTGACGCCCGATTTCGTCAGCATCACGTTGGCGGGCTTCAAGTCTCTGTGTATCACCCCCCGGCGGTGCGCTCTGTCGAGCGCGTCGACGACCTGGATCGCGTATTCGAGCACTCGCGCGAGCGGCAGCGCTCCACGCGCCAACAGTGTCTCGAGCGTCTCACCCTCGATGTGCTCCATGACCAGGTAGTGGATGTCGCCCTCCATCCCGATGTCGTGGAGCGTACAGATGTGCGGATGGTTCAGGCTGGAGACGATCCGGGCTTCGCGCTTGAAGCGTTCGATGCGCCGCGGGTCGTTGGACAAGTGCTCGGGCAATGTCTTGATGGCGACGGTGCGGTTCAGGCGCACATCGACCGCCCGATACACTTCACCCATGCCGCCCGCGGCGATGAGCGCCTTCAACTCGTACGAACCGAAGACACGTCCGACGAACCGACCGGGAATCGACCATGCCTCCAGCCGGCGAACCGCGCTGGTCAGACGACCGTCGATGGCCGGCCGCTCGATGAAATCCTTCGCTCGAGCGTGATACTCGAACAGCGATTCGACCTCGCGCCGCAACCCTTCATCGTGTTCGCAGGCCTCGGCCAGAAACGCGGCGCGCTCCTCGGCGCTGCGTTCGAGCGCCGCGTGATACAGGCGTTCGATCTCCCGCCAGCGTTCAGGCGTCATTCACTTCTTTTCCAATTCCCGCAGCAGCCAGACCTTCGCCAGCCCCCAATCTCGCATGACGGTCGTTGCGGAGATTCCGAGTACTTCGGCGGTCTCGTCGACGCTCAAGCCGCCGAAGAAACGCAGCTCGACGACCTTGCTCTTCCTCTCGTCTAACGCAGCCAGCGTGGTCAAGGCATCGTCGAGCGCAATGAGATCGGCGCCCGGTTCACGCGGGATGGCCATGGCATCGTCGAGCGACACCTGAATGGCCTCGCCGCCGCGTTTGAGCTTCGCGCGCGCGCGAGCGACATCGACCAGGATGCGCCGCATCAGCTGCGCGGACACGGCGAAAAAGTGCGCGCGGTTCTGCCACCGAACCCGGCTCGTATCGATCAGGCGCAGATACGCCTCGTTGACGAGCGCCGTCGTCTGGAGCGGGTGGCCCGGACGTTCTCCGGCCATGTAGCGATGCGCCAGCTGGTGCAGTTCGCCGTGAACCAGCGGCATCAGTCGATCCAGCGCCTGCTCATCACCCTGATTCCACGCCAGCAACAGTTGTGTGATCTCCTGCGACATCGCCCGAGGAATTCTGACACAGAGGCGCCCGGCGAGGCAGGCCGGCGGACGTCTTCGAGACGGGTGGTAGTTCCGGGACGCAAACGACGCCTTAGCTTGGTGACGGCACTTCGTTACGGCTGCCGCCGCTCGAAACTGTGAGGAGCACTGCCTTGAAACCACGAGTCCTGCTTATCGCATGTCTCATCGTCGTCTCCACCCTGGCGGTCCTGGCCGGCAGTTCTCTGTTCGCGCCAGCCGTCCTGGCGTTGGAGCCCGGGGCCGAATCGGTGCAGCTGCCAGGCGAGTGCGGCGGCGAACCGTGCGACGCCGTCGTGCGGGGCCTTCGCGCGTTCTTCGACCGCAGGCTTCACGGTCTGGGCGCGAACGGGCGGGCGTGCGCCGACTGCCACCTGGTGACGGACCATTTCCAGCTCTCGCCCGCCGATGTCGAGGCCAGGTTCCGATTCCTTCAATTGCGTCGCCGAGGGGATCCGAACGCCGACGATCCGTTGTTCCGGCCGATCGACGCGGATGATTTCCGGACCAACGGCGAGAGCGCCGACGATTTCAGTAATCTCCGCCAGAACGGTCTCGTCAGGATCACATTCCCGCTGCCGTCGAACCTCAAGCTGGTCGATCCCATCACCAACGCACCATCGAGCGAGACGTTCGTCGACGTCTGGCGCGCGGTTCCGACCGTCAATAACGTCAAGCTCACGGGACCTGACGGTATCAACCCATGGCCCCGCGGCCCGAACAACACCGGTGGATACCAGCTCGATGCCCGCGTGACGACGCTTCAGGAGCAGGCGCTCGGCGCGCTGATCAATCACGCGCAGATCCAGAACCTGCCGCCGCAACAGCTCCTGGACGACATGGCGTCCTTTCAGCGCGTGCTGTTCACGAACAACCGCGTCCGCGCGCTCTCCGATGCCATCAGCGCGGGCGAAATGCCGCTGCCGGATCCCGACCCGCCGCTGAGCGAGCTCGAACAGCAGGGCAAAGCGGTGTTCGTTCGCGCCTGCAGCCAATGCCACGGCGGCCCGACGCAAACCACCACTCAGGCTCCCGTCGTTCGATTCCACAGCATCTTCAGCCAGTGTCCGCGTCCCGTCGATACGGCGACGCCCGCCCGCTTCGCCCTTGCGCCGTGCCCGGACCGCCTCGCTCGCAATGCACGGACCTACGAGATCACAGTGTCGGTTCCAACGCCTTGCCCACCGCCAACCGGCCGTGTCACGCCCTGTCCTCTGCCTCCAGCTCCCGGCATCCCCGCGCCTCCGCTGCCTGCAGGCGCCAGGATCCGCCGGACGAGCTCCGATCCCGGCCGCGCGTTGTTGACCGGATTCGTGGGTGGAGCCCCGCCGACAGATGACTGGGAGAAACTGGACATCCCCGCGCTTCGGGGGATCAGAAACACCGCTCCGTACTTCCACAACAACAGCGCAGCCACGCTGGAAGCGGTGGTCGATCACTACATCGAGTTCTTCAAGCGCGTTCAGGCAAATGCCGCGCCCGGGGTCGTGCCGCCGGTGGCGTCGACCGACGGCGTGCATTTCGATCGGCGGCCCGCTCCGGAAGAGCGCGCCGCGTTGCTCGCCTACTTGCGAAAGCTGTAGATAGAGCTGACCCGCGCCGCGACGAGGGGACGGACGTTCTGAACCGGACGATCGCTCCCGATCGTCCGTGTGGAGGCCGGCTGCGTTGGTCCCCGGTAGCTCAGTGGACGCTTTGTGATCTGGCCGATGGAGGTTCTGATTGCGGACGTATCTCTCGCGTCGAGATTGGTTCGTCACGACCGTGCCGCTGACGCTGCTTACGCTGGCAAACCTGTTCGTCGCATCGCGGGCTTCCAGCCCCGTCCGATCGTGGTGGCTGGCCGCCGGCCTGGCTGCGCTCGCAGACCGCGTGTTCACCTTCTCATATTTCATTCCGACGATGGTCGGCCTGATGCGAGCGGCGGATTCACCGAGCGCGGTCGCGGCGGCGACCCGCTGGTGGACTCTCAATTACATGCGTCACGCCATCGTGCTGGCGGCGTGGCTGGCGGCGTTGCAAGCCTTTGCACTCCTTTATCAACAGCGCGGCTAGAGCAATTTCGGAGTGCACGTCGACGCGCCTCTGCCCGCGTTTCCGGCCTACGCCGATGCTTCCGAAAAGATGGTCAGCAGGAAACCGCTCGGATCGCTGACCTCGAACGCGCGGCTCTTCCACTCCGTGTCGCGCGGCTCCGACGTGAGCGTGATGCCGGCATTCTTCGCTCGCTTCGCTATCTCGTCGACGCTGCCCGGCGCCGAGATGGACAAGCGCACGCCGATTCCTTTCTTGCGGTCGCGCCCCTTCTTCCAATCGTCCTGGTTCAAGCCGATCTGGCTCTTGCCCGCGCGGAGCATCACGCCGAGCAGCGTCCCTTTGTCTTCCCACCGCTCGTCGATCGCGAAACCGAGCGCCTCGTAAAAGGTGATGCTCTTCTGCAAGTCGTCGACAGTCAAGCTGGGAACGATAGCGCCGATCTGCACAGCTTCTTTCGTTGTCGCCACGATAGCCTCCTTTTGTTTCGTCTTGTTTCGTTCATCCGCAGGCTAACTGGCCGCGCCCGGATCTTCAAGCGCGGCCGTACGAAGAATTTTGCGGGAACGCACGAGCCCTGGGCGGTAGCGGCCGCGCCGCGCCGGCGCCGCCGAGGCGCGTCTCTCGGTGATCCGATGATCAGGCGCGATCGAAGCGATCGAGACTCATAACGAACCTTTGGTCACAACGGCCCGTGGTTGTCCCTGACCGTCCCCATCGAGGCAATCATCACCGCGCCAATGGCGAACCATTGCGTCGCGGTGAGCCGTTCGCTCAGGAACACGAGCCCGGCCAACGCCGCGATCGCCGGCTCCAGACTCATCAAGGTTCCGAACGTCTTCGTCGCCAGCTGCCGCAATGCGATCATCTCGAGCGTGTAGGGGAACGCGCTCGAGAGGACGGCCACGGCGAATCCCATCGGCAGCGCGGCGGGCGACAGAATGCCGCGCCCGGTCAGGGCCAGGCCGATCGGCACGGTGAAGCTCGCTGCGATCAGCATGCCCCAGGCCGCTGCCGCGGGGCCATGAGCCCGCCCGGCCTTCTGGCCGAAGATGATGTACATCGCCCAGCAGAACCCTGCCGCCAGCGCAAACGCCACCCCCACGGGATCCACCGACCCTTCCGTCCGCGAGAGAGGCAGCAGGAACATCAGCCCCAGGACGGCCAGGGATATCCAGAGGAAGTCGGTCCGCCGCCGCGAGCCCACCAGCGCCACGGCCAGCGGCCCGGTGAACTCGAGCGCCACTGCAATGCCGAGCGGAATGGTCCTGAGCGCCATGTAGAACACGAAGTTCATCGTCCCCAGCGCGAGGCCGTACACGAGGATGACGCCGAGCGACGATCGCGACGGCGGCGATCGCCACGGCCGCTGAAGGATGCAGACGATCAGTGCCGACAGGCCCAAGCGCAGCGCCGTGGTCGCCGGCGCGCCGATCGCCGGAATGAGCTGCTTGGCAATCGACGCTCCGGCTTGAAACGACGCCATCGCGACGACCAGGCTCACGACGGCGACGGCCGTGGAAGTGGACGAGGTCACGACGCTCATCGTACCGAAACAGGTTCGAGGCGTACAGTTCCCTGCTGATCTTCCTGGACTCCACGGACGCAGACCCCGACATCCCGATCCTGAAAAGTGCCAAGGTAGAGTACGCGAGGCTCATTTGAACGGAAGACTCACGGGCTCAGCGTGCCCCAGATGACCGTGGTTGGTCCGACGACTCAGTGAGCCGTCGGAAACACGACATCCATTGACACAAGATATCCGGATAGCGTGATGCCGCACGCCGCACTGTGGTGCTCGCCTCCTACACCGAAAAGGTGCGCCGAGATGCCGTTCTCGACGCCGCCGTCGGCGTAAATCCGGCTCTCCTGAAAAAAGAAACCCGTTGTCGTGTCGCCACTCCCCGCACTGATGTTGTCCCTGACGAAATAGATATTGTCTGCGCCGTTCAGCCGCGCGGTCAGTTTCCAACCGTAAAGCGAAGACTCACTCCCGACATTGCACTCTCCTGACACCTGTTCGATCACATATCGCGTACCAAGGGGTACCGTGATCCCCCCACAGCTTGATTCGGTGCTCGCACAAAGACCCACGACATACGCGTTCTTCGCGGGCTCGTCCACATCCTGCGTGAAGATTGGACTCGTGGCTGTGTTGCTGAAGCCACCGCTAATCCCAACGGTCGTGCCGGGCGCCAACTGCATCGCGGGCATGTTGGTCACGCCCACATTCCAGGCGCCGCTCTGCGCTGCGTTCACGTTGCCTGAAATGTTGCCCGTGCCGGTCAGGTTGACCGGCAGTGGCGTGTTGACGACCGTCACTGGCGCCGATCCAGCTGCCTGCGCCTGTGTGGCTTTCGGCAGCGGAATCGTCGCCGCGGCGAGGGCCACCAGGAAAGTCAAGACGCCAATGTTCCTCAGATGTTGCGTCACGCGCTTCATGTCCATTCTCCTTTCGCGGCACACGTCTGATTGCATTCCGACTCTTCTGCCGACGAGGTGCGGCCAATCGTTGAGACCGCCTATTTCACGCAACCTTGTACCGGCAGCACGTCGGCTCTGAACTTCGCCTGAAACAGACTGATGACGTCGCCGGGCGCGAGCGCGGTCAGCACCAGTTCGTAACAGCCGTTGACGAACCTCGTTTCGTACCAGCGGTCCTTGAACCAGACGGCTTTGCCGTACTCGGAGTGGCCGGGCGGCACTTCCGGAAGCCCTTCAAGATTCGGCTGGAGCACCATCGGTATCGCCAGCGACGGCTCCGCGGGCGAGGGCAACCGCCGCGGCAACACGAGATTGGCGAATGCGAAAATCGGATCGCTGTTGCGGATCACGAGAGGTTTCGTCGCCAGCGGCTCGCCGGTCCCCCACAGCTTCATCGTCAACACTGCCGGCTCGAGCAGAATGTCGGGCGCGAGCCAATCGGGCAACCCGGACACGCTGTAGTTGCGCCGCATGCTGCTGGCCTCTTCTTCGACGAACTCTTTGGCATGGTTCACGATGATTTGCGCGATCGGTTCCGGCACGCCTGTGGCTTCGGCGGCCTCAGCGGCCAGGTAGTCGAGGCCCTGCTGCTGCAGCTGCTCGAAGTTCGGCAACGACGGCGGGACGCCCATCGAGGCCATGGCCAATTCGAGCGCCACTCGCAGCCCTTTCTGGCAGAGCTCGTCGCAGTCGACCACGTGGATTGTGTTCAAGCCGTCAGCGACCGCCTGCACGGTCTTCGCCTTGATGTCATCCCAGGTTTTCGCTGCAAAATCCACGAGCTGCCCGATGCCGTCGACGATTTCCCCGACGAACGAGGTGACCGAGCTCGTCAGCGATTCGAACCATCCGTCATCACCCGAACTTTTCGTCACGCAGAACGTCTGGCCGACGCTGCCGTCGAGCCCCTTCGCGGCGACGTAGAAGTCCCAAAGCGTTTGATAAGGGATCCCAAAGTACTTGGTAGGGTCGTAGACGGGTGGGTGCGCCTTAATCAATCGATAACAGCGTTCCGGCTCGCCCCACTTCGGGTGCTTCGGATTGATCACCGGCGGCTGATAGAACATCTGGTCGACCGTGATGGCAGGCCCGGGCGGGTGAGGCCCGAGCAGATTCACGTTGACTTTCGACAGCACCGCTTCCGATGGCGCACCGGAATCCTCGGGCATGCACAGCATGCGCTCGGCAATCATCGGTACGACGCGGACGTAAAGCGGCATACCGAGTTGTAAGCTCGCGAGTGTGTCGGCGTCGACCAGGCCAGACTCCGCGAAACGGTCTGTCAGAATCTGATGGAAGTCGACGGAGCCGACGTCGGTCCACCCGCTCGCGGCCGCTTGAAACGATCGTGAATAAATAACGCTGTGCGTCGCACAAGGATCGAACGGTCGCAGCGTGTCACGCGGCTTTGGAAACGGTGCAACGGACACCTGGAGGATCCCGCCCGTGACGCCGGGCAGCGATGTGTGCCACCGGAATTGCTTCGTAGCCGCTGCCGGATCGGCAAAGTCGATGTTGTCCCTGGCGACCCACGCCTCCTGCGGACCGCCGCGCCCCGGGCGGAACATTTGCAGTTCGGACCGCAGCGCGAAGCCCCTGATGCGAAGCGGCTCGCCGCCCGCGACCGCCAATGTTTCACGATCGCTGTACCACGCGAAACGCGGACATCGCCTGGCGGCCGCGCCATCAAGCTTCACACCGACGCGATAGATCGAGAGTGGGTCGGCGCCATCGAAGCTGAACGCGAACAGCCCCGGGGTGTCGGTCGTCGTCGGGCGCGCGAATAGCATTCTGGTCGTCGGATTGAAGTTGATGCTGTGCGGATTGATCGGCCCGGGACCGATTTCCGTTGGCAGGGCTTCGATGGTTGTGACAGGCCTGGCGCGGATGATCAGATCGTCGGGGCCAACCTCGCATCCGAGGAACTGAAGCGTGCCCTCAACCGCGGGGACGCCAGACTGCGCGGAAGCCGTGCCGATCGCGACGGGCCAGAGGCCAAGCATCGCGAGAATCACCATTCGGGCACTCATTCGTGGAGCGACAGCAGACATCGGAACCTCCTGCGTGGTTCGTTCGGGGTCGCTTGCCCGGGCAACGCAAAGACGGTATGGACGAGCTGTCGACTACCGTTCTGCAACACCAGGCGGGTTCGTTTGAAACGAACGCGGCCAATCGTCATCAAGTAACGCCCGGGCCGGTGCTAAAATCCCTCACTCCAATTTCCGCGCGCCAAGGGCCGTCGGACACCCGGCGATATGACCGAAGAAATGCCGGACCACGTCACACGGCTGCTGCTCGACTGGAGCGACGGCGACGAGCGCGCGCGCGACGAGATGATGCCGCTCGTCTACGACGAGCTGCGCCGGCTGGCCGCCCTGTATCTGCACCGCGAGCGGCGCGACCACACGCTCCAACCCACAGCGCTCGTCCACGAGGCGTACCTGCGGCTGGTCGATCAGCGGCAGGTGAACTGGAAGAACCGGGCGCAATTTGTCGGCCTCGCGGCCGTCATGATGAGGCGGATTCTCGTCAACCACGCACGTGACCGGGCCGCCGGCAAGCGGGGCGGTGACCTGCGGAAAGTTCCACTGAGCGACGCCGATGAACCCGGGAAGCCTCAGGATGTGGACGTCATCGTCCTCCATGAGGCACTCGATCAACTCTGCGACATCGATCCGCGCAAGAGCCGGATCGTCGAGCTCAAATTCTTTGGCGGCTTGACCACCAACGAGATTGCGGAGGTCCTGCAGCTCTCGCCGGCCACGATCGAGCGCGACTGGAGCTTCGCGCGTGCCTGGCTCTACGACGCCATCGGCGGAGGAGCCTGAGCGGCGCGCTCACGAGATGGACGCCGATCGCTGGCAACGCATCGACGAACTATTCCAGGCGGCCATCGCCCGCGCGGGCGAAGAGCGTCGAGCGTTCCTCGCCGAGGCTTGCGCGGGCGATGATGGCCTGTGGCACCAACTCGACCGCCTCGTGCGCGCACACGAGCGCTCGTCCGGTTTCCTCGAGACGCCGGTCGCCACGGATGCGCTCCGCATCCTTGCGTCGGCTGACGACGCAACTGCGGTTCAACCGCCACTGACCTCTTTTCGGGCGGGCGCGGAATTCCGCGGGACCGACCGTTTCACCCTGCGCCGTCAACTGGGCGCGGGCGGTATGGGCGTCGTCTACGAAGTGCACGACCGGATCCGCAACGAAGTCGTCGCGCTGAAAACGTTGCTGCGCGCGGGGGCGGCCGACATCTACCGGCTCAAGCGCGAGTTTCGCAGCCTGGCCGACGTCGCGCATCCGAACCTCGTGTCGCTGTACGAGCTCGTCGTGGAAGGCGCCGATTGTTTCTTCACGATGGAGCTCGTGCACGGCGTCAACCTCGTCGAGTACGCTCGTGGATCAGATGCGACCGCGGCGATCCGCGCGGAGCGGGTCAGGCATGTCTTCCGGCAGCTCGTCGAAGGCCTTGGCGCGCTGCACCGCAGGGGCAAGCTTCATCGCGACATCAAGCCGTCCAACATCCTGATCACGCCCGACGGCCGCGCCGTCATTCTCGATTTCGGTCTTGCGAGCGACGTCGCGCCCGATGATGCAGCCGTCGGCGAGAGCATGGCAGGGACGCCGGCGTACCTGGCCCCGGAGCGACGGTCGGGAGCCCCTCCGTCGGAAGGTCACGATTGGTACAGCGTGGGCGTCGCGCTCTACGAGGCGCTGACAGGTCGCCTGCCGTTCGAGGGTTCAATCGAGGAGGTGCTTCGCCGCAAGCAGGAAACCGACGCGTGTCCGCCGGCCGAGATCGCGCCGGGCGTGCCGGACGACTTGAACACCATCTGCATAGGCCTGCTGCGCCGCGATCCGATGCAGCGAATGTCTGGCCAGCAAGCCGCCCGGATACTCGAACGGGACTCCGCGCTCGGTGGCGAGGCGCACCCGTCACAGGCAGATGCGGAGCTGCCGTTCGTCGGCCGCCACCGTCAGCTTGACGCGCTGGAGACGGCCTGGAGGAAAGTAACGCTCGGCTCCGCCGCGGTCATCTATGTACAGGGGCCGTCCGGCATCGGGAAGAGCGCCCTGGTCCAATGCTTCCTCGATCGCGTGCTGAGCCGCGAGCACATCGTCGTACTTCGTGGCCGTTGCTACGAGTACGAATCGGTGCCATTCAAGGCGCTCGACGGTGTCATCGACAGCCTCAGTCAGCTGTTGAGCGCCCTGCCACGATCGCAGGTCGATCCGCTGCTTCCGCCCGACCTGGCGGCCTTGTCGCGGCTCTTTCCCGTCATGCTGCAGGTTGAAGCAGGAGCGTCCGTACGCCAGCGCGAACAGCCGCACACCGATCCTCTCGCCTTGCGCCAGCGAGCGTTTACAGCGCTGCGCGAGCTGCTGACACGTCTGGCGGCCCGGCAGCCACTCGTCGTCTACATCGACGACCTTCACTGGGCGGACGCCGACAGCGCGGTGCTGCTCGAGGAGCTGCTGCGCCCCCCGCAAGCACCTCCCATGCTGACGATCGCATGTCTTCGCACCGAGGAGATCGCGTCCAAGCCGTTCCTGCAGGCGTTGCTCGAGCGCACAGGCTCGGAGGCCGGCATCGGCCTCCCGCTCGAGCCGATGACCGACGACGAGGCGCGAACGCTCCTCGCGTGCGCGCTTGCCGCGGATGCACCGGTTGATGGCGAAGAGTTGCTGCAGATCGCCGGCGAGGCAGGCGGCAATCCGTTCTTGCTGCGACAGCTCGCCGGTTATCTCACGGCGGACCCGACCCGACGACATCGAGTGACGTTCGCCGAGATGCTGGACGAGCGCGTTCGTGCGCTGCCTCGACAAGGACAGCGCTTCCTCGAGACGCTGGCGATCTGCGGGCGGCCGGTGGCGCCCGACGTCATTTGCGACGCGTGCGGGGTCGCGCTCGAGAAGCAGTCGCTCGTGGCGATGCTCCGCGCCTCCCACTTCATTCGCAGCAGTGGCTCGTCGGAACGGGTCGAGACCTACCACGATCGGATCCGCGAAGCGCTCGCCGCGCAGATGGCCCCCGGCGCCGTGCGCCAGATCCACGCGCTCATGGTGCAGGCACTTGTCGAGAGGGGAAGCGATGACTGCGAAGCGCTGTTCGAACACTATCGCGGCGCGGACGATCACGAAAACGCGTCGACTCAGGCGGGTCTTGCCGCCGCGAAGGCGTGCGCCACGCTCGCCTTCGATCGGGCCGCGTCTTTCTACCGGCAGGCCCTGGCCCTGAGCCCCGCATCGCCGGCTGCCGCCGTCTGGAAGGAAGGATTCGCCGACGCGCTCGCGAACGCCGGCCAACCGGCCGAGGCTGGTGAGTCCTATCTGCGCGCCGCAGCAGGAGCCGATCACGCTCACCGCGTCGAGCTCCAGCGGCGCGCCGCCGAGCAGTTCCTCGCCGCCGGGGATATCGACCGCGGCCTCGACCTCGTCGGTGCGGTCCTTGCGGGGATGGGCATGCGCGTGCCTCGGAGCAGCCGTTTGGCGTTGGTGTGGTTGCTGTGGCGACGCGCGCGGCTTCGATGGCGCGGACTGACATTCGTGCCAAAGCCGGTCGAGGCCATCGACAGCGATGCGCTCCTTCGCATCGACACCTGCTGGTCGGCGGCGACAGGACTCGCGCTGGTGGACGTGATTCGAGCCTCGGATTTCATCATCCGGGACCTGCACATGGCGCTCGATGCCGGCGATTCGTACAGGATCGCCAGGGCCATGGCGATGGAATCAGCAGCCAGAAGCGGGGATCCCACAGGCAGAACGTTCAGCGCGAGACTCGCGCGTGAGTCGAAGGTGCTGGCCAGGAGCATCGGAAACCCTCACGCGATGGCGTTGTCGATCCTGGCGGACGGCCTCGTGGCCGTGACGCTCGGCCAATGGAAGAACGCCTTCACATGCGCGGAGGAGGCGGTGGCGATCCTGCGCGACCAGTGCGTTGGGGTCACATGGGAATTGAATATCGCGCAAAACCTGACGCTGTGGGCGCTGCTGTACCAGGGCGAGCTCGCTGAGCTGTCGCAGCGGGTTCCGCCGCTCCTCGCCAATGCGCGGAGCAGAGGGAACTGGTACGTCGCCACGGAGTTGTGCACGAGGAGCAGCTACGTGTGGCTCGCGGCAGACGAGCCTGACGAAGGGGAGCGTGTCACTGTCGATAGCATTGGACGCTGGTCGCACAAGGCGTTTCATCGTCAGCACTACAGTGCAATCCTCAGCCGCATACAGATTGCGCTCTATCGTGGCGACGCAAATGGCGCGTGGCGCCTGCTCGACGACCTGGAGTCGATTCTGCGGCAGACGTGTCTCAGGCGTGTGCAGGTGATGCGAATCGAGTCGCTCTACCTGCGCGCGCGCAGCGCGCTGGCGATGGCCGCAGTGAACAGGAACTCCCGCCGGTTCCGATCGGTGGCCCGCGCTGCAGCTCGCCGCATCGCCAGAGAGCGCATACCATGGTCCAATCCGATCGCCCTGCTGGTGCGGGCCGGGATTGCGCACCTCGAGGGCCGTACTCCATTGTCCCTGCGACATCTCCACGATGCCGCCGATCGATTCGAGCGCTCCGACATGCGCCTGCACGCGGCCGCCGCCCGCCGCCGGATCGGCGCGCTGCAGGAGGACGCCGTGGGGCGCGAGCTGAAGCGACAGGCGGACGAGTGGATGGCCGGGCAGCACATCAAGAACGCCGCCCGCATGACCCGCATGCTGGCCCCTGGCTTCCCCGACGTGACTTAGGCCTGGACCAGCGCACGCATTGAGAGATGAGGAGGGATGAAAATGCTCCGACACTTGGCGGAAAGACGGATCGTCGGGAAGTGTGCCCCTTCGGCCGGGGGTGAGCGCGGGGTGATTCTGCTCGTCGTCCTGGGCATGCTCCAGTTGCTCGCTCTCATCGGAATAACTTTCGTTCTGTTCGCGTCTCACGGTGGGCCGGCGGATGCCATCGGGAGAGTGG
>Ga0114129_10007543_pt1 | contig 15490 bp, 16 predicted proteins | sample RhiMetdeltSRZDD1_FD_80071 | JGI IMG/M metagenome (GOLD analysis project Ga0114129, IMG submission 80071) | Populus rhizosphere microbial communities from Tennessee, USA - Rhizosphere MetaG P. deltoides SRZDD1 (version 2) (version 2) | ecosystem: Host-associated > Plants > Roots > Rhizosphere >...
CCGGCCTGGGTGAAGCGGAAGATGTTGTCGATGAAGAGCAGCACGTCCTTGCCGTCGTCGCGGAAGTACTCCGCCATCGTCAGGCCCGACAGCCCCACGCGCAGGCGAGCGCCCGGCGGCTCGTTCATCTGTCCGTAGACGAGCGCGACCTTGTCGAGCACCTTCGACTCCTGCATCTCGAGCAGCAGGTCGTTGCCCTCGCGCGTGCGCTCCCCGACGCCGGCGAACACGGAGAAGCCGCCGTGCTCGCGCGCGACGTTGTGGATCAGTTCCTGGATCAGCACGGTCTTGCCGAGCCCTGCGCCGCCGAACAGGCCGACCTTGCCGCCGCGAATGAACGGCGCGAGCAGGTCGATCACCTTGATGCCCGTCTCGAAGACCTCGATCTTCGGCGAAAGGTCGGTGAACGCCGGCGGATCTCGGTGAATCGACCAGCGCTCCACATCCTTGGGCGCCGGCTTCTCGTCCACCGGCTCGCCGATCACGTTCCAGATGCGCCCGAGCGTCGCCTCGCCGACGGGGACGGAGATCGGCTGCCCCGTGTCGCGCACCTCGAGCCCGCGCGCGAGCCCGTCCGTCGAGTCCATCGCCACCGCGCGGACCCGATCGTCGCCGAGGTGCTGCTGTACCTCCGCGATCAGCGAGCGCGCCTCCTGCCCGTCCTGCGCCGGGATGTCGATGCTCAGGGCGGTGTAGATCTCAGGCAGCCCTTCCGGGAAGACGGCGTCGATCACGACGCCTTTGATCTCGATGATTCGGCCGGGCTTCTGAACGCTCTGTGCGGGCATGGTTCTCCTGGCGACGCGTTGAGAGGACAGCCGGAGCGGACGCCCTCGGCGCCCCGAAGTCTATCGGCCTTCGCTAGAGCGCCAGGTGAGGGTGCGAGCGAGCTTGAGACGCTCGCTGGAGCATGCGCAGCTCCTGGTCCGGGAACCGGAGCTTCGCGGACGGAGCCGCCGAGCGGGTCGGCGCATGCGAGGACGCGGGATGCTCGATCGTGCCGACCGCGGCGCTGAGCCCCACCGTCGCCGCGACTGCGGCTGCGGCGGCCGCAACCTGGAGCTTCCGCGCGACCGCGAGGCGACGGCCGGGGACGACGATCGGAACCGTCAGCTCCTCGAGCGGCGTGTGGCGCAGGAGCGTCGACGCGCCCGCCGTCGTGTCCGCGTAGGCGCGGCAGCCCGCGCAGGCGGCGAGGTGCGCGTCCAGGCGTGCCTGGTCGAGCTCGGAGAGCTCACCGTCGAGCGCTGCCGAGAACAGCTCGCGCATCCGGTCACACGCGGTATCGAGAGAAATCTGCCCCACTGGTTCCACTCCAGTTCTGACGGCCTTGCCTAGGAGAAGTTAGCCATTTCTTCGTCTTTGGGGTCCGAATCTTTAGCTGAAGGTGACGAGGGCCCGATTCATCCGCTCCGCCCCCGCCAGGCAGGCATTCCGCCCGTTCGCGGCGATGAACGGGCACGCGAGGCTCTTGAACCGCCCGTTCGTCACGACCGAAAGCGTGGTGCCAAGCCACTCGTAGCAGGCGCCCTGCGCGCTGCGGCGCAGATCCGCGCACCGCTCGATCAGCTTGACCCGCCTCGAGCCCCGCGTCGTGGCGACGTTCTGGATGTTCATCCCGTACAGGCAGCTGATCGTGTCGGGGCCGTGGAGTCGAGCGCAGATGCGAATCTGAATGAAGGGATCAGCGGATGTGATCAGCGCGGCGGCGGCGACGCAGCCCGCCCGCTGCCGCGAGTGGAGCCCGACGCAGAGGCTCCGGACGCCCGCGGCGTTCGTCGGCAGCGTCTTCGGCGGGACCTCGAGGAAGTAGCGGTACCAGCACGGTCGAACGAACGACGGGATCGCGTGCGCGCAGAGGGCTCGCGCCGAGCGCGTGCCGTGGTGCTGCTTCGTCGTCGCGTCGCGGCCGGCGATCGAGAGCCAGTAGTCGTGGTACGCGCCCTGCGCGCAGTCCGGCGCCTGTGAAGCCGGGAGCGCGCGGCAGGCCTGCACCGCGAACGGGAGCTGCTCGTGGTACAGGCGCATGTACGCGTGCCCGAGCGTGTGCACGCACGTGTACGACCGGTAGCGCGTCGGTGCGCGCATGCACAGCTTGATCGCACCGTCCGGCCCGAGCTGCCCGATCTGGCTCCCGAGGGTCAGCACCATCCCCATCCCGAAGCCGGCGGAGCACCCCGGGTCGTTCGAGCGCGGGAGGTAGCGCTGCAGGTTCGCGAGCGTGACGTGGTGGCGCCGTGCGTACATCCGCCCGACCTGGTGCATCATCATGTGGCACGCGCTCTCGAGGTAGCCGCCGCCGGCCCGCACCTTCACGTCGATGCGCGGCAGCTCGTGCGCTGGATCGCCCGACTTCTGGACGTCCGCGAGCAGGCGCGTGACGTAGCAGTTCCAGATCTTCGTGTCGGTGCGCAGGAGGCTGCAGCGCGACAGATACGTCGTGCGCCCGTCGTTGTTCCCTTCGAGGAACCCACCGAGCGGCGGACCGGCCGACGCGCCGGCGGCCTGCCAGAGCAGCGCGCCGAGCAGCGTCGCGAGCAGGAGCCGTTTCATGACCACTCTCTAGGACGCCGGGCGCGCCGTTTGGTCAGGGGACCTTGACGTGGCGGATCGCCGGGCGGCTCCGGTTGCCGGCGCGGTCGAGGACGACGACCTTGACCGTATGCGTGCCCGGGAGCGGCTTCCCCATCTGGACGGGCTCGTCGGTGGCGTCCGTCCCGACGCTGAGCGGCGCGCGGCGATCGAGGGTGATGTCGTAGCGCGCGACACCGCTTCCGCTCTCGTGCGCCGTGTCGAGCGAGACCTGGACGCGTCCGCCGACGAGCGCCGCGGTGAAGCGGGGAGCACGCGGCGAGGTCGCGTCCGTCCAGCGGAAGCGGAGCCGTGCACGGGCGCCCGACGCCTGCAGCACGGTCATCCTGAAGGCACCGCTGTCGACGAACGTCTCGCCGTGGCGCAGCTCGGGCCGATGACGGCCGTCGGGGTTGCCGAGTAGCAGGTTCGGGATGCCGCTGCTCCCGAAATCCTTCAGGTCGGGGCTCGGGCTGACACGGATGACCACGCCTGCGCCGGCGGTCTGTTGGCCGTCGTCGTTCAGCGCCGCGTGCCCGCGGTATTCGATCCAGTACTGGTCGTTCGCGGTCGTCACGACGAATGCCTGCGGCAAGCGCGATGCGGTCTCGATCGGCGCGAGCTCGTACGCCCCGTTCTTCACCGGCCTGCTCACGTTCGCCAGCCAGCCCAGCTCGAACTTCCCCTGGGCGCTGAAGTCGCCGGAGCCGGTACCCATCGTGTCGTAGGGATCGCCGTACTCGAGCGCACCGCAGCCGTGGCGCTTGCAGTCGGTCAGGTTGGCGTGGCCGAGCCCGAAGGAATGCCCGAGCTCGTGCGCGACCAGGTGGGTGGTCACGGCGCCGTTGAGGAAGACGGTCGCCGCCTGTGTCGCCCCCGACCACGGGCAATTCTGCTCGGGATGGACGAACACGACCCTGTCGTACTTCGACGGGTCGTACCCGGCGGCGCTCGCCGCGGCCATTCCCTGAGCGCGAACCTGCGGCAGGTTGCAGGCAACCGGCACGTCGAACGCCCGCAACCAGGGCGTCACCGCGCCGGTCAGCGACACCTTCCCGTAGGACATGCTGCGGTAGAGGGCGTCGGCGTCGTCGAAGACGATCCGACGCACGTCGTCGCGTGCAAACGGCTGCGGGCCCCACGTGACGAGCGCGACGAGGATCCGCTGCGGCCCGAGCACGTGGCCGCCGTACGCGGGCTGCGCGGCGGGAACCGCAACCAGGCTGAGGGCGGCGAGGGCGACCGGTACCAGCCGCCGCCCCACGGCCCGTCAGCTCGCGACGGGCTTGGGCTCTTCCACGATCTGCAGCGGCTTGACGATCTCGGCGAAGTGGCAGGCGCTCGGGTGGCCCTGGCCGCGGTCGATCAGCGGCGGATCTTCCTCGGCGCAGATCGGCTGAGCCTTCCAGCAGCGCGTGCGGAACCGGCAGCCCGAAGGCGGGTTCGCCGGGTTCGGGACATCGCCTTCGAGCACGATCCGCTTGCGCTTGCCTCGCTGGCCCGGCTCCTCGATCGGGATCGCCGAGAGCAGCGCCTGCGTGTACGGATGCGACGGACGCTCGTAGATGTCGTCCTTCGTCCCGATCTCGACGACGCGGCCGAGATACATCACGGCTACGCGATCGGAGATGTGGCGGACGAGAGAGAGATCGTGCGCGATGAATAGGTACGTCAATCCGAAGTCGCGCTGCAGCGACTCCAGCAGATTGATGACCTGCGCGCGGATCGAGACGTCGAGCGCGGACACGGGCTCGTCGAGGACGACCATCTGCGGGTTGAGCGCGAGCGCGCGCGCAAAGCCGATGCGCTGACGCTGCCCGCCGGAGAATTCGTGCGGGAAACGGTTCGCGTGCTCCGGGCTGAGGCCGACGGTGCGCAGCAGCTCGTCGATGCGGCCGCGCCCCTCGCGCCCCTTGTATAGGCCGTGGACGCGCAGCGGCTCGGCGACGATCTCGCGGACGGTCATGCGCGGGTTCAGCGACGCGTACGGATCCTGGAAGACGATCTGCAGCTCGCGCCGCACCTCCCGCATCCGTCGGCGCGTGAAGCCGGTGATGTCCTGGTCGTTGAATATGATCTTCCCGTCGGTCGGCTCGAGCAGCTTGATCACGGTGCGCCCGAGCGTGGTCTTGCCGCAGCCGGACTCGCCGACGAGCCCGAGCGTCTCTCCCGCGCGCAGCGCGAGGTCGACCCCGTCGACGGCGTGGACCTGGCCGACGCGCCGCTTGAAGATGCCGGCCGTGATCGGGAAGTGCTTGAAGAGACCCTCGATGCGGAGGATCTCGCGGCCTCGCTCGGCCCGTTCGTGAACCTTCTCTTCGGGTGCGCGTGCTTCTGCGGTCTCGCTCACGTTCCGGCTCCTACCGGCTCCGCAAGGTGGCCCGTCCGCCCTTCGAGCTCCTCGGCGAAGTGACAGGCGGTCAGATGCACGGTCTCGTCGATCGGGCGCAGCGGCGGCTCCTCCTCACGGCAACGGGCACGTCCCTGCGAGAGGAAACAGCGCGGATGGAACGGGCAGCCGGGCGGACGGCTGATCAGGCTCGGCGGCTGCCCCGGGATCGGCCGCAGCCAGTCCTCTTCGGCCGTCAGCTTCGGCAGGCTGTCCATCAGCCCGATGGTGTACGGATGGCGCGGCGAGGCGAAGATCGTGCTGACGTCGCCTACCTCGACGACCTTGCCGGCGTACATCACGATCACGCGGTCGGCGAGCTCGGCGATCAGCCCGAGGTCGTGCGTGATCAGGATCGTCGCGGCGTGCGTCTCGTCCTGCGCCTTCTTCAGCACCTCGAGGATCTGCGCCTGGATCGTCACGTCGAGCGCGGTCGTCGGCTCGTCGGCAATCAGCACCGACGGCTCGTTTGCGATCGCCATCGCGATCATCGCGCGCTGGCGCATGCCGCCGGAGAACTCGTGCGGGTACTGGTCGACGCGCCGCTCGGGATTCGGGACGCCGACGAGCTTGAGCAGGTCGACGGCGCGCTTCTTCACCGCGTCGTCCTTGACGCCGGGATGGTGCGTCTTGATCGTCTCCCCGATCTGGAAGCCGATCTTGAGCACGGGATTGAGCGAGGTCATCGGATCCTGGAAGATCATCGCGAGGTCCTTGCCGCGGATGCGCCGCAGGCTCTTCTTCGACATCTTCAGCAGGTCCTTGCCCTGGAAGATCGCCTCGCCGCGGACGATGCGGCCCGGCGGCTGCGGGATCAAGCCCAGCAGCGACATCGTGCTCACGCTCTTGCCCGAGCCGGACTCCCCGACGATGCCGAGGGTCTCGCCCGGATAGAGGTCGTACGACACACCGTCGACGGCCTGGACGACGCCGTCCTCGGTCGTGAACTCGACTACGAGGTCACGGATGGAGAGAACGGGATCGGGCACGGGATTCGGAGTCCGATCAGGCGCGCACGCGGCGCTGGGTGGGATCGAGGGCGTCGCGGAGGCCGTCGCCGACGAAGTTGATGCAGAGGACGATGACCACGATCACGATGCCGGGGAAGGTCACGAGCCACCACTTGTCGATGCCCTGGTCCTGCCCCTCGTTGAGCAGGGCGCCGAGCGCCGGCGTGGGCGGCTCGATCCCGAAGCCGAGGAACGAAAGCACCGCCTCGAGCAGGATCGCCGTGCCGATCGTCAGCGTCGCCGACACGACGATCGGGCCGATCGTGTTCGGAATCATGTGGCGGAGCATGATGCGCAGGTCGCCCGCGCCGGCGGCCTTCGCCGCCTCGACGTACTCCTTCTCGCGCAGCGACAGGAAGCTGCCGCGCACGATACGCGCGATCTGCGTCCAGATGAGGAACGCTAAGAGCAGCGCGAGCTTCGTCGGCGTGCTGTGCCCGAGGTACTTGGCTGCCACGAGCAGCACGGCTAAGAGGGGTAACGTCAGGAAGAGGTCGGTCACGCGCATCAGCAGGTTGTCCGCCCACCCGCCGTAGTAGCCGGCGAGCCCGCCGACGATCGTTCCGATCACCGTCGAGAGGATGCCGACGAGCACGCCGACGCGCGCCGACGTCCTGATGCCGTAGAGCACGCGGCTGAGCGAGTCGCGCCCGGCGCTGTCCGTCCCGAACAGGTGATGCAGCGACGGTTTGGCGCTCAGCGCGTCGAGGTTGATCTCCGTGTAGCTATACGGCGCGAGGAAGTTCGCAAAGAGCCCGGCGCCGAAGATCAGCAAGAGCACGATCAGGCTCCCGAGCGCGAGCCGGTGGCGAAAGAAGCGCCGGCGCGCGTACGCCCACTGGCTTCGGGCCTCGATCTCGAGGCCGTACTGGTAGGTGAGCTCCTCGGAGGGATCGGAGGGCCCCTCCGCCGGCGGCATCGAGTACTGCGTGCCGGGAGGCCCGATGCTCAGCTCGTCGCGCACTCCAGGGCTACTCATATCGAATCCTCGGGTCGAAGACGCCGTACAGGATGTCGGCGACCAGGTTGAAGAGGATCACCATCGTCGCGACGACCATCAGCCAGGCCATGACGGGATAGGGATCGCTCGCGAACAGCGAATTCACGAAGTAGTAGCCCATGCCGTCGAGGGTGAAGATCGTCTCCGTGACGATCGCGCCCGCAAACAGGCCGCCGAAGTCGAGCGCGACGACCGTGATCAGCGGGATCAGGGCGTTGCGGAACGCGTGACGCATCACGACGCGCCGTTCGATCAGGCCCTTGGCGCGGGCAGTCCGCACGTAATCCGAGTTGAGCACCTCCAGCATTGACGCGCGCATGAAGCGGCTGTACGTCGCCGTGCTGAGCGCGCACAGTGCGATCACCGGCAGCGCGAGGTGCTGAACGCGGTCGAGCAGGAAGTGGAAGCCGTGGCCGGCGCCGACGGACGACGACAATCCGGACGTGTAGAAGATCCGCACGTGCCACTTGAGGAAGATCTGGACCATCAACACCTGCAGCATCAGCGCCAGCCAGAACACAGGCGTGGCGAAGCCGACGAAGCTCAGTGTCGTGGCCGTGTAGTCGAACAGCGAGTATTGCCGTAACGCCGAGTAGACCCCGATGCCTATGCCGAGGATCACCGAGATGATGATCGCGGTGAGGATGAATTGCAGCGTGTGGCCGATCACGCGCTGCAGGTCGGGCCAGATCTTGCGATTGCCGAACAGCGTCGTCCCGAACTGCTTGGTGAACGCGTCGTGGACCCAGTAGCCGTACCGGACGATCACCGGCTTGTCGAGGTTCTTCGAGTGCTCGATCGAGTGGATCTGCTCGGCGGTGATGTTCGGGTTGGACCTCAGGCGGCCGAGCGGGTCACCCGTGATCGAGACGAACGTGAAGATGAGAAAGCTCGTCGCGACGAGCACCGGGATGCTGTAGAGGAGTCTTCGGATGATGTAGGTCAGCATCGGGCCGTCCTCGCATTATGAACGGATCCCGCCTCCGGGAAACGGAGGCGGGATCCGGGGTTTAGCACGCAATCAGGGTTCGGGAGCGTCCCTTACCCCTTCGACCAGTTCTCCGCGTTGAACGAAGGGCCCTGGCTGCTTGCGTTGTCGACCATCCCGTGCACCGAGGTCTTGTAGACCAGGTACGTCGGGCGCTGGTAGAGCGGGATCACAGCTGCGTCAGCGGCGAGCTGCTTCCCGACCTTCGAGATCAGTGCCAGCCGCTTCTTCGGGTTCAGCTCACGGTCGGACTGGCCGAGCCACTTGGTGACCTGCCGGTTGCAGTACTCCGTGTAGTTGCTGGCGTTTCCGCAGCTGTAGCTAGCCACGTTGTAGTGCGGGTCGACCGTGACCAGGTAGGTGAACATCGCCAGGTCGAAGTCGTGCGCCGGCAGCTTGCTGCCGAACAGCGTGCCCGCCGGGACGAACGCGTTCCGGAGCTGTATGCCCGCCTTCGCGGCCTGATCCTGGAAGATCGTGAACGCGAGGGTTCGGAGTGCGTTGCCCGTAGTGGAGGCGAAGTCGAACGCCACCTTCGTGCCGTTGCACGTGAAGATGCCGTCGCCGCCCTTGGTGCAGCTGTGCGCCTTCATTGCCGCTTCGACCTTCGCGGGCGCGTAGTTGAGCGACGCGAAGTCGTTTCGGTAGCCGGCCTCGCCCTTGAGGCGGACGATGCTCCCCAGCGGACCGACGCTCGGGTTGAGCGTGCCGTACAGCGCCTTGGCAGCGCTGGCGCGGTTGACCGACTGCGAGAGCGCCTTCCGGATCCAGAGCTGCTTGGCAAGCGGGTTGCCCTTGGCTCCCTGCTGGATCTCGATGTGCTCGAACTGCAGACCGACGTGCGAGACGACCCGGAGGCCGGCCTGGCTGCGGAGGTCTGCGAGGGCGAGCTGAGGCTGCGGATAGATCGCGTCGACCTCGCCTGAGCGAATCGACTGGATCTCGGAGTTCGTGTTCGTGATGAAGCGGAACACGATCGAGTCCAGCTTCGCCTTCTTCCCGTACCACGCGTGCGAGTTGCGCGTCAGCGTGATGCCGGAGCCGCGGTCGAACCGCGTCAGCAGGAACGGACCGTCACCGATCGGGGCGTTGCCCTTCTTCGGGTTGCAGATGCAGTCGTTCCACACGGTGAGCATGTCCGAGCCCGCAAGCGCATGCTGCGGGAGGATGTAGCTGAAGAGGTTCTTCCACCCGGCGAAGTTGCGCTTGAAGGTGACCTTCACGACCTTGCCGCTACCGACGATGCTGCGGATGTCCTCCCACCCGAGCGGGTCGATGTGATCCTTGTATTTCGGGTTGATGGCGGTCTGCCACGTGAACTTCCAGTCCTTGCCCGTTACGGGCGTGCCGTCGCTCCACTTCGCGTTCTTGCGGATGTAGTACGTCACCCGCTGTGGACCCGTCTGGAGCTTGGCCTTCGTGATCAGGTCCGGCTTCCACGTGAACTTCGGCGTGAACAGGAAAGCGCCGCGGATCACCGGCGTCTGGAACACGACGTTCCAGAACGCGTTGCAATCCACGTCCAGGATCAGGTTCAGACACCAGTCCGGACCGCCACCCTGCTCAGCTCCGAAGACCAGGGTGCCCGCCTTCGAGGACGAGGCACTATCCGGTCCGCTCACCCTCGCCGAGCCGGTAGCCGCAAGCGCGAGCGCTGCGAGTACCACCCCGGCCAAGAGCCAGAGCTTACGTCGATGCATCTACTCCCTCCGTTCGTTCTATGACGACGCGGCCGCGTCGACATATTTTCGTCCCAACCCCCTCCTCCGGGGCGGGCCGCATTCTGACAGACAGAAAGACGCCGTTGAGGGTCCTTTTGTTAGGGGAGCGCCCTGAGGGACTGTCCCCGAGACATGTCCAGGCAGTGGACATGTCTTGGGGACTGTCCCCAAGCCCTGTCCCTGCAGGTCAGCCCGTCAAGGCGTCCGCCCCCGCAACCACTTCGAGGATCTCCTGGGTGATCTCGGCCTGGCGGGCGCGGTTCATGGCGAGGGTCAGGTTGTCGATCAGGTCGCCGGCGTTCTTCGACGCGTTCCGCATCGCCGTCATCTGGGCGCCGTGCTTGGAGGCGGCCGACTCGAGCAGCGCGCGGTAGAGCTCCGTCTCGACGTAGACGGGGAGCAGCCGCTCGAGGATCTCCTCGGGCTCCGGCTCGAAGATGAAGTCGCCCCGGAGGGCGTCCTCCTCTCGCTCCTCCTGGTCTGTCTCGAGCAGCGCCTCCGAGAGCGGGAGTAGCTCCTGCTCCGTCACCTTCTGCGTCAGCGCGGACTCGAAGCGGTTGTAGATGACGAGGACGCGGTCGACCTCCTCCTCGGTGTACAGCTCGATCACCTTGTGGGCGACCGCCTGCGCATCGGCGTACCGCGGGTCGTCGGTGAAGCCGGTGAACTCGCCGGCGAGGTCGAGACGGCGGAAACGGAGCGAGCCCACGCCTCGGCGACCGACCGCCACCCAGCGCACCTGCTTGCCCTCGCCCTGCAGCCGTCGGTTCACGGCCAGCGCGCGGCGGAGCACCTGGGAGTTGAACGGCCCCGACAGTCCGCGGTCGCCCATCACGGGAACGACGGCGACGCTCCGCACTTCGTCGCGCTGCTGCAGCAGCGGCAGGCCTCGAACGGACGCGCTCGCGCGCGCCGTCCCGGCCATCAGCTCGAGCATCCGGTCCGCATACGGGCGCATGTCCTCGATCCGCGCCTGCGCACGGCGCAGCTTCGACGCAGCGACCAGCTCGAGCGCACGCGTGATCTTGCGCGTGTTCTGCACCGACCGGATGCGGCGCCGGATGTCCTGCTGCGACGCCATTTACGCGACCAGCGCCTCTTCCTTCTCGACGTTGAACATCTGCTTGAACTTCTGCAGCTCCGCGTCGAGCTTCTCCGTGGTCTCGTCGGAGAGGTCGCCGGTCTCGCGGATCTCCTTCAGGACCGAGCCCTCCGTCCGCATGTGCTCGCGCAGCTCGTCCTGGAAGCGCGGGATCTGTGGGACGGGGATGTCGTCGAGGAAGCCGTTGACGCCTGCGTACAGCGCGACGACCTGCTCCTCCATCGGCCATGGGTCGTACTGGGGCTGGTTCAGCGTCGCCACCATCCGCTCGCCGCGGGAGAGCGCCTGCTGTGTCGTTTGGTCGAGCTCCGAGCCGAACTGCGCAAACGCCTCGAGCTCGCGGTACTGCGAGAGGTCGAGACGCAGACGGCCGGCGACCTTCTTCATCGCCTTCGTCTGCGCAGAACTGCCCACTCGCGACACGGAGATGCCGACGTTCACGGCCGGGCGCACGCCCGAGAAGAAGAGGTCCGACTCGAGGTAGATCTGCCCGTCGGTGATCGAGATGACGTTCGTCGGGATGTACGCGGACACGTCGCCCGCCTGCGTCTCGATCACCGGGAGCGCGGTGAGCGAGCCGGCGCCCTGCTCGTCGGAGAGCTTGCAGGCCCGCTCGAGCAGCCGCGAATGGAGGTAGAAGACGTCGCCCGGAAACGCCTCGCGGCCGGGCGGGCGCCGCAGCAGCAGCGAGAGCTGCCGGTACGCGTCCGCGTGCTTGGAGAGATCGTCGTACATCACGACCGCGTGCTGGCCCTTGTAGAGGAAGTACTCGCCCATCGCGCAGCCCGCGAACGGCGCCATCCATTTGATCGGCGCGGCCTCCTGCGCGGGTGCGGACACGATCGTCGTGTACTCCATCGCGCCCTCGTCACGGAGCTTCTCGTAGACCTGCGCGACCGTCGACGCCTTCTGCCCGATCGCGACGTAGATGCAGACGACGTCGGTGTCCTTCTGGTTCAGGATCGTGTCGATCAGGATGGCCGTCTTGCCGGTCTGCCGGTCGCCGATGATCAGCTCGCGCTGGCCGCGGCCGACGTTCGTCATCGAGTCGATCGCCTTGATGCCGGTCTGCAGCGGCTCCTTCACCGGCTGCCGCGCGACGACGCCCGGCGCCTTGAACTCGAGCTGGCGCGTCTCGTCCGTCTCGATCGCCCCGACGCCGTCGAGCGGGTTGCCGAGCGGGTCCACGACCCGGCCGAGCAGCGCCTCGCCGACGGGAACGCTCGCGACGCGGCCGGTGCGCCTGACCGGCTCGCCCTCCTTGACGTGCTGCCACTCGCCGAACAGAGCGGCGCCGACGTCGTCCTCCTCGAGGTTGAACGCGAGGCCGACGACGCCGTGCTCGAGCTCGAGCATCTCCAGCGCCACGCAGTTCTCGAGACCGTAGATGCGGGCGATGCCGTCGCCGACCTGCAGCACGGTCCCGACCTCGGCCAGGTTGGTCTCGACGTCGTAGTGCTCGATCCGTTCCTTGAGGATCGACGTGATCTCTTCTGGACGCAGCTTCACTTTCGCTCTCTCCCTCTGACGAGTTCTCGACGCTGAGGCATCGCTCGCGATGCCGACCCTAGAGGCCGTGCCGGCTTCGACGGCGCGGCCGTCTGTGTTCTGAGGTGGCGCACGCCTAGCGCCCCTTCACGAGCTCTTGACGTAAACCTTCCAGGCGGCCGCGGACGCTCGCGTCGACGCGCACGGAGCCGGCCTGCAGGACGAAACCTCCGATCAGGCTCGAGTCGACGCTGCGCGTCGCTTCGATCTTGCGTCCGGATGCCTGCTCGATCTGTTGCAGCAGCTCGCGCGCCTCGGCGTCGGAGAGCTCGCGCGCGGTCGTCAGCTCGACGTTGAGGCGGCGCTCCTCGCGCGCCATCAGCCGGTCGAACTCGCGGGCGATCTCCTCGATCTGTCCGATGCGCCCCTTCTCCGCGGTCAGCCGCAGGAAGTTGCGGATCAGCTCGTCCGCACCGCCGAGGAGGTCGTCGAGCACCGCGACCTTGGTGCGCGGCTCGAGCTGGGGGTTGCGCAGGACGGAGCGCAGCTCCGGCACGTCGTGCACGGCCGCGGCGAAGTCGGCGAGCTCCTCGCTCACCTGCTGCAGGCGGCCGTTCTCCTTGGCAGCCTCGAACAGTGCCTCGGCGTAGGTGCGATGCAGGACGGCTATGCCCGGGTCTCCTCGAGCGCCGAGAAGTCGAGGTCCTTGACCGCGTCCTCGATCAGGCGCCGGTGGTCCGCGTCGTCGAGCACCTTCCCGGTGACCTTTGCCGTCGCGACGAGCGTGAGCTCGGCGACCTCGGCTCGGATCTGCTGCAGGGCACGCTGCGTCTCGGCCTCGATCTGCCGTCGCGTCTCCTCGAGCCGGCGCTGCCGGTCGGCCTCCGTCTCGTCCTTGACGCGCTGCCGCTGCGAGTCCGCGACCCGGCGCGCCTCGGAGAGGATCTCTTCGGCCTGACCGCGGGCCTGGCCGATCAGCGCCCGGTGCTCCTCGAGGAGCTTCCGCGCCTCGTTGCGAGCGTTCTCCGCGTCCTCGATCGACTGCCGGATCTGCCGCCGCCGCTCGTCGATCAGCCGCTGGATCGGCCCGAACGCGTAGCGCCTGAGCACGAAGAACGTGATCGCGAAGCACACGATCGTCCAGACCATGAGGCCCAGGCGGACCTCGATCAGCGGGTTCGAGGCGATCAGGGTCATACGAGGACGTACGCCAGGATCGAGCCGAGCAGGCCGTAGAACACGACGGCCTCGGTGAGGGCGAACCCGAGCCACTGGATGCCCTGCAACTCGCCGCGCAGCTCGGGCTGCCGGGCGACCGACTGGATCATCGAGCCGAAGATGTTGCCGATGCCGACGCCGGCGCCGAGCGCGCCGAGGCCGACGCCGAGAGCGAGACCGATCGCCTTGCCGGCTTTCGTGACGTCGCCCGACGTTGCTGCGAGAAGCGTGTGCACGCTAGTCCCTCCTTAGTGCTCGGGCTCGATCGCCGAGCCGATGTAGATGGCGGACAGTGCGGAGAAGATGAATGCCTGGATGCCGACGACGATGACGACCTCGAAGATGTAGAAGAGCGTCGCCGGGATGATGACCGGCAGCAGTGCCAGCGACTGGAAGATGAAGATCAGGCCCAGGAACGTGAGGATCAGGATGTGCCCGGCGAGCATGTTCGCGAAGAGTCGGACGCTCAGCGAGATCAGGCGCATGAACTGGCCGAGCACCTCGAGCGGCACGATCAGCGCGAGCAGCGGCTTCGGCGCCTCCGGGATCCAGCTCTTGAAGTAGCGCCGCGCGCCGTTCCAGCGGATCCCTTCGATGTGCGTGAAGACGAAGGTGAGCAGGGCCAGCGCGAGCGTCACCGACAGCGAGCTCGTGGCGGCATAGATCCCCCAGGTCGGAATCCCGTGATAGGTCTCGCCGGTCAACGGCAGTGGGATGAACCCGAGCAGGTTGACGACGAAGATGAACAGGAGCAGCGACGCGACGTACGGGAACCAGCGTCCGATCGCCTTGGAGGGCAGGCCCTGTTCGGCGACCTGTACCTGCGCGACCTCGTAGAGCTGCTCGCCGACGGTCTGCCGCGTGTCCGGCTCGACGTTGAGGCGCCAGCGCATGAGGACGAGGCCGAGCAGGATCGTCAGGACGGTGCCGAGCATCAGGTAGACGACGGCCTTCGTGATCGACAGGTCGAGCGGGCCGAGGTGGATCGGAACCCATTCGTGTTGCTCGAACTCCTTCGTCGGGTCGAACGTGCCGCGCGCGAGCGCGGCGGGCGGGAAGACCAGGGCGAGCAGCGCGACAGTGAGCAGACGAGCCTTCATCGAGGCTCTCCGCCGAAGTACGTCGTCAGCGAGAGGCCGAGCTCGAACGTGTACGCGAGCGCGTACGTCACGACCGCGGCGACCGCGACGTGCGGATGCGATGCGGCCGTGGCCACGAGCACGGCCAGGAGCACGATTGCCTTGAAGAAGACGCCGAATGCCTGCACAGCTGAGCCCGCGACATTAGCCGCGGGCCTGCGCACGCGCGCCAGCACATAGTCCAAGCCGTGCACGAACACCCAGAGCGCGGCGGCGAGCGCCCAGCCGGACACCGGCCAGTCGAGCAGGAGGAAGATCGGGAGCGCTGCGAGGATCAGGACGGCGCCGCCGAGCGCCGGCAGCAGATGCCCGGGCTCGGGCCGTGGCGTCGAGAACAGGCCGCCGGCCGCCATCAAACGTTGTACCTCCGGTAGACCGTGAAGACGGCGAGCGGGATCCCGACGACCGCGCCGATGAGGACGCCGAGACCCGCGCTCCCCGCGAGCCAGCCGATCAGCAGGCCGACGGCGATGGTCGCGATCAACATCCCTAGGAGGAGTCCTCCCGCCCCGGCGGGTTCGAACGGGCGGCGCTGCGAGGGCTCCATTCGCCACGAGCTTACCAACTTTGTGACACCGAGAAGCCGCTATTCAGGCCGAAATCAGGCGACTTTGTTCCGCTCCGAGCGGGCAAGCTCCTCGCGGCGCCTGATGATCGGATTCGCCAGCTTGACGATCTCGAGCAGATAGACCATGTACAGCGAGGCGGCGAGGGCGACGAGGCCGAACGCGCCCACGATCGCCGTCCGCCAGGGGTGCCAGTCGCCGTGCTGGTGAGGCTTGATGAAGCGGAGGGCGAGGGCTGTGGCAGCCAGAGTGGCGCACCAGAGCCAGATGTAGGTCGCCGCACGACGCTGCGAGAAGC
>Ga0114129_10007544_pt1 | contig 15488 bp, 15 predicted proteins | sample RhiMetdeltSRZDD1_FD_80071 | JGI IMG/M metagenome (GOLD analysis project Ga0114129, IMG submission 80071) | Populus rhizosphere microbial communities from Tennessee, USA - Rhizosphere MetaG P. deltoides SRZDD1 (version 2) (version 2) | ecosystem: Host-associated > Plants > Roots > Rhizosphere >...
ACGCCGACCGGACCGTACCCGAGCTCCTGTCCGAACTTCGACCAGCTCGGCTTTCGCGTACCGTTCGTCGCCGTCTCCCCCTTCTCGAAGCGCCACTACGTCTCCCACGTGGTCGCCGACCACACCTCGATGCTCGCCTTCCTGGAGAAGCGCTTCCTCCGGGACGCGACGGGCGCGCAGCCACATCTGACGCTCCGCGACCTGCACGCTTCAACGCTCGAGGACCTGTTCGACTTCGACGCCGCGCCGTCCCTGGGAGCGCCGGTTACCACGGCGCCGGTCCCGCTGCCCAACGACCCCGGTTGCCCATTCGTCCCGCTGCGGCCTTAGCAGAAAGGCCAGGAGGCAAAAGCGGGTGTTTCCTCTACAAGGGATCGGGACAACTCCGGAGGCGAGTGGCCTCGTTTGCGCAGGGATGCCGGAGCAGTACGCACGTGAGTAGGCACCTGCTTCGGTAATTCTTTCTTCACCGCCAGAAAAAAATCGGTAACAACGTCGGTAATCGCGGCGATCGATGGCGCCCACTTTCGCCCGCTCGCGCCAAAAATCTGCTCCGGATCCGGCGCGCTGGCACCTCGTCAAAAACGCCGACTTGCACGGCCGGCAAGGACGCCTGCGTCGTTGACGGTACGTGTTTTGCACGAAGTCGCTTTGATGGAGGGGGACGGGACGGACGATGCCGACCCTCTGCCGTTACCGCGGGCCTCTGCCCGGCCACGCGGGCAAGCCCCTCGCTACCGACGGCCGGCGCATTTGGACCGCCAACTTTGGATCCGACACCGTCTCCATGATCGGTCCCTGACAAATGAAGACCGGCATTATCGAAGGAGCAAGGCCATGGCTCGCATCCGTACCCGGTTTCTGATCCACCTCCTTTTCGGTGGCCTCCTCGGGCCAGCGCTCCTCCTTGCACCAGCGCTGACGACCAGGCTGCACGCACAAGCGCTCACCCCCGCATTGCCGGAGGTGTTCCAGCCGTTTCCGGGCGATCCGCGACTCGAGCCGATCCCCAACGACCCGGTCGACCTCGTGAACGTGGAGGTTTTCACCACCGATCAGTTCGGCGTCGAAAAACGCCTGATGATGCGATTCCCACCCCGCGTCAACGGACAGAACGAGTCCGACGGCGACAAGCACGCCGACCTGTTCGTGCTTTTCGACGCCACCACCGGCAAGCAGATCAATCAGCCGGTCATCCTCGAGGCCGTGCCCAAGAACGCCGCTTCAGGCCTGACCGTCTCGGACCGCAAGGCGCGAGAGTTCAGCCCCATCTGGGAGCTGCATGCCGTCATGGTCGAGAGCGTGTACGACCCGAACATCCCGAACCTGCTCATCGACTCCGCCGACAAGGTCAAGTCGTCTCCCCTGGTCCGGGAGATCCTCCAGACGAGCATCTTCCTGAACTGTCCCGTGGTGCCGAACGGCTCGACGGTGCCGCCGGGCACCCCGCAACCGGAACAGGCGTTCTTCGAGGGGCAGATCGTGACGATCGTGCCGTACGACATCGAGGACGGGGAGTTCAACGTCCAGATCCTCTTCAAGTTCGAGGACCAGGACGGCTTCGTGCTCGGGCGGAACGCGGACGGGACGCCGGCGAAGTCCAAGATCCAGACGACGGGCTTCACTCCCCATCTGGTCGCGTCGCACGCCCTCGGCGATCCCTTCTACACGCCGATCTGGGAGCTCTGGACGGTCAAGGTGCCGAACGGCACCGACGTCAGCACCATCCGCTCCAGCGCCGCGGTCAGGGCAGGCCAGGCCGCGGGGACCTTCAAGATCCAATCCTCGGGCATCCGCCTCGACTGTCCCGTGGTGGCGATCGACGGCGTGCCGGTGCCGTTCGAGGACGCGTTCGACCTCCTGGCGCCCCGCGACGGCTCCGGCACCCGCACGTTCGACCGCGGCCGGTTTCCCATCGACCTGCCGGCCACGCACTTCTTCAAGCCCCGCACCCTCCAGATCACCGAGGTCATCCCGGCCCAGCTGATCCTCGTCCTGGAGCCGCCTCCCATCGGGTCCGCCTCGGGCTTTCCGGCCATCGATCCCGACGACAAAGGCAACGTGATCCCGCTGATCCTGCAAAACCCCTTCGGGCCGAGCAACAGCAGCGGCCCGATCATCCGCATCGACCAGGCCGAGCTCGAGGCCGCCTTCGCCAACAACAATCCGCCTCGGCTCCCGGCCGCGATCGAGGCGAATTTCACCGCCCTGATCAACGAAGGCCTCCTCGAGCCGGAGTGGGCGCCAGGGGGCCGGCCCTACCAGGAGCGTCTCGGCCTGGTCGGCAAGGCGCTGTTCAAGCTGATGTGGACCCCGGAGCAGGGCGCCAACCCGAAGGACGTCACGACTTGCCGGGCCTGCCATTCGCAGCCGAGCGACGGCGCCTCCTCCCGCGGGCTCTACACTCTGGAGCGCGCGATTCCAGGGCGCCCCGAGATCGGCAGTCAGACCAACGCAGGCTCGATGTTCGGCTCCGGCGCCGCCGAGCTGCTGGTGTCGCAGCTCAAGGCCGGCGGCGCGAACATCACGTTCGCGCACGGGACGCAGGGCCAGATCTCCGACATCCGCGGCGTCGTCGTCGGCGCGAACTTCGCCCACTTCGGGATCGAGGCGGTCGAGCGCATCGCCGCCGTCGCCAAGGTCGACATCGCCACCGCCGCCACGATGGATCTCGACGGGGACGGGGTCGTGAACGAGCTGACGGTCGGCGAGGTCACGGCCGAGACGGCCTTCCTCATGACCACGCCCGTTCCGGACCACGCGGACCGGGACGTGATGGCCAGGATGGGCATCGGCCAGCAATCGGTGCAGCAGGGCCAGAACCTGTTCCGTCGCGCGCCGGCGGCGGGCGGAATTGGATGCGCGCAGTGCCACACCCCGTTCTTCCCGATGAAGGGCACGCAGTTCCAGCTGAAGAATCCTCAGACGCCGTTCGCGCTCCCGCTGGAGATGCCCCATCACCTGGCCAACCAGCAGGACGTCGACGAGGGCCTGGCGACGTCCGTGGGCCAGCCGGGCCTGCGCGTCTACGGCGACTTCAAGAAGCACGACATGGGGCCCGCGATGTTCGCCAACGGGGGCACCGTCATGAAGACGGCCGAGCTGTGGGACGTGGGCAGCGATGCTCCGCTGCTCCGCAACGGCAGCCTCGGCGCGAACATCGACGGCGCGATCCGCGCACACGGGGGAGAGGGGCTCGCGGCCGCCAACGCATACGCAGCCCTGCCTCAGTCGTCGCGGCAGGACCTGGTCAATTTCCTGCGCGTGCAGCTGATCCAGGGCAAGGTCGGGGAAGGGAGCGGGGCGCAGCCTCCCTTGCCGCCGGAGCCGGACGCGAACCTGACCGCCTCCGTCGGGCTCGTCGCGCCCGGCGGGCCGGTCACGCTGACCTGGTCGACGCATGGCGCGGACCAGGTGACGCTCAATCCAGGGATCGGGCCGGTGTCGTCCTCGGGCTCGCTCGTGGTCAAGCCTCTGTCGACGACGACCTTCACGCTGACCGCCAGCAACCGCGCCGGGCCGGCGACCCGGGACGTGCTCGTGAAGGTGGTGGCGCCAGTGTCGACTCCGCCCCCGCCGACGGCGACCCTGACGGCCTCTCCGACCTCGATCGCGCCGGGCGGATCGGCCACGCTGACCTGGTCGACCGCCAACGCTTCCGCGGTTACCCTCTTGCCGACGGTCGGGACGGTGTCGTCCTCGGGCTCGGTCGTGGTCAAGCCTCTGGTGACGACGACATACACGCTGACCGCGACCAGTACCGCCGGCACCGCGACTTCAACCGCGGACGTGAAAGTGGCTGCCGGTCTGCTCTAGGAGCCGGCCGCCGGTCGACCCAGACTTCGCGGCACCGGTGAGCTCTCCGCTGCGAATCCGTGCGCCGGCGCCGGTCGTAACTCCGGCCAGGAGGGCATGGTGGCACGGGGCCGGATCCTCGAGCGTTCGCAGCAGCGGCTGCTGGCTGCCGCGTGATCGCCGGCAGCGCTTGCACGGTTGCGGACCGTGCGGGATGTTTCACTGCCTTGCTCTGGATCCTCATCGCGGCCGCCGCTGGGCTTGGAGTCGAAGAGGTCATCGCGCGGATTGCGCGCGGCGATCGCGGTGCGCTGCGCACGGCGTACGACGCTTTCGCCGGGCGGGCGATGGCGATCGCGGTGCGCATCCTGCGATCCACTGAGGAAGCGGAAGAGGTGGTGCAGGACACGTTCGTCGAAATCTGGCGGCGCGCAGGCGACTACCGGCCGGAACGCGGCACGCCGGCCGCCTGGATCGCCGCGATGGCGCGCAGCCGCGCCATCGACCGGCTGCGCCAGCGCACCCGCGAAGAGGACTCGATGCGCACGCCGCGGCACGTAGTTGGCGATCATCGTGACGAATGCGTCGCGGCCCGGCTCGTAACTGCGGAACAGGTAGAAGTCGGTGCCGTCGACCTTGGGGTTCTTGGTGACGAACGGCGCTTCGCGGTGGCTCGAGGCGAGCACCGCTCCGGCCGCGAGCAGCGCGCACGCCGCTCCTACGATTGTGCCCTTTCTCATCTGCTTCTCCCCTTTCGGGCGCGCAGGCGCCCCCATCCCGCGCAGGCGCGGCGCGGATCCGTTTGCCAGTCGTGTCTGGAGCTCAGTGGCCGAAGAGCCAGGTCACTCCGCCGCCGACCCGCCAGCGATCCTCGTTGGCCGGATTCGCGTAGCTCTGCCACACCGGGATCGAGCAGAGCGCGAAGAGCAGGAGGTTGCCTCCGGGCCCGAGCACCAGCGTCGGGTGCACGAGCATCGCCGTGCCACCTGTCCTCTCGTCCGTGACGCCGGCGACGCTGTCCTTGAAGTACGACTCGTGCGACCAGCCGAGCTGCACGCTGAAGAGGCGCCCGCCGGGCTCGTCCCACGGGGTCCACGCCACGCCGCCGCCCAGGAAGAGGTTGTCTCCCTTCTTCGCGTTCTCGTACGAGCCGTGCAGCTTGTAGAAGCCGTAGCCGATGGCGGAGAAGGACCCGCGCTCCACGCTGCCGAGCCCCGCGAACATCCCGCCGAGGGGTCCGTGGAACGAGGCGTGATCGATGTTGCCGACGGGCAGCTCAGCCGCCGCCATCCCCAAGAGGAAGTTGCCGTCCTTGTCCCACCGGCGCTGGAGGCCGGTCAGGTCGAATCGGTAGCGCGTGCCGACCACCAGGTCCTCGGGACCGGTGCGCGCCTCGGTGCCGGGTCCGGCGACGTGAGAGGCGGGCGCGATGACGGTGAAGGACAGCGGCACGCCGTCGAAGGGCGAGAAGCCGGCGCTGACGAGCGCCGTCGTCTCCTGCCGGCTCGCGTCGCCGCTGCCGAGCTTGCGCGAGAACAGCTGCATGCTGAGGAAGCCTGGCGAGCTGAAGACGAGCGAAGATTGCGGCCCGAAGATCGCCTCGTGGTGTGCGCGTGCGGGCAGTGCCAGCGCCAGCACGGAGACCACGACCAGGCAGCGGACAATCCGCATGAGCATCTCCTAGATGAACGAGAGGTCGATCTGCAACGCGCGCTCGACGACCCATGTCGCCGCCAAGACGGCGATGGCGGCGGATCCGGCGGCGAACCCGAGACGGGGATAGGCGCGCGTCCGACGTACGGCGTACGCGAGCGAGAGCGCCGCCGCGACGATGGCCAGCTGGCCTGTCTCGACCCCGAGGTTGAACGCGACCAGGGCACCGGCCAGCCGCGTTGCCGGCAGGCCGAGATCGACGAGCGCGCCGGCGAATCCGAAGCCGTGCAGGAGCCCGAAGGCGAAGGCGAAGGCCCACTGCCGTCCACGGAAGAGCGGCACCAGGTTGTTGAGGGCGGCCAGCAAGACCGACAGCGCGATGATCGATTCGACCCAGCGGGACGGGAGTTGCACGAGCTTCAGGGCGGCGAGGCTGAGCGTGATCGAATGCGCGGCGGTGAAGGCGCTGACGACGAAGAGCGTTTCGCGCAGCGCGGGCCTGAATGTCTCGATCGGACGCCAGCCGTCTCGTTCGCGCCGCAGCACCGCGGGCAGGAGCAGCGCGAGCAGGAAGAGCACGTGATCGATGCCGGAGAAGATGTGCGCAACGCCTGCCCGCAAGAAGCTGGCTGCCGCACCAGGGTCGCCGGCGGCTCGTGCAGCCTCGACGAACAGGCGCGCGTCGGCGGGTTCGCGCTGCATCGACCAATTCTCCCGCGCGAGGCGCACCGCGCGCGCGGCGTCGTGCTCGAGGCGGAGCGCGAATCGCGCCTCTTCGCGCAGGTGGACGGTGTCACCGCGAGACCGGGCGGACGCGAATCGGTCGCGCAGAACGCCCAGGTGGTCCGACAGGGCCGGTGCACCGACCGCTGCTTCGGCTTCGACGAGGCGCAGCAGCAGGCCGTCCGCGGTGCAGCCGCGCAGCAGCTCGACGACCTCCGGGGCGCGACGCCCGTCCAGCAACAGATCGGCGAGCGCAGCGAGCGTGTACGGATCGCGCTCGAGAGCGAGCGCGCGGCGGAATTCGCGTTCCGCCGCGCGCGCGTCGGCTGCGCGGAGAGCCATGTCTGCGAGCGCAGTCCTGCTCCACGCCTCGACGGCGGAGGAAGGTGCGTCCTCCGATCAACCAGGCCTGCGCGTCGGCCGGGCGGACTTCGATCAGCCGATCCAGGTCGCGCAGCGCTGCAGCGGACCGATGGTGCCACTGCTGCAACACGGCCCGCATGAGCAGCACTTCCGGCGGAGGCGACTCGAGGTCCCGCCATGGCGCGAGAACGCCCTGGGCGCGGCCCATGTAGCGCGGATCGCCCGCGGCACGGCCCAGCTCGACGTACGCCTTCGCCAGGCGCGCCGCTTCCGTCGGCGAACCATTGATGTCCGCCTCGATCCGCTTCAGCGCCCGCGCTCGTCGCGTCCCATCGGCGACGCGCTCGAGCACCTCGTCGTCGGAGCGCGGGATGCGCGGTTCCGCCAGCACGGCGAAAGCGCCGGAGAGGACGAACGAGAAGACGAGCTTTGCGTAGCGCGCATCCACGTCGTGCACGCATACGCGCCGCGCCGCGGATCGGATTCGTGGCGGATGCATTCGGGTCGCAGAGATCGTACGCCGGGTACGAAGTCGGGAAGGCGAAATAGGTCGACAACGGTTATCGACATTGTTACTGAAATTCCTCGAGGAGTGATCCGAAGATCTCTGCATCGATGCTTGCCGCCGCCGTGAACCCCTTGGCGCTCGTCGGAGGAACGATTCACGCCGTTCCCGCGGACGAGCCGATCCGCGACGGCGCCATTCTGGTTCGCGACGGAGAGATCGCCGCGGTGGGGAGGCGGGCATCCATCGCGTTTCCCGAGCGCGCGCAGATCCTCGACTGCTCGGGTTGCACGATCGCGGCGGGCTTCTGGAACAGCCACGTCCATTTCTTCGAGAGGAAGTGGGCGGACGCGGCCGCCATCCCCGCGGCCGAGCTCGAGCGGCAGCTGCGGGACACGTTCACGCGTTTCGGCTTCACCAGCGTGTTCGATCTGTCGTCGGCGTGGACGAATACGCGGCGCATCCGCGAGCGCATCGAGTCCGGCGAAGTGGCCGGGCCGAGGATCCGGTCCACGGGGGAAGGACTGGTACCTCCCGGCGCCGTTCCCTCGGACCAGGTCCTCGGCATCCTGGGCGTCATGCCGACGCCGCTTCCCGAGATCGCGGAAGCATCGCAAGCGCCCGCCGGAGCGCGGAAGCTCCTCGACGCGGGAGTGGACGGGATCAAGCTGTTCGCATCGACTCCGCGCGGCGCGCCGCTCGTCGAGGGCGCAATCGAAGCCGCCGCGCGCGAAGCGCATCGCGCGGGCAAACCGGTGTTCGTGCATCCGAACAGCGGAGCGGACGTGCTCGTCGCGCTGCGAGCCGGCGTCGACGTCATCGCTCACACCACGCCGCGCTCGGGCCCCTGGGACGATGCCATCCTCGCGGCGATGGCTCGATCGCGCGCCGCGCTGACGCCGACACTGGCGCTCTGGAGGCACTTCCTCCGGCACGACCGCATCTCGACCCAGGACAACGTGGTCGGCACGGCCGTCGCCCAGCTGCGCGCCTGGATTGGCGCCGGAGGGACGGTGCTCTTCGGAACCGACCTCGGCGCGGTCGATCCGGATCCCGGCGACGAGTACGCGCTGATGGCTCAGGCGGGGATGAGCTTCCGCGACATCCTCGCGTCGCTGACGACCGCGCCCGCCGAGCGGTTCGGCGAGTCCGCGCGCCTCGGCCGGATCGCGCCAGGTCTGCAGGCCGATCTCGTCGTCCTCGACGGGGATCCCTCGACGGACCTGCGCGCGCTGGCCGACGTTCGCTACACGTTGCGCTCCGGCCAGGTCGTCTACGTGGCGAGCGCCTGACCAACGTCGCACTACCCCCGGCGACCCGCAACGGGCGTATGGTGCGCGCCGCACCACCGAAAGGGGTTCAACATGGCGACGTACGTCTCGTTCCTGAAGTACACGGAGCAGGGAATCAAGAACATCAAGGAGAGCCCCAGCCGGGTCGAGAAGGCGAGGCAGCTGCTCAAGTCGCTCGGCGGCGAGCTGAAGTCGTTCTACCTGGTGCAGGGGCGCTACGACGCGATCGTCGTCGCGGAGGCGCCGAGCGACGACGTCGTGGCGAAGTTCGTGCTCGCCAGCGGCTCGCAAGGCAACGTGCGCACCGAGACGACGCGCGCGTTCACCGAGGAGGAGTTCCGCAGGATCATCTCAGGGCTGCCGTAAGCCGCCTGTCCACCGGAGCCGCTCGCCACCGCGGTGAGCGGCTCCAGCGCGACGCGACGCGAGCTGCGGTGCGGCTGAGGTAGAACGGGCCTCATGCCACGCTACGCGGCGTTCCTTCGGGGCGTGATGCCGACCAACGCGAAGATGCCCGAGCTGAGGCGCTGCTTCGAGCGGGTCGGTTTCACCGAGGTGAAGACCGTCCTGTCCAGCGGCAACGTTGTCTTCGGCGCGCGCGCGTCATCCCTGGCAGCGCTCGAGCGCAAGATCGAAGCGGCGATGAAGAAGAACCTCGGCAGAGCGTTCCCCACCATGGTGCGCTCCGTCGAGGACCTGCGCGCGATGGTCGTCGCCGATCCCTACCGGGGCTTCCGCCTGCCCGCGGCGGCGAAACGCGTCGTCACGTTTCTGCGCGCGAGGCTGCGGTCGAACCTCGAGCTGCCGATCGAGCTCGACGGCGCGCGTATCCTGCGCCTCGAGGGCAGCGAGGCCTTCAGCGCCTACGTTCCGGGCCGGCGGGGCGCTGTCTTCATGACGCTGATAGAGAAGACCTTCGGCAAGGACGTCACGACGCGCACGTGGGAGACCGTGAAGAAGGTCGCCGTCTGACGGCAGCGCGCTGGCCCGCAGATGCGGGCGGGCCGGCGCGCTCCGCCTCGTTGACGTTACGTCGCGTTCGGCGGGACGATCACCGAGCTTTCGCTCGGCGCGTGGTGCCTGGCCCTCGCCGCCCCGTCCTCGCGCGTGTCGGTGCGGCGCAGACCGTCCTCACGGCGGCCGATCGGACGGCGTGCAGCGACGAACGCGCCAGCGAGCGACGCGAGCAGTGCCAGCACCGCCCCGCCGGCTCCGCCGCCGGCAGCCTTGGCGGCCGTGTCCGACGCCTCCTCGGCGTTCTGGCGATCCTGCGCCGTCGGGCCGCCGTTGTTCGAGCGGATGCGGGCCTCGCGCTCGGCGCGCACCTGTGCCCGGGGGCCCGACGCCACGGTCGCCGCGCTCTGCGCCGCGGTTCGCGCCGCGCCCATCGCGAGGAGCGCTCCGGCGACCACCGAGAGCGCCCAGCAGATCGCTCCGTGCAGCAGGGCGTCCGGACGCCGGCGGTTCCCGGCGATCCGAACCGCCATGTACGCACCGAAGAAGGAGCTCACGATGAGCAGGATCGCGCCGACGATGCCGGTCGCGACGCCGGCGCCGCTGCCCGGCTGTGGCGAGGTCGGGTCGAGTTTGGCGAGTCCGATGGCGGCCGCGACGAGGCTGAGGAGCGACATCGTCGCCCAGCCGAGCAGCGTCCCGCCGAAGATGGCGGTCCAACTCACCCGCATGCGGTCATAGGGTTCTTGCGAAAGAGACTGAAAATTGGTCGTAGCAAAGGCCATGTGTGTTCCTCCTGGACCTTACGACCATGCGAACTGAGCGGCCCCATGGCCTGCCAGCTCAAGCTGCGGCCCGCACGGCGGTCGCAGGCTTCTACCGATTGGCACGGACGATGATTGCCTGCGCGGGAAAGCTCATCCCGCCGTCAGGAAAGTAGCGCGCAACCGACTTCTCCACCTCGGCGCGCACGCCGCGCAGCTGGTCCGGCGAGAGCCGCGGCACGACCGCGCGCAACGTCTCGGACATCTCCACGCGCAGCGGCCAGAACTGCTCCGGTCCGACCGGCGCTTCGATGTGGAACTCCAAAATGCGCTCGCGCACCTCGCGGGCGCCTGCCTGTTCCAAAAGGTGCGCCAGCTTGCCCGGCTCGGCATACCGGAATGCGCCTGGCCCATCGGGGTCCGCCGCGGGCAGGCGCACGTAGCGAGCTAGCGCCTCCAGTGCCACGGTGAAGAAGGGGTTTGCCTCGCGACCGCCCCAGACGGCGAGAGCCGCGCGCCCGCCCGGCGCCAGCATCTGGCGCATGTCGCGCAGCGACCCGACCGGATCGGCGAAGAACATCACGCCCAGCCGACACACGACCGCGTGGAAGGAGCCCGGTCGAAACGGCAGCGCGCCCGCGCGGCACTGCGTGAACGTCACGTTCGGCAAGTTCCGGCGTCGTGCCTCGGTCCGCGCCGCGGACACCATCTCCGCGACGGCGTCCGTGCACGCGACGGCCGCAGACGCTCCGCACACCTCCGCGATGCGCAGGGACGGCTCGCCGGTGCCCGCCGCGACGTCCAACACGGAGGTCCCCGGGCCGATCGCACCGTCCTGGATGAGCGCATCCGACAGCGGCTCGAACATCGCCCGGACCACGCCGGCGTGCTTCTGCCAGTACGGCGCGGACTCGGTCCACGCCCGCAGCGTCGCGCTCTCCTGTTCCTTCGGCGAAGCCAACGCGCTCAATTCACCTCAGCGGCGCTCTTGAGTCCAGACGTTTCGGCGAGCCGGCGACGGCCCCGTGCGCCGCCGCGGCAAGCGTCGCGGTGTGCTACGGTCGTGCGATGAAGCCCGCTCTGCTGCTGGCGCTGTTGCTCGCGTCGTGCGCGTCGGCGCAGAGACGTTCTTCGGACGCTCTGCGCATCTCCGCGAGCCACTATCAATCGATGGCCGGCGTCGCGCTCAAAGAGGGCGACGAGCCGATGAACTGCAAGCGCGAGCCCATCACCGGGAGCCACATCCCGCGCTGGTACTGCCGTTTCGGGGACGACCCCGCCCAGTACCAGCTCAGTCGCCAGATGGTGCTCGACATCCACTGAGTGCGCGTAACGGTCCGTCTGACGAGGAGGTCGCAATGCTCGGGACCAAAGAGGCCGTCGCCACGGTCGCCGTCCGCAACCTGAACGCAGCGAAGAAGTTCTACGAGGAGACGCTCGGCCTGAAGCGCGCCGACTCACCACAACCGGAGCCGCCCGTGTACCAGGCCGGCAAGTTCCGGCTGCTCGTCTACGAGTCGCGTTACGCGGGCACGAACAAGGCGACCGCGGTCACGTGGGATGCGGGCGACGACACCGAAAAGATCGTGCAGGCGCTCAAGTCGAAAGGCGTGGCGTTCGAGCACTACGACCTGCCGGAAGCCACGCTGAAGGGCGACGTGCACGTGATCGGCCGGATGAAAGCGGCGTGGTTCAAGGACCCCGACGGAAACATCCACGCGGTCGTGGGTCGCTGACTTACCTGCGCGAAAACGGTGCTGCCATGGTCACTGCAGACAAGCGCGTTCCCGCGGAAGCCGTTCGCCTGGCGCTGACCATCCGGGGCCTCGCGACGCGGGCGGTGCGCGTGCCGATGCGCCGCCCGCTCGTCACGAGCGGCGGGACGATCACCCATGCGCCCTTCGTGTTGCTCGATCTCGAGACGGAGGAAGGCATCCCCGGCCGCGCATGTCTGTTCGCCTATTCCGATCTCGGTGCGCGCACCTTGCGGCAGCTACTCGCGGGAATGCTGGAGATGATTCGCGACGACGCCGTCGCGCCGGTGGCGGTCGCGAAAAAGCTCTTCGCCCGGTTCACGCTCATCGGCCGCGAAGGGCTACCGACGATTGCGATGTCGGGCATCGACATGGCTCTCTGGGACGCGCTCTCGCGCGCGGCGCGGCTTCCGCTGGCGCGGCTCCTGGGAGGCGAGCTCCGTCCGATCGCCGCGTACAACAGCAACGGCCTGGGGATCGACGCGCCGGAGAAGGTCGCCGACGAAGCGCTGGAGCTGCTCGCCGAAGGCTTCCGCGCCGTGAAGCTCCGCCTCGGGCGCAAGACGCTCTGGGACGACGTCGTCGTCACCCGTGCGGTCCGCCAGCGCATCCCGGAAGACGCGCTGCTCATGACGGACTTCAACCAGGCGCTCACCGTGGCCGAGGCGCTCGCCCGCGGCCGCGCCCTCGATCGCGAGGCGGTCTACTGGATCGAGGAGCCGATCCGGCACGACGACTACGCCGGCTCGGCGCGCATCGCGCGCGAGATCGAGACGCCCATCCAGATCGGAGAGAACTTCCTCGGGACGCACCCGATGGCGGCGGCGATCGCCGAAGGCGCAGCCGACTACTTGATGCCCGACGTGGGCCGCATCGGCGGCGTCACGGGGTGGTTGCGCGCGGCGGCGCTGGCCGAAGCGGCGGGCATCGAGATGTCGTCGCACCTCCATCCCGAGATCACCGCGCAGCTCCTCGCGGTGACGCCGACGGCGCACTTCCTGGAGTACGTCGACTGGGCCGCGCCGATCCTGACCGAGCCGCTGCAGATCGCCGACGGCCACGCCCGCCCCGGCGCCGCTCCCGGGACCGGCATCGACTGGAACGAGGAGGCCGTCGCCCGGTTCACTCTGGACTGACGCCCGTCCGCTCCGCCAGGCTTGATCTCTTCGCCGCCTAAGCGAAACTCCCGCGCCATGGCGCTGGCGGGGCGCGGGGCACTGAGACGGGCGGGCGAGATCGTCCTGCTGTTCGCTGCGTATTTCGTCACGGCGCGACTCGGGCTGTTGATGGACGCGGTCGCGGGTTTTGCCACTTTGGTGTGGCCGCCTACCGGCATCGCGCTCGCGGCGCTGTTCCTCTTCGGGGCGCGGCTGTGGCCCGCGGTGTTGGGCGCTGCCTTCTGCGCCAATCTTCTCGTCGGTGCCGCGCCGCTCGTCGCCCTGGCCATCGCGATCGGCAACACGTTGGAAGCCGTGGTGGGGTGCTCTCTGCTCCGCATCGTGCGATTCGACGCGCGGCTCGAGCGGCTCGGCGCCGTCGGCGCGCTCGCCGGCCTCGCGGCGATCGCTAGCACCGCGATCAGCGCTGCGGTCGGACTCTCCAGCCTTCTGGCCGCCGGCAGGATCGCGCCCTCGATGGCGTGGCCGACCTTTCGAGCATGGTGGTTCGGGGACATGCTCGGCGACCTCGTCGTGGCGCCGCTCCTCTTCGTGTGGATTTCGCGCCCGCCGCTGCGGCGCCGACGCGGCTTCGGCGCCGAGGCGGCGGCGGTGGCCACCGTGCTGGCCGGCTGCAGCGTGCTCGTGTTCGGGGGACCGCCGGGCGAGACCGGTCTGTTGCGGCTCCCGTACATCGTCTTCCCGCCGCTGCTCTGGGCCGCGCTGCGGTTCACTCAGTACGGCGCGGTGACCGGCAGCTTTGCCGTGTCTGCGATCGCCATCGCGGCGACCGCGATGGGACACGGCCCCTTCGTGCACGAGACGCTTTCGGAGGGGCTCCTCTACCTGCAGATCTATCTCGGCGTCGCCGCAGCGACGTCGCTGACCGTCGCCGCCGCCATCGCCGAGCGGAGCCGCGCCGTCGATGCGCGCGACGAGTTCCTCGCCATCGCCTCGCACGAGCTGCGCACTCCGCTCACCGCGCTCCTCTTGCGCATCCAAGGCGAGCTGCGCACCCTGCGTCTGGGCGGAACCGAGCGGCGAACCGAGGACACGATCCGGCGTCTGGAGGGCACCGAGCGGATGGCGCACCGCCTCGCCAATCTCGTCGGCGAGCTGCTGGAGGTTTCGCGGATTCTGTGGGGCCGCTTCCAGCCCGAACGCGAGGAAGTCGATCTCGCTGCCTGGTCCAGGACAGCCTCGCGCGGCACGAGCAGCAACTCATCCACGCCCGCTGCGAGGTCCACGTCGAGGTCGAGGGCGCCGTGCACGGCCGCTGGGACCGCGGGCGCCTCGACGGCGTGCTCGACAACCTGATCGGAAACGCGGCGAAGTACGGCGCTGGCAAGCCCATCGAGGTCCGGCTCCAAGGAGAGCCCGGGCAAGTGCTGCTCGAGGTGAAGGACCACGGGATCGGGATCCACCCCGCCGATCACGAGCGCATCTTCGAGCGTTTCGAACGCGCCGTCTCGAGCAGGCACTTCGGCGGATTCGGCCTCGGCCTGTGGATCACCCGGAAGGTCATCGAGGCGCACGGCGGACGCATCTCGCTCACGAGCGAGCCCGGGAGCGGCAGCACGTTCTCGGTGGTGTTGCCCCGGACGAGGACCGCGTGAAGCCCGCGACCGAGATCGTCCGCCGCTGCTGGACGGGCGCGGGCGCCAGCCAGCTGATGCTCGACTACCATGACCGGGAATGGGGGGTTCCGCTGCACGGCGATCGCGAGCTGTTCGCCAAGCTCGTCCTCGACGGGTTCCAGGCGGGGCTGTCGTGGGCGATCATCCTCAACAAGAGGGCGCGTTTCCTCGAGGTGTTCGAAGGATTCGATCCGCAGCGCATGGCGCGCTACGACCGGCGACGGATCGCGCAGATCCTGAAAGACCCCGGCATCGTGCGCAATCGCCAGAAGGTCGAAGCGGCCGTGTCGAACGCGCGCGCCTTCGTCGACTTCCGCGACAAGGAAGGATCGTTCGACCGCTTCCTGTGGAGCTTCGTCGGCGGCGTGCCCAAGCAGAACGCCCGGCGTTCGCTGCGGCAGCTACCGGCGCGGACGAAGGAGTCCGACCGGATGAGCGAGGCGCTGGTCGAGCGCGGCTTCCGCTTCGTCGGTCCGACGATCTGCTACGCCTTCATGCAGGCGGTCGGGATGGTGAACGACCATCTCGTCACCTGCTTCCGCCACGCCGAGCTGCAGCGCGCGGCGTCCTGAGCTAGCCGCGGAAGAATCCCGGCCAGTAGCGGTAGGTGCAGGTGCAGACGTGATCGGCCGCGCTGCAGGTCTCGCGGTCGCGCGGCGACTGCTGCACGACCGTGCCGTCGTACCCGACGACGATGCTGCTGGTCGTGCACGGCCCTCCGCCGATCGGGAACGTCACCGTGCCGCAGAACAGCCCCGAAGGCGAGATGACGTCGACGCGCTGCTCGCATGCCGCGCTGTTCTCCGGCGCCGGAAGCACCGCATAGCCGATGCCGCCGCGGACCATGTGCAACGACGCGCGCGGCCGGGCGGTGAGCCAGGTCGGAGGCGG
>Ga0114129_10007545_pt1 | contig 15485 bp, 13 predicted proteins | sample RhiMetdeltSRZDD1_FD_80071 | JGI IMG/M metagenome (GOLD analysis project Ga0114129, IMG submission 80071) | Populus rhizosphere microbial communities from Tennessee, USA - Rhizosphere MetaG P. deltoides SRZDD1 (version 2) (version 2) | ecosystem: Host-associated > Plants > Roots > Rhizosphere >...
CACAACCTCGAGCACGGTGCGATCGTCTTCTTGTATCGCCCCGACGCGCCGGCCGCCGTCATCGACGCCCTCCGCGGTCTATATCGATCGTTGTCCCTCGACGCGACCTGCGGCCATCGGCTGGCGCTGCTCACGCCGGACCCCGAGCTGCCGCGGCCGATCGGTGCCGTCGCCGCGGATTGGGTGCTCCTCGCCGACGGCGTGGACGCCCCGACGATCCAGTCCTTCGTGGCCGCCCGCCGGAATCGCGGCCCGGAGAAGGTCTGCACCTTCGGCACGCGGCCGTAGCCGGTTTCGACGGCTACTCGCGGCGGTGCCACTGATCCCAGGATCAGTGCTCGACGATCGCGAGGACCTCGTCCGGGGTCAGCGCGTCCCGATAGTGGCGGCTGCCCTCGCGCTTTTGCAGTCGAGCCTTCGAAGTCTTGGACGGACGCAGAACGAGCAGGTACTCGCGATCCTCCACGAGAGCCGCTTTTCCATCCTGGGACCCGAAGAGCTGCGGGCTCTCGATGCCGATGTAGTCGGTGCGGACGGTGCCGCGATACACGGTGACCGGCGCGAAGCCGCGCAGCAGTGGCCATCGCGAGCTTCCGTTGGGCAGGAGCTCGCAGGGACCCCGGCCGGTCTCGAACCGGCCCGATACGACCACGGTGGCCTTGTCCCGCACGTCGGCAGGGAGACGCAAGAACCCGTCCGGCATCGCCGGTGACGCTCCCAGCATGGCCAGCGCGAGGATTACCACGTACTTATGATCCCTTCTCGGCGCGTGCGTCTCAAGGTCACGCGACCTCAAGCAGTGCTCGAGGCGACTGGTTCCAGCGCCAGTTGTGTAATCGATACGGTTACACTCTGAGTCGGCCTGTGGCCGCGCCACGGCGGTGCGGCTACTGGCGCATCGCCTCGAGGTACATGCGATAGCCCTCGAGCTCGTTCTCCCGAACCGCTTCGGTAGAAATGAGAATCGGCCGACTTTGCGCGAACCCGTCCGGAGCCAGCGGCATGTGTCCGACCATGATCGTGAGCTTCTGCGTGTCGACCGTGCCCGGGATCTCCTTGTAGGTCTGGCCATAAGACCGCAGGTGAACGGCGTGCTCGTCAGCGGCCAGGACTTTCGAGAGCAGGTAGGCTCCCTTGCCGTCGGGCATCGCGTAGACGCCGCCCACCACCGCTGCCGCAGGCGCGGGACGGGGCGCCGCGCTCGTGCGTGCGTCGCCGGTTCCTGATCCGCGGCACGACGCCATGGTGAGGACCAGGCACAACCAGAGAAGTCGATTCATTTTCCCTCGCGATTCGCTACTCGTGCCGCAGCGCCTCGATCGGATCGAGGTTCGCGGCCTTGAAGGCGGGGAAGAGGCCGAAGAACAACCCGACGAGGGCGGAGAACCCGATGCCGAGGGCGAACGACCACCACGGCAGTGCCAGCGGGAAGCCCGCCCACACGTTCACGGCGGTGCCGATGGTGGCGCCGACGAGTGCGCCCAGGATCCCGCCCACCGACGTGACCACCACCGCCTCGATCAGGAACTGCCACAGGATCCCGGACTTCGTGGCCCCTACCGCACGCCGCACGCCGATCTCGCGGGTGCGCTCGGTGACGGAGATGCTCATGATCGCCATCACGCCGATGCCACCCACGGTGAGGGCGATGGAGGAGATGGCGACGAGGGCGAGCACGATGGCGCTCGTCATCTGCTGGACCATCTTCATCAGAGAGTCCGACGTCAGCATGTCGAAGTCGTTCTCCTGGTCGAGCTTCAACCGGTGCCGGCTCCGCATCACGCCCTCGATCTCCCGCATGAGGTCCTCGCGGCTGGCGCCGTCGCGCGCCACCACCGAGATCACGAGGAAACGCATCAGGTAGCCGCGAAAGCGCGGCGCGCGGTACTGCTTGTCGAAGGTCGTGGCGGGGATGACGCCGAACTCGTCCACGGGCGCGCCCAGCAGCGACGGGCGTTTCTCCAGCACGCCCACCACCTCGTAACGCTGCGAGCCGAAGCGCACGAGCTTGCCGATGGGATCGACGTGGGGGAAGAGCACGTTGGCGGGCGCGTTGCCGAGGACGATCACCGTCCGCCGGTGCTGTACCTCGTGCTCGGACAGGAAGCGTCCCTGCTCCAGCTTGAGGAAGTTCACCTGCAGCCAGTTGGAGTCGACGCCGAGGAGGGCCATGGCCTTGGTCGACACGTTGCCGTGGACGAACCGTTCGCGGCGGGAGGCGGGACCTTCGCCCAGGTGGTATGTCACGGTGCGCGCGGACGGCGCCTGCTCCTTGATCGCGCGGGCGTCGTCCTCGTCGATGTCCGGGCGCTTCATCAGGTCCCAGAACTTCTTGCCGGCCACGAAGCTGGCGATGCTCATCTTGGACACGTACACGGTCTGCGTGCCCATCTGCTGGAAGAGCGCCTCCATCTGGTTGCCGAACCCGCGGATCATCGCCGTCATCGATACGATCGACATCACGCCGATGACCACGCCCAGGATGGTGAGGGCGGAGCGCAGGAGGTTCGCACGCAGGGTCTCGAGCGACATGCGCACGATGTCGGCGAGCAGCGACAGGCGGGCGACCATCGGCTACTCGCGCCTCAGGGCTTCGATGGGGTCGAGCTTGGCCGCTCGCAGCGCCGGGTAGAGGCCGAAGAACAGGCCCACGAACGCCGTCATGCCGATGCCCAATACCACCGACCACGGCTTGATGGCGGCGGGGAGCGGGCTCAGCCATTCCACGATCAGGGCGACGGCGAAGCCGGCGATGGTGCCGAGGAGGCCGCCGACGATGGAGAGCGTGGTCGACTCCGTCAGGATCTGCCAGACGATGTCGCGCCGCCGCGCCCCGAGCGCCCGCCGCAGGCCGATCTCGCGCGTCCGCTCCGAGACCACCATCAGCATGATGTTCATGATCACGATGCCGCCCACGACGAGGGAGAGCGAGACGATGCCGATCAGGATGGCGAAGGCGCCCTGCGAGAACTTCCGCCAGACCTCCATCATGGTGTCGGCGGTGAAGAGGCCGAAGTCGTCCTTGTCGCGCGGCCGCAGCTTGTGGCGGATGCGCATGGCCAGGCGCGCGTCATCCATGGCCTCGGCGAGGCGCGAGGGATCCGTCGGCTTCACGTTGATGGAAAGCGACCGCCGCGTGCCGAAGAGCTGTCGCAGCTTGCCGAGCGGGATCACCGCGAAGTCGTCCTGCGATTCGCCGAACATCGAGCCCTTGCGCTCGTTGACGCCGACCACGCGGAAATGCGTGCCGCCGAGGCGGATCACGTGGTCGAGGGCGCTGACGGTGCCGAACAGCTTCTTCGCCGTCTCCGCTCCCAGCAGCACGACCGGCCGGTTGCGTTGCACCTCCATGGGACTGAGCACGCGTCCCTCGACGGCGCTGTAGCCGACGAACTCCTGATACTCGGGCGACACTCCGCGGATCCGCACGTCCTCCAGCGTCACCTCGTGCCACGAGACGTTCGAGCGCGCCCCCGATTCCGTCATCATGGCGCGGAAGAGCGGGCTCCAGCGGCGGATCGCCTTCATGTCGTTCAGGGTGATGTTCGGGTTCCGCCGCCAGGCCTCGCGCTCCTTCTCGTTGTCGCTGACGATGCCGACCTTGTCGATGCGGAAGGTGCCCACGCCGACCTCGCGCTCGATGGCCTCGCCCACGTAGAAGTTCATGCCTTGGATGAGCGAGACCACGGCGATGATCGACATGACGGCCACGATGTTGCCGAGCACCATCATGAACGAGCGCAGCTTGTGCGCCCATACGGAGTCGAGGGCGAGCGTGACGGCGTCCAGGAGCGCGTACATGCGGCGTCTCCGCTATCGTTTCGCGTCGCGTCGCGGCTTCTTGTCGTCGAGGCGGACGTCGGCGCCGTCCTGCAGGTCGCGCACCGAGGTCAAGGGGCCGGTGATGACCTTGTCGCCGTCTTGCAGGCCGGACAGCACCTCGAAGTAGCGGTCGCCGGCGATGCCCGTCTTGACGGGCACGAAGACCGCTTTCGTTCCGCGCATCACGAAGACGCCTTCCGTCTCCTTGCGCTTCTGGCCTTCGGGCAGCGTCTCGTCCGAGGCCTCGGCCTCGCCGCTTTTTCCCTTCTTCTTGTCCTTGGGCTCGGGGACGATCTGGCCGTTCTTGTCGTAGATGAGCTCGCGGACGGCCATGGCCTGGATGGGAACGGCCACGACCTTGGTGCGCTTGGCCGTCGTGATCTCGGCGGTGCAGGTGAAGCCGGGCCGGACCTGAGGGATCTCGCCGTCCAAGGTGACGACCACGCGGAAGTTCGTGGCCTGCTGGCCGGCCTGGCCCGGAAGCTGGATGGGGCTATTGCCGATCTCGGTGACGCGGCCGCTGAACTCCCGATCCGGCAGGGCGTCGATCGTCACCTTCGTCTTCTGCTCGAGAGTCACAGTCGGGATGTCGGTCTCGTCCACCTCGATCTCCGATTCGATGACAGACATGTCGGCCAGGGTCAGCAGCACCACGCTCGGGTTGTTGGTGAAGCCGGCCATGGCCGTCTCGCCTTCTTCGACGTTGCGGCGGATCACGATGCCGTCGATGGGGGATTCGATGGTGACGCGGCTCAGGTTGTAGCGTGCGCTCGCCACGTCGGCGGCCTGCCCGCGGATGCGCTGCTCGGCGGCCTGGATCTCGGCGGTGCGGGTCTCGAGCTCGGCCTGGCGGCTCTTGACCTCGTTCTCGACGCGCTCGAAGGCCTGCTTCGAGGTCAGGCTCTGCTTCAGCAGCTCCTGCTCCCGCTGGAGGTTCTGGCGGGCCATGGCGAGGTTGGCGCGCGCGCCCTCGAGCTGCGACTTGGCCTGCTCGAGCGCCGCCTGCTGCGCGGCCAGGCCGGCCTCGCCGCGCTCGACCGCGCTGGCCACGAGCCGCGGATCGATCTGCAGCAGGAAGTCGCCGCGCTTGACGAGGTCGCCCTCCTTCACCGCGAGCTTCGTGACGCGGCCGGAGACCTCGGACGTGATGTTGACCTCGCGCTTGGCGCGGATCTTCCCCGAGGCGGACACGATCGCTTCGAGGTCGCGCTTGGCGATCGTCTCCACCTCGACCTTGGGGCCACCGGCGCGCTTGAACTTGAGACTGGCGAAGACGAGGGCAACGACGGCCAGGACGGCGGCCGCGATGATGAGGATCTTGCGGCGTGAGGCTGTCATGAGGCGTGACCACCCATAAAGGCCGCAATCGCGACAGCCAGCGCCACGTAGAGCGCCATCAGCGCGGCGGCGATGTTTCCCGTGCGGCGCCGATAGAGGACGGAGAGTCCGATCGACAACACGACGAGCCACCAGGCGACGAAGGGATCGAGGGCGCCCAGAAGGCGCGCCCCGAACGATTCCGGCTCCAGCATGGGGGCGAAGACGGCGAGACTGGTGGAGCCGGACATCGTGCCGCGCACGTAGTTCAGAGGCAGCGCGAGCGCCTGGTGAACGAGGGCGATGGGCGAGGCGTGAACCAGGACGGCCAACGTCTGCTGAAACCGCGCAGGGCTTCCCGTGAGGACCTTGAAGACCCCGAAGAGCATGCCCGCCATGAGCAGGCTCATGATCGGGGACAGAATGACGATTTGCACCGCGGTGATCGCGCCCACGTACGGGGCCATCTTCTCCATCGCCTGGTATTGCTTGTCATTCACGGAACGTCCCCAGCTCTCGGCGCCGCGCACGGCCTGCTCGAGCCAGGCCTCACGTCCGACCTCGGTGCTCAAGAACGCCCCCATGGACGCCGCCATCAGGACGGCGACGACGGCGAGGAGGACGAGGGTGGCGGCCCATCGGGGATGGGCGACCACGGACTCGAACGTCTCCCTCGGTGAGACGACGACGCCGATCATTCGATTAACGAGCCCTCGGGGCGGCGCGGTCGTGGTGGCCGCGGCGATCGATGAGGCCATGGATCTTCCTTTCGAAGGGGAGAGGAGCGGCGCGCCGATGCGCCGGACGAAAAACGATTCTAACGCGCGTCTGGCATCCGCCGGCGACGTGTACTCTGTGCCTATAATGAAGAACCCCTGAGCCTTTCATGAGTGAACCGGTGTCGGTCGAAGCCGGGCAGAAACGTGAGGCCCTCGAAGAGGTCCTGAAGAGCGGCACGTTCGTGCGCTCCGATCAGCTCCGCAGCTTCCTTCGCTACGTGTGCGAGATGGAGCTGGCCGGACGCAGCGAGGAGCTCAACGAGTACCGCATCGGCGTCGAGGCGCTGGGCAAGCCGCCGGGATACTCCACGGCCGAAGACGCCGCCGTGCGGCGGCGCGCCCACGAGCTTCGCGAGAAGCTCGACGAAGCCTATTCCACCGAGCTGGCGGCGGCGCCTCTGCGCATCGAGCTTCCCAAAGGGCGCTACGTTCCCCGCTTCGTGCGCCCGCCCGCGGCCGCTCCCCTCCCGGCGCTCACCGACGGGCCGTCCTCTCCGCTCGCCGTCGGGCCCGAGCGGTCGGCGCCGAGGTGGGTTCGTGTCGTGAGGCCGCTGGCGTGGATGGCGGTCGGCGCCGCCGTCGCGCTGCTCGTGGCGCGCTCGCGCCCGCAGCCGGCGGCGGAGCGCGCGCTCGAGCCGGTGATCGAGGAAGCCTGGGGACCGCTGGTGGCGCGAGGGGCGAGCGTCACGCTGGGTGTCGCCTCGCCGGCGCACTACAACATTCTTCCGTATCCCGACGGGCCGCTCCCGCCCGGCGTCCGTCTCGTCCCCGACGACTGGAACCTCACCGCGTGGTACACGAACCATTACCCGCTGCGGCCGGACCACAAGCTGGGCTTGCACCTGTCGGGCCCGCTGCGCTCCGGCGAGGTGCTGGGGATGCTCGCCGCCACGCGCGTGCTGACCCGGGCGGAAGCCGACGTGCAGGTCGTGATCGACAAGAAGCTGCCGCTGTCCGCGGTGCGCGGCCGCAACGTGATCTTCTTCGGCAACCCCGAATACAGCGACCTGGCCAGCGCGCTGCTGGCGGGCGGCGCCTGGACCATCGACTACGATTCGAAGGACCGCGCGCGTGTGCTGCGTCCCCAGAAGGAAGGCTCCGGCTACAAGTCCTACTCCCCGGGAGCCGACTGGCAGCGCCGCGCGACCTTCGGCCTCATCACCGTCCTGCCCAACGCCGACACCGTCGTGCCGCGCGAAGCGGAGGCGGCCATCCCCGCCCGCGCCGTCATCATCGCGTGCACGAACAGCCAGGGCTGCCAGGCGGCGGCGGAATTCTTCGCCTCCGGGACTCGCATGGGCGAGCTGCGCGAGCGGTTCCGCGCCGAGGGGCAGGCCGGATTTCCGCCCGCCTACCAGGTCGTGGTCCGCTGCGATCTACACCTGTCGCAGCCGGTGGCCGGCGGCTACGAGGCGCACGCCACCCTCACTGGGCGGTAGGCGGGGCCACCTCGAAGGCCGCTTCCTGGGTGTGGACCTTGCCCGCCACGTTGTCCATCACCTTGAGCTGGATCTTGTACTTTCCCGGCGCGTAGCTCGCGAGCGAGACGGGCCCCACCACCGTTCCCGCCACCGCCGTGTCGAAGGTGTCCTCGGGGCCCTCGGCGACTGCGCCGCCGCTCGCGCGGAGGATCTTGATCTTGGCCACCGTGGACGACTTCTGCGTGGCGGGATCGATGGCGGCGTCGTAGTACTGATAGGACACGGTGATCGCGTCCGAAGGGTGGAACACGTGGCCGTAGCGAGGCACGAAGCGGATCTGTCCGAGGCGGAAGGATTCCATCGGGTGCTGCGCGTCCTTCTTCGCGCCTTCTTCGACAGCCTGGAGGGCGAGGATCGGCGCAATCGTGAGCGAGCCGGTGCCGTAGTCGGGGACCTCCAGCGGCTGTGACGCGACGGAGCCTTTGTTCGAGTTCGTGTCGAGGACAGCGAGGCTGAGGCGATACTTGCCCGGCTTCGCCCCCAACCGGTACGAGGCCACGAAGCTGCCGTCGGGCTGCAGCTCCACGAGCATCTCGCGTTCGGAGGCGATGGTGCTGCCGGCACCGCCTTCCTCCGTCGCCTCGGCGCGCACGAGCACGCGCGCCTTCCCGCCGGACTGGCTCTCGCGGAACAGGGCGGCGCCGTCGCCGCGCACGAGGCCCAGGATGCCGGTGCGATCGTCGACCTTGATGAAGTAGTACTGCGTGGTGAAGGTGAAGTCCTGGCGAGGGGCCTGGATGAGCGCCGCCACCGGCGTGACCTTCGGCATCATGTCGGCCAGCTTCTTGAGGAGCTCGCCGCCCTTGACGTGATAGTCGATCGTGGGCTGCGCGATCGCGAAGGTGCGCACCTGCCGGCGGATCTTGTCGTTGCCGACGGGCAGCAGGCAGGCCTCGTCGAACAGGAACTTGCTGTCCTTGGCCTTGTATGTCCACGACTGCGGCTCGCGCGATCCCCACACGGTGTGGGGCCGCTTCTCGACGGCGTCGGGCTCGCCGAGCACGATGTAGAACAGGCCGCAGTCGGTGAGCGCGCCTTCCATCGCCGGCCGCTCGCGCTGGTCGCGAAACATGCGCAGGCTCGCCTCGTCCGCTCCGGCCACCCCCGCCGCGGAGCCGAGGGGATCGTTGCTCGGCCGCGGCCCCTGGCTCCCGAGGGCGTCGGTCGACTTCGCCACCGGCACGTACGCGGCCGTGTAGAAGAGCTTGTCCGCCTCGACCCGGCGCTTCTGGTACTGGTCCTGGAACTCGTTCGCCGAGGTCGTGAGATCCGGGTCGCGCCGCGCCCAGAAGATCTTGCGGAACTCCTGACGGTCGGCGGAGGTTTTCAGCGATTCGAGGATCTTCTGTTCGTCTTCCAGGATGATCGGCTTGACCTCGGCCAACCATTTCTTGTCGTCGTCGTCCAAGGCGGCGGAGGCCGGCACGGCGATCGACAGCACGAGGGCGGCGGCAGCAGCGTAGCGCATGCGCCAATCTATGGCTGCCACCGCCGCAGCGTCAACACGAAAACGAACACGAAATCAAAACGGGAGGGCCCCGCGCGGGCGACCCTCCCTGTCACTGACCTCTCGGGACGGACTCCTACGGAATCGAGGTGAACTGGAACTGCTGGTGGGTCGCGCCGCTGTACGTGCGCTGCGCGACGTCGGCGCCGTCGGCGGTGCTGCCGCCCACGACTTCGGCCGACTTGCCGCTCATGCGGTTGGTGATGCGGTAGTAGCCGCTGCCCACGTCCACGATGGCCCACTCGTCGTTGGTGTTCGAGCCGCCGTAGGCGTACTGGATGATGTCGGCGCCCTCCGCCGTCGAGGCGCTCGCCACCACCATGTCCTTGCCGCTGTGGCGCGCGATCAGGCGGTAGTACCCGCTGCCGATGCTGAGGGCCTGCCACTCGTCGTTGGTGTTGGCGCCGCCGTAGTTCCACTGGAAGACGTTGGCGCTGTTCGCGGTGGACGCGCTCTGCACGGCGACAGCCTTGCCGCTGTGCCGCGGCGTGATGCGGTAGTACCCGCTGAGCGTCGCGCCCGGCGTGGGCGTCGGACCCACCGGCGTGGGTGTGGGCGTGGCGGTGGGGCCGGGGCCCGGGGTGGCCGTCGGTGCCGGTGTCGGCGTGGGCGTGGTGCCGCTGCCACCGTCGGGATCGACGTCGGCGAACGTGGTGCCGATGCGCGCGCGGCTCATGTACGCGTGCCAGTTGCCGCTGGCGGGTCCGGTCCGGTAGATGCCCCACTTCAGCTTGTTGTAGGCGCCGGACTCGATGTCGGCCAGCGGGACGTTGATCCGGTTCTGGCCGTTGGTGAAGTTCTGGCGCACGCCCTGGTACCAGAGCTCGACCCAGCCGGTGTTGTTCGGCTGGATGTTCACGTGGACCACGAAGCGCTGCCACACGTTCCGCTGCAGCGGTGTGTTCCAGATGTGGTCGTTCGTCCCTTCGACGTTGTTCTGGAGGTGGAGGACGCCGTCCCCCAGCGTTCGCAGGACGAGCGGGGCGCCGGCGCCGGTGATGCCGTAGGAGTGCATCTGCCATAGGGCGACCCAGCGGTCGGGCTGGCTCCCGATGTTGTCGCCGTAGAGCGAGCGCCAGCCGATCCAGTACTGGTTCCCCTTCGTGAGCTGATAGTTGGTTCCGTCCGTGAGCTTGTGGCCGCGCGACTCGCAGCGGTCCTTGCTGCCGTCGGCGTTGTCCCAGATGTTGTAGTGGTAGACCGTCCCGTATTGGCCGCGCGGATCGTTCTGCATGTCGATGATGCCCGGCGACCGTTCCAGGCCCTCGAAGACATTCAGCCCGCGGCTCGTGTTCGCTTCCCAGGTCAGGCTGGCGTGTGCCACCGGCGGCGCTACCAGGGCAGTGACGGCCCAGGCCAATAAGACCCCTCTCGATCGGTTCATATGCGTTCCTCTCCTCTCGAAAAAACCCCGGTGGAGCTCGTTTGGATTGCTGGAACCTACGATGCGCCCTTAAAGCACCTTGCGCCAAGCCCCCGAACGGTTCGGAAACGGTTGCCTGCCGGATCGAACGTGGACGAAGGTGGTACGTCGTCATACCTCTATAGAGGTATTCAGATCATTTCCAAGTGAGGGCCGCGAGCAGGTCGGTGCGATCGTCGGTCCAGGCGCGCACCGACGGCCCGGGAGCGTACGCGATCCAGCGATCGCCGCGGGGGGTCGTGCGCAGGTCTTCGTCGCGCCGGGCCAGGATCACCCAGGTGCTCGACTCCTTTCCCGCCCAGTGCGCCGGCCAACCGTCGGCGGGCGGGACGTCCCGGCAGAAATACGAGAAGAGCTGGAGGTCGCGGGCGACGGCCCCGAGCGCGGGCCGCAGGTCGAGCGAGCCGTTCGAAACGTGGAAGACGAGCAGGCCCTCGGGCTTGAGCTTGCGGCGGTAGAGCTCGACCGCCTCGCGTGTCATCAGGTGCAAGGGGATCGCATCGGAGCTGAAGGCGTCACCGACCAGCAGGTCGAGGCTTGCGTCGGGCTCGCGCTCGAGCGTGAGGCGCGCATCGCCCCGCACCACTTCGACGGTCGCCCCCCGGGCGCGCGCATCCTTCATATAGGTGAAGAAGCGCTCGGCGATGCGCTCGACCTCAGGGTCGATCTCGAAGTACGTGAACCGCTGCCCGGGCCTGGCGTAGGCCGCGAGGGTGCCCGCGCCCAGGCCGATGAGGCCGACGCGTTTCATCATCGGCGCCTCGAGGTCGGCGCGAAACACGTCGCCGATGGGGCCGGTGGGGTGGTAGTACATCGTGGGCCGAAACGAGAGCTGCGGGTCCGCATACTGGATGCCGTGGCGGGTGGTGCCGTGCGAGAGGCGGCGCCAGCGGCCTTGCGGATCTGCTGTCACGCGATGGACTCCGAAGAACGTCCGCTCGATGTGGAGCAGCGTCTCGTTCGAGGCCACCCGTGTCTGAACGATGGCGGCGACGGCGGCGAAGCCCAGCGCGAAACGTAACGGGGCACGGAACGAGACCACGAGGACGGCGATCGGTATCGCGGTGACGAGGATCTGCGCCAGGGCGAGGGCGTTCGGCTGGGCGGCCACCAGGCGTGGAGCCAGCGTGCGCACGACCGCGACCAGCGCGACGAACAGCAGGGCCCCCGCGATCGGAAGCGCGACGTCCTTCCACGCCGGACGTCGCTCGCGGCCGCGGAGCACCAGGGCGAGGACGATCGCGATCGGGTACTCGAGGACCACGTCGAAGATCGCGGGGGCCACGAGGGCGCTCCACGAGCCGCCCAGGGCACCGCCGAGAGCCAGGAGCAGGTAGAACTCGGTGAGCCGCTGCGGCTCGGGCCGTTCCGCGGCGAGCTGGCCGTGGCAGAGGAGCGCGCCGAAGAAGAGGGCGGCCAAGTGCAGTCCCGCGATCAGCCAGGCGGGGTGCTGGAGGTTGTACAGCAGCGTCGCGGCCAGGGCGATCGCGAGGATCGCGAAGGCGGTGCCGGCGGTTTGGGCGGCGATGGGCGGGCGACGCGCGAACGCCGCGATGAACGTCGCGAGGTACAGCGCGAGCGGCACCACCCACAGCAGCGGGGCGGAGGCGACGTCCGTCGTCAGGTACAGCGTGACGCCCATCAGGTGCGTCGAGGGCACGAACGCCAGCAGCAGCCAGCGCGCCCGCGTGCGCCCGGAAATCGTTGCCGCCGGGGGTGTGGCCTGGACCTTCGCGGCCGGATCGGCTCCGGCGCGCAGCCGCGCGACACCGCATGCGACCGCGAGGACAGCCAATGCCGCATATCCGGCCGACCACGCCAGACGTTGGATGCGCAGGCCGCACACGAGCTCGATCAGCGGGTACGCGAGGAGCGCGAGCAGGCTGCCCGCGTTGCTAGCCGCGTAGAGGAAGTACGGGTCGCGCGCCGCCGGGTGCCGCGTCTCCGCGAGCCAGCGCTGCAGCAGGGGCCCGGTGGCCGACAGGACGAAAAACGGCAGGCCGACCGTCACCGCGAGACATGCGAGTAGCCACCCGACGGGCGAACCTTCGACGGGCGGAGTCCAGTCGGCGGGGAGACGGACGGGCAGCGTCAGCAGGCCGGCGACGAGCAGCGCCGCGTGGACGGCCACGCGTGCCCGTGCGCTCGCAAGGAGCGAGACGAGGTGCGCATACAGGTAGCCGCCGAGCAGCGTCCACTGGAAGAAGACGAGGCTCGTGTTCCACACCGCGGGGCTTCCGCCGAGCCGCGGCAGCACCAGCCGCCCGACCATCGGTTGCACCGCGAACAGCAGGAACGCGCCGGCGAATATCGCGAAACGGTAGAGCCCGAGCACGCCGCATCGTCGGCGAGCACCCGCCCGGTTGCAAACGCGGGGTCAGGTCTGTTGTTTGTTGTCTACGCCGACGTCGCGTGGGCCTCGACGGTCAGGCTCGCGCCCACGCTGGCATCCACGGTCCGATGCGCCAGGCGCGTGATCTCGTCGGCGGCGCACCACAGCGCGTCCTGTGCCTCCGCCGGCGTCAGCAACAGTCGCGCGCGTGCCGCCGCCACGGCTGCGGCGCCGCTGCCCTGCAGATAGGCCGCGACCGCCGCCTCCGCGGACCAGCCGAGACGCCCCGCGACCACGCCGAACACGAGGCAGTGATGGCACGGCGTCGTGCCCGCTTCCGCGCGGATCGAGAACGCGAGCAGCAGCGGCGAGTCGATGAGGTCGACGGCCAGGGCGAGGGCCTGGCGTCCCATGCGCCGGCTCGCCTCGCGGCCTCCGACGCTCCACGGCATCGTCTCCACCTCGGCGTCGAGGGCCAGGGCGCCGTCGAGGCTCCGCGTGTCGCCGAGCCGCACGCCGAGACAGACGATCATCGTCTCCGCCGCCAGCGCCGCGCTCTCGAGGTGCTCGGCCAGGAATTCCTGGAGCCCCTCCCGCTCGTGCACGCTCGCCGCCTGCAACTGCGATTGCAGCTCACGCGTGAGCGCAGGATCACTGAGGGGGAACAGGCGGGCGGCGAACTCGGTCAGGTTGACGCGGCGGTCGTTGAGCATGGCGAAAGCCTCCGGAAGAAAACGGACCCGGCCGGCGGGAAGGCGCAGCCGGGTCCCACTGGTCACGAGGTGCATCTTGTTTTGGGTCTGGCCTCCTTCTCGTGACGGGGCATTGCGCTTCCCGTGACGGCTCCTCTCGAGCCGACGCGCAGCCAGGGAGCAAGGGAAATGCCAGACGCCGCGGCGCGAGGCGGCGATGCCGATGAGGCCCTTTATCGACGGCCCGGAATGCGGGCTTGGTGCCGCGCGGCGTGCCACGTGCCTCTGACGTTTCCGTCGCCGGCGAGCACTCTGTCCGACGAAAATCAGACCACGTGATTCACGACGCGTTACGCCCCTGTCGGGGCCTGAAAGGCCACCAAGGCCACCAGATGCCCCAGTCCTTGAATCCGCCGTGATCGATACGACTCAGCCTCGGATTCTTCGAGTCGTAGCAAATCCCAATCGTGTGCCCAACCTCCACCCCACCCAGCCACCACGCCGGCCATGCGCTTTCGCCGCGACAACGCATGCCGCCTTCCACGACAAAGGAGTACGTCACCCTTCGCCAACCGCCCCTCGATCGACGAACGGCCTCCACGACCGCCGGGCTGGCTGTCCCGCGGCTGCTCAAGCAACGCCAGACCCAGGCCTGCCGTGCGCAGATCAGCAGGATGACGCCAAGAACCAACAGCAGCGGCAGCACGTTACTCGCAGAACTCCAGAAGCCAAGAGGCATTGTCCCGCGCCTTTGAATCACTGGACTGCAAGAAGCCACTCAGGGCTCGACGCACGCCGTCCGGGTCTGCCGCAGCCATCTCAGTGAGCACCGCGCTGAAACTGTCATTGTCGTGGCCTTCGTCGAAACCTCGCTGGTACGCCTGGAACAGCTCGGGCAACGCCGCCGCCCCGGCAATCTCGGACAACGGCCATGCCGCCGCCTCCCGCACAAAGAAGCTGCCATCGGCCAGGAGGTCCCTGAGGCGTGGCAGGTCCTCTGCGGTCGCCTCACGATGAAGCCGCTCGCAGGCCGCCACGGCCGCGTCGACGTCGTCGACGTTCTTCAGGTCGCGTACGAGCGCCGCCCAACCGGCTGCGTTCATGTGTCGAGCGTCCTGGCCACTATGCGCTCACGAGAGCTTATGCGCGGACAGCCGCCCGGTGGAATCCGCTTCGAGGTATAACGCCGAGCCACTGGTGACATGATAGGAAACCTCGCGACTCGAACCGTCGGTCGGGCGCCCGAGGACATCCGTGATGGCCCTCAGTGGAACCTCGCGCGCTCCTATGGTCTCGATGTACTCCACGTAGAACCTGTGGATCGCGTTGGGATCGCGGTTGGTCCGCCACGCATCCGCCAACGACCGGAGCCGCTCAGCCTTGTCGCTTGCCGCAGGGTCAGCCGCGATCAGCTGCCGAATCGCGTCGTCGAGCTCGATTTCGGGATTGCTCGCGAGGCGGTCGCGCTGCTGCTGGGCACTGATGGCCAAGTACTCATCCCGGCTCGTGCCGCGCAGGGCGCGATCCTCAGCGCGGTGCTCGATTCCGTGAACTTCGAGCGACAGGTGAGCCAGAGCCCAGACGGGAGAGTTCAAGGGCTCGCGACTTATGGCCGCCTTCAGTGCGTGCTCCCAGGTCAACCGCTCCTGCGGTGACAGGCGCTCCTGTTCAAGGAGTGTGTGGAGAACGCGAATGGCCGCTCGGGCCTCTCGGCCTTCCGACGACACGCACCGCCGCATGAGGATGTCGATATCGTCGGGTTCGGCGGCGGCAGAGACTTGTTCAAGAAGCGGACCGCGCTGAGCCGGATCGTCGATGGCTTCACTGAGTGCCTGCCAGCGCTCGTGATCGATCATGCGCCACTCACCTCCCTGCATCGGCCGAACAACGGGGATCGACTACTTGAGCTTGTACTCTCGCAAGATCCCTCGATCATCCGCCACTAGTCTGAGCCAGCACAAGTCCGGCGTGTCCGCTGGTTTCCATACACACTCGCGGCCTTCCCCACCCGCTACGAGCGCAACGGATGCGCTGCAATCAGGCTCTCCGAGGATTGCCAGCAACGGGTCGATTGGACTGCCCTTGCTCAGCACGCATATGTGGTTGTAGTACAGCCAGCTGAGCACCTGGGA
>Ga0114129_10007546_pt1 | contig 15485 bp, 15 predicted proteins | sample RhiMetdeltSRZDD1_FD_80071 | JGI IMG/M metagenome (GOLD analysis project Ga0114129, IMG submission 80071) | Populus rhizosphere microbial communities from Tennessee, USA - Rhizosphere MetaG P. deltoides SRZDD1 (version 2) (version 2) | ecosystem: Host-associated > Plants > Roots > Rhizosphere >...
ATGTACAGCTATCCGTTCGCCAAGCTGGCGCGGCACCCGCGCATGGTCGAGCCCATCCGCCAGCTCTTCGGCGAAGGCGTCTACATGCACCAGTTCAAGATCAACGGCAAGGCGGCCTTCGACGGCGACGTCTGGCAGTGGCACCAGGACTACGGCACCTGGCGCGCGGACGACCAGATGCCGGAGGCGCGCGCGATGAACGTCGCGATCTTTCTGGACGACGTCAATGAGTTCAACGGACCGCTGATGTTCATCCCGGGCAGCCACACGCTGGGCGTGCTCGACGCCGAGCACGACACGAGCACGACGAGCTATCCGCTCTGGGTGATCAACCACGCGACGATCAAGAAGCTCGTCGATCGCGGCGGCCTCGTGGCGCCGAAGGGCCCGGCGGGGTCGATGATCCTCTTCCACGGCTGCCTCGTGCACGCGTCGTCGTCGAACCTCTCGCCGTGGGATCGCGTGAGCGTGTACCTGTCGCTGTGCGCGGTGTCCAATCACATCCGGCGCTTCAAGCGGCCCGGCTACATCGCGCACCGCGATTTCACCCCGATCGAGTGCCTGCCCGACGACTGCCTGCTGCGGCACTACGACGTCGCGCTGCCCTGGAAGGACGGCACGCCGGCCGAGGAGCTGCGCGAGGCGCTGCAAGTGGCGTGAGCGCCTAGCCGAGCGCGCGCTCGACGAGCGGCAGCGCGAAGTACACGACGAACGCGAGCGACGCCGCGTACACCATCCAGTGCACCCGTGCGCCCTGCCCGGTCAACAGCTTGATCGCGGCGAAGGTCACGAAGCCGGCGCCGATGCCGTTGGTGATGGACCACGTGAACGGCATCACCAGCATCGTCACGAAGGCGGGAATCGCGGCTTCGTAATCGTCCCACGGGATGTCCCGCGCCACGCTCATCATGTAGAAGCCGACCATGACCAGCGCGGGCGCCGTGGCCTGCGCGGGGATCACGCTCGCCAGCGGCGCGAACCACATCGCTCCGAGGAACAGGACGCCGGCGACCACGGCCACGAGCCCCGTGCGTCCCCCCTCCGCCACGCCGGCCGCGCTCTCGATGTACGTGGTGTTGCTGCTGGCGTTGGCCAATCCTCCGGCGGCGGCGCCGAGAGAGTCGACCAACAGCACGCGCGAGGAGCCGGGCAGACGGCCGTGGGCGTCGAGGAAGCCGCCCTTGCCGCCGACGCCGATGATGGTGCCCATCGTGTCGAAGAAGTCGCTCAGCATGATCGAGAAGGTCACCAGCACCGCCGTCAGAGCGCCCAGTCGCGCGAGCACGCCGAAGTCCAGACGCCCGAACGTCGAGAAGTCCGGCGCCTGGAGCACCGCACGCGGCACGGTGGCGGCCCCCGGCGTGGCGAAACCTTTCCAGCCCGCGAACACGCCGTTGAGCACGATGGCCAGCACCGTCGTGGCGAGGATGCCGAGCAGCAGCGCCCCGCGCACGCGGCGCGCCATCAGCCACGCCGTCAGCACGAAGCCGAGGAGGAAGACGACGGCGGGCAGCGTTCCGAACTGGCCGAGGCCGACCGGCAGCGGGCTCTTGTCCGGCTTGACGACGAACCCCGCGGTGAAGAATCCGATGAAGGCGATGAAGAGCCCGATCCCCACGCTGATGGCGCGCTTGAGCGCCAGCGGCACGGCGTCGAGCATGGCCTGACGGAACCGCGTGAGCACGAGAATCGTGATGACGACGCCCTCGAGGAACACGATGGTCATCGCCTGTGGCCAGGTGAGCCCGCGGCCGGCGACCAGCTCAAACGCCACCACTGCGTTGAGCCCCATGCCGGGCGCGAGCGCGAAGGGATAGTTGCTGATGAGCCCCATGGCGATCGACAACAGGCCGGCGGTGAGGCACGTCACCGTCAGCGTCGCCGAGAACGGCAGGCCCTTGCCCTCGAGTCCCGGCACGCCGACGTAGCCGAGCACGATGGGGTTCACGAAGATGATGTAGGCCATGACCATGAAGGTGGTCAGGCCCGCGCGGACTTCGGTCGCGAGGTTGGTGCGACGCTCGGTGAACCCGAACCACCCCTCGAGGACGGCGACCATGCGCGCGGCGGCAGTGTATCACCGCCGCGCGCCGGCCGGAACGACTACAAAGACCGCAGGAAGTTCAGCAGATCGCGCTTCGCGGCGTCGGACAGCCCGTTGAAGCGGTCGATGACCTGATTGGCCTCGGATCCTCGGTACTGCCCGTTGCCCGCGCTCTTGTGCGCGCGGATGGCGGCGACGAGATCGGTCGTTCGACCGTCGTGCAAGAGGAAGATGCGCTGGCCGAGCCCCCACAGCGGCGCCGTGCGGAACTCGTCGCCTCCGGCGGCACCCTGGCTGATGTCGTCGGCCAATCCCGGCCCCATGTTGTGCACCATCAGGTCGGAATACAGGAAGACCGGCTGATTGCGCAGCGCCGCCACGCTCGAGCTTCCGGTGTCCAGGCGTGGCGTGTGGCACAGCGCGCAGCCGACGGCGCCGAAGACCTTGCGGCCGGCGTCGATTGAGTCGGCGCCACCGGGCGTGATGGTCGAGGGCTGTGGCGGCGCCAGCAGGCGCGTGAAGAACGCGAACCGCTCGACGCCGCTCATGGTGGCGCCCAGCGCGGGGTCGGTGTTCGTTGTGTCGTTCGGGACGTAGGCGTACTGGCAGCCCGGCGTCTCGTCGCGCTCGGTCGGAAACAGCTCGTTGGTGATGCCCATCTCGACGTTGTAGGCTTCACCGGAAAACAGCAGCAGCGACTTGTTCTGCGCCTTCCAGCCGAAGCGGGCGATCGTGCCGTCATTGGGGTTGCTGTTGGGCTCGCCCGAGAGCCGGAAGCGGTTGGGCCGCCCGCCGATACCGAGCGCGGTTTTCGCGGAAGCGTTCGCGCCGCGGTTGGCGAGGATGGTGGCGTCGGGAATCGCCTCGATGAGCCCGGCGCCGAACAGCGGCGTCGGAATCCGGAAGACCACGTTGCCGTTGGCGTACTGCCGCTCGAAGTTCGGCTGCTTGATCGTGCAGTTGTCGTCGGCGTCGGGCCGGCCGGACACCACGAACAGCGCGTGCACGCCGCCGTCCGGCGTGCCGTCGGGGTTGCGCTTGAATCGCACCTCGCGCACGGGACCGTCCGCGGTAATGAAGGACGGAAGCTTGTTGTACTGGTTCACCATGTCTGCCTGCGGGTTCGCGCCTGGGCTCGATCCGCCGGTTGCGGGCTGGTTATGACACCCCGCGCAGTTGTCGAGATTGAAGCGAGGGCCCAGACCATCGCCGACGGTCTCGACTTCCCTGAAGTCGTCGAGACCGGCCTTGAACATCGTCAGCTCCGACGGTGAAAGACCGGGCAGCGGGGTCGGGTCGGCTCCGCCCACCGTGCTGCCACGCACACCGGGATCTTTGACCGAAACTTGTTGCGCCGCCGCGCCCGCCACGGTGAGTAGCACGGCAAGCGACACGGCACCGAACAGCTTGATCGTCGTCATCACGCCTCACCCCTTGAATCCCAAAAACGTCGCCATGCGATGGCGATCGCGTGGGGCGGCGACAGGGCAACGGCGGTGCCAGACGCGGAGAGGAGCGCAACTAGCGAGAAACTCGGTGAGGGACAAAACTACCGGGCATGACCGAGATGACCGATCGTCATGGAGGCGACAGCGGACCGTCGCCTCGTCAGGAGCCCGACGTCAGCGTGCCGACGCCGAGCGTCGCGAAGCGCGGCCGCGCAGAGCGCCACGGCCGCGCCTCGCAGGCGGCTCAGTGCTTTTCTGCGGTGGTGGGATCGATGATCGTCTTGATCTCGGAGATTTTGTTCGCGGGGAAGCCGCCCTCCTGCGCGTGCTTTCGCACCATCTCCTCGCTCGGGGCCACGTACACGCAATAGACCTTGTCGCCGGTGACGTAGCTCTGGACCCACTGGATCTGCGGACCCATCTTCTGGAGCACGCTGCACGACTTCTGCGAGACGGCCTGCAGTTCCTGCGTGCTCAGCTTGCCGGCCCCGGGGATCTCACGCTCGATCAGGTACTTGGGCATCGTCGCCTCCGTGATGATGATGATGTCGACTGCTCGTGGGGGGCGGTGCTCGTTTCCCCGAGATGATACACCGCGCACGGCGAGGGCGGGTTTAGAGCGGCTTCTTCAGGAGCCGGCCCAGCTCGCCGATCACGCCGCGCCTGAACGTCAGCACGCACACGACGAAGATCAGCCCCTGCACGATCGTGAGCCACGAGCCGAGCTGGGCCAGATAATGCTCGAGCGAGATCACGAGGAACGCGCCCACCACGGGGCCGAACACCGTGCCCATGCCGCCCAGGAGCGTCATCAGCACGACCTCGCCCGACATCGTCCAGTGCACGTCGGTGAGCGAGGCGAGCTGGAACACGATGGCCTTGGTGGCGCCGGCCGTGCCCGACAGGGTGGCCGAGATCACGAACGCGATGAGCTTGTAGTGCTCGGGCTGGTAGCCGAGCGACGTCGCGCGCGGCTCGTTTTCGCGGATGGCCTTGAGCACCTGGCCGAAGGGCGAGTGGATCGAGCGGTACACGATCAGGAAGCCGATGAGGAACACCGCGAGCACGACGAAGTACATCGTGTACGTCTGGCGCAGGTCGAGCACGCCCAGCAGCGTGCCGCGCGGCACGGCCTGGATGCCGTCCTCGCCGCCGGTGAACTTCGCCTGGAGCGAGAAGAAGAAGATCATCTGCGCGAAGGCGAGCGTGATGTTGGCGAAGTAGATGCCACGCGAGCGGATGGTGAGCGCGCCGATGATCGTGCCGAGCGCGCCGGCCGCGAGCGTGCCGGACAGGATCGCCAGCTCGGGAGGAAACCCCCACACCTTGGCCGCGTACGCCGACGCGTAGCCGGCCGAGCCGAGAAACGCGGCGTGGCCGAACGACAGCAGCCCCACGTACCCGATGAGCAGATTGAAGGCGCACGCGAACAGCGCGAAGCAGAGCGCCTTCATCAAGAACACCGGGTAGACGAAAAACGGGGCGGCGACGAGCACCACGAGCATGACGGTGAAGGCGGCCAGCTGATGGGTCGGGACGGCCGGCGTCTCGATCGCGTCGCGCGCGGGCGCCGCGATGGCCGGCTTGGCGGTGACGCTCACGCCGTGCGTCCGAACAGTCCGGACGGTCGCACCAGCAGCACCAGCGCCATGATGACGAAGATCACCGTGTTCGAGGCCTCGGGATAGAAGACCTTCGTGAACCCTTCGACCACGCCGAGTCCGAAGCCGGTGACGATCGAGCCCATGATCGATCCGAGCCCGCCGATCACGACCACCGCGAACACCACGATGATGAGATCGGCGCCCATCAGCGGGTTGACCTGGTAGATCGGCGCCGCCAGCACGCCGGCGAGCGCCGCGAGCGCGACGCCGAATCCGTACGTGAGCGTGATCATGCGCGGGACGTCGATGCCGAAGGCCTGCACGAGCGTGGGATTCTCGGTCGCGGCGCGCAGGTACGCGCCGAGCTTGGTGCGCTCGATGACGTACCACGTGCCGAGACAGATGACGAGCGAGAACACCACGACCCACGCGCGATAGGTGGGCAGGAACATGAAGCCGAGGTTGTAGCCGCCCGTGAGCTGCGGCGGCGCCGCATACGGCAGCCCGGAGGAGCCGAACTCGTTGCGAAACAGTCCCTGGACCACGAGCGCCACCCCGAAGGTCAGCAGCAGGCCATAGAGATGGTCGAGGTGGTAGAGCCGCTTGAGCATCGTGCGCTCGAGCAGCACGCCGAACAGCCCGACCACGACGGGCGCGATCAACAGCGAGGGCCAGTAGCCGAGTCCCGCCCACTGCAGCGCGAAGTACGCGACGAACGCGCCCATCATGTACTGCGCGCCGTGGGCGAAGTTGATGATGTTGAGCAGGCCGAAGATGACCGAGAGCCCGAGGCTCAGCATGGCGTAGAAGGCGCCGTTGATCAGCCCGATCAGGAGCTGACCGAACAGCGCCTGCGCAGGAACGCCGAAGATCGTCACGCCCGCTCCCGGTCTCCCCGGCCTACTTCTTCACGAGCGGGCAGTCACCCTGGTCGAGCGGCCGGAAGGCCTGTTCGACGGGAATCGTCGCGCGGACCTTGTAGTAGTCCCAGGCCCCCTTCGACTCGGCCGGCTTTTTCACTTCGAAGAGGTACATCGGATGGAGCTTGCGCCCGTCGGCGCGCACGCTGCCCTTGCCGAACAGGGGATCGTCCGTCGGCATTTCCTTCATCTTGGCGATGACCTTGGTGCCGTCATCGCTCTTGAGCGCCTCGACGGCCTTGAGGTAGTGGAGCACCGCCGAGTACACGCCCGCCTGCACCATCGTGGGCATCGCGCCGTGGTGCTGCGCGGCGAAGCGCTTTGACCAGGCGCGCGTGCGCTCGTTGAGGTCCCAGTAAAAGGCCTCGGTCAGGACCAGGCCCTGCGCCCGCTCGAGGCTCAGCGCGTGCACGTCGCTGATGAACACCAGCAGGCCCGCGAACTGCTGCCCACCGCGCACGATGCCGAAGTCGGCGCCCTGCTTGATGGCATTGATCGTGTCGGCGCCCGCGTTGGCGAGCCCGATGATCTTGGCCTTCGAGGCCTGCGCCTGCAGCAGGAACGACGAAAAGTCCGCCGTCGGGAACGGGTGCCGCACCTTGCCCACGACCTTGCCGCCACTCTTGACCACGACGGCCTCGGTGTCGCGCTCCAGCGCGTGACCGAAGGCGTAGTCGGCGGTGAGGAAGAACCATGTGTCGCCGCCCGTCTTCACCACCGCGCTGCCGGTGCCGTTCGCGAGCGCCCAGGTGTCGTACGTCCAGTGGATCGTGTTGGGCGAACACGCCTTGCCCGTGAGGTCGGACGCCGCGGCGCCCGAGACGAGGAACGCCTTGCCCTTGTCGCGCGTGATCTGGTTGATGGCGAGCGCGACCGAAGACGTTGGCACGTCGACGATGGCGTCGACCTTCTCGGCGTCGAACCACTGGCGCGCGATGCTGGAGCCGATGTCGGGCTTGTTCTGGTGGTCGGCGACGACGATCTCCACCTTCATGCCCTTCTTCGCGGCGCCGAAGTCTTCCACCGCCAGGCGCGCCGCCACCGTGGAGCCCGGGCCGCTGATGTCGGAATACGTTCCGGACTGATCGTTCATGATGCCGAGCTTGATCACCCCGTCCGAGATCTGGGCGTGGACGGGAGCCGCCGCGGCGAGCAACGCGGCGGCGAGGACGAGGACGCGCGTAGCGGTCATGTTCGAGGCTCCTTTTTCTAGACTCCGAGATAGTCGTGCAGCTTGCCCATGTTGGCATCGAGCTCCGCATTGGCGATCGCGTCGACGACGCGGCCGTGTTCCATGACGTAGTGACGATCGGCGACGGTGGCGGCGAACCGGAAGTTCTGCTCGACGAGCAGGATCGTGAAGCCCTCCGCCTTGAGCCGGCGAATGGTGGCGCCGATCTGCTGGACGATGACCGGCGCCAGCCCTTCCGTCGGCTCGTCGAGCAGGAGCAGACGCGCGCCCGTGCGCAGGATGCGCGCGATGGCCAGCATCTGCTGCTCGCCGCCCGAGAGCTTCGTGCCCTGGCTCCGCCGCCGCTCGTGAAGATTGGGAAACAGCGCGTGGATCGCCGCCAGCGAGAGCCCACCCGGGCGCACCTCGGGCGGCAACATGAGATTTTCCTCCACGTCGAGGCTCGCGAAGATACCGCGCTCCTCCGGGCAGAACGCGATACCGAGCCGGGCGATGTGGTTCGAGGCCCGGCCGATCAGCTCCTGGCCGTCGAACCCGACCGACCCGCGGCGCCGCGGCACGATGCCCATCACCGACTTGAGCGTGGTGGTCTTGCCGGCGCCGTTGCGGCCGAGCAGCGTCACCACCTCGCCGGCGCGCACGTCGAAGCTCACCCCGTGCAGCACGTGCGACTCGCCGTACCAGGCGTGCAGGTCGCGAACGGCCAGCAGCGTCGGCTGCTCACGCATGACCGGAGCCCATGTAGGCCTCGATCACCTGGGGGTTGCGCGAGACGGTGGCGTAATCGCCCTCGGCCAGCACCTCGCCGCGCGCCAGCACCGTGATCGTGTTCGACAGCGTCTCCACCACTCTCAAGTTGTGCTCGACCATCAGCACGGTGCGATTCGCGGCCACGCGCTTGATGAGCGCGGTGATGCGATCGACATCCTCGTGCGTCATGCCGGCGGTGGGCTCGTCGAGCAGCATCATCTCGGGCTCGAGCGCCAGCGTGGTGGCGATCTCGAGCGCGCGCTTGCGGCCGTAGGGCAGCTCCACCGCCGGCGTCGCCGCGAAATCGGCGAGCCCGACGGCGTCGATCAGCTCGAGTGCCCGCGCGTTCAGCGCATCGAGCACCCGCTCGCCGCGCCAGAAGTCGAACGACGTCCCCCGGCGGCGCTGCAGGGCGATCCGGACGTTTTCGAGGACGCTCAGGTGAGGAAAGACGGCCGAGATCTGAAACGAGCGCACGAGCCCCAGGCGCGCGATGGCGGCCGGCTTGCTGCCGGTGATGTCACGGTCGTTGAAGCGGATTCGCCCCGCCGTCGGCGCCAGAAAGTGCGTGAGCAGGTTGAAGCACGTCGTCTTGCCGGCCCCGTTGGGGCCGATGAGCGCGTGGATCGTGCCGCGGCGCACCCGCAGCCGGACGTTCTTCACGGCCAGAAAGCCGCGAAACTCTTTGGTGAGCCCTTCCGTCTCCAGAATGACGTCGGCGGTCACGGGGCGGGTTTCGGGTGGAAGATCGGCTCGCGCTTCTCCGTCCACGCGCGGTTGGCTTCTCCCGTCTCCCACGAGCGCATGCAGGCGTCCTGCGTGCGCACGACGTCCTCGATCAGCGCGCGCGGATCTTCGTGAAACGACGCCTGCAGCAGCCGCTTGATGTGGCCGTTGGCGGTGGGCGCCTGATGACGCAGCCGCTCGAGCAGCGCCGCCAGCGCGGCGTCGATCTCGCCGGGCGCGCACACCCGCGTCACGAGGCCGATGGCGTGCGCGGCGTCGGCGGAGATCTCGTCGTTGAGCAGCGACAGCTCCTTGGCGCGCGCCAACCCGACGAGCCGCGCCAGCCGCAGCACCGAGCCGTCAGGGATGATGCCGTGCCGCGACGCCCCGAGCCCGACCACGGCATCGCGCGTGGCCAGGCGCAGATCGCACGCCACCGCGAGCTGCAGCCCGCCGCCGATCGAGTAGCCGTGCAGCACGGCGATGGCGACCTTCGGCATGTCCTCGAGCAGGTTGAGCGCGCGGATCCAGTGCCGATAGAACGGCTCGCCGATGCCGCCGCGCGCGAGCGCGGTGCGATCCATGCCCGAGCAGAATGCGCGTCCCGCGCCGCGCACGACGACCGCGAACGTTGCCGCGTCGCCGGCGGCGCGCTCGACACACTCCGCGAGCGCGGCGGCCAGCGCGTCGTCGAGCGCGTTCAGCACCGCGGGCCGGTTGAGGGTGATCCAGCTCACACCGTCGCGCGCCTCGTAGATCGCGGGAGCGGACGTGCTACGATCTGACTGCTTCGCAGCCGCGGGTTCAGCCATGGAGAGTGCGGCCTAACGTAGGGAACAACCGCGAGCGTGTCAAGGAGACGGGCTATGGCGCGGGTGAGCAGACGCACGTTTCTCACGACGTCCGCCGGGGCGCTGCTCGCCGTCGGCGCGCCGCGCGTCGGTCACGGACAGACGGCCGTCAAGGTCGGCACCGCCGTGCTCGCGGATTACGCGCTCGCCGGCCCGTTCATCGTCGCCGTCGAGAAGGGCTTCTTCCGCGCCGAGAGTCTCGCCGCCGAGTTCGTTCCCTTCCGCGGCGGCCCGGACCTCGTGAAGGCGGTGATCGCCGGCGACATCCTGCTCGGCGCCGCCGGCAGCACCGACATCTTCGTCGCGCGCGAGGCAGGACAGCCGCTGAAGATGGTGGCCACGCACACCGAGGGCAACCACTTCACGCTGAACGTCGCTCCCGACGTGCAGGGCGCGGCCGATCTGAAGGGCAAGACGATCGGCGTCACCCGAGTGGGCGCCACCACGTGGGTGTTTGCGCGCATGTTCGCCAAGGCCCAGGGCTGGGATCCGGAGCGCGACGTCAAAGTGGTCGGTCTCGGCGGCCTCGACGCACAGCTGGCCGCGCTCGCCCGCAAAGAGATCCACGCGTTCGTGTGGGGCGATGGCGGCGCCGTGACGCAGCTCGAAGGCAAGAGCAAGGTGCTTCTGCGCCTGGACGCGGTCACCCCGAAATGGATCAGCCAGATTCAGTACGTCGCCGAGGACAGCATCAAGAAGAACGCCGAGCAGATTCGCAAGGCGATGAAGGCCGTGTTCAGCGGTGTCCGGTTCATGAAGGATCAAACCGCCGACGCCGCCGAGATCATCGCCAAGAAGATCAACTGGAAGCCCGAGGCCGTCCTGGCCGCCCACAAGCTCTCCAGCCCGCTCTTCTCGCTCGATGGCCAGGTGAGCATGGAAGCGCTGCGCACGATGCAGGACACGCTGCTCGAGTACGGCATGATCAAGAAGAAGCTGCCGATCGAGGAGCACGTGGCGCGGGAGTTCTACCCCGTCCGGTTGTGAGTCGCATCCGGCTCGCGCTCGCCGCCCTGCTGCTGTCCCTCGGCGCGCTGCCGGGCATCGCGCACGCGCAGATGTTCATCGCGAGCCGGCCGCATCCCGGCTTCGAGATCGGCCCCTTGTTCATCCGCGCCACCATCACCCCCGCGCTGACGCCGGTGCAGATCGACATCACGTGGAGCATTTCGGTGCCCGCCAATCGCACGGCCGGCGATCTCGAGCAGCCCATCACGCTGCTCTGGCCGGGGGGCCTCGTGCACGACGGCGCGGACGAGCGCGATCCCGCGCTCACGAAATACGTCACCGAGCGCGGCTTCAAGGTCGTCGACGGCGGCCGCGTCGAGATGTTCGCCATCGATCAGTTCGGCCCGCCCGGTCGTCGGCGCCAGCCGATCGCCGGCGGCGCCGCGTTCGTGTCCTACGTCCGCGAGTCGGAGACACTCGGCCCCAGCGCGCCGGGCACGCTCATCCGGATTCCATGGGACCCGCGCGTCGCGAATCGCGCGTTTCTCATGCGGCTGTCGATGAAGAGCAAGGACATCGTCAAGCCGAAGGCCGGGACGTGGCTCGAGCACACGCTGTGGGGCGACCGATACCGGCTCACGCTGTCGTTCGGCGAGGTCCGCCAGCGTGCCATCTTTCCGATCTATCTCGAGAACCGCGACCGGATGATCCGCCTGTCCGAGGATCCCGCGCAGATGCTGGCGGATTTCTCCGACAACGAGCGGCTGAAGATCGACGAGATGGCGCCGGGTTCCGCGCGGCGCGTGCCCAGCGAGACGCGCAAGAAGACCGACAGCGTCTCCGTCTTCCTCGATCGTTCGGAAGGGCTCACGCCACAGACGCTGGCCGTGCAGTTCGGGTACTTCAGCGGGCTGCAGTCATGGGCGCCGGTGCTCGTTCCGCTGGCGATCTTCGCCGCCGGCAACATCGGCGGCGTCTTGCTGCGGACCCTCGCCGAGCGCCTCAGCAAGCGCTGGTCGGGACGTGTCGGGTTCTGGCGGGAGCACGGTGAAGAAGCCACGCGACAGACCGGCGTGGTCCTCGATCGCGAGACGCTCGCGAAGATCACGCCCGGCACGACCACGTATGAGCAGGTGCTGGAGCTCTGCGGACGCACCGTCGAGGAGCGCCAGACGCTGAACGACCCGAACCGCCGCACCCTCGTCTATCGAGGCCGGCGCATCGTGCCCCGGCGCCGGCGCGTCGCGGGGCTCTTGGCGACGGTCACACACTGGGACGTCGAGGAGCACGAAACCGAGATCGTGCTCGAGCAGGGCGTGGTCCGAGACGTCAAGGCCCATGTGCGGCGGGCCCGTCATCTGGAGCCTGCCGCGGCAGTCTGAGGTGTGCGGAAAACGCGAGCGCCCCGGCGACGCCGGGGCGCTTTGAGCGTGTGCGAGACCCTTGCCGCGACCCCGACGGAGTTACGCGGTAACGGTTTCGCCGACCGGGACGCGCGAGAGCGCGTACTCCGGCAACGAGACGTGCTCGTGGCAGACACGACAATGGAAGTCGAGCTCCAGTCCCTGCCGCTTCCTCAAGAAGGCCATCGGCTGACCGCACCGCGCGTGGTGCAGCCCCTCTTCACCGAGGAAGACGGTGGTGATCGTCGGCATTTCGTTGGCTGCGAGTCTGACCGACGCGACTGCCATGGCGGCTTGCCTCCTGCGGTCTGTTCCGGCGGATGCCGGCCAACGCAGGTCCCTAAGGCAAGGGCCATTCCACAGATGCCTCGATGACAACTCCGCGTTTCTGTTAGCCTCCTCGGTCTGACCCGGGGCCAAATGGACAATAAACACCCAGTGGCTCCGTGGAAATATTGGCCGGGCAGTGACGAAACACGTCAGAAATCACGCCTTGAAGCGCTTGAGCGCCGATGGCGACAGCTCCACGCCGATCCCCGGCCGCTCAGTGAGGACGAGGCAGCCGTCTTCGATCCGTATGGGCTCCGTGAAGAGCGGCTCCCACCAGCTCATGTGCTCCAGGATGAGGGCGTTTGGCGTCGCGGCGAGCAGATGCGCGGAGGTTTCGCTGAAGAGATGGGACGACACGGGCTGCTGCCACGCATGGCACAGCGCGGCCGCGCGCAGAAACTCCGTCGGTCCGCCCATCCGCTGCAGGTCGGGCATCAGCACGTCGGCCGCACGCGCCTCGAGATGACGCTTCATGCCGGCGCTCCCGTAGTCGGTTTCGCCGGTGGCGATGCGCACGTCCAGCGCGGCGGCGATCCGCGCGCAGCCTGCGAGATCGTCGTACGAGATCGGCTCCTCCAGCCAGTAGAGGTCGTGCTCCTGCAGGCGCCGGCCCACGCGGATGGCCGTGGGCTCGTCCCACCCCTGGTTGACGTCGGCCAGCAAAGCGGCGTCGCCGCCGAGCGCGTTGCGGACGATCCGGACGCGCTCCACGTCTTCCTCGGGATCGGCGCGGCCGACGCGCATCTTCATCGCGCGATGACCGCCCGCCAGGAACGCCTCGGCCTCGCGCAGGAGCGCGTCCACGCCGTAGTCGATCCACAGGCCGCTGGAGGCGTAGGTCGGCACACGCGTGCGATCGCCGCCGAGGAAACGGAACAGCGGCAGATTGGCGGCACGCGCCGCGAGATCCCAGCACGCCGTGTCGAGCGGGGCCAGTGCGATCAGCGAGGCGCCGGCGTGGCCGATGAAGTTCAGCGCACGCCAGGCCTCGGCGTGTCGCGTCTGCGGCGCCGGCGGCTTGCCGACGTAGAGCTCGGCGAGCTCCTCGACAAGCTCGGCGAGCGCGCGGGCGCGTCGGGCGCCGAACGCAAAGCAGTAGCCGGCGCCGACCAGCCCGGCATCGGTGCGCAGCTCGACGGCAACCGTGTCGGCGTGCGTGTAGTCGTGTCGCGCCGTGCGCACGGCTCGGGGGAGCGGCACGGACAGCCGGTGGATGACGGCCTCGGTGATCGTGAGCTTCATCGGGACTCTCCTCGCCACTGCGACAGACGGTCGTTCAACGAATCGAGCGACAGCACGATGACGATGGACGCGGCGGACACGACGGCGGTGGCGGCAAACAGCTCGGGCGCCTGGAAGCCGTTGGCGAGCGACGACAGGACGTACCCCATGCCGCGGACGCCGGCGAACATCTCGACGACGAGCACGCCGAGCAGACAGAACACGATGCCGAGACGCATGCCCGCGAGCACCGTCGGCACGATGGCCGGCAGGACGACCTTCCAGTAGAGCTGCCTGGGCCGCGCCCCGAAGGCGCGCGCGACCGTGACGAGATTGCGGTCGACGTCGCGCACCGCGCCGGTCACCAGCACCAGAATCGGAAACACGCCGTGGATGGTGGCGTAGACGATGGCCGGTGCCGCGCCGAAGCCGAGGAACAGCACGATCCACGGCAGCACGAGGATCTTGGGCATGCCGTACAGCGCGATCACGAACGGGTTGGTCGCCTGGCGGAGGGCGCGCACCGAGCCGAGCAGAATGCCGCCGCCGACGCCGATGACGACGGCGAGCACGTAGGCGATCGCGGTCTTGAGCAGCGTGTCGCCGAGGCCGGCGAACACCGTGGCGCCGATGCGCGCGAGCGCCCGCGCGACCGCGCTGGGCGCGGGGACGAACAGCGGATCCACCCAGCCCGCACGCGCCACGCCCTCCCAGGCGAGCAGCAGCGCGGCGATGCTGAGCGCCTGCACGGCGCGTACGCGGAGGGTTATTCGGTCCATCGCTGCGCGCGATGCTCGACGACACTGGCGATCGCATCGGAGCCCACGATCAGCACCAGCGTGACGACCACCAGCGCGATGTAGTCGGCCGTGCGGAACAGTCCGTACGCGTGGTTGATCAACGAGCCCATGCCCGATCGGCTGCCGAGCACCTCGCCGACGATCACGCCGACGACCGTCAGGGCCAGCCCGGTGCGCAGCCCGCCCACGAGCGTGAACAGCATGGCCGGCAGCGTCACCTTGCGGAATGCGGTGAGGCCGTCGGCGCCGAAGGCGCGCGCGACCACGAGGAGCTGCGGACTGACCTGGCGGATGCCCGCGAGCACGGCGAGCGTGATCGGAAAGAAGCCCAACAGGAAACCGAAGGCGATCTTCGAGGCCGCGTCGAGACCGAAGAACAGCATCAGCGAGGGATACCAGACGACCGCCGGCACCGCATACAGGGCGGCGAGGATCGGGCCATACGCGCGGCCGACGAGCCGGTTGAACCCGAGCGCGAAGCCGCAGCCGAGCCCGGCGACGATGGCGAGCGCGTACGCGACGAGGATCTCGCGCAGGGTGAGCCACAGGTGCTGCGCGAGGTCGGGATACGAGTCGAGCGCGAGCAGCCGGGCGAGCGCGGGAACGGCGGCGGATGGCGGCACGTACAGCAGCGGATTCGCCGTACGGCCGACGATCTCCCAGGCGCCGAGCAGCGCCACGAGAATCGCGAGCCGGATGAGCAGGATCTGTCGCGTCATCGCTCCTGGATCGCGCGCAGCGACTCGTCGCGAATGTCGCCCCAGAGCTTGGCCCGCAGCGCCACGAGCTCGGCGGACTCCATGGCGCGCGGATACGGCATCGGCAGCTCCAGCACGCTCTTCACACGCCCCGGCCGCGCCGTCATGACGACGACCCGTGTGGACAGCGCCAGCGCCTCGTGCAGGCTGTGCGTGACGAACACGACGGTCTTTCGCGTGCGGCGCCAGATGTCGAGCAGCCACTCTCCCATCAGCACGCGCGTCTGCTCGTCGAGCGCGCCGAAGGGCTCGTCCATCAGCACGATCGGCGCGTCGATGGCGAGCGCGCGCCCGATGGCGACGCGCTGCCGCATGCCGCCCGACAGCTCGCGTGGATACTTGGCGGCGAACTCGCGCAGACCGAGCGGACCGAGCAGGTCCGTCGCCACGCGGCGCCGGCGCGCCGCCGGCACGCCCTGCAGCTCGAGGCCGAATTCGACGTTGGCAAGGGTCGTGCGCCACGGAAACAAGCCTGGATCCTGGAAGACCG